>ENA-ORSX01000941-ORSX01000941.1-human-gut-metagenome-genome-assembly--contig:-NODE-941-length-24533-cov-7.137511_pt1 | contig 24533 bp, 19 predicted proteins | sample MGYA00241904_ERZ509172 | MGnify/ENA primary metagenome ERZ509172 (study PRJEB26280, sample SAMEA2338795) | human gut metagenome | biome: human gut; feature: human-associated habitat; material: faeces...
AAAAGCCATGGAGCGCCCCGGTTCTCTGATGCTGCTATCAGCTCGTCAAGTTCTTCCTTACTATGACCTTCCTTTGTAAGGTAATCTGTCACATCCCCTTTATCAGTCATGGACGTGATTGTCCAGCGGATGGAATGGGCAAAATGTCTTAAATCCTTTACTATCTGGTCTTTCAGCTTCATTCCCGGTTTATCATTATCAGGGAGGATTATCACCTTGGCCCCAGTAAAATAAAAAGCATATTCCCTGCGCCAATCACTGGTGCTGCCGGCTGTAGTTGCCGTATACCCCATTTTATTCAGGGTATCGGCATCCTTCTCGCCTTCCACAATATATACTGGATAACCTGCCTTGACGGCCCTTATCAGGGAAGGAAGATTATATAATACTGCATGGTCACTTTTCTTACAGTACTTATATGTATCGTTCTGCCTGTCTATGGTAATATACCGTATTTCTTTTCCCTCAAATCTTACCTTGGAATAGAGATAGCGGCCCTCTGCCGTCTTATAATCATATATGGCTTCTATGGTCTTGCCCTGGGCAAATTCCAGACGTTCCTTCCACTGGAGCGGCCTGTAGTCCCCTAAATCCTGGAATGACAGGCCCACTTCCTCCAGGATGTCCTTTGTCTCACATCCTGCATGACAATGCAACAGCAGTTTTCCTTTGTCCTCCGATATGGTAAGGCTTGCCTTGCTGTCATAGTGCACCGGGCATTTACATTGGTAAGAGGCCGGACCAATCTTCCTTGATACCTCAAAGTGTGTCAATAGTTCCTGTAATGTAATCATATATCGCCTGTGTCCTCCCACTTCCGCAGTAACTCCCTGGCTGATTCCAATGCCCGCAGCGTGTTCCTGCCCCTGTTCTCCAACGTCTTTATGAACTCCTTAACCTCCCGGACGTTCCCAGGCAGGAAATAGCCGCTGTCCTCCTGACAGGTGGAAAGTATGACGGCTCCGGCTGCCCTCTCCCTGGCAATCTCCTTTTGCAGTTCCCGGACTGTCTCAAGCCCTAAACGGCTACATAGCGCCTCTGCACTCATGGCATTTTCCTTGCCCTCAGGGAGGATATCAGCAACAACCATTCGTGGTTCCTTCCTATTTACAGGTTCCGCGGTTGCCGCCGCTCCCTGCACTGGTGTGTGGTCCTGATGTTCTTCTTTCAGCCCTGTACTATTTCTTTTATTCATGGCTTATACCTCCGTTTGTTTATCCAAATAGCTGTCAATCTTGGCACGGTCATACAGCGAACGCCGCCCTACCTTGATTTCTGCGCCAATGGATTTTGCAAACTCAATCCCCCGGTTCCTCCCCAGGCTTAAGTAGTAACAAACCTCATTTGTATCCAGTAGGCGTTTGTCACTCAGTCCGGCAGTTACCATTTGTGACTCTCTTTCTTTCATAGCATTGTCTCCTTTTCTGTTGACTTTTGATGTGTTATATTATAGAATGTCTATGTAATGAATGATAACATAAGAATATGTGCTTGAATAGACTTTTTGTAAAAATATTATTGACAGTCGTTTATTGTATGCATTTTTTATAGAAAGTCTATTTAAGAGAAAGGAATTCAATATGGAAATAACACACTATGGAATAGTTGGTTTGTTTTTAGCTCGTAATTCCTATTTTACTTTCTCTGGTGCTGATAAGGGTAATCCTTTCAGTACAGGAGACTACTTATGCCATGTTCCTATTGGGGACGTTTTAGTAGAACTTGCCAATATTCAAATGGATGATATTATCAAATCCATATCAAAGAGTTTTGAATCATTGAAAGATGGTTCAACAATTACTGATGTTGAAGTTGGAGAATTGTTTTCCATTGCGGTTTACAAAGATTTACAGAAAATATTATCCCAACCATTGGCACAATTAATTTGTTTGCATATAATAAAAGGATTTTACGAACCTGATGTTGAATCTGATGAAACAGGCACAGTAATGGATTTTGCTGATATTATAGGTAATCTGTTCAGCGAAATATCAGAATCCTTAACACTAGCGAAGGACTTAATTGAAAATAGACTTAGCGATAATGAAATTCGCGATATTAAACAACATATCGGAGTTAATCTTGCTACAGAATCAGAGTTCTTCAAAGGCATAGACTATGTATATCACATCTATGATTTAAATAGTTTTATTATATTTGATTATGTTCACACAAAAAAACAATCAATAACCATAAAAACGTGTCAAAATTGTGGAAAGTATTTTATCCCACTTAAAAGAGTTGATGAGATATACTGTGATAGCATGTGCGAAAATGGAAAAACATGCAAGCAGATAGGCTATGAAAACAAGCTAAAAAAGGATGTATTCAAAACAGCTTACAGACGCGCATACAAAACCCAACGTGCCCGAATCAAATACAATGCACATATACAAAACTATGAGCAACTACATTTTAAGCCCTGGGAAGCTGCGGCAAAAAAAGCGTTGGAGGAATATACCGCAAAAAATGACATAGATGGCTTTGAAAAATGGTTAAAAGACTATAGGGATTCTTTCTAAATCTATAAGCCAGGCGCATCCCCTCCGCTGCCTGGCTCTTTTCATACCCACTCTGTACCCACACAACGATAAATCAATATAATCAAAGATAACAAAAAGCGCCACGGAAATACTGATTCCCAGTACCACATGGCGCACGATAAACCGCTATAAATAAGCGAAAAATGAAGTTTTGTTTTAGGTGTGGAAGGTCTCGAACACACCGGTCGTTTGTTGTGAAATCCCTGGAAGTGCCGGGTTTTCACGGCCTTATTGCTGTTAATGAGATTGCAGGTGACAGGTGACTGCACTGGTTTTACAATCCCGCTAACTGATAAAGTATAACATCAGGCGCCATGATTATCAAGACTTATTTAAGAGTAATCCGCATTGTGTTTTATCTTGTATTTCACTATCGTCTCTCGCAGGACAAGCACACAGCCGAATGGTCACGTGCTTTATTTTATAAATCCTTCATATTACTAAATCCCCCATCCTTTCCACACCCACAATTTTGACAAAAAGGGGGATGATTTTGACCATTTAAAAAAGTCTCCACACAACCCCTGCTTTTTTTACTATAATTAAGGGAAGAAGAATCCATCCGGAGAGGATATCCATATGAAAAAGACGTTTCAGAGCATTGGTTATAAGCTGCTTTCCACCCTGGTCATCGCCACCACGTTTCCCATGCTGATTTACTGCTTTTTCTTTTCGTACGATATGAGGAAATCCGCAGAGAACAGCTATATCGAACAGACTCAGCACACATGGCAGATTGTTTCCAGCAACATAGAACACTCCCTGTCTACCAGCATCGACGTTGCAAATAAGGGAATCTATCTGAACGGCACATTGCAGGATCTTCTGTTTTCCAGGGACAGCAATGCCTTTTCCTACGCTGAATCCGCCAACTCCTCCCTGCTGTTCTCCTATATGACCAACATATACTCCATGACCCCGGAGGCGACCCAGATTCAGTTTTCCACCTATAAGGCGGGTAAAAGCTTCCTGCTGACTACAAAAAACCTGCAAAAGTACCTGAGGAACAATAGTCTTGAAAAGAACGGTCCACCGCCGGTTCCCGCCTTCCAGGCTTATATCCTTCCGCCCCACCGCCAAACCAGTTATGGTCACCAGTTAAATCACATATCCCTGTCCCAGGAGGAGGAATATGCAGACTCTGCAGGAACAGGCGAGCTGGTATTCACGGTCTGCCTGCCCATATACCATCTTCCAAGCCCTATGACTCCTATCGGCCAGCTGCGGATTGACATTTCCATGGAATTTTTCCAAAAGGTATGCAACTTTTTATATGACCAGTCTGAACAGTTTTATATTGTTGACTCGGATTACCATGTTATCTTTGCCTCGGATCCTTCTGCTATCGGAACCATGACATCCGAACCATGGATACAGAGCCTGATTGGGCAGGCCGCAGAAGATGACGACCTGTTTGTCAGCAAAACATCCAGTGATGCTCTTAGAATCTGCCAGAAACTTCCAGGTGATTCTTACCAGTGGTATATGCTAAAATCCATACCAAAGCACACTATCTATCAGAGCTCCAACAATCAGCTGGCAACTCTACTTTTAACATTTAGTATCTGCCTGTTAATTACTATACTGATTAACGGTTATTCCATCCTGCACTACACAAATCCGCTCAAAAAGGCCACCACCTTCTTAAACCACATAAACACCCACACCCAGAATCTGAATTCCAGATTGTCTGAATATGTAACTTACAGGTCAGAAGATGAGATAGGTATTCTTTTCCGCTCCCTGGAAGAAATGATGGATACAATCAATAACTTTGTCATACGGCAGTATGAACTGGAAATCATCAACCGAACCACTGAGCTTAAGATGCTGGAAGCCCAGGTTAACCCGCATTTCATATACAATACCCTTCAGTGCCTGGCCACCAAGTCTCTGGAGCATAACGATCAGGAACAGTATGACTACATTTCCTCCTTCGGGCAGTTAATGCAGTACTCCATGGACACAAAGCATACCCTTGTAACCATAAATGAAGAGCTCTCCCACATTGACCGCTATATAAAACTTCAAAAAATGCGGTTTACAAACCATCTGTCTGTATTTTTTGAAGTGGAGGAAACAGTAAGGAAAATCATTGTACCAAAAATGATTTTGCAGCCATTGATTGAAAATTCCTTCAAGCACGGCAATTTATTAAAGCGTGAGAAAGGAACCATCCTGGTTCAGGCCCATCTGAAGGAGGACAGACTGCTCCATGTATATATCGTGGACAATGGATGTACGCCTCCCCCTGAGAAGCTGGCCAAAATCAACAAACTGCTGATGAAGCTCAGGCAGGAGTATACCCACAAGCTGCTTACCCCCAACCGCCTGTCCTCAATTGACGGTTCCAGTGAAAAACCCACACGGCAGGATGCCGACCTCAGTATTAAGAATGCTGCGGAAAACCTGTACGCAACCAACAATATCGGTCTGACCAATGTGCTGCTGCGCCTGCTGTTAAACTTTGGTCAGGAATGCTCCATGGAATTATATGCCAATGAACTGGGTGGTACCACTGTTCATCTCATCATTTCACACAAGACATTGTGGAACAAAACAATAAATGGTACAGAACATACAAATGAGGGTATAACATGAAAGTATTGATTTCTGATGACGAACACCATGTAATACAGGCCATACGCCTCCTGGTCCCCTGGGAGGAATTTGGCATTGACAAAATTTATACTGCCTCAAACGGCATGGAGGCGTTAGATATCATAACCCGGGAGGTTCCCGAAATCGTGATTACCGATATTGTGATGGAAGATAAAAACGGCATAGATATCATGGATTTCATCGCCACATGCCACCCTTCCATCAAAGTCATTGCCGTATCCGGCCACAATGATTTTGAATACGTGCGCACCATGCTGACAAAAGGCTGTATGGATTATCTTTTAAAGCCGCTGGAATCAGCCACCTTAATATCCACTGTGGGCAAGGCCGTCCAAAGCTGGAAGGATGAGCACGAATCCAATCTGAGACACCGCCATCTGCAGGAAAAGGTACACTCCCTATCCGCCTTTTATTCAGGTGTTCTGCTTTATAAAATGCTGGATTCAAGATGCCTGGAAACAGCCTACCAGGAACTATTGCAGGCAGATGCATCCTTTTCATCGGTTAACACATGTAAAATCATTTATTACGATACCAGCTATTTTCCAATGCATAACCCAGAATTCGCCTGCCTTCTTAAGGATTTTGAATCGCAGGTACGCCGCAGCCTTGGGGCAGAGCACGGTTTTATCCTGTCCAATCCGGATCATCCCGGAGAAACCATGTTTTTTCTGCTGGGAGCCGGAGACATAACCGCCACGTTCATTATAAAAACAGCCCAGTCCTTCTTTATGAATACGGCCTATCCTTTCCACCTGGGTGTCAGCCGGGAACATCCGTTTCCCGGCAGATTCTCTGACTCGTATACCCAGGCAAAAAATGCGTTCTTCTGCTTTTACGGTGATATTTCGTCTGCCTCCACAGCAATAGCAGCTCTGCCTTCCATGGAAAAACTCCGCTTTTATCCGGAAACAGAACAACTGCACCAGCTGGAAGACCAGATTTTTTCCTCCCTGCTCATCGGAGACAGAAAGGAGATTGAGGGCACTGCCGCAGACTGGATGGCGCAGGTTCTTCCTGAAAGGGAAATTCCCCTTTATCTGATTCACTATGTGCTTGAAACATTCCACGGACTGCTCATACAGTGGACTTCTAAAATCAGGAAGAAGAACCCGGCCTTTACTTATATACCTGAAGAAAATACCCTGGTTTATGAGGAACTTATGGATGAGAATTATCTGTTCTCCAGAGAAGCGCTGAGACAGGCCATGTTTTCTTCCCTGTACCGCATTTGCGATGAACTAAAGGAAAGCCGTTCCACCAGCGATATCATGCTCCAGATCGCCCAATACATGGAACTCAATTACACAAAACCCTTTATCCAGTCCGAATATGCCAAGCTGTTTTATATCAACAAGGACTATATGAGCCGAAAATTCACCAGCACCTTCCATGTCAATATGCTGACTTACCTGAACCAGATACGGATACGCCATGCCAGGGAGCTTCTAAGTGACTTTTCCCTTAAGATTCAGGATATTGCCTATGCCGTAGGCTTTAAAGATGAGAAATATTTCGCAAAGCAGTTTAAGAAGCTGACAAATACAACCCCCGGCGATTACAGGGCTGCATTAAGGAAAGAAAAAAGGCAGGGATACTGATACCGCTTCATATCCCTGCCTTCACATTTATTAATTTTCCGGTTTCGCGAACTTCTTTTCGTCTGTAAAATGCTCGAACCAAACATAGTAGACTTCCTTGCCAGGCTCTGATACCAAATCATGGTCAGCGCCAGCCGGAATGAAACTCCAGTCACCGGCCTTATGGTTTACATTTTCCATGTTGTTCTGATCTTTATAACCAACGCTCATGGTAAAATCAGAATTGCCAACACAATAGTTCCACTGGTGTACGGCAGGATGTCCCTTCTCTACAGTTCCCTCTCCGTCTGCCCTGGTGGTTCCCATCAAAACGCGGCCAAACCATTTGGGACACAGCACCATTCTGGCTTCTGTATTGGGTCCTTTGCAGTCCTGGACATATGGCACACATTGGCTGTGCAGCCTGAAATACGGGAGTCCGATATGCCAGGAGTGAAATCCTTCCCAATCCCACTGGTTGAACTCAATCACATTAACGACGAACTCCATCTCCTCTTCTGCCCTGATTTCATATGTATCCCTGTCAAAATCAGGCACATAAAATGCCAGTTCCGTAATGGCATGGTCCCCATCCTTATCTTTCAATACACCCTTTCCCTGGCCAAACAGGATAACTACGCCCTTGTCCTTATAAAGTTCCGGAGAAACCTTACAGCCAGCTTTCAGAAAACACTTATAGCTCCTGATTCCGCCGTCATAAATCCCCGGAAGAAGTTCAGTCCTTGAAAAGCCGTTGTCATCAAAATGCCTTTCCACCTGGTCCGCCTTTACAACATAGTAATTTTTCCCGTACTCCTTTTTCATGACAAGAAATCCTCCTTATATTGTTTTATGTAAATCCTAATATTTGCCGTCGAATTCTTCTCCCTTTGCAAGGGCTATGCAGAAATCCTTTTCCCTGGTATAGTGTTCATACCATACATAGTATACTTCCTTCCCCTGCTCTGCCACCAATGCATGGTCCGGGCCAGCCGGGATAAAGCTCCAGTCTCCCGCCCTGTGATTTACGGCCGGGCAGTCATCCACTGTAAGGCTGAAATCAGAATTGCCCACACAGTAATTCCACTGATGCACCTTGGGGTGTCCTTTTTCCGTGGTCCCCTCTCCCTCAGCTCTTACAACACCTACCATGATTCGTCCCAGCATCTTAGGGCTTAAAATATGCCATGATGTGGTATGCGGTCCCTTGCAGTCCTGATCATATTTCACCGCATCGCTGACCTGCAGGAAAAAAGGAAGACGGACATGGCTTGCTTCAAACAGTTCCTTGTCCCACTGGTTCATCTCCACTACGGTTAAGATGAATTCCATGTCCTGGATGGCATGAATGGTGTATGGCTCCTTGTCAAAATCAGGCGCATAGAACGATAATTCCGTAATGTTGTGCATTTCATTTTTAGAATAGATGTAACCAGTCCCTTTGCCGAACATAAGAAGAACCGTCTCCTCTTTGCGAAGCTCCGGAGAGACGTGACAGCCCGCCTTCAGAAAGCATTTATAATTCCGGATTCCCCCTTCATATGTGCCTGCCAGAAGTTCGCTCATGGCAAACCCGCTGTCATTGTAAGCCTGCGGTATATCTTCAGCTTTTACCAGATAATACTTCTCCATTTTCTTACCCTCCTTAGAAGTTTTCCGGAAGAGGCTTTACTATAAAATCCTTTTCCTTGGTAAAATGTTCAAACCAAACGTAATAAACCTCCTTGCCCGGTTTTGCCACCAGGGAATGGTCCAGGCCAGCCGGTACATAGCTCCATTCTCCAGACCTGTGCGGTCTGGTTTCTTCGTCTACGGTAAGCTCAAAGTCAGAATCTCCAACACAGTAATTCCACTGTTCCACAGCGGGATGTCCCTTCTCAGTAGTCCCCTCACCGACAGCGCGCACTACTCCCACCATGATTCGTCCCAGCTGCTGGCCGGTCAGCACAAACCATGAAGTGGTATGGGGTCCTTTACAGTCCTGATCGTATTTAATGCACTTACTCACTGTGCGGAAAAAGGGGAGACGGACATGGGAGGCATTGTAAACCTTCCAATCCCATTGATTCATATCCACGACACACATCATAAACTCCATATCCCCGGTTGCATGGACAGTGTAAGGTGTCTTATTAAATTCCGGCACATAAAAACACAGTTCTTCAATGGAATACGCACCTTTCTGGTCTGTGATATATCCTTTTCCTTTTCCAAAAAAGAACAGTACCAGCTTATCCTCATACATTTCAGGTGTAACCTGGCAGCCTGCCTTCAGAAAACACTTGTAATTCCTGATTCCGCCTTCATAAGTACCCGGAAGCGCTTCTTTTTTTGCAAAGCCAGTATCATCATATTCAGATACCAAATCCTCGTTATGCGCAATATAGATTGCCATTGTCTTATCCTCCTTATATCGTCTGTCTCGATTTTCTATCTTTTACCAGTAAATGCTTATGAGGCTCCTTTTATTTCATGAAGCATAACAGCTCCTATAAACCGCTTAAACGCCATAGGCAGCTGCACAGAACAGGCAGCAATAACAGGGAAGCAGCCAGGCCGGCAGGACTGTATGGGAACTCTTCCTGCCTGCAATCACAACCATGGCTGCCAATATAACTGCGGAGATCCCCATTTCAAATACAATTGATTTCTTTATTTATTTGCTGCATAATTTGTCCATATTTCCTGGTACTGCTTAAAGAACTGAGGGCGGTCAATCTGCTTGCCCACGTACAGGGACCATACTTCGCCTATGCTGTCTTTTACTTCGTCCGGACACCAAGGGGTCATGGTTTCATGGGTAAGACCGTCCTGCATCAGTGTAAACACATCCTGTCCAAGGCAGGCCAGATTTTCAGATACCGGTACAGTGGAAAGTCCTGGTATGTTGCCCATAACATCCTGATGCCAGTATGCAGTGTAATCACTCTTTACCAGGTAATCCAAAAACTTCTTAGCCTCATCCAGCTGCGGACTGTCCTTGTACACGGCTGCACAGATAGATGCTGTCTGGAGCTTGTTTTTGGAAGCATCGTCTGTAATCGGCACCCTTCCCTGTACCACATGATCTGCCAGGTCGGGATTCACATCCATGATATTGGGAATTTCCCAAGAGCCCTCATCATCAATCATAGCTGCTTCCTCCAGGAAAAAGGCATTTCTTCCGGTCCATTTATCCGTGGCGATGGCATCATCGTTTCCGTACTGGAGAACCAGGTCATAGTAATCCAGCATAGCATTCAATTCCGGGTCCTCTGCCAAATTCATATCCTTACCGGATTTCAGTTCTTCAAAGTATCCTAACGGATCATCTTTGGCTGTAATCCAGGTGGATCCCAAATGGTTTGTCAGGGACAGGGATGTCTCAGCATAGTGATGAATAAAAGGCTGGATACCTGCCGCCTCCAGGTCCTTGCACAGTTTTTCCAGTTCAGATATGGTTTCCGGAGGCTTCTCCCATCCCACCTGGTTTAAGTATTTCATGTTGTAGAGAATGCCCCAGCCTTCCATTACCATGGGCATCACCTGAATTGTCTTTCCATCAACAGAACACATAGCCACCTGATCGGCAGAAAGGTCCTTCGCGGATTCCAGATCACTTAAATCTGCAAGATACTCATGCCAGTTTCCAATCTGCTCTCCGAAACCACATCCAAAAATATCAGGCATGGTTCCCGCTGACAGATATCCTTTCAGCAAGTCCCAGTATGTAGATGAACTGGGAAATTCATATTCAATGGTGCCAATCTGCGGATTATCCTTCTTGTAGTCCTCGATGACAGAGTCAAAATTATCGGTCCACTGTCCCAGTGCCAGCATAATGCTAAGGTTTACAGAGCCGGGTTCTTTCTCAGATGTCCCGCTTTCCCCTGCAGCGGCCGTATCCCCTGCTGCTTTTGTTTCCTCCGCTTTTGTCTCCTCTGCTTTGGTGTCAGTAGAAGAACTTCCGGAACCACATCCCGCAAGCGCAGAGGCAGTCATTGCCGCTGCCAGTACTAATGCCAAACATTTCTTCATAGTCATTTCCTCCTTGTAATGTAGTGTTGAAAAATATGGTGTCTATTTTGTAACAGCTTTTGCTGGTACGTTTCCCTTAATCCTTCTTACCCCTTTACTGCTCCTGCGGACGCGCCCTCCAGCACCTGCTTCTGCGCAATAACAAAAAATATGAATAAGGGCAGGATGGCCAGTGTCAGTGCGGCCAGGGCCACATCCCACGCAAAGAACGCCTCATTAAACAATGCCTGCATGGAAATCTGGATGGTACGCAGTGTTTTTTTTGACAGCATAAGCTGTGTCATCAGGTAATCATTCCAGAACCAAAGTGTGTTAATGGTTGCAAAAGTAAACACGGAAGCCTTAATCAGCGGAAATACAATAGTCCAGTACATCCTGAAAGGTGAACACCCATCTATCAGCGCAGACTCCTCAATCTCTATGGGAACGCTCTTCACTGCCCCTGAAGTGATAAATGTACTGATTGGTACTGTCAGGGCCCAGAAGCATACGCTCAGACCAAAAAGGCTGTTGGTCAAATGCATCTTATTGGTTATTTTTGCAAAGGGAATCATCAATGCCTGAAAGGGAATGGACATAAACGCAATCAGCATAAAAAAAACAAACCTGGTTCCTCTGTTCTGATGTCTGGTAATCCAATAACCGCACATGCTGGAAAATACCACCCCGCCAAAATTTGAAAGCACAGAAATAATGACCGTATTTTTTAGTGAATTGGCAAAATTAAGCCTTCTCCATGCCTCGGAATAATTCTTCGTAGTAAAATCCTGGGGCAGGGAAAATATGTGTTTCGCAATCTCAGCATATGGTTTAAATGAGTTGGAGATGATGATATAAAACGGTACCAGCACGACTGCCAGACAGAGCATCAGACCACCAACCGTAATATATTTCAGTAAAGTCTTTTTGGCTTTCATTACAGTTCCACCTCCTTGCTGGATGTGATAGCCACCTGAATCAGGCTGACACCGGCAATCACGAGTACCAGCAGCAGCGCCTTCGCACTGCCGTAGCCCATCAGGTTAGATGAAAATGCGGTCTGATACACATTCATGGTAACTGCCTCTGACAGCCGGAACGGGTTTCCGTTTGTCAACGAGATGTTTAGGTCATACACTTTCAGCGAATTCACCATGCTGAGAAACAGACATTGGGTGATGGAGGGCATCAAAAGCGGCAGGATGATGTAACGGAGTATATGGCTGGATTTTGCACCGTCAATGGTAGCTGCCTCCACATAATCAGAGGAAATGGATGTAAGCCCCGCAACATAAATAATCATCATATAGCCAGCCATGCTCCAGGTCATGACAATTACCATGGCCCAGAAGGAAGATGCTTCGGTCTGAAACCAGCTCTGGGAAAACCAGCCAATTCCTGTTGCTTCTCCAATTACCGGAAACAGTTCCGTGATAATAAATCTCCACAGGAATCCCAGGACCACTCCGCCCACGATACGCGGGATATAAAAGCCTGCCCTCATTACATTTCTGAAAGGAATAGCTTTAGACAGTCCATAGGCCCATATAAATCCCAGAAGATTGGAAAACACCAGGACACAGAATGCAAATTTTATAGTGAACCACATAGCATGCCAATATTTGGGGTCATTGGTCAGAACATCCATATAATTTTTCAGACCTACAAACTGATAGTTGGCATGGATACCATCCCAGTTCGTAAAGGAATACCATATTTCATAGAAAAAAGGAATCAGGCCAATCACCACGAACAGCAGCACTGCCGGCCCCATAAAAACAACATAATTCATAATTCTTTTTAATGTTTTTTCTTTTTTAGCCGTCAAATACACAATACTCCCCCTCCCGCTTCTTATTTTATTTATATATTGTTTACAACTTTATGATATCATTTTACTTTATTGTATACATTTTGCACACCAACATTTTTGACATCCAAGTGGTCATTTTTGACTTTCTGACTTTGAAAACGGAAACTGTATATCCTATTTTAATTGTCCCAGCATTGTCCGCATATTCTCCAGACTCCTTATGGCAGAAATTTCTTCGGAAGGAAGGCAGTTGGTCTCCAGAGCCAGGGTACCTTCATATCCGATATCTTTTAATGCCTGAAGCGTCTCCAAAAAGGGGTAATGGCCATGGCCCGGATACCATCTGTCATTATCCGCAATATGGACATGGCCCACATATCCCTTTGCTCCCAGAATGGCCTGCCTTATGTCAGCTTCCTCAATATTCATATGTACAGTATCCAGATGAAGAAGAATTCGTTTATAATTATGGCTTCTCAGATATTCCACTCCATCAGCTATCCGGATCAGATACTCCCGTTCATAGCGGTTTGTCAGCTCAAAGCCCAGCTGCACGTCATATGACTCTGCCAGCTGGTCCAACTGGTACAGGCTTTCCTCAAGATTCCAAAAGAATTCTTCCCGGCAGGTACAATCCTGCATTCTCCCTGTAATCAGGCCGATTATAACCAGCCCATGATCCGGCTGTGCCGTAATCATGTGATGCCGCAGATGCCCTATAGCCGCCTGACGAATGGATGAATCGCTGTCAACCAGATTATAATGCCGCTTTCCATAAATGGCTCCAGTCCCGATGGAAGTCAGCCGCATACCGTATGCCCTTAAAAGTTCCCACAACTCGTCCCTTAATATACATACAGAATCCTCAATATGCATTTCCACCCCCTTGTAACCGCATGCCGCCATCCGGGGAATGATTTCCCGGTACGGCCCATGGTAGACCAAAAAAGTTCCATTTCCATCTGCTGTCCCTGTAGTAGAAATTATCATGAGTTTCCTCCTCCTCTGCTGTTTTCCATGCATTTCCTGAATTGAACCGGATAGACAAAGCCTATTAGAATCAAAGAAACCGCCCATGCAGCAAAGCTGGTATAATAAATACCAGAGCTTCCAATGAGCAATGGCAGAAAACTTGCAGTCAGTATTCTCATAACCAGCTGCAAAACTGCTGCCAATAAAGGTATCCTTACATTTCCCAGAGCCTGTACCGTCTGCCTCAGGGCATACATGGGATACATGAGCAGTAAACCCGCACTGTACACCTTCAGATTTCCCATCGCATATACAACAGCCTCATCTGTAACATAAAAGGACAGAATATATTTCCCAAGGACCAGCAGTACAATGGCTATCACCACTGCTGTGGCTTCGGATAACCCGCATACCTGTTTTACCACGGTACGTATCCGCTCAAACTGCCTTGCTCCCACATTTTGGCTGACAAAGGAGGCGCTTGCAGAGGCAAGGGCGATGGCTCCCGTCTCCACCACGCTGAATATCTTTCCGGCAGCGCTTATGCCTGCTGCAAATACGGTTCCATACTGGTTGATATGGGACTGCACAAAGGTCCCTCCCACCGCAATGACAATACTCTGGGCCATCATGGGAATACATATGCCTATATACTCTTTCAACAGCAGACCATCCGGCCTGAGATATTTCCGGCTGACATGGAACACCGGGTAACGGCTTATCTTCACCAGGCAGATTAACGCAGCCAAAACCTGGGATGCCGTGGTGGCAATGGCAGCTCCTCTTACTCCCATTCCAAACCCTGCCACCAGAATGACATCCATGACAACGTTGACCAGTGCAGAGACCGTAATTGCCAAAAACGAGGTATAGCTGTCCCCCAAGGCCCTTAACAGGGATGACAGTGTATTATATACCAGCAAAAATACGGTTCCTATATAAAGTATCTTCAGATAGGACAATGCATCGTCAAATACTTCCGGCGGCGTATTCTGGATGCTGAGCAATGTTCCGGCAGATGCCAGCAGCCCAGGAACCATGACCAGTCCCAAAAGAAAGGATGCAAAATACACATTACCAATGGCTTTCTTCAGATTCTTTTCATTTTTAGCCCCAAACCTGACAGCTGTCAGAAGACAGGAAGCCTGGCCGAAATTAGTCAGTACGCTGACCTGAAACCACACGGGCCATGAACAGACTCCCAGCACAGCCAGCCCCCTGTCCCCACTGAATATGCCCAGAACCATGGCATCTGTCAGAGAAAAAAGCTGTTGGATGACAGCCGCTGCCACCAGAGGCAGCGCAAAACGGATAATTACTTTAAGCGAATCCCCCCTTGTCATGTCTGTCATATGGCCTTGTTGTTTTTCTGTTTTCATAGCAGTCTCCGGCAATCTATTATTTTCTTCAAATTCATTGTATCACTGCCAAATATCAGAAAACACGGATGATTTTGACTTGATGGTGGAGGATTTTTACCAGTACGGAAAAATGAATTAACCTTGAACTGCACTCCTATGGCATGCTATTATTTAAACAACACACACAAGAGGTAAAACCATGAAACCAATATTCAAAAGCAGCCTGATCAAAGACGTTGTTATCAGCTATGTCTGCATGATCGTCTTCCCCGTCATGATTATCTTAGGCATGGTGTTTCTGTTGGCGGGAAGGTACATCTACCGCGCGGCTACGGAGTCCGTGACCGTGACCCAGCAGGCAGTGCTGGAATTATACAAAGAAGAAATGCGCGGCTCGGCCCTGGCCCTGTCGCGGGTGGTCAATATGAACGGAGGCACCACCATACAGGATGCGTCAGGTTATGATACGCAAAAGCAGGAACAGGCTATGGAGCAGCTATATACCATGTATCAGATGCTGGCTGCACCTGAGTATAAAATCCTGGACATCCATATTTACCGAAAAGACGGCACTGCCATCATACCCAAGGGCGAGATGCGCTACAGCGTGGACGAACTCCGCCAAAAGGAATGGTACCAGGCAGCGCTCAGACAGCCGGGCCTGGTCCACACCTCCCTGGTGGAAGAGGACTATTTTTACCGCATCCGTTCCTCCCAGGAAATTCTGGAGATATCAGCCTATGCTCCCAGAGAGGATACGGAAGCTGAGTGCATTGTCCTGTACCGGGTTTCAAAGATACCTGATTCCATTAAAAACTATAATAAAAGCGGAAGGATGGGAACCCTTTGCCTCATTAACGGCCAGGGACGCATCGTGGCTGACCCCGGCCAAAAGACCCGGCTTCCGTCCGCTGTCACCGAAAAAATTCGGCAAAACGCAGCAGACCTGGCTGCCTCAGACCAGCCGGCAGCCGGCAATCCTCCTGCTTCAAATAACCATATTGCCGCCAGCACCCAGCAGCAGCTTTCATACCGCGGCATACGCTATATGATTCTGCCGCTGCCCGAACCGGGATACTATCTGGTCAGCGCGGTCAACGAGACTTCCCTGTTCGGGCAGTTTACCCTGTTTTCACTTATCAGTATGGCGGTCATCCTGTGTGTGGTGCTGATGTTCATTTTCTATTTCAAGTGGTACATGAACCGGCTGCTGATTCCGCTGGGCCATCTGACAGAGGGCATGAGGCAGGTGGAGCACCGCAACCTGGATACCCGGGTGGAAATGTGCAGACAGCAGGATATCGCCCGCATGATTTCCACCTTCAACAACATGGTGGAGCAGATTAAGAAGCTGATTCATGACAAGGAGCAGGTGGAAAAGGAAAAATACCAGGAGGAGCTCCATACCCTCCAGTCCCAGATGAATCCCCATTTTCTCATGAACACGCTGAATACATTAAAATTCATGGCTATTTCGGCCCACTATACCGGCATGCAGGATATGGTGGTGGCTCTGGAGAATATCCTTGCGGCGGTGTTAAACCGGGACGGAGGCTTCTACACAGTCAGGAATGAACAGTCTGTGCTGGAGAGCTATATCTATATCATGCAGTTCCGCTACATGGACAGCTTTGAGGTGGACATAAATTTAAGTCCCGGGATTCTGGACTGCAAAGTTCCCAAGCTGATTCTGCAGCCCATTGTTGAGAACTGCATCACCCACGGTTTTGACAACCTTGGCGACCGCCTGGGAAGGATAACCGTCACCGGAACCATTCAGGAAGGAAACCTGATCTTCGAGATTACAGACAACGGCAAAGGCATGAATCAGGCCACCGTCCAACGAATCCTTGGATATCCGCAAGTTCCGGGATATCCGGAACGCATAAAAAGACCGGAAAACATGGACACTGCCGGCTCTTTGAGAGGCCCGGAATCACCCCCATGCGCGGACATTCCCGACAGCACGGAACACGGACACCGCCGGACCATCGGCGTGAGCAACACGGACAGGCGCCTGAAGCTTAATTTCGGCTCCCGGTACGGTGTTTCTATTGACTCCAAACCAGGGGCATATACCAGGGTCACGCTGACCTTGCCTGTCATAACAAATACAACAGAGGACCACTACAGCAAAGGATGAGGGCCATGTACACAGTACTGATAGCTGATGATGAAGCAATTGTAAGGATGATGCTGAGTTCCATGATTGACTGGGATGAGATGGAGCTTAAACTGGCTGCCTGCGTTTCTAACGGCCGTGAGGCCCTGGCCTATCTGGAACAACATCCGGTGGATATCCTGATTACAGATATCCAGATGCCGGTTATAGACGGCCTGGAGCTGATATGCCGGGTAAAGGAATTCCATACCCAGCCGGAAATCCTGGTTCTCAGCGCATACAATGATTTTCCCTATGTTCGCCAGGCCTTTAAACTGGGAATCTACGATTACTGTCTGAAACGGGAAATCCATGAGGAAATGCTGAAACGGCATCTGACCAACATGAAGCAGCTTCTGTCGCAAAAGGGCAGGACTCAGACTTCAGGCGCCGAACAAGTAAAAGACAGGAAACAGCTGCTGGCCCAGCTGCTGCGCGGGGAGCTTGAACCGGAGACAGCAGGGCTTCCTGAGCGTTATTATATGGTTTATTTTTCAATCCAGAGGTATCAGGAAATCCGGAAAAACTTCGGAAACGATTTTGACAAAAACTTCCATGTCTCCCTGCTCAACCTGGCCGGACAGATTTCACAGATTGCAAACCACGGTGTTATCGTGCCGGACCATGTGACCAATCTGGTTATGGTCTATGAGACAGGCCCCCAGGACAACCCGGACCAGGCCCTGGAAGGCCTTTTGCGTGTCTGCCGGCGTCTGCTCAATGCCTGGAAGAACTACATGAACGTGGATGCATCCGCAGCAGTGAGCAGCCTGGCCCTTGGGCCTTCTGCCTTTGAGGAGAAGTTAGCAGAAGCCACCATGAACCTGACCATGAAATACGTCATGAAATCCCAGAACCTGTTTTCTGCCCTTGACTATTCCCGCTTTTCTCCCCTGGAAGCAATGGCCCGGGAAGGAGAATTCCGGGAAGTTATAATGGCCCTGAAATCCAATAACACCGTAGGCTTCGAGTCTGCCCGCTCCCTGCTTCTGGCGCGCATACAGGAATCCCCTGTCCGGCAGGCAGGCCTTCTGGCCCTCTATCTGGCTTATCATATCGCTGCCTCCCTGGTCCATCAGCTGGAAGATACGGACTATGTATACAGCACCAATCTTTTGGAAGAAATATCCGGCCTTAGGACCAGCCAGGAAGTATGCATATGGACCGTAAATTTTCTCAGCGACATAAAGCGCTATGTACAGTTCCACTATCAATTCGACTTCCCGGACGAGATAACCCGGGCTATTGATTATATTGACAGCCACTACTATAAGCCGGACCTGACCCTCTATGAGGCGGCATCGGAAGCAGGCTTCAGCGAGAAGTATTTCAGCACGCTTTTCAGCCGGAAAATGGGTATGTCCTTCTCCAGCTATATGAAACATCTGCGCATACACCACGCCAAGACCATGTTAAAAGAAACCAATATGAAGCTTAAGGAAATAAGCGAGGCAGTGGGCTACAACAGTGTGGAATACTTTGTACGGGTATTTTCCGCCCAGGAGGGGGTGAGTCCATCCTCCTACCGGAAACAGAGCCGTACCATTGTACAGTGAATCGAACCTTTTTTCATTGTTTTCATCCGTTGGAATTGTTACACTGAATCTGACAAAAGCAATCACAAAGGAGGAAGCTATGAGAAAGAAAAGATTTTTGTTAGGCGCAGTGGCTCTTACGGCTGCCCTGGCAGCCACGGGCTGCGGCGGCACCAACGGTTCCCAGGCAGCGGACAGCGCAAAGACCCAGGCAGACACAGGTAAGGATTCCGGCAGCCAGGACTCAGGCAATAAAGATTCCGGCGTCAAGGACACCAGCAAAGCCGACGAGGCCGACAGGAACATCTCCTGCACCCTGACCCTGGCCACCTGGGACGTGGCGGCTGCCAAAACCTTTGAGGAACTGGACATGGAAGGCCGGTTCCAGCAGCTCTATCCAAATGTGGAAATTGACATCGAAGAGTTCAATGCGGAACCGGAGTATTTCAATTCCATGAAAATCCGTTCCTCTGCATCTGAGCTTCCCGACCTTATGTTCCATAAATCCGACAGCATGAACCAGTACTCCGAGTACCTGGCAGACCTGACGGATACAGAAGCCAATAAAAATAACCAGATTGCCTCTGAATATGCGGTGGACGGCAAGGTCCTGGGCATACCGGACCGCAAGGCAAGTGATTATGTGTATTACTGGACAGACATGTTTGATGAGGCAGGAGTTGAGGTTCCTGAAACCTGGGATGAGTTCGTGGAGGCCAGCGAAAAGCTCCAGGAACATTTTGGTCCCCAGGACCCTGACTTCGGCGCAATCTGCATGGGCGCAAAGGATGCATGGCCCACTTATCCCCTGATGGAGTATGGTCCTGCCGCACAGAGCGGAAACGGTTATTACTGGGATGCCATGACAACCGAGGACGCGCCCTTTGCAGAGGGTACGGATATCCACACGGTTTACGGCAAGATTTACGACCTGTTCCAGAAGGGCGTGCTGGGAAAAGATCCTCTGGGTATCACATACGACCAGAGCCGCGCTCTCTTTGCAAAGAAAAAAGGCGCCATGACCCTAAACAGCCCCATGTTCCTCACCGCATATAAGGCTGACGGCTACGACACTGCCGGTATGTCCACCTTCTACCTGCCATTTCGTGACAGCAGCCAGGATGAATTCAACCTTGTGACCCAGGGCGACTGCTTCTTAACGGTCACCAACAATTCTGAAAACCCCGAGGTAGCCAAAGCATTCTTAGAATTCTACTTCAGCGAAGCCTGGTATCCGGATTATATTGCCTCCATCAGCAGCGACAGCACCATGACTCCCTATGCCAAGGAGCTGGATCCTGTGCTTCAGACTGCATCCGAGCTTCAGCCCGAGGTTAAATTCGTGACCTATGGGGCCGGCGGCAGCGACTTTATCAACATGGTATCCGAGACCAAGTTTGACTGCAAACAGCTGGGTGTGGAGATGCTGACAGACGGCTTTGATTATGCAAAGCGCTGTGAAGAGCTGAACCAGACCTGGACGGAAGCAAGAACCAAACTGGGCCTTAAATAGGAGGACAGGCATGAACAGGCTCAACCGAAAAAGACTTACCTTTTTAAGCCTGTCCCTGGCAGTTCCGGTCATTCTGTTATGTGTATTTGTGGTTTATCCATTCTGGGAGCTCATCCATATGAGCTTCCTGGAATGGGACGGAGTTTCCTCGGTACGGTCCCTTGCAGGGTTTGACAATTACACACAGCTCTTTTTCAAATCCCCGGAATTCTGGCAGGCTTTCCGCAACAATTTAACGTATCTTCTCATACATGGAATCATGATGCCTGTGGAGCTGGTTCTGGCAGTTATGCTCTCCAGCAGGTTTAAAGGGTCCGGTTTTGTCAAGGCCATCATTTTTCTCCCTTTTATCATCAACGGCGTGGGTATCTCCTACTCCTTTTCCTACTTTTTCTCGCCTGTGGAAGGCGGATTCAACTATATCCTGACCAGGCTGGGTATGGAAGGCCTGATTCATAACTGGCTGTCCGACCCCAAAATCGTGAATTATGTGCTGGCCTCCGTGTCCATCTGGCGGTATATGGGCTTTCACATTGTCCTGTTCATGGCCGGCCTTTCCTCGGTGCCAAAGGATATGATGGAGGCTGCCGTGGTAGACGGCGCCAATGCATGGCAGCGCCTGAGATACATCCAGCTTCCGGCCATCCGTACCGTCATTGACTTCATGCTCTTTGATGTTATCAACGGCAGCCTGCAGATGTTTGATATTCCTTACATCATGACCGCTGGCGGGCCAAACGGGGCGTCCAACACATTTTCCATCTACACCATTGACACGGCCTTTAAATACAATAACTTCGGAATGGCATCCTCCATGGCTGTCATCATGATATTCATGATTGTATGTGTACAGATTGCCCAGCGCTTCATAACCAACCGTCTGAGAAGGAGGGAGCAGCATGGCGCGTAAAAAATTATCCCTGGCAGGGAAATATGCTGTTTCTCTCATCCTGGTTCTCATGGTATTCCTGCCCCTTCTGGTGACCATCATAAGCTCCCTGAAGATTCCGGGAAGCCTGGACGCCCAGTCCCCGCTGTGGATTTCATCCAGTGACATGACCCTTAACAACTACCTGAGCGTATTTAAAGAGCGGTACCTTGTCAGGGCCTTTACCAACACCATCAAGATTGTTGCCGTCAGCATTTTCTTCAATGTCCTGGTGGGCTCAATCACTGCCTATTGCCTGGAACGCTTTGAGTTCCGCTTTAAGAAAATCATCTATATCCTGTTTTACCTGGCCATGATGGTCCCCACCAATATCGTAGAGATTGCCAGGTTCCAGGTTATCCGGGGCATGGGGCTTTACAATACATTAGGCGCCCCCATCGTCATATACATTGCAGCCAACCTGATGCAGCTCTATATTTACCGTCAGTTTATAAGCGGCATTTCTGTTTCACTGGACGAAAGCGCCATGCTGGACGGCTGCGGTTATTTCAGGATATTCGCCCAGATTATCTTTCCGCTGCTGACACCGGCCACGGCCACCCTTGTCATTATCAAGACCGTGTCCATTGTAAACGACATGTACATTCCCTATCTGTACATGCCCAAAAACCAGAACAAGACCCTGACCACCTTCCTGATGCGCTATGCGGGCGCACAGCAGAATTCCTGGCCCCTGCTTGCCGCGGGAATCATCGTGGTGGCCCTTCCCACCGTACTTCTGTATATCTTTTTCCAGAAGTATATCATAGAAGGAATCACGGCAGGCGCCGTTAAAGAATAAAAGGAGATGAATTATGGACAAACCTGTTTTATGGAACCTGAACTGGAAATTTTACGACTATTTTGAGGAAAACCTCCTGACAGAGGATTCTGACCGCTGCTCAGATGTGAACCTGCCCCATACAGTAAAGGAGCTCCCCTTAAGCTACTTCAGCCACCAGGAGACAGCCATGATAAGCACCTATGTGAAACTGCTCTCCGTCACCTCCCGGATGCTGGAGAACAGAATCATACTTGTATTTGACGGCGTGATGACCTATTTTGAGCTCTTTGTCAATGGCCAGAAGGCAGGTGAGCACAAGGGCGGCTACTCAAAAAGTATGTTTGACATTACCGGTCTATGCAAGGAAGGCCCAAACCGGATAGTACTGCGGGTGGACAGCCATGAGCGTGAGGATATACCTCCCTTTGGTTACGCCATTGATTATATGACCTACGGCGGCATTTACCGGGATGTCTGGCTTTACTGCTACAGCCAGGTCTTTGTGGAACGCGCCTTAATCCGCTATGACCTGGAGAACAAAAATGCCGTCCTGAAGCCTGAACTGTTCCTGGATAACAGCGGCCCTGAATGCTCCCTGACAGCGGATATCTGCCTGAAGGACAAAGAGGGCGCCGTTGTGGCTTCCTACAAAAGATGCATCCAGGCCGTCCCGGGCAAAAGCAGCATTATCTTAGAGCCACAATGCGTCCCGTCCCCCATTTTGTGGGATCCGGACAACCCTTACCTCTACACGGTGGATATAACCCTTGAATCGGGCGGACGCGTGCTGGACAGGCACCATGTGAGAACGGGTTTCCGCACAGTAGCCTGCACACCGGAGGGCCTCTTCATTAACAACAGGAAAATCAAGATAATGGGCCTGAACCGCCACCAGTCCTTCCCCTATGTAGGCTATGCCATGGGCAGGCGGGCACAGGAAAAGGATGCGGACATCCTGAAGAATTACCTCAATGCCAACACGGTCCGCACTTCCCACTATATGCAGTCCGAGTATTTCCTGGACCGCTGCGATGAGATTGGGCTTCTGGTGTTCTCAGAGATACCGGGCTGGGGCCACATAGGCGGGGAAGAATTTAAAAAGGTGATGATGCAGGATGTGGAGTCCATGATTCTGACCCAGTACAACCACCCGGGTATCTTTATCTGGAGCATCCATATCAATGAGTCCCTGGATGACGACGAACTGTATACCAGGGCCAACGCCCTGGCCCATAAGCTGGATTCCTCACGGCCCACCACAGGCGTGCGCTACATCACCAACAGCCATCTTTTGGAGGACGTGTACTCCTTAAATGATTTTACCTACTCAGACTGCAATCCGGACGGCACAAAGCTGTTCAAGGGCCGCCGGGAGGCCACGGGCCTGGAATACCCTGTGCCCTTTATGATTACCGAATTCTCCGGGACGGCATTTCCCACCAAGCTCTGGGACAGCGCGGACAAACGTACCACCCACGCCAGGGCCTATGCCAGGGTATACAGTCACTCCAACCTGTCAAAGGACCTTCTGGGAATCATCGGCTGGTGCGCCTTTGACTACAATACACACGCGGATTACGGTTCAGGCGATAAGATCTGTTACCACGGCGTCATGGACATGTTCCGCATTCCAAAATACGCTGCCTATGTGCTGCGCAGCCAGAAGAACCCGGAACAGGAAATCGTGATGGAGCCCACTACGGAATTTTCCAGGGGTGATAATAAGGGCAACCGGCTGGTATCCCCGTTTATGGTCCTTACCAACTGTGATTACATCGAAGTGGAAATGTATGGAAAGCCCCCGGTCCGCTATTACCCGGATAACCGGTATATAGGCCTGGAACATCCGCCCATTGAAATCGAGGAGGAAATCGGCGTGTGGCAGGATTTGTGGCAGGACGGAGCCATCACCGGGTATTACAAAGGCAAGGCAGTCATCCAAAAGAAATTCCTTCGCGACTCCAGCCTTCACGATATGGAGGTCACTGCCGACGACACCAGGCTTTACGGGGATTATACGGATGCCACCCGTGTGGTATGCAGGGTCACAGACCGTGTTTCCACTACCCTGGTGTATTTCCCAGGCATCATCCAGGTGGAAACCAATGGCCCAATCCAGGTAATCGGCCCCTCAGCCATTCCTGTAAGGGGCGGCTGCGCTGCTTTCTGGGTTAAGACAAAACCCCAGAGCTTCTCAGGAAATGCTGAAACAGCAGAAGTTCACATCCGGCTGACAGACACGCCGGTGGAGAAGAAATGTGTGAAAATAGAGGTGGTAAAATCTGATATGGAGGTGGGTTAAGATATCATGACCGTTTAAGATATCTTGGCAGTTAAGATATACCAGGCCCGCATGAACACTGTTTTATATACCATGTTCATGCGGGCCTGGTTTTTTCTGGTTTTACTGTTGCTTTTCCTTATTATTAATTATGTCCACCGCAGCTGTGGCCGTGTCCATGGCAGTTATGCTCGCCGCCCTCATGGTGATGGCTGCACATGGTATTCGGATCATAATCCAGGCTGCCGTTTAACAGGGCCTCCACTGCCTGGTCCGCATCCCCGGACGCGCCCGGATACAGTTCAATTCCTGCCTGGGCCAGGGCTGTCCTGGCGCCGCCGCCGATTCCTCCGCATATCAGCACCTTTACTCCCAAATTCTTCAAAAATACAGCCAGGGCCTCATGGCCGCTTCCGCCGGTTCCCACTACCTGAGAGGACAGGA
>ENA-ORSX01000945-ORSX01000945.1-human-gut-metagenome-genome-assembly--contig:-NODE-945-length-24476-cov-3.278736_pt1 | contig 24476 bp, 22 predicted proteins | sample MGYA00241904_ERZ509172 | MGnify/ENA primary metagenome ERZ509172 (study PRJEB26280, sample SAMEA2338795) | human gut metagenome | biome: human gut; feature: human-associated habitat; material: faeces...
GCCAGCCATATCGGCAGCCATGCGCACGCATTCATCGTAGTTGCATTCTTCGATCGTAGCAGTGGCGCCTTCTTTTCGGATGTTGTTTAACCGTGTCTGTGTACTTCCTTTAGGCATCAGGACAACTGCCTTTTGTCCGAGCTTGTTGGCAGCCCAGGCAACTCCGCGTCCATGGTTTCCATCGGTTGCAGTAAAGAAGGTGGCCTGACCGAACTCTTTTTTGAGCGCTTCAGAAGTGAGGATGTTGTAGGGAAGCTCGCTGACATCTTTCCCTGTCTGCTGTGCGATGTAACGTGCCATGGCAAAGGATCCGCCAAGGACTTTAAAAGCATTGAGTCCGAATCGATAGGATTCATCCTTGATGTAAAGTGAACCAAGTCCTAATTTTTCGGCCATGTGGTTCAGTTTTACGAGTGGTGTGACACTGTATTGCGGAAAACTTTCGTGGAACGTGCGGGCTTTTTCCACCTCGGAAAGTGCCATGACCGGAAGGTTGGCATCCTCGGTCTTCGGCATATGATTGACTGCCCATTTGATTGTCTCCATGTGTAAAACCTCCTTATGATCTGCTATTTTCCTGCATCCATATAACTGTAAAGTGTAAATTTAGAAATATTGAGAAGATTTGCAACCTTATCTCCTGATTTTGTGATCAGAAACGCACCGGCATCATTCAGATAGCGGACCACCTGAATCTTATCTTCCTTGGTCATTAAAGCCACCGGTTTTCCGACCAGTGCCACGCCCTGCTGCATCAGATCGTTTAACAGCTCTTCTACATTGCGTGTGATCGTCTGCGGCGAGTGAGGCTTGCTGACTGTGTAAGTATCTGTTTCCGGTTCGGTGTGAAGAAGCGACCCCAGTGCACTGTCTATCGTAAGAAGTGCTGTAATGTCATAGTTGATGGAAAAGATATAAGAAATCTTTTCATCGGCATCCCTTATGTAAAGGGTACTGGATTTCAAAATCCGGCCGTCCTCCGTGCGTGTGAGATAAGAAAGCTTATCTTGTACTTTGGCAGCGTTTTTGTGCAAGGTCTCCAGTACGATCCCGGAAGGTCCGTCTCCGGACTTGCGGTGTGTCACCTGTCCGTTTTCAATGTGGACGATGGAGGTCTCCAGGTCCTTGTTCAGATCATGAATGACAACTTCACAGGAAGTTCCGAACTGTTTTGCAATACCATGCGCCATTTGCTTTAGAAGCTTGAGTGTATGATCCATAGTCATCCCTCCCTTTGTGAAAAACATTGGTAAAATCTGTCAAAAACAACTGCTTCTAAACTCATAATATCATAAAAATCCATAAAATCAATAGTTTCTCTAAAAAAGTTTTAGAATACCTAAAAAAATTTTAGAATCGTGTTGCGTTTGTGCAGTTTTGATGGTATTCTATAAACAGCAAAAGCGGTTCTGGAAGATATGTACAAAAATAGAAGACTTTCAAAAAGAAAAGGAGAGGTTGATATGCTTATTTTAGGAAACGGCAGGATGATCACAAGAGATGCGGACAATCCATATCTGGAATGCGGGGCAGTGGTGATTGACGGGACAAAAATCGTGAAGGCTGGTACGCTTTCGGAAGTGAAGGCGGCGTATTCGGATGCGGAGTTTTTGGATGCAAAGGGCAAGGTGATCATGCCGGCCTTTATCAATGCACACGAACATATTTACAGTGCATTCGCAAGAGGACTGTCCGTCAAAGGATATGACCCAAAAGGATTTTTAGATATTCTGGATGGGATGTGGTGGACGATTGACCGCAATCTGACCTTGCATGATACATATTTAAGCGCCATGGCTACATATATTGATTCGATCAAAAATGGTGTGACAACGGTATTTGACCATCATGCAAGCTTTGGTTCCATCCGTGGTTCTTTATATGAGATTGAAAGGGCTGCGAAAGAAACCGGAGTCCGCTCCTGTTTATGCTATGAGATCTCGGATCGTGACGGGAAGGATAAGGCAAGAGATTCCGTTATGGAAAATGCAGAGTTTATCCGTCATGCACGAAAAGAGGATACCGGCATGATCGCGGGCATGATGGGAATGCATGCACAGTTTACGATTTCTGATGAGACGATGGAGCTGGCTGCAGCGAACAAGCCAGACGGCGTGGGATATCATATCCATGTGGCAGAAGGGATCGAAGATCTGCATGATTGTCTGAAACATTATGGGAAGCGGATCGTGGATCGTCTGATGGACTGGGGAATCCTGGGAGAAAAGACACTGCTTGGACATTGCATTTATATCAACGGCCATGAGATGGATCTGATCAAAGAGACGAACACAATGGTGGTACACAATCCGGAATCCAACATGGGCAATGCCTGCGGATGTCCGCCGACGATGGAACTGGTGCACAGAGGGATCCTGACCGGACTTGGAACAGACGGATATACTCATGATATGACAGAGTCTTACAAAGTGGCAAACGTACTGCACAAGCATCATCTGTGTGATCCGAATGCCGCATGGGGAGAGGTTCCGCAGATGCTTTTTGACGGAAATGTCAAAATTGCAGAGCGTTATTTCCCGCAGAAGCTTGGTGTATTGAAAGAAGGAGCTGCTGCAGATGTGATTGTTGTGGATTATGATCCGCTGACACCGATGAACGGGGACAATGCAAACAGCCACATTTTATTCGGTATGACTGGAAAACAGGTAGTAACCACAGTGGCGAATGGAAAAGTATTGATGAAAGACAGAGAACTTGTATCTATAGATGAAGCAAAAGTGATGGCAGACTGCAGACAGGCGGCAAAAGAGCTGGCTGAGAGGATCAACGCATAAGGAGGGCATGAGGATGAGTGAAGTTATGACACCGATGTCATTTGAACAGTTGGTAGAATGGGTATTACAGGAAAAGAAAAAAAGAGGAACCGTGTTCGGACAGCATCATGCGTACCGGGCAGATGGAACACATAACCGGACGATGTTCGGGCGTACTCTGGAGACGCCGATTGGACCGGCAGCCGGTCCGCATACGCAGATGACACAGAATATTGTGGCAGCCTACTATGCCGGCAGTCGTTTCTTTGAATTGAAGACCGTACAGATCATGGATGGAGAAGAGCTGGCGGCATGCATCAACCGTCCGTGTATCAAGGCGGATGATGAAGGATATAACTGCGAGTGGTCCACAGAGCTGACAGTACCGCAGGCAATGGAAGAGTATATCAAAGCCTGGTTCTTATTGAAAGTGATCGCCAAAGAGTTTGGACTTGGAGATATGAATGGATTTCAGTTTAATGTCAGTGTGGGATATGATCTGGCAGGCATCCAGTCCCCGAAGGTGGATACCTTCCTGAATTCCATGAAACACGCAGAAGATACAGAGATTTTCAAGCACTGCAAGGCATATTTACTGGAACATGCGGATTGGTTTGAGCACGTGACAACAGAAGATATCGAGCAGATCCCGCCGGAAATCTGCAATTCCGTGACACTTTCCACACTGCATGGATGTCCTCCGCAGGAGATTGAACGGATCGCCATGTATCTGCTTACGGAAAAAGGATTCCATACCTTTGTAAAATGCAATCCGACACTGCTTGGATATGAGTTTGCGAGAAAGACCATGGATGAGATGGGATATGATTACATACAGTTTGGAGACTTCCACTTTAAGGATGACCTGCAGTATGAAGATGCAGTTCCGATGCTGACACGCCTGATGAATACGGCGAAAGAGAGAAATCTGGAGTTTGGTGTGAAGATCACCAATACGTTCCCTGTGGATGTGAAACAGAATGAGCTTCCAAGCGAAGAGATGTATATGTCAGGAAAATCCTTGTATCCGTTGTCCATTTCACTGGCAGCAAAACTGGCAAAAGAATTTGACGGAAGGCTTCGTATTTCCTATTCCGGAGGAGCGGATTACTATAATATAGAAAGAATTGTGGATGCAGGCATCTGGCCGGTTACTGTGGCAACGACTCTTTTGAAACCGGGCGGTTATCAGAGACTGACGCAGATGGCAAAGCTTCTGGACAAGGAGAATGCTCCGTTTGAAAAAGTGGACGCAGAATCTGCAGGAAAACTTGCAGAAGAGGCGGTGAAAGACCCGCATCATGTGAAGGCAATGAAGCCTTTGCCGTCAAGAAAGATGAAAAAAGAAGTTCCGCTCATGGATTGTTTCGTGGCGCCGTGTAAAGAGGGATGCCCGATCCATCAGGATATCACAACGTATCTGCAGCTTGTGGGAGAAGAAAAGTATGAGGAAGCAATGGAAGTGATCACAGAGAAGAACCCGCTTCCGTTTATTACAGGAACGATCTGTGCACATAACTGTATGAGCAAATGTACCAGAAACTTTTATGAGACACCTGTTCATATCCGGGAGATGAAATTAAAAGCGGCAGAAAATGGATATGAGGCGCTGCTTGAAAAACTTCCGGTGCCGGCAGTGACAAAAGCAGAAAAAGCGGCAGTCATCGGAGGCGGCCCGGCAGGAATGGCGGCTGCATACTTCCTCAGAAAAGGTGGTATGGAAGTTACGCTATTTGAGGCAAAAGAATCTTTAGGAGGCGTAGTACGTCACGTGATCCCGCCATTTCGTATTTCGGAGGATGCCATTGAAAAAGATGCGGAAATCTTAAGAAAGATGCAGGTGGACATCCGCTGCAATACAAAGGTGGAATCTTTGGAAGAACTGAAAAAGCAGGGATATACAAAGATCGTACTGGCAGTGGGAGCTCCGGTTCAGGGAAGCTTAAAGCTGGAAAGCGGAATGCCGAAAAATGCACTGGAATTTCTGGCAGAATTTAAACAGACAGACGGTAAGGTTTCACTTGGAAAACATGTGGTTGTTATCGGAGGCGGAAACACAGCCATGGATACTGCAAGAGCGGCAAAACGAAACGCAGGCGTGGAGCATGTTTATCTGATTTACAGAAGAACGAGACGGTATATGCCGGCGGATGAAGAAGAACTGGTGATGGCCCTGGAAGATGGAGTGGAATTCAAAGAGTTATTGTCTCCTGTAAAACTGGAAAACGGCCAGCTTTTCTGCAAAGTGATGCAGCTTTCCGATTATGATGTATCGGGCAGAAGAGGAGTGACAGAGACCGGGGAGACAGTTTGGGTTCCGGCAGATACGGTGATCGCTGCAGTTGGAGAAAAAGTGCCGACAGACTGGTATCAGGCAAACGGTCTGGCAGTATCGGAAAAGGGAAGATTATATGTCGATGAAAAGACATTAAAAACCAGTGATGACAATGTCTATGCAGCAGGCGATGGTCTGTATGGACCGGCAACAGTTGTAGAGGCGATCCGGGACGGACGAAAAGTGGCTGAGGCAATTGCAGGAGAAGTGTTGGCGCGTGATTTTGATAAACTGGCAGAGGAAGAAAAGGTCTATGCCAAGAGAGGGGTATTAAAAGAGGAACAGAAAGAGACAAAAGAGGCAGGCAGATGCCTGGGATGCTCGACAATCTGTGAAAACTGCGTAGAAGTCTGTCCAAACCGTGCAAACATTGCCATTCAGGTACCGGGGATGGAAAAACACCAGATCATCCATGTAGATTATCTGTGTAATGAGTGCGGCAACTGTAAGAGTTTCTGTCCATATTCCAGCGCTCCATATCTGGATAAATTCACACTTTTCGAAACAGAAGCAGATATGGAAAACAGTAAGAATCAGGGATTTGCAGTTCTGGATCAAGAGACCCGACGCTGTAAGGTACGCTTCTTTGGGAAGACCTTTATCTGGGAACCGGAGAAACCGGCAGCTCTTCCGGATGGACTGGGACGCATGATTGAAACTGTGTGCAGGGATTACTCTTATTTGATTCGGTAAAATCAAAGGTTGCAGGATCTGTGGGATTTCGGTAAAGTGAAAGGGGCTTCTGATGAAGAAGCCCTAAAAAAAGAAAGAGACAGCAAACAGACATGACAAGTATATGGAAATGGGAAAGCGGAAATCTACAGATCAAGAAGTCCCTCTTAGATGGACTGCAGATTACAGAGACAGCAAAAGAAGTGATCTCTGTAGTGGGAGCAGGAGGAAAAACAACTACGATCCGCAGGCTTACGGATGAAATGGAAAAAAGACAGAAAAATGTGGCAGTGACCACGACCACACGGATGAAAAAAGAACCGCAGTTTTTACTCGGTGCGGATGCAGAGCGCATTGCACAAAGATGGGGGCAGACTCATCAGGTGTGGTTTGGAGAACAGGATGATAATCCGGAAAAGGTCAGAGGTGTTTCAGAAGCGCTTCTGGATGAGGTGAGAAAGTATGGTCCGGATTTGTTTTTGATCGAGGCAGACGGAGCCAGAAGGCTTCCCTGCAAAGTACCGGAGTCGTGGGAGCCGGTCATCTATCAAAAAAGTACACGGGTGCTGGCAGTTTACGGTCTGGACGCAGTGGGAAAGTCCTTTCGGGAGGCGTGTTTTCGTCCCGGGCTGGCAGCAGAAATTTTGGAGAAGAAGATAACAGACCCGATATCAGCAGTGGATATTGCGCGGCTGGCACTTGAAAGCCGCGGCGGGAAAAAGAATGTCAAAGAAACCATGCGGTATCAGGTGATTTTAAATAAAGCAGACACCACGCGAAGAAGACAGTTTGCGCAGGAAATCTGCCGGGAATTGGAAAAACGCGGGTTTGCAGATGTGACAGTGACAGCAGAAGGAAGGCAGGAAGAAGAATGAAGATTGTAATCAAAGGAGCAGGAGATCTGGCAACAGGAATTGCCTCTCGCTTATACCATGCAGGACATCAGATTGTGATGACAGAGATTGCGGTTCCGCTGACCGTGCGGCGAAGCGTGGCGCTCTCCAGAGCAGTTTACGAAAACGAGGCAGAGGTGGAAGATTTAAAAGGGGTGCTGGTAAAGGATGCTGCAGAAGCAGACAGGATCTTACAAAGAGGAGAGATTCCGGTACTGGTGGATCCAGAAGCAGATATTATCGGGTCGTTTCATCCAGATGTAGTAGTGGATGCAATCCTGGCAAAGAAGAATCTGGGAACCCGGATCACGGACGCGCCGTTTGTCATCGGTGTAGGACCGGGATTTTACGCAGGAAAAGACTGTCACTGTGTCATCGAGACAAAAAGAGGACATACACTGGGAAATGTGATCTGGGAAAAAGAAGCAATCCCAAATACCGGAGTTCCGGGAAATATAGGCGGCTTTACAACCGAGCGTCTGATCCGTGCCAGTGCAGATGGAATCATGGAGCCTGTGGCAGAAATCGGAGATACCGTAGAAAAAGGCCAGCTTGTTGCCAGGACCGGGAAGCAGCCGGTCTATGCAAAGATGAGCGGAATTGTCCGCGGAATGCTCCAGAAGGATGTACAGGTCACAGAAGGATTGAAGATCGGAGACATTGATGCCAGATGTGAACCAGAGCATTGTGTTACAATTTCGGACAAAGCAAGGGCAGTCGGAGGCGGTGTGCTGGAAGCGGTATCTCTGTTTGGACAGATCTATGGAAATTATGGAGTGGCACTTCTGGCAGCAGGGGAAGCAAAACGGTTTGGAAGTGACAAGTTGTCGGAAAAATTTCAGGGAATCCCTCTTTATCGGCATGCACTTGAGAAGCTGGAAGCATTTTCGGGACTTTCCAGGGTGGTCGTGACCGCAAGAGAAGCACTGGCAGAAGAAGCGCAGCGCCTGGGGATCCATATTGTAGAGAACAGACAGCCGGAACAGGGAATTTCACATTCTGTCAGTTTGGCGCTGCAGGAACTGCTCTCACAAAATCCAGACCTGGAGGGTGTGTTGTTTCTGGTCTGCGATCAGCCGGGAATCCAGGCTGCTACAATCCAGAAGATTTTAAAAGAGGGATGCCTTCATAAAAACAGCATTGTCTGTGCCGGATATGATGGAATGCGCGGAAATCCGGTATTGTGGGGAAGCACGTATTTTCAGGAGCTTATGCATCTGACCGGGGATACGGGCGGCAGACAGCTGATGAAGCAATATGAAGAGAAGATCCGGATCGTGGAGTGTGCGCCGGAAGAATTAAAAGACATTGACAGGAGAGAAGACATGACGGAATAAAACGGGGAGTACCCCAAAGGAGGTTTTCATATGCTGATGGTTCATGTAAATGGAAAAGATTATGAGGTGGAGCAGGATACGAAGCTGATGCGGTTTCTTCGGGATGATTTAAGGCTTACTTCAGTAAAGGACGGATGCAGCCAGGGCGCGTGCGGAACCTGCACGGTGCTGGTGGATGGAAAAGCCACAAAGGCATGTATTCCAATGCTTTCCAAGCTGCAGGGAAAATCTGTAGTCACAGTGGAAGGGCTGAGTGAACGGGAGAAAGAAGTTTATGCATATGCATTTGCAAAGGTCGGCGCGGTGCAGTGCGGATTCTGCATTCCGGGCATGGTGATGTGCGCCAAGGGGCTTCTGGATCAGAATCCGGATCCGAGCCGTGTTGAGGCGGCGGCAACCATTCGGAATAATATCTGCCGCTGTACCGGATATCAAAAGATCATCGAGGCGATCCTGCTCTCAGCAAAGATGTTTCGGGAAGATCTTCCGGCCAAAGAGAACAGCGGCGTGGTCTCTGTCGGGGCACCGATCCTGCGTGTGGATGCAAAGGAGAAAGTTCTTGGAACCGGGCAGTATCCGGATGATGTGTATCTGGATGATATGATCTATGCCAGTGCGGTGCGCTCCGAATATCCAAGAGCAAAAGTGCTGGCGATCCATACAGAGAAGGTATTGGAATTAGAAGGTGTGATCGGAGTATATACGGCGGATGATATTCCGGGTTCTGTGAAGGTGGGACATCTGAAACCGGACTGGGATACAATGATCCCGGTCGGACATGTGACACATTATCTGGGAGATGCCATTTGTCTGATCGCAGCAGAGACACCGGAGATTCTGGAACGTGCAAAGGCATTGGTAAAGGTGGATTACGAAGTGCTGCAACCGGTGCTGGATCCGTTTGAAGCATTAAAAGAGGACGCACCCCGCATTCATCCGGGAATCCAGCCGGATGGAAATGTACTCGCCCATGAGCATCTGGTCAGAGGAAATGCAGAAGAAGTGATCGCCAACTCGAAATATAAAGTGACCAGACATTATGAAACTCCGTGGACGGAACATGCCTTTTTGGAGCTGGAGTGTGCAGTGGCCATGCCGTTTGATGACGGAGTATTTATCTATTCTTCGGATCAGGGAACCTACGATACCCAGCACGAATGCAGTATGATGCTTGGACTTCCGCCGGAAAAAGTGATTGTGGAAAACAAGCTGGTAGGCGGCGGATTTGGTGGAAAAGAGGATGTCAGTGTACAGCATCATGCCGCACTGGTGGCATACCTGACAAAGCGTCCGGTTAAAGTAAAGCTGTCCAGACAGGAAAGTATCACCGTGCATCCCAAACGGCATCCGATGTGGATGGATATTACCACAGCATGTGATGAGAACGGATATCTGACTGCAATGAAAGCTGTAGTTGTATCGGATACAGGTGCGTATGCATCTCTGGGCGGACCGGTTCTGCAAAGAGCCTGTACCCATGCGGCAGGGCCTTACAATTTCCAGACCATTGACATTGACGGAAAAGCCGTGTATACCAACAATCCGCCGGCTGGAGCATTTCGCGGATTCGGCGTGACACAGACCTGTTTTGGAGCAGAACGGAATCTGGATCTGCTGGCGGAGATGGTGGGAATCTCTCCATGGGAGATCCGATATCGGAATGCGGTGCGGCCCGGACAGGTGCTTCCAAACGGACAGATCGCAGATGCCTCTACAGGAATTGCAGAGACACTGGAGGCTGTCAAAGAGATTTATGAACAGGCGCCGTATGCAGGAATCGCCTGTGCGATGAAAAATGCCGGTGTAGGCGTGGGACTGCCGGACTGGGGAAGATGCCGTCTGCTGGTGCAGAATAAAATGGTACAGATTCATGCGGGAGCTTCCTGTATCGGTCAGGGACTTGGAACAGTCCTGACACAGGTGGTTTCGCAGACCGCTCAGATTCCGGTGGAGCAGATTTGGTACTGTCCTGCAAACACATCCAATTCTCCGGATTCCGGAACGACATCCGGTTCCAGACAGACATTGATCACAGGAGAAGCGGCAAAACGGGCCTGTGAAAAATTGTGTGAAGATTTAAAGACACATTCACTTCAGGAACTGGAAGGAAAGGAATACTACGGAGAATATCTTGCAAAGACGGATAAAATGGGCAGTGATGTTCCGAATCCGGTTTCTCATGTGGCATATGGATATGCAACACAGGTCTGTATTTTGAATGAAGATGGAACGATTCAGAAAATGGTGGCAGCCCATGATGTGGGGAAAGCCGTAAATCCAATCAGTGTGGAAGGCCAGATTGAGGGCGGTGTTGTCATGGGAATGGGATATGCACTGACAGAACAGTATGAGATCAAGGAAGGGCGTCCGGTTTCCAGATTTGGAACACTGGGATTGTTCCGGGCAGATAAGGTGCCGCATATTGAGTCCATGATCATCGAGAAAACAGGAGTAGAACCGGGATACGGTGCAATCGGAATTGGAGAGATCACATCAATCCCGACAGCTCCGGCGATCACGGGAGCCTATTATAAACTGACTGGTGAGTTCCAGACGAAGCTGCCGCTTCATGGAACACCGTATGAAAAGAAAAAGAAATAAAGAAGAAATGAGCAGGCGCTGATTTCTCAGGAGATTCAACGCCTGCGCGATTTACACATCAAGTTGTTTTTGAAAATAACTTGATGTATAATAAAAGAAAAACACAAAACGAGGAGGTATGAGATGAAACGAAGAAAAATCTGGAGTATTCTGGCACTGGCAGCATTGACAGGTTCCCTGCTTGCAGGATGCGGAGAAGTAAAAACAGAAGAACAGACAAAAGAAACAAAGCAGGAGGAAAAACCGGTAGAATTACTGGTGGCTGCTGCAGCGAGTCTGGAATATTCTTATGAAGAAGAACTGCTTCCTATGTTTGAAAAGGAAAATCCGAATATTACCGTAAAAGGCACCTATGACAGTTCGGGAAAATTACAGACACAGATCGAAGAGGGGATTGAGGCAGATGTCTTTATGTCAGCGGCGACGAAGCAGATGAATGCGCTGACGGAGCAGGGATTGGTGGAGAAGGACTCTGTGGTAGATCTTCTTCAGAATCAGATCGTACTGATCACAGCAGCAGATTCTACGCAGGATCTGCAGAACTTTGAGGATATTACCAAAGCAAATGTGATCGCAATCGGAGATCCGGAAAGTGTTCCGGTAGGACAGTATTCGAAAGAAGTGCTGACCAATCTGGGAATCTGGGATACAGTGTCTGCAAAGGCAAGTCTCGGAACCAATGTTACAGAAGTTTTAAAATGGGTAGAAGAGGGCAGTGCAGACGCCGGAATCGTGTATGCGACAGATGCAGCGACTACAGATAAGGTGAAAGTAGTGGCAGAAGCACCGAAAGACAGTCTGGCAGAGCCTGCAATTTATCCGGTCGGCGTGGTAAGCGCATCGAAGCATAAAGATGCAGCGGAAAAATTTGTAGAGTTTTTACAGTCCGAAGAGGCACTGAAAGTATTTGAATCCTACGGTTTTCAGAAGAATGCAGAGTAACTGGGGAAGGAGAGCACATGGAGATTTCACCGATCATTGTTTCTATGAAAACGGCTTCTGTGTCCATTGTGATCACTTTTTTTCTGGGACTGGCAGCCGCATATGGCGTGTATCCGCAGCAGAAAGCTGCAGCTGGTCTGTGACGGTATTCTGACGCTTCCTCTTGTCCTGCCGCCTACGGTGGCAGGATTTTTCCTGTTGTACATCTTTGGGGTAAAACGCCCGGTGGGGAGATTTTTTCTGGAATTTTTCGGGACAAAGATTGCATTTTCATGGCAGGCAACAGTATTGGCAGCAGTGGCGATTTCGTTCCCTTTGATGTACCGTTCGGCAAGAGGAGCGCTGCAGCAGGTAGATGAAAACCTCCTTTATGCAGGCAGGACGCTTGGGATGTCCGAATGGTGCATTTTCTGGAAAGTATGGTTTCCAAACGCTATGTCCGGAATTTTGTCAGGCGGAATCCTTGCATTTGCAAGAGGATTAGGAGAGTTTGGAGCAACTGCCATGATCGCAGGAAATATTGCAGGAGAGACCAGAACGCTTCCGCTTGCAGTATATTCCGCGGTGTCAGCCGGAAATATGGAAGAAGCGTATCAGTATGTGTGGATTCTGGTGATCATTTCATTCCTGGTAGTGACAGGAATGAATGCAGTCACGCACGGATTTCAGAAATTTAGCCGGAGGTAGTACAGATGAACGTATTAGAAGTGAATTTTGAGAAAAAACTCAAGAACTTTCCCCTGCATATACAATTTCAGGCAGAAGGCGGATGTATCGGAATTCTGGGCGCCTCAGGCTGCGGAAAAAGTATGACATTCAAAGCGATTGCCGGAATCGAGACACCCGATTCGGGAAAAATCTGCCTGGGAAAACGGGAATTGTTTCACAGAGGTCATAAAGTAAATCTGCCGCCCAGAAAACGCAGTGTGGGATATTTGTTTCAGAGTTATGCCTTATTTCCCAATATGACAGTGTTTCAAAATATTGAAGCAGGAATCCAGGGAAAAAAGGCGGCGAAAAGAGAGCGGGCAATGGAAATGATGGAAAAATTTCATCTGTCAGAGCTGGCATCCGGCTATCCCGCCCGTCTTTCTGGAGGACAGCAGCAGAGAGTGGCCCTGGCGAGGATACTGGCTTGTGAACCGGAACTGCTCCTTTTGGACGAGCCGTTTTCTGCACTGGACAGTTACTTAAAAGAAGAACTCCAGTTTGAGTTGAAACAACATCTCCGGGAGTTTGGAAAAACGACAATCATTGTAAGTCATGACCGGGATGAAATATACAAGTTGTGTGACAGAACGATGGTGATGGGCCAGGGCGAAATTCTGGTTTCAAAAGATACGAAAGAACTGTTTGAACAGCCGGAGCGTGTTATTGCAGCGAGGCTGACAGGATGTAAAAATATTTCGAGAGCGAAAAAGCGTGGAATGCATAAAGTGTATGCAATGGATTGGGGCGTGGAACTGACGGTAGACCGGAAAGTTTCAGAAAAAATCACCCATGTAGGAATTCGGGCGCATGATTTTCATCCGGCGGATGCTTCGTCACATGATAGTGAGAATAAAATTCCGGTGGCTGTGGACCGCGAGGTACGCGCGCCGTTTGAGTGGACGATTTTATTTCGAAACAGAGAAAATCCGAAAGAAAATATGTGGATGAAGATGGAGCGGGAACAGACACAGATCCCGCAGTGGGTACAGGTGGACCCGAAACGAATTTTGCTTTTAGAAGAATAGGAGGATGTGAGAGATGTTTCATCCGACATTAAAAATTAAAATATATCAGGAAGATCTGGTATTTGGACCGGGACTGGTCATTTTGATGGAGCACATTCTGGTGACGGAGTCCATGAAGGATGCCTGCGGGGAAATGGGAATGTCCTACAGCAAAGGCTGGAAGATCATCAACCGGGCAGAAAAAGAACTGGGCTATGAGTTGTTGGAGCGCAGGCACGGCGGAAAAAGCGGTGGAAAATGTACGGTGACAGAAAAAGGAAAGTCCCTGATGAAGCGCTATCGCCAGATGGAAAAAGAAACAAGGGACTGCCTGCAGAAGAGCTTTGAAAAGTATTTTCCGGAATATCAAAGGATTCGGTAGATTTTCCTTTCATTCAGAAGTATAATAAAAAACAGGCCACAGAACAAAACAGTGAGCCGGAAATGGAGGAAAAAAGATGCCGAACTGGACAAGAGGACAGCTGAAAAACAATGCAAAGATGAATTTTTATAAAAATTACTGGATGTGCGTAGGCATGGCATTGATTTTGACACTTGTGCTGATGATGGAACCGGATGGACCGAAAAAAGAGATCATGTTGAAGATCAGAGATTACACCGATATTCTTCCTGCTTATGGATATCAGGGCTGGTTGTCAAGTCTGTTTGATGGGTTGGGATACTGGTTTGGAGTATTATGGTCCGTTTTTTCATTGTTTATTGCATTGGTACTGCTTCTGATCAAGATTGTTGTGGGAAACGTGGTCTATGTAGGCGGCATTCGTTTCTTTATTCAGAACAGGAGAGAGAATCCGTCTGCGGGAACTATATTTTTCGGATTTCAGAGTGGAAATTATGGAAACATCGCATTGACCATCTTTTTGAAAGATCTGTATACTGCACTTTGGACACTTTTGCTTGTCGTGCCGGGGATTATCAAGCACTATGAATATCGGATGATTCCATATATTCTGGCAGAGAATCCGACAATGCCAAGAGAAGAGGCATTTCAGATCAGCCGCCGCATGATGATGGGGCAGAAAATGGATGTATTCGTATTGGATCTTTCATTTATCGGCTGGTTTATTTTAGAAAAGATTTCATTTGGACTGGCAGGATTATTTTTTGTAAGACCTTATTATGAGACTGTATTTGCAGAGCTGTATGAGGCAAATAAACAGAAGGCATACCGGGAAGGATATATCCGGTAATATGAAAAGGGGCTGCATCAGGACTTTCATCCTGTGCAGCCTTGAGAAAAGGGAAAATTTATCTAAAATTAGGTAATGTCAAAAATAAATATCTGGGCGAAGTCCAATGACCACAGATGCGCTGCATGTGCAGCCATCGTCTTCTGTTTTTGTTGATAGATATAGAATACCAGTGAATTGTGAATGAGATGTGACAAGAAGTGAAAAAATATCTTAATTAAATGTAATGAAAGTATAAAAAGGAGCTTATAGATTTTTTAGAATTAGGAAGTCTGATTGACGAGATGCATCGTGTTTTTGGAAACAGAGTTCCAGAAATCCCTGCGTGCATCGTACTGCTCCAAAAGCCAGGAAATCGCAGCATCCATTCCATCCTCGGTCATGGGAAATGTATTCTGTGTTTTTTGTTCGTCTGGTGTCTTTTCAAATGACCATGGCTCCGGATATACAAATACGAGAAAGTTTTCTTTTGTATCGTCAGCACAAAAATAATAGCGCATTCCAAAATGAGAACCTGAAAAGGGTTCTTTTTTTAATCCTTTGACAGGGATGAGTTTCTTATCGATCATGGTGTTCCCTCCTGAAAAGTTATTAACTATAGAGTAACACTGCATCAGAGAAGATGCAAGAATAAAAGGACAAAAGGAAAGAGCCACATTTCTGTGACTCAAAGGGGGAAAAAGTTTATGAAAAAGTGTTCTGTTCTTTTGAACAATTATAGTATAAAAAGAAATTGTGTAAAAAATGTGATATAAATTTGAATCTAATGTTAATAAAACCAAAAGAAATTGTGAAGCACTAATTTTGTCCGGCATTTTCTGCAAAATCAGTTGTGACCAGTTTTTCATAAGGAGCGCGGGCCTTCAGCTCGCCGGCGCTTTCCAGGATATCCTGGAGCAGTTCAAAGCTGTCACGTTCAAAGATCAGATTTTCTTTCCAGGAATCCTGCTCATAATAGCGGGATACGATGGTTGTGATCGTGGAAAGGTCTGTTTCCGGGAATTGCGGTTCAATGATTTTGGCAATCTCTTCCGGAGAATGTGTCTGTACGTAGTCCATTCCCTTTTGCAGGGCATTTACAAATCCCTGAATAGTATCTGAATGTTCACTGATATAGCTTTTGCGGGCACTGAAAGCGGTATAAGGAATGTATCCGCTGTCGGTTCCGAGAGAAGCGACCACATATCCTTTCTGGCCTGTTTCCAGGGATGTGGCTCCGGGTTCAAATTCTACGGTATAGTCGGCCTGACCTTCTGAGAATGCGGCGGCAGTGGAACCAAAATCAATGTTTTGTACAATGTTCAGATCGGTTTTCGGATCCATACCGTGTTGCTTTAAGATATATTCAAAAACCATTTCCGGCATTCCGCCCTTTCGTCCGCCAAGTACAGTGCTTCCTTTTAAATCTGTCCACTCAAAATCGGGCATCTCTTCTCTGGCAACAAGAAAATTGCCTGCGCGCTGGGTGAGCTGGGCAAAGTTTACAACAAAGTCAGAAGCGCCTTCGTTATACGTGTAAATGGAAGCTTCCGACCCCATAAATCCGATATCTGCTTCACCAGAAAGTACAGCAGTCATCGTTTTGTCGGCTCCAAATCCTGTGACGAGCTCCAGTTCAATGCCCTCTTGCCGGAAATAATCTTTTTCGATGGCAACATACATAGGGGCATAGAAAATCGAGTGTGCAACTTCATTTAAGGTGAGTTTTGTCAATTCCTCTTTGGAAGAATCCGGATTGCCGCCGGTCGGGGTACTGTTGTTTGAAGAGTGGCATCTCGTAAGCAGGATCATGGATGCGGCAAGAAGAAATGTGAGAATTCTTTTTTTCATAAGCACTCCATAGTTTTTAAAGATGTTACTAAAAGTATATGCCGGAAAAAAAGAAGCGTGAAAAAAACCGGTCTGAATGAAATCAGACCGGCATAAAATTATAATTTAAAATTAGTAGTTATCGTGGTCCTCTTCGAATGGATCATCATAATCATCAAAGTCTTCGTCTTCCTCAGTGTCACGTCTGGACAAGATCGTCAGGATCAGGAAGATCACTGCAAGTACAACACATGCGATCGCACTGTATAAGAGCATCTTGTCATCACCATGTTTCAGGAAACCGATCACGCTGCATCCGATATAAAAGAGCATCGGGAGCAGGAATGCAAAAATCGTATTGCTCTTCTGAAGAATGAGAAGAAGCAGTCCGGAGATCAGCATGCAAAGTGCCATGATGACATAGAAAGTACCAATGTTGGAATTACTTCCGGAGGTAATGCTGTCCAGTCCGCTGATCACTCCTTTGTATGTAAAGAAACCAAACGCTACGATAGAAAGAAGTCCGAAAATCACACGGAGTACCCGGAATCTTGGAGTGATGTAATCATCCTCATATTCTTCCTCGTCTTCGATTTCTTCCGGTTCTTCTACTGGCTTCGGAGCCTGCTTGCGTTTGTGTACAGACTTTCTGTCCGGATCAGATGCAAGCATATCCTCGTAACTTTTTTTCACTGCACGTTCACGTTTTGCACGTACTTTTTCAGAAGGAATATTACCGTAACGCTGCCCTTCTTCGGAAGGTTCCTGTTTGAATTCTTCCGGAACAGAAATCACTCTTGTTTTTGAATCTGCAGGAGTCGGGCGTTTTTTCTTAGGTACAGCATCAGAAGCTTCGGAATCAGGACGTTTTTTCCGAGGCGCTTCTTCAGAATGATCAGAGACCGGACGTTTCTTTTTCGGTCTTTCGGAATGCTCAGAAACAGGTCTTTCGGAAGCTGGACGCTTCTTTTTCTGTACAGGATGTTTTTGCTCGTCTGTGTGCTCAGCGATTTTCTTTTGTTCTGTTGCTTTTGTTTCTTCTGTTTTTTCTACAGGTGCTTTTGGCGCCTCCTGCTTTGGAGCTGCTTCTGTATGTTTTGCTACAGAAGCAGCCGGTTTAGGAGCCGATTTTTTTGCACGTTGTTTGTCAAGATTCCATTGTTTTTTGCAGTCTTTGCAGATTGCGTATTCGTTTAAAACCGGATTGCCATTTTCATCAACCCCTACTTGCTTTTTCTGTAAAATGACATCCTTTCCACATTTTGGGCATTTCATTATTTATATCTCTCCTTTGTATCACTTGTTGTGACTCGTTTTACCTACGATAAAGACATTATAGCATTTTGTTTGACGAAGAACAACGTTTTTTGTCAAATTATCGTGATTGGAGAGTGGGTGTGTTACTGAACAGTAACCGGGTGTGCTCCCTCTATGATTTTGGTTTGACGAGTGGAGTCTGATATTGATAAACATCATTGTAGGCATCAAGCTCGTCCTCGGATTCGGGCAGCGCCGGGATCAGTCCGGTGCAGTCTGTGGAGGAAGCGGCATTTTTTAAATAATCATAATGGTCAATCAGTTCTTGATTTTTTTTCATTTCTTTTTGTGTTTCTTTATCCAAAATTATCACCTCGGATTTAGTGTATCCATGATGAAAAATTGTATTCAGAACAAAATGTGGTATACTGAATAAAAAATCAAAAGAAATGGAGTGGATAAATTATGAGATTGATCGCAGATACACACGCACATACAATTGCAAGCGGACATGCATACAGTTCTTTGAAAGAAATGGCATATGCAGCATCAAAAAATGGACTGGAAGTATTATCTTTGACAGAACATGCACCTCAAATGCCGGGATCTTGTCAGGAGATTTATTTTCGGAATTTTAATGTGATCCCGCGCGAAATGCATGGTGTGAAACTGCTTCTTGGAACGGAGCTCAACATTATGAATCCGGACGGAGATCTGGATCTTTCAGAATCTCTCTGCAGAAATCTGGACATTGTGATCGCATCGATTCATTCTCCATGTTATGGACTTGATCATACCAGAGAAGAAAATACGAAAGCTTATACGGCAGTCATGAAAAAGCCGTATGTTGATATTATCGGGCATCCGGATGACGGCAGATTTCCGGTAGATTATGAAGTGCTGGTTCAAACTGCAAAGGAGACAAAGACGCTTTTGGAGATCAATAACAGTTCCTTAAGACCGGATGGATTCAGAAAAAATACCAGGGAAAATGTGCTGCAAATGTTAGAATTATGCAAACAATATGAAGTTTGTGTGACAACGGGAAGTGATGCTCACATTGACGTGGATGCTGGAAATTTCAGCTATATAAAGGAAGTTTTGGAATTTTGCAAGTTCCCGGAAGAGCTGGTGGTGACAACAGATTTTAATAAATTAAAGGAATTTTTGAATAATTATAAAGAATCGTAATATTTCTTTAAAAAATTGAAAATTGTCTGAATCTCTAAAATCTCTATAAAAAAGTGGACTTTAAAAATTTAGTGTGATAAAATGTAAAAGTAGTGACCTGACTGACAAAGGAGAGGTAAGAGATGAGTAAAAAAATCAGAACAGAAGCAGTAGATTACCTGTTTGATGCAATCTTGAGTCTGAAGGACAAAGAGGAGTGTTATACATTCTTTGAAGATATTTGTACCATCAATGAATTGCTCTCACTTTCCCAGAGATTTGAAGTGGCAAAGATGTTAAGAGAGCAGAAGACATATCTGGAGATTGCAGAGAAGACAGGCGCATCCACAGCAACGATCAGTCGTGTGAACCGGTCATTGAATTATGGAAATGACGGATACGATATGGTGTTTGAGCGGATGGAAAAATAAAAGATGTGAAGAAATAAAAATGCCCGGCCAGTATAGCCGGGTATTTTTATTTCTTATGGGAAGAATCTTCGCTGGAAAACGTATCGATTAGTTTTTCAATCATCATTTTTTTTACGTATACGTCAAAACTCAGGCTGCAGATAAATGCCAGAATCTGAAAAGTATCTTTGCTGGTATCAGGAATCTCGGAAAATGTCTCTCCGGCAGTCTCCCAGGCAGAAGAAATATTTTCTTTGAGCGGTTCAAGCTGGCCTTTGCACATGGTGCAGATCTGCTGGTACATATCTGCAAGGCTGGAAGTATCCTTGTCAGAATCCTGACCAAAGCCGGCATCTGTCATCGGCTTTAACAGTGTCTCGATATCCTTGATGGAAAGAATACTTTTAAAATAGTAAATAAAAATCAGAAGGAGCAGATGATCCTTGGAATATTTCTTCTTAACAGGCGGCGGAAGCAGATTGTTCTTCGCGTAATTGTTGATCATGGTCTTGGTCAGAATCTTGTCATCTGCGTAGCGCTTGGTTGAAGAAAGCTGAGTATCCATAAATGTGGTCACCTGATCCATATATAAGTCGATATTCGGAATATCCTCGGGATGAATGTAGTCGATCCGGGACAGACTTTCCAGTATGCTGTTTAAAATATCATTTGTATCAATTGTCATATAATCACCTCGATGTACTTATTATATAGTAATGAAAACTAGATAGTCAAGCAGTATTTATTATTGATATATGATCATAACGAGAGTAAACTAAAAGAAAAACGGGAGGATTTCAGATGTTGAAAGCAGAACTCAGTCGATTTAAGGTAAAAGAAGGAAAATCCGGGAAAGTAGATGAATGGATGGCCTTTCTGAATGACCATATGGAAGATACACTTCTTACATTAGAGAATGAAAAAATGTTTGTAGAATCGATTCACCGGGAAGTGGTCAACGGAACAGAATTTCTGTATTGGTACTCTGTACAGGGAGAAGGCGGTACAGAGGTGTACGATTCAGAAAGCTATATCGATATCAGGCATCTGGAATATTGGGATGAATGTATCGATGATGATTATAAAGATAATGATATTCCGGCAGAAGTAGTGATGATCCCAAATAAGATCAGAGATGTTATGAAGTGAATACAGTCATTAAAATCCCGCTGTTTTGTAAGGAAATGGCGGAGATTTTTTATCTGTTTCCATAATATAGTTGACTTGAACGAAACTATGTTCGATAATAGAATCATGACAATTAAAGGAGATCAATTATGAGCATTTATGATACACTGAACGAACAGCAGAGGGAGGCGGTCTACTGCACGGATGGTCCGCTTCTGATCCTTGCGGGAGCGGGATCGGGAAAGACGAGAGTGCTGACGCACAGGATTGCATATTTAATAGAAGAAAAGGGGGTGAATCCATGGAATATCCTGGCGATCACGTTTACGAACAAGGCGGCCGGGGAGATGCGGGAGCGTGTGGATAATCTGGTGGGATTTGGATCAGAGAGTATCTGGGTGAGCACGTTTCACTCGACTTGTGTACGGATTTTGAGAAGACATATTGACCGCCTGGGGTATGATACGAATTTTACAATCTACGATACGGATGATCAGAAGACATTGATGAAAGATGTCTGTAAACAGGTGCAGATCGATACGAAGGTATATAAGGAGAGAAATCTTTTAGCGGCGATTTCCTCAGCAAAAAATGAGATGATTTCCGCACAGGAGTATGCGCTGAATGCGCAGGGGGACTTTGGAAAAGAGAAGATCGCCAAGGTATATCAGGAGTATGAAAAGCAGATGCATGCCAATAATGCACTGGATTTTGATGACCTGCTCGTGAAGACTGTGCAGTTGTTTGAGACTCAGCCGGATGTGTTGGAGAATTACCAGGAGCGGTTTCGTTATATTATGGTGGATGAGTATCAGGATACAAATACCGTGCAGTTCCAGCTGGTGAGTCTGCTGGCGGGCAAATACAGAAATCTCTGTGTGGTCGGTGATGATGATCAGTCCATTTATAAATTCCGGGGAGCCAATATTAAAAATATTTTGAATTTTGAACAGGAATTGCCCGATGCGACAGTCATCAAACTGGAGCAGAATTATCGTTCTACAGGCAATATCCTGGATGCTGCAAATGCAGTGATCAGCAACAATGTGGGTAGAAAGGACAAGCAGCTTTGGACAGACAACGGCGAAGGAGAGAAGATTAAGTTCTGCCAGTTTGATACCGGATATGATGAAGCAGAATATATTGCAGATGACATTGAAAGGGAAGTCAGAAACGGGGCATCTTACAATGATCATGCGATTTTATACCGGACTAACGCGCAGTCCCGTCTGTTTGAGGAACGGTTTGTGGCACAGAATATTCCATATAAGATTGTCGGCGGTGTGAATTTCTATGCGAGAAGAGAAATCAAGGATGTGCTTGCATATCTGAAGACCATCGACAATGGAAAAGATGATCTGGCAGTCAGAAGGATCATCAATGTACCGAAGCGAGGCATTGGCCTGACTACGATCAATCGAATTCAGGAGTCAGCGGCGTCCAGAGGAATCGGATTCTATGATGCTCTTTTAGGGCTGGATCTGATACCGGGGGTGGCAAGAGGTGCTGCAAAGCTGGAAGGATTTGTGGCATTGATCGAGTACTTTAAGGGAGTGGCAGAAACCTTAAGTCTGTCGGATCTTTTGCAGGAAGTAATCGATAAGACGGGATACATAGAGAGTCTGGAAGCAGAAGGAAAAGAAGAGTCAGAGACAAGAATTGAAAATATCGACGAGCTTCGAAGCAAGGTTGCGGTTTATGAAGAATCCTGTCTGGATCAGGATGAAAAACCGACACTTAGCGGATTTTTGGAAGAAGTCGCATTGGTGGCAGACATTGACAGTCTGGATGAGGAACAGGATTATGTAGTTTTAATGACACTGCACAGTGCAAAAGGTCTGGAATTTCCACATGTGTATCTGGCAGGAATGGAAGACGGACTGTTTCCAAGTTATATGACAGTTACATCAGATGACAGGGAGGATATGGAAGAAGAGCGGCGCCTCTGCTATGTGGGAATCACAAGAGCAGAGCAGAAGTTGACCATGACCAGTGCTATGCGGCGGATGGTGCGGGGAGAGACACAGTACAATAAAGTGTCCCGGTTTATGAAAGAAATTCCATTGGAACTGCTTGACAATGGCAACCGTTCTTCGAAAATGTTTGAAGAAAGACAGGAGATTCCGAAACAGACTGCGTATACGCAGGCAAAACAGACCTTTAAGGCAAAGGCATTTTCTGCGGCTGCGCCAAAACAGTTTGCAGTCAGCAAAGAAAAGGGGCTGGATTATGGTGTGGGTGACCGTGTCCGGCACATGAAATTTGGAGAAGGAACCGTGACACAGATTACGGAAGGCGGCAGAGATTTTGAGGTGACGGTAGAGTTTGACACCGTCGGAGTGAAAAAAATGTTTGCCGGATTTGCCCGTTTGGTAAAATTATAGAAATTATGTGAATTTGGCATAAATCAGTAGTAATCTGAAAATGATAGTGTTATAATAATGAAAAGCAAACCTGTACGGCGGCAAGGAGAAAGGACGTGAATATATGAGTAAAGTTGAGGAATTGATCGCAGAGTCAAAACTGAATGAATTACTGAAAAAGAAAGATGATGAAAAAGTGAAAAAGACAGTCATCTGGGTATTGGCGATTGTAGGTGCTGTTGCAGCAGTGGCAGCGATCGCATATGCGGTATATTGCTTCTTTACACCGGATTATCTGGAAGATTTCGAAGAAGATTTTGATGATGATTTCGATGATTATTTCAGTGAGGAAGATCAGGTTTAATCAGAACGAAAAGAGAACAGAAGACAGGATGTGGTCGGAATACACTGCACCCTGTCTCTTTTTTCGTCAGGAAGTATTACAAAAACAAAGAAAAGATAAGGATAAAAGAGAATGAAAAAAGGACAAGTATTAGAAGGAACGATAGAAAAAGTGGAGTTTCCCAATAAAGGAGTTGTCACAGTTGCAGAAGAAGGCAAATCTGTGATCGTAAAGAACGGGATTCCGGGACAGAAGGTAAAATTCTGTGTGAATAAGTTTAAGCGAGGAAATGCAGAGGGGCGCCTGTTGGAAGTGCTGGAGAAATCTCCGCTGGAAACAAGAAAACCGGTGTGCAGCATTTTCCCGGCATGCGGAGGGTGTATGTACCAGACCATGTCTTATGAAGCACAGATGGACATGAAGGCAGAACAGGTGAAAAACATTCTGAATGAAGCAGTGAACGGTGAATATCTTTTTGAAGGAGTGAAGGCAAGTCCGAAAGAATTTGCATACCGCAATAAGATGGAGTTCTCGTTCGGCGACGAGTATAAGGACGGGCCTCTGACATTGGGACTGCATAAAAAAGGCAGCACGTATGATGTGCTGACAGCGTCAGACTGCAAGCTGGTACATGATGACATGACAAAAATCTTAAATTGTGTGCTGGAATATTTTAAGGAGCGAAATGTCAGCTATTATAAGAAAATGCAGCATACAGGCTATCTGCGTCATTTGCTGCTTCGGAGAGGTGACCGCACAGGAGAAATCCTGGTCAATCTGGTTACAACTACACAGGAAGAACACGATATGTCTCCATTAAAAGAGGCACTCCTTAATTTGGAACTGGAAGGGAAAATCGTGGGATTTCTTCATATTTTAAATGATTCTCTTTCTGATGTGGTTCAGAGTGATGAGACCAGAATCATTTACGGGCAGGACTATTTTTATGAGAAGCTGTTGAATTTGGAATTCAAGATCACGCCGTTTTCTTTCTTTCAACCAAATTCAAGAGGGGCGGAAGTGCTTTACAGTACAGTTCGTGATTATATCGGAGATATCAACGATATGACAGTGTTCGATTTGTTCAGCGGAACTGGGACGATCGCGCAGGTGCTGGCGCCGGTGGCAAAACAGGTGATCGGTGTGGAGATTATCGAGGAAGCTGTGGAGGCAGCCAAAGAAAATGCTGCACACAACGGACTTTCCAACTGTAAATTTATTGCCGGGGACGTATTTAAAGTGTTGGATGAGATTGAGGAAAAACCGGATGTGATCGTCCTGGATCCGCCAAGAGACGGGATTCATCCAAAGGCTTTGCCGAAAATCCTGGATTACGGAGTGGACAAGATTGTCTACATTTCCTGTAAAGTGACCAGTCTGGCACGGGATCTGGAGATGATACAGGCAAGAGGATATGAGGTTGTGAAGAGTGTGGCGGTGGATCAGTTTTGTCAGACGGTGCATGTGGAGACGGTTGTTCTTTTGTCCCAACAAAAACCAGATGACACGATAGAGA
>ENA-ORSX01000946-ORSX01000946.1-human-gut-metagenome-genome-assembly--contig:-NODE-946-length-24394-cov-6.148527_pt1 | contig 24394 bp, 22 predicted proteins | sample MGYA00241904_ERZ509172 | MGnify/ENA primary metagenome ERZ509172 (study PRJEB26280, sample SAMEA2338795) | human gut metagenome | biome: human gut; feature: human-associated habitat; material: faeces...
AAATTCAGTTTGAGTACAGATACGAGGTGCAGGAGCTGATGAAAGTAATTGATAAGTATGTAAAACAGAACCCTTCAGAAAAGGAAAATAAGACGCTGGAGCGTTTCTTTGACCTGCTTGATGTGATGGATATGGAGTGGTAAAGGAAACAGAAAGGAGATAAGCCATGGCAGTAAAATTCGAAATTTATTTGAGCGATGAAGATACCGAAAGACTGTTTGCAGTGAAAGAGGATAAGGGGAAGGCGGAACTGACCGGGAATGATTATGCACGAGAATTGCTGGAAAGAGAGCTGCACCGGCTGCATCCAAGCAGGGTAAAGTATGATGATGAGACAGGAGAGCGAATTAAGTAATGGCAAACAAGAGCAGACCCAAACAGTTATCCTTCCGGGTAAGTGAGGAAGAATACCAAGAGTTGCAGGAGCGGGTGCAGAAGAGCGGGAAGAACCAGCAGGAATATATCCTTTCCTGCGTGCTGGATAAAAAAATCGTCAATACGGACGGAATTAAGGAACTTATCCCGGAGCTGAAGCGGATCGGGAACAACCTCAACCAGATAGCAAAGCGGTGTAATGAGGGCGGAGTGCTGCCAAGTGAAGCCGAGGTGCGGGAACAAGGGGAGGAGCTGAAGCAAGTATGGCAGTTATTAAGGCGGTATCTTCAAAGGCAGGCATAGGACAGGCGATTGACTATGTAACGAAAGAAGAAAAGACAGAGGAGAAGCTTGTCAGCGGTCTACATTGTGAAGCAGATACGGCAAAGGAGGAAATGCAGGCTACCAAGGAACTATGGGAGAAAACAGGGGGAAGGACATACAAGCACTTTGTCCAGAGCTACCATAAGGACGAGAAAATCACGCCGGAGCAGGCACACAGGAACGCCTTACAGCTTGCAGAGAATACGCCGGCATGGAAAGGGTTTGAGGTGCTTGTGGCTACCCATAAGGACAAAAAACATATCCATACGCACTTTATCGTCAATTCCGTCAATTTTGAGGACGGGCACAAGCTGCAGTGGAGCAGTGCCGACCTGCAGGAGCTGAAGGAGCGGTGCAACGCACAGAGCAGGGAGCAGGGGCTACACGTCCCAGAAAAGGGAAAGACCTTTGAAGGAGCGGAACGTGAGGAAACAGTGGCATGGAAAAAAGAGACGTACCAGCTTCTGAAGCAGGCGGAGCAGGGGAAAGTGAAAAGCTATGTCCAGGACATTGCCCTGGCAGTCCTGGACTGTAAGGAAACAGCGACCAGCCGGGAAAGCTTTATTCGGCTGATGAATGAAAGAGGGTACGGAGTGGACTGGCAGGACAGCCACAAATACATCACATATACCGACTTAGCAAGGGAGCAGGCAGGAGAAAAGGCTTGCAAAATTCGTAATAATAAGCTGGAAAAATACTACAACATGGGTTTTGGAAAGGAGGAACTGGAGCATGAGTTTGAGAGAAATGCACGAACAGCAGAAGTCAGAGCAGGCAAGTCCGAGAGAACGGATCCAAGAACTGAACCGTCAGAGCCGGACAGAGCTGGAGAACAGCCTGCTGAAGGAAGCCTTAGCTTTGTCGAGCGAGAGCTGCGAGGAATTGATGAAGCAGTCAAATCAAGGACAAGCAAGGGCAGAGCAGAACAGGCAGAGAGACGCCGAGCTGAGCAGGCAGCTCATCAGCGAGCTGAAGAAGCAAGTCGAGCAGTTAGAGAACAGCAACGAACTACTTCAGAACGCCATATCAGCCGGAATTGGGAGCCTGAGAGATGAGGTCAGAGAAAGTACCGTCCAAGAGGTAAAAAAGGCGTTACAGGCGAATATAGAGGCGGTACAGAAGGCAACAAAAGCTCTTGAAAAGCAGTCTGATACGCTTACAAGCGTAATGAAGCAGAAAGTCCGGGAGCTGGAGGAAAGCAAAAACAGTTTTTTCAGATATGAGGGCTTGAAGATATACCTGTTTTGGGGCGGTATGGTCTGTAATATTGGGACGTTTTTGATAGTGTTATATTATTTATTTGTCAAGTAAAGTTTTATAAAAATGTTATATATAATTAATGTTTTTTTGCTGAAAATATAGTATAGTAAAACAAAAAGGAGGGGATGCCAATGTACTTGTTGCTTTAGATGTTATAAAAATACATTGACATAGGAGGAAAATTAATGAGAAATATTCGCAGATCTGTAGCGTTAGCTTTGGCAGCAATAATGATGATGGCTATGAATATGGTTAGTTTTGCAGCAGATACAGCTCCTGCTGAAACCGAGGCGGTAGAATCGGTGACTCGTTCAACTAATGGAGAATCTGTTTTGCTGGATAAAGTATATTTTGCGTGTGATGGAAAAAACACAATTTCTTCTCGAGAACCTATTCCTGCTACAGCTTTAGATGTTGAAAATAGAATTTTAGGAAGTATGGAGTATTTTTATGATGGTTTAGATTCATCTGGAAGACCGCAGTACACAGTTAAGGCATCTATGACGTCTAATCCATTAAAATTAAAATCCAGTAAACTTGTAACAAGAGCTGAAGGAGTAAATAGTTGGCATACAAATGAAGAAGATCATAATGGGTATACAGGAACTAATTCTCGAAGCTATGTATATACGACTCCGAATCCACCATCAAATCCATATTGTGAAGCAATATTAACCGCAACTGATGAGAAAGGTGACGAATACGCAGTATGGAAAGGAACTCTTCGTGATGCTAAGTAGAAAATACTGAAATATTGGTAAGAGTAGTGATGAAAATAAGAGGGAGTGAAGTGAGGATGAGATATTCTTAATTCACTCCCTTTTTTAGAGGTCAAAAAGGTGCAATAAATTCATTGATAAGATAAGCGGGCAAAGCGAGAGGGAGTGAGGTGTAGATATTGACACCAAAAAGGCACTCCCTTATACTTGATGGAAAAAGGTAAAATACTTCATTGATAAGATAAGCGGTGAAGGCGAGAGGGAGTGAGGTGTAAAAGACTATGGCAAAATACACCAAAAGGAGAGATAAAAGAGGGTATGAGTGGAAGTCTGCTTATCGGGAGAAAGAAGCCCTTATGTTGGAGAGGGGATACCCGGAAGTAAGTCCTCATGATTTCTATCGGGAGTTGTTTCCGGCTGGCAGTCTCCAGCAAGAGCCGGAGGACGGAAAAGGTAATATTATAGCGACACAGATTAGACCGTCTGGCAAAGGAAGAACCCGGCAGTGGGTAATTGATGATAGTCTGAAAATGCTGGATAAGGTCATAGGAGATAGGTTTGGGCTGATACCGCCTATTAGTTTTTACGGAAAGTCACACACGAAAGAGAACGCTCATGAGCTGTTTGCGGTGGTGGTGGACGTGGATTATGTAGGCAAACAGCAGTTAAAGAACCTGTTGAAGCAGTTTGGGAATGGTGTGCAGCTTCGTCCGACTTATCTTGTCAGCTCCGGCAAGGGGGTACATCTTTACTATTTCTTGCAGGAGCCGGTTCAGTTGTATCGAAACCGGGAAGAAGTGCTTGCGGAGCTGAAAGAAGCCTTTATCCGGCGGCTATGGAATGATACCAGCTCTATCCGTCCGGACAGCCCGGATATAACCGGAATTTATCAAGGTTTCCGGTGTGTGGGGAGTCAGTCGAAGCTGGGTGCAGATTTCCCAGTAAAAGCCTATAAGCTGTCAGAGAACCGTTACACGCTGGAGGACATAAAAGCCAGCATACCGAGCTGTAAGGTAGACCTTGCTCCGTTGTACGAGAAGCCGAGAAGAAAAAGTACCGTTACGCTGGAAGAAGCAAAGGAGCTGTACCCGGAATGGTATGAGAAGCGGATCGTGCAGGGAGAGCCGAAGCAGAAAAGTAAGAAGCAGGGCGGTACGTGGGTATGTAACGAAGCTTTATATGAATGGTGGAAACGGAAAATAACCGAGGAAGTGAAAGCCGGAGGGCGTTACTTTTCTATTATGGCGTTGTGCTCTTATGGCTTGAAGTGTGGCATATCCGAGCAGAAGATACGGAGAGACGCCTATGCGTTCCTGGACCATTTAGAGAGTCTTACCGAGGATGAGGACAACCATTTCAGTCGGGCAGATGTGAAAGACGCTCTCCGGGCATTGAAAGGGGACAGAAAAAGGCTGTCAACGATAGCAAGCCGGGAATGGATAGAGGACAACACAAAGGTTACGATACCAGCAAATAAGCGGAATTACAGAAAGCAAAAAGACCATGTAAAGGTTATGAATACTATGAAAGCTTTAAAAAAGCAGTTAGGAGAAGAAGTAAAAGAGGGTAGACCAAAAGGGAGTGGAACAGCGGAGCAGACAGTCAGAGAATGGCAGGAGAGCCACCCAGCAGGAAAGAAAGCGGACTGCATTCGAGAGACAGGATTGAGCAAGCCCACCGTTTACAAGTGGTGGAAGTAGGGCATACTTGAAATGCCGAAAGGCATATGCTATAATGCCAGTAGGCAAGAAAGACGAAAGTGCTCATTGTGGCACGCAAAAAGCCCCGGAGGTCGCAACTCCGGGGCTTTTCTATTCCGTTGTGGCAAGGTGGCTTATTCCTTAGGCTGGCTACCGCCTATTTATCTCCGTCCAGCCATTTGCAGATGTAGTAGGCGACTACACTTGCCAAGACAGAGAGTAAGAAAGACGAAAATATACTCATGGTGGCACACCCCCTTTCTGTACCTGTATAGGGGTGGTAGCGTCGCTCATTATACCATAGTGGCAGAAATGCCACAAGAAGCCATTTCCCCTTGTTTATTATCAAAGCCATAAGGAAAAGAGTGTCAAGGGCGGTCATAGACCGCAGCGTTTACCCTTGATACTCTTTTTTGTTGGCTATAATGCCGGAGGGGAAAACGGCTGTCCGTCCGTTCCGTTACTTCCCCCTGTGCTTCATTGTCCGTTCCGGCGGAAGAAAGTAAAGGGTGGTCTGCGACCATTTTTTATCTGCTGTACTCGCTGATCGGCAAGCCGAAGCTCATACTGCAGATAAAAAACAAGCCCTTGACTGTCTCCCTCCTACACTTCCAAAGTCGCCCAAGAGGAAGTAAGCTCCACTATATTCTTGGCAGAATATACGCACGAATATATCCGCTTGATATAGGGTGTCTATCATGCTATAATATGTGTAGCGGATATATTGCAAGTTCCCTAAAGTGTTACCACTTTAGAACTTGTGAGGGTGGCAAGCCCCCCTTCAATCCCCCTTTTAAACGAGCCGGAAGGCTCATAATATGACGGTGGTAGCACCGAAGAAAGAGAGGTCAAAGGCATGAAAAAAGAAATGGATAAAATTCAGTTTGAGTACAGATACGAGGTGCAGGAGCTGATGAAAGTAATTGATAAATATGTAAAACAGAACCCGGCAGAAAAGGAAAATAAGACGCTGGAGCGTTTCTTTGACTTACTTGATGTCATGGATATGGAGTGGTAAGGGCATGAACAAGACAAGACCAAAGCAGTTATCATTCCGAGTAAGTGAAGAAGAATACCAGCAGTTGCAGGAGAAGATTTCAGAGAGTGGAAAGAACCAGCAGGAGTATATCCTTTCCTGTGTGCTGGAGAAGCAGATCGTGAATACGGACGGTATCAAAGAACTTATCCCGGAACTGAAACGGATAGGGAACAACCTCAACCAAATAGCAAAGAGGTGTAATGAGGGGGGAATGTTGCCGAGTGAAGCGGAAGTGCGGAAGCATGGAGAGGAGCTGAACAAAGTATGGCAGTCATTAAGGCGGTATCTTCAAAGGCGGGCATAGGGCACGCAATAGATTATGTGACGAAAAAAGAAAAGACAGAGGAGAAGCTTGTCAGCGGTCTGCATTGTGAGCCGGAGACGGTCAAGGAGGAAATGCAAGCCACAAAGGAGCTGTGGGGCAAGACGGACGGAAGAACCTATAAGCATTATGTGCAATCCTACCATGAGGACGAGGAAATAACCCCGGAGCAGGCTCACAAGAACGCTGTCGAGCTGGCAGAGCATACAAAGGCATGGAAAGGGCATGAAGTTCTGATAGCCACGCATATAGACAAGGGGCATATACACACGCACTTTATTGTCAATTCCGTAAATTATGAGAACGGTCATAAGCTCCAATGGAGTAAGCACGACCTTAAAGACTTAAAGGAACGGTGCAACGAGCAGAGCTGGGAACAGGGCTTGCATGTGCCGGAGAAAGGAAAGACATTTGCTGGAGAAGTCCGGGAAGAAACGGTGGCATGGAGCAAAGACACCTACCAGCTTTTGAAACAGGCAGAGCAGGGAAAGGTCAAAAGCTATGTGCAGGATATTGCCCTTGCGGTGCTGGATTGTAAGGAAACAGCGACCAGCCGGGAAACCTTTATCCGGCTGATGAATGAAAGAGGGTACGGGGTGGACTGGCAGGACAGCCACAAGTACATCACATATACCGACTTAGCCAGGGAACAGGCAGGAGAAAAGGCTTGTAAAATCAGGGATAACAAGCTGGAAAAATACTACAATATGGATTTTGGAAAGGAGAGTATGGAGCATGAGTTTGAGAGAAATGCACGAACAGCAGAAGCAGAGCAGTCCAAGAGAGCAGCTTCAAGAGTTAAACCGACAGAGCCGGACAGAGCTGGAAAACAGTCTGCTCAAAGAAGCGTTGGCGATGTCGAGCGAGAACTGCGAGGAATTGATGAAGCAGTCAAATCAAGAACAAGTGAGGGCAGAGCAGAACAGGCAGAGAGACGCAGAGCAGAACAGGAAGCTCATCAGCGAGCTGAAGCAGAGCGTAGAGCTGCTGAAGAACAGCAACGAATTGCTTCAAGACGCTATATCGGGCGAGATTGGGAGCCTGAAAGATGAGGTTAAGGAAAACACCGTCCAAGAGGTTAGAAAGGCGTTACAGGCGAATATAGAGGCTATACAGAGGGCTACAAAGCTTCTTGAGAAGCAGTCTGATACACTTACGAGCGTGATGAAGCAGAAGATCCGGGAGCTTGAGGAAAGTAAGAACAGTTTTTTTAGATATGAGGGCTTGAAGTTGTACCTGTTTTGGGGCGGTATGGTCTGCAATATTTTAGTGTTTCTTATGCTGTTGTATGGTATGATTAGTAAGTAAAAAGAAATCGATAAATTCTTTAGGTTAGAATCGATGATGGGGTAAACGAAAAAGCAGTTTTGACATTTCAGTGAACTGCCCCTTCGTTTACTCCATTTTCGATTTGACCTAATTGAACAAAGTGAGCGTCCGGGTAGTTGCTACCTATGGACTTTCAATCTTTTGTTCTTATCCATAATTATACAGGATTTCCTGTGCAGACGCTACAGAAATCAAGTGTTTTCAGATAAATAGGTACAACAATAAAACCTCAGAATTTTGAGGCTTAAAAAACATATAAAGAAAGTGTATTTTAACACCTTTGCGGTATTCTCAGTTGTGGTTTTCCAAGATGTCCACCGCAGGATTTACATACACAGATGTTTATCCCGTATAGCTGTTTCAGTATTTCCGGCATTTCCTTATCCCTGAGCTTTGAAAGATATTTTTTACATCCAAGGAGATTCCGGCATAAAGTGAGTTTTTTGTGCTTGCTGCGGGAACAAAGAAGTCCGTAATGCCGGATCCTGACAAAATGTCTGGGTGGCACATGCATCAGAAAACGCCGTATAAATTCAATACCAGAAAGTGTCAGTTCTTTCCATTGTCCTTCCTTGCGGTAATCCCTGACAGAAAAAGTAACATTTTCATCGTCCATATGGATCATGCGGTGATTGCTGATAGCAATCCTATGGGTATATTTTCCGAGATAATCAATCACAGACTGTGCACCGTTAAAAGTTTTCTTACAGTAAGGAACCCATTCTGTATCATAACAGGAATCTATAAGCTCTTTGAATGCATAATGATTCCGGTATTTTTCTGCTGTTCCATGAAACTCAAGCTGATCTGTATTCCAGAGATTTTTCAACTCATCCATATATTTCCCACGAAAGACTTTGGAGATAGCCCATATGGGGAGAAAAAACTCCGTACCATTGTCTTTCCACTCATTTTTCGGTGTCAGGCCGCCGCCAAGCAGTATCGTATGGATATGGGGATGAAAATTCATTTCTGAGCCCCATGTATGCAGGATGCAGATATAACCAACAGAAGCCCCGAGGTGCTTTGGGTCGGATGTCAGTTCCTGAATAGTAGCGGAAGCCGCATGATACAGCGTGTCATATAACAGTTTCTGGTTACTGTAAATGACCGGATTCAGAATGTCAGGGACTGTAAACACCAGATGGAAATAAGGTGCATCAAGTACATCTTCTCTGCGAGCATCCATCCACATTTCCTTTGGAATAGCCTGACACATGGGACAACAGCGGTTACGGCAGGAATTATAATGGATCTGGACAGCACCACAGTCTTCACATACACTGATATTTGCACCATAGGCTCCTGTTTTGCAGTTCAGGATGTTCCGGACAGCTTTTGCCTGTTCCGGGGATGGAGAATACTTTTCAAGGTATGCCGGATAAAAACGTCGGAAAATATCCTGGACGGTGGGTTTATTCATGGCCAGTACCTTCTTTCCTGTCAAAAGGGCTTTGAATGCCCATGAGGGATTTGTTGCTGACATGAAGATAAACTTCCGTAGATTTCGGGTCACGGTGTCCAAGCAGTGCCTGAATGTTCTGCCGTTCTACGCCCTGTTCCATCAGATGGGTTGCAAAACTATGGCGGAGACAGTGCGGGGTTACCGCCTTTGAAAGTTCAGCATCGGCTACTGCTCGTCGCATTACCTGTTCCAGAGTACTGACAGTCAGGTAATTACCGGTAAATTTATTTGGAAACAGGATGCCACGGGGACGTCCTTTCTCAAACCAGTATTGTGTAAGGATATCCAGACAACGTCTGGACAGAATAGTATAGCGGTCCATCCGGTTTTTCGTATCCCGGATATGGATCTGCATATTAGAACGGGAGATATCGTCATAATGAAGATGGATCACTTCAGAAACTCTCATACCTGAGGAATACATGACTGCGAACATAGCCTTATATTTGATATCATCAACAGCATCTAACAGGCGGTCAATCTCAGAGGCAGTCAGTACAGTAGGAAGCTTATGTTCTAGAACCATACGTGGAACTGTGATGTCATCCCAAAGGATATGCAGGACATTCCGATAGAAAAAACGGATGGCAGAATTGTAAAGATTCAGAGTTGTGGCTTTCAGTCCTTCCTCTTTTTTCGCAAGCAAAAAAGCCCTGACATCCTGACAGGTAAGTTCTTTGGGATTCTTATTCTGATATTTCAGAAAGTAAGAAACATAGTTTTTATAGCAGCTGATGGAACGTTCTTTGAGGTTACGGATTTTCCCGGCTTCCTCAAGCTGTTCTAAATATTTTTCATACATAATAAAATCCTCCATATAAAATCAGTAGTTATCAGAAACACTGCTTTATACGGAGGGGCATTGGGGTCATAAAACCGCTTGCCAACCAAGTGGAATGGTGGTATTCTTTTCATAGGCAGTGGAGAGGTCGATCCTGTTTGATTGTTATTTTGTGGTGATTTAACAATACTACTTTTAGGACTTGCTTTCCACTGTTTTGTTATAGAAAAAAGAAAATCGCTATGCCACAGCCTTGGCAGGCCATCGCGTAGCGATTTTGTTCAATTCCGATTTCTCGGACGGATTCTCCCATTCGAAAAATAAGTTCATTTTTTTCAAAAGACTGCTGACGCATGCAACTGCAGTTTTGCATTTCGTTCCATTCATTTTCTGTAATTCCCTGAAACAGAGGGGTCTGAACTTTTTTCATAAAATCTTCCTTTCTGTGGTTATAACAACCGAAATATTGCCTTGATTGTACTATACTTGAACTACAAAAACAAGGGAGGAATCAAGATGATCAGAAGAATTATTCAGATAGATGAAGAAAAATGCAACGGATGCGGAGTCTGTGCAGCTGCATGTCATGAAGGTGCAATCGGGATGGTCGATGGAAAGGCAAAACTGTTAAGGGATGATTATTGTGACGGTCTGGGTGACTGTCTGCCGCAGTGTCCGACAGGAGCAATCCGTTTTGTGGAGCGGGAGGCTGCCCCATACGATGAGCAGGCAGTGCTGGAAAACCAGAGAAAAAAAGCAGAGCAGTCAACGACAGAATTTTCCGGCTGTCCGGGACAGCGAATGAGACAGCTTCATCCAGAAAGCGGTCATAATACCGAGCAAAAGTGTGCCGCACAGTCGTCACAGCTGGCACAGTGGCCATGCCAGATCAAACTGGTTCCGGTACATGCACCGTATTTTAATGGGGCGAAACTGTTGATTGCTGCAGATTGTACAGCTTATGCATACGCAAATGTACATCAGGAGTTTATGCGTGGAAAAGTAACACTTATTGGATGTCCTAAGCTGGATGAAGGAGATTACAGTGAGAAGCTGACACAGATCATTGCGGAAAATGAGATTCAGAGTGTAACAATTCTTCGTATGGAAGTGCCATGCTGCGGAGGCCTGGAAATGGCGGCAAAGAAAGCACTGCAAAACAGCGGAAAATTTATTCCATGGCAGGTCGTGACAGTTTCGATTGGCGGAAAGATTTTAGATTAGGATTTTATAGAATGAAAAATATCAGTAAATCAGAAGTGGTTGTGTTCGGAAAATGTAATACTTAAGGTTTCAAAGTGGGGGTATCATGTATTGTGATACGCCCCTCTTTCTCAATTATTTTCCTGATTCAGAGTCCATCCATAATCATTGTGGTATATCATCTGCTTCGTCATGCCGCCGTCAATACATATATTTTCCCCAGTGATAAAACCTGCTTTATCGGAACAAAGGTATAGTACCATATTGGCAATATCCAGGGAATTCCCAACGCGGCCGGCAGGGTGTTGAATCACATCTGCACCGTCATATTTTGTGTAAGCGGTATCGATCCAACCGGGAGATATTGAATTTACACGAACTTTCCCGGCAAGACTGACAGCAAGGGAGTGCGTAAGAGCTGCTATACCGCCTTTAGCAGCAGTGTAGCTTTCAGTCTGTGGCTGACTCATACGGTCCCGGGAGGAAGAGATATTTACAATTGCCGCATCAGGAGCAAAGTACGGAAGAAAAAGCTTTGTAAGATAGAATGGCGCTGTTATGCCTACTTTTAAAGCGTAGTTAAATTCTTCATAGGAACATTCCTCGATCCCTTTCATTAGCGGCAGTGCGTTATTGATCAGATAGTCTACCTTGCCATAGTCAGCAATTACTGTTTCCACAAAGCGGTGCAGAACTTCTTTTTCAGCCAAATCGCCGACAAAGTAATCATTTGGCTGTTTGTCGATGATACAGACAAAAGCGTTGTTCTTTTTAAATTCTTCGGCAATACATTTTCCAATACCTTGTGCGCCGCCTGTGATGACAACTACTTTGTTGTGAAACATTGTGCAAAACTCCTTTTTGTTTTTAGCATACTATAGAATGTTATAAAAAGCCACTGAGTTTCTTAAGATTTCGGGGGAATCTGCAAATGTAACAAGGTATACTTTTGGGACGAAGAGGTCAATGCCAGAATATTAACCGCGATAAAAAATGCAGGAAGCAATTCGACGGTTCTTCCAGAAGGCGGAGCGTCCATATCTACTGAGTTCAAAACCTATTTATAATTGTTTATCAAAATATATTATTGCAGAAAGTTCAAGAAAATTGCGGGCTCCAATGTAAAATAGACAAAAAATGGTTAGTCTTTGTATGGTGATTGTAGATTGGCTGTCTACGAAAATGGGCAAAATTAAAAGTACTATTATTAAAAGCCAAGTGGAGATACTGGCAATTCTGTATGATTTTAGTTGTATCATTTCCCACCGTTCATCCCCCATATAATTCATCTGTTTCTTAGCTTTAAAAATATATAGGCTGAGTGTTACACCTAATGAAACAATAAGAAAAAATAAAATTATAGTTTGTTCATTCATATTAGTTCTCCTTCCTATATTCAAAAATTTTGTCGATCGAAACCTCAAATATTTCTGCAATTTTAAATGCTAATTCAAGAGAAGGTGTTTCACAATCCCCCTTTTTTCACCCGAATCTTTATACCATCTTTATACGAATCCATTTCAGCTTAATACAGATTTTATTTGCAATGTCCTACAATAGGGAACAGCAAGGAGGAAAAAAATATGATGGATTTAATTGCACTAGGAATTTTAATTATTTGTTTTGGATGTGTAAAATTATTTGCGAATTTTTGTGAATCGCTGATCAATCCAAAAGAAAAATAGGAGGATATAAAGATGATCGTTCTTGGAATTTTAGTTTTATTACTTGCCGGATATCTTGTGTATGCGCTGATACATCCGGAGAAATTGTGAGAAAAGAGAAAGGACAGCAACAGGAGGAAGAGAGATGTTACAGATTATACTCACACTGGCAATTTTCTTGATACTGGTCATTCCGATGGGAAAATATATGTATCACATTGCCACAAAGCAAAAAACATTTGCGGATAAGGTGTTCAATCCGATCGACAATTTTTTATATAAAATTTGCGGAATCAAACGAGAAGACATGGGCTGGAAAAAGTACGCGATGTCTTTAGTACTGGCAAATGCAGTAATGGTATTTATCGGTTATTTGATTTTACGATTACAGAATTTGCTGTTTTTAAATCCGAACGGAGCTGATGGAATGGAGGCAAGTCTTTCCTTCAATACGATCATCAGTTTTATGACAAATACAAACCTGCAGCATTATGCAGGAGAAAGCGGTCTTTCTTACGGAAGTCAGTTGTGTGTGATCATTTTTATGATGTTTACCTCAGCTGCCAGCGGTTATGCAGCATGTATGGCATTTTGCCGAGGAGTTTCCGGAAGAAAGATGGGAAACTTTTATGAAGATGTGATCCGCGTAACGACCAGAATCCTGATTCCGTTTTCGTTTGTAATCGGTCTTCTTCTGGTAAGTCAGGGAGTGCCGCAGACATTACAGGCAAATGAAACGATACAGACAATCGAAGGAAAGATGCAGGATCTGGCACTTGGACCGGTAGCCGCACTGGAAGCAATCAAGCATCTGGGAACAAACGGAGGTGGATTCTTCGGTGCAAACTCAGCGACACCGTTTGAGAACCCGACTGTTATTTCTAATATAATAGAAACGATTTCCATGATGATACTTCCGGGCTCTTGCGTTGTAGCATTTGGCCATATGATCCATGACAACAGAAAAGAAAATGCAGCGAGAAAAGCAGTTGCACCAAAACAGTTTGGTAAGCCAATGCTGATGGGAAGACAGGCAGCAGTGATTTTCGGAGCAATGTCCATCCTTTTTGTAGTAGGACTTGTAATCTGCTATTCTGCTGAGATGGCAGGAAATCCGGTGACTCATTCACTGGGACTTGCACAGGCAGGAAATATGGAAGGAAAAGAAACTCGCTTTGGAATCGCGCAGTCTGCATTATTTACAACGGTGACAACATCCTTTACAACAGGAACTGTTAACAACATGCATGATTCACTGACACCGCTTGGCGGTCTTGTTCCAATGCTCCACATGATGCTTAACTGTGTGTTCGGCGGAAAAGGTGTGGGTCTGATGAATATGGTTATGTATGTGATCCTGGCAGTTTTCATCTGTGGCCTGATGGTAGGACGTACACCGGAATATCTGAATAAAAAAATTGAAGGCAGAGAGATGAAGCTGGTGGCGCTTGTGATTTTGATTCATCCACTTTTAATTCTTGGATTTTCTGCATTGGGTGTGGCAACACAGGCAGGAACAAGCGGCATTACGAACCCGGGATATCACGGACTGAGTCAGGTTCTGTACGAGTTTGCCTCTTCTGCGGCGAACAATGGTTCCGGATTTGAGGGACTGGCCGACAACAGTGTATTCTGGAATATCACGACCGGGCTGGCAATGTTCTTTGGAAGATATTTTTCCATTGTAGCACAGCTTGCAATCGCAGGATCTCTGCTGGCGAAAAAGAAAGTGAACGAATCAATCGGTTCGCTGAAGACAGATAATGTAACTTTTATGATCATTCTTGTATTTATTGTATACATTTTTGCCGCTCTGACCTTTTTCCCGGCGCTGGCACTTGGACCGGTAGCTGAGCATCTGTCCTTATGGCAGTAGAAAATGAGCGGAAAGGAGAATCCAACATGGCTAAGAAAGATAAGACAAAATTTATTACAAAGGATATTTTAAGATCCTCCATTCTGGGCGCATTTCAGAAACTGGATCTGCGCTACATGATAAAAAATCCGGTCATGTTTGTCGTAGAAATCGGATTTCTGTTCACTCTAATCCTGACAGTGTTTCCAACACTGTTTGGCGGAAGTGAAGAATATCGCGTGTACAACGGAGTTGTAACAGTCGTACTGTTTGTGACCGTGTTATTTGCAAACTTTGCAGAGTCCGTTGCAGAAGGAAGAGGAAAGGCACAGGCAGCTTCTTTGAAAAAGACAAAGCAGGATACAAAAGCAAGACTGCTTCTGGCAAATGGAGAAGAGAAAGTGATCAATGCTTCTGAACTGAAAAAAGGAGATATCGTGCTTGTAAAGACCGGAGAGGTGATTCCGAACGATGGAGAGATCATCGAAGGTGTTGCATCTGTAGATGAATCTGCAATTACGGGAGAATCCGCCCCTGTTACAAGAGAGGCGGGAGGAGATTTTTCCTCTGTGACAGGAGGTACGACAGTTGTTTCTGACTGGTTAAAGATTAAAATCGTGGCAGAACCCGGACAGTCTTTCCTGGATAAAATGATTGCACTGGTAGAGGGCGCATCCAGACAGAAATCTCCGAATGAGATCGCGCTGAACACACTGCTGATCGTGCTGACTTTGATTTTTCTGATCGTGATTGTATCTCTGTACCCGTTTGCACAGTATCTTGGAGTACAGATGCCGATTTCCTGGCTGATTGCTCTGATGGTATGTCTCATCCCGACAACGATCGGCGGTCTGCTTTCAGCTATTGGAATCGCGGGAATGGACCGTGTGACCAGATTCAATGTAATTGCCATGTCCGGAAAAGCAGTTGAGGCATGCGGAGATGTGGACACGATGATTCTTGACAAAACAGGAACCATTACATACGGAAACCGCCTGGCAGCAGAATTTTATCCGGTCAAGGGTGTTGCAAAAGAAGATCTGACAGATTATTGTGTGATGTGTTCTTTGATGGATGCCACCCCGGAAGGAAAATCTACAGTAGAACTGGGAAGAAATTTTGGCTGTGCGATCGACGATGGCGCAGCAGACCAGATGGAATTTGTAGAGTTTACTGCACAGTCTAAGATGAGCGGTGTGAATTTAAAAGACGGAACCAGAGTCAGAAAAGGAGCTTCCGAAGCAATCAAGACTTTTGTGAAAGAAGCAGGCGGAATCATCCCGTCGGATCTGGAAGGGATTGTAACAGAAGTTTCAAATCTTGGAGGAACTCCGCTTGTTGTATGTGTAAACAACAAGATTTTAGGTGTGATTTATTTGAAGGATACAGTAAAACCAGGACTGGTGGAGCGTTTTGAAAGACTTCGCGAAATCGGAATCAAGACAATCATGTGTACCGGTGATAATCCGCTGACAGCAGCAACGATTGCGAAGGAAGCAGGAGTTGACGGTTTTATTGCAGAATGTAAACCGGAAGATAAAATTGAGGCGATCAAAAAAGAGCAGGCAGAAGGAAAAGTGGTTGCCATGACAGGTGACGGTACAAACGATGCTCCGGCGCTGGCACAGGCAGATGTTGGTCTGGCAATGAATTCCGGAACACAGGCAGCTAAAGAAGCAGCAAATATGGTGGATCTGTATTCAGACCCGACAAAGATTCTGGAAGTTGTAGAAATCGGAAAACAGCTTTTGATCACCAGAGGATCTTTGACCACATTTAGTATTGCGAATGATATTGCAAAATATTTTGCCATTATCCCGGCCATGTTTACGATGGTACTTCCACAGATGCAGATCTTGAATATCATGCATCTTTCTACGCCGGCAAGTGCGATCCTTTCTGCTTTGATCTTCAATGCGATCATTATACCGGGACTGATCCCGATTGCGATGAAAGGTGTCAAGTACAGACCGATGAAAGCAGAGAAAATGCTGCTTCGTAATATGGGAATCTACGGACTTGGCGGAATTGTTGTACCGTTTGTAGGAATTAAACTGATCGACCTGCTGGTAGCACCGCTGCTTGCAATGATCGGAATGTAGGAGGAAGCAGACTATGAAAGCATTTGGAAAAACAGTAGGAAAAACAGTTGTTTTCTGTCTTGTTATGATGCTGATGTGTTCATTTGTGTATCCGCTGGCATTGACAGGGGTCAGCCAGCTTACAATGAAGGCAAAGGCAGATGGAAGTAAAGTTGACAAAGATGGGAACCTCACAACAGATACCAAAGAGGCGGTAGGTTCTGCGCTGATCGGACAGGATTTTACAGAGGACTGTTATTTTCAGGGAAGAGTCTCCGCTGTAAATTACAATACTTATACAGAAGAGCAGAAAGAAAGCGGAGAATATGCAGGTGTTGCTTCCGGTTCTTATAACTACGCAAATTCCAATCCGGAATTAAAAGAGCGGATGGAGAAAGATCTGGAGCAGTTCTTAAAAGAGCATCCGGGAGTGAAAGCAGAGGATGTTCCGGCAGAGCTTCTGACAGCTTCCGGTTCCGGTCTGGATCCACATATCAGTCCGGAATCTACAGAGGTTCAGATCCCGACAGTGGCAAAGAATTCCGGACTCTCTGAGGAGGAAGTAAAAAAGATCGTAGAAGAAAATACAGAAAAGAAAACACTGGGTGTATTTGGAGAAGAACGGGTAAATGTACTTGGATGTAATCTGGATATTGCAGCGGCAATGGGAAAATAGGAGGTTGCTTTGACAGAGGAAAACAGACCTGATCCGGGGCTGCTGTTGAAAAAACTACAGTACGAGGAGAAGGAAAAAGAGAAACAGACAAAGGGAAAACTGAAAATTTTTCTTGGATATGCGGCAGGATCCGGTAAGACATACGCCATGCTGGAAGCTGCCCATGAGGCAAAAAAGCATCAGGTGGATGTAGTGGCAGGTTATATCGAACCGCACGCACGTCCGGATACACAGGCAATGGCAGAGGGGCTGGAAGAAATTCCGCCCCTTATGGTCGATTATAAAGGAATCCAGCTTCGTGAGTTTAATCTGGATGCGGCGCTGGAGCGAAAACCAAAGCTGATCCTGGTGGATGAGCTCGCCCATACCAATGTCCGAGGAAGCCGGAATGAAAAGCGCTATCAGGATGTACGGGAGCTGCTTCGCGCAGGGATCAATGTATATACCACGATGAATATCCAGCATCTGGAAAGCCTCAATGATCTGGTAGGGAATATTACGAATATAGAAGTAAAAGAGCGTGTTCCTGACAGTGTGTTTGATCAGGCAGATCAGGTAGAGGTGATAGATATTGAGCCGGAAGACCTGATCGAGCGTATGAAAGAAGGAAAGATCTACGGTCCGGTGCAGGCAGAACGGGCGCTGGAGAATTTTTTCCGAAGAGAAAAGCTGGTGGCACTGCGAGAAATTGCACTTCGAAGAAGTGCGGACCGGGTGAACCGGATTGCGGAGGAAGAGAGAAATATTCTGGGAAATACCGGCTATCATACCGGAGAACATATACTGGCATGTATTTCCGCTGCGCCATCCAGCGCCAAGGTGATCCGTACAGCAGCCAGACTTTCCTATGCTTTTCATGCCCAGTTTACGGCACTTTATGTGGAAACACCTGCCATGCAGGAAGCGGGAGAGAAGACGAAACAAACCTTAAAAAGCCATCTGGAACTGGCAAAGGCGCTGGGAGCAAAAATCGTAACGGTGTATGGTGAGGATGCAGCGTATCAGATTGCGGAATACGCGATCGTGAGCAATGTCTCTAAAGTGGTCATGGGAAGAACAAACCACAGGGGAATCTGGCGCAGGCCTAGGATCGAAGTGATGGAGAAGCTGACCCATATGGCGCCCAATATTGATGTCTATATTATTCCGGATATCCGGAAGGCAACGCATAAAAGAGAGGTGCAGATCCAAAGGCGCAGAAAAACGAGCTGGAAAAACGTGTTTCTGGATCTGGCTGAAATTACAGGAGTGATGGCAGTTGCAACACTTGCAGCTTACGTGCTGTGGCTTTTCAGACTGCCGGAATCCAACATTATCATGATTTATATTCTGGGGATTCTGCTGTCCTCTTATATTGCAAATAAGAAAATTTATGCGCTGTATTCTTCTTTGATCAGTGTGTTTGCATTTAATTTTTTCTTTACGGAACCATATTTCAGTCTGAAGGCATATGACAAAGGATATCCGACTACGTTTGTGATGTTGTTTCTGGTGGGATTGTTCACAGCGACACTGACAAGGAGACTGAAACAGCAGAGCAGAGAAAGTGCCAAAAAGGCATACCGGACGGAGATTCTGCTCGAGAACAGTCAGAAGCTTCGAAGATGTAAATCGAAACAGGAAGTGTGGACTCAGGTGGCCGGGCAGGCAGGAAAGCTTTTAAATCTGTCTCTGATCATTTATCCGATGGAAGGATCTCGGATGTCAGATACGCCGCTTTTGTTTCCAAGAAAAGGGATGGATATGCTGCATCTGAAAACCTGTATCAACCGGCAGGAGCTGGCAGTGGCACAGTGGGTGGCGGCGAATCATCATCGTGCGGGAGCATGTACGCACACACTGCCTGACGCCAAAGCCATGTATCTTCCGATCCAGGATGCAAGAGACGTCAAAGGTGTGATGGGAATCCTTCTGGAGGAAAGGCGGCCGATCCAGGAGTTTGAATACGGACTTTTAATCGCGATGCTCAATGAAACAGGAGTAAAGCTGCAGGATACATTTCTGGAATGAAAAGAGTGACTTACCTCCATAAATGTGATAAAGTTAGAGTGTTGTCAAAAAGACAGCAGAATCTAATGAAAGACAATGGAGTTAGCATATGAACCTGTTAAATATTGAACATATCAGTAAAATATATGGAGAAAAAATAATTTTTGATGACGCGTCTTTTGGAGTGCAGGAGGGAGACAAGATTGGGATCGTTGGGATCAACGGGACCGGCAAGACGACTCTTCTGCGGATGATCGCGGGAACAGAGGTGCCGGATGATGGACAGATCATCCGGCAGAATGGCATGAAGATTGCCCATCTGACTCAGAATCCCGTATTTCCGGAAGGCGCGACTATTTCATCTTATGTGCAGAGTGTGGCAGAAGATATGGAGTGGAGAGTACAGAGCAATCTGAATACACTCGGAATCACAGATCATACAATGAAGATTGAGCATCTTTCCGGCGGACAGAAGAGAAGAGTGGCAATGGCAAAGGTTCTGGCAGAGGACTTTGATCTGCTTCTTCTGGACGAGCCCACCAATCATCTGGATGGAGAAATGATCTCCTGGCTGGAAGGGTATCTGCGGGCATACCGTGGAACGGTCATTATGGTCACACATGACCGCTATTTTCTGGATCAGGTCACAAACCGGATTCTGGAGATCAGCCATGGAAAGATGTACAGCTATGATGCCAATTACACAACGTTCCTGGAACTGAAAGCCCAGAGGGAGGAGATGGAACTGGCATCCGAGCGAAAACGGCAGAGCATCCTGCGTATGGAGCTGGAATGGGCAAAACGAGGATGCCGGGCAAGAACAACGAAGCAGAAAGCACGTCTGGAGCGTCTGGAAAGTCTGAAAAACGGCAGTGCTCCGGTGACAGATGATACGATCACGCTGGATTCGGTAGAAACCCGCATGGGAAAGAAGACGATGGAGCTTCACCATGTCAGTAAATCATATGGGGAAAAGGTACTGGTCAGAGATTTTTCTTATACAGTACTCAAAAATCAAAAGCTTGGAATCATCGGACCAAACGGCTGTGGAAAATCGACCCTGATCAAAATGATGGCGGGGCTGGTTCAGCCGGATTCCGGGACGATTGAAGTGGGAGAGACTGTCAAGATCGGATATTTTGCACAGGAAGAACAGGAGATGGATGACAGCCAGAGAGTCATTGACTATGTCAAAGAGATCGGCGAATATATTGTCACCAGAGATGGCAGAATCAGCGCATCGCAGCTTCTGGAGCGGTTTTTGTTTACTCCGGATATGCAATATGCGCCGATCGGGAAATTGTCGGGAGGAGAGAAAAGAAGACTGTATCTTCTGGGGATTCTGGCACAGAATATCAATCTGCTTCTGATCGATGAAGCGGGAAACTATCTGGATATTCCGACACTGACGATTCTGGAAGATTATCTGAATTCCTTTCAGGGGATTGTGATCACGATTTCCCATGACCGCTACTTTTTGGATAATGTGGTAGATCGGATTTTTGAGTTTGACGGAAACGGACATCTGCAGCAGTATGAGGGCGGATATACGGATTATCTGGAAGCGAAAAAGAAAAGAGCATCGCATGCAGTGCAGCCGGAAGAAAAGCCAGAGATGACAAAGTCCAAAAATACTGCAAAAACATGGAAACAGAACAGTCCGGTAAAATTAAAATTCTCATTTAAAGAAGCACGGGAATACGAGACAATCGATGATGATATTGCATCTCTGGAGGAACAGTTGGAGAAACTGGAGCAGGATATGCTGAAAAATGCAACAAACTCGGTAAAACTTTCCGAACTGGTACAGCAAAAAGAGGAAACACAGGCAGCGTTAGATGAAAAAATGGAACGCTGGGTTTATCTTAGCGACCTGGCAGAAAAGATCGAGAGCCAGAAAAACGGACAGCCTGTTTGAAAAAAGTAAAGAAAAATGGAAAATTGTTGTTTTTTGAAAAACAGGACAATGATAAGCTAATATACGAACAGAAAAAGGTACATGTATTTATGTTGTATTTTATTGACGTAAACCAAGGAAAGGAATATACTAATCCTTGCAGAAGGGAAATTGAAAAATATGGAGGTAAACGATATGAAAAAGCCTGTTTTAGTGATTATGGCAGCAGGAATGGGAAGCAGATATGGAGGGTTGAAACAGATTGACCCGGTAGATGAAGATGGACATATTATCATTGATTTTTCAATTTATGATGCAAAAAGAGCAGGATTTGAAAAAGTTGTCTTCATTATCAGAAGAGAGCACGAAGAAGACTTTAGAAAGAGTATCGGGGACAGAGTCAGCAAGTTCATGGAAGTAGAATATGTATACCAGGAACTGGAGAACCTGCCGGAAGGATTTTCTGTACCGGAAGGAAGAACGAAGCCTTTTGGAACAGGACATGCGATTTTGAGTTGTAAAGATGTAGTGGATGGTCCGTTTGCCGTGATCAATGCAGATGATTACTATGGAGTCAATGCATATAAGATGATCTATGACTATCTTTCATCAGGAGAAGACAATGAGAAGTACCGTTATGCAATGGTTGGATATATGCTGAGTAATACGCTGACAGAGAACGGATATGTTTCCCGTGGAATCTGTGACACAGATGAGAATCAGTGCCTGACAGGTATTACAGAGCGTACACACATCGAGAAGACAAAAGACGGAGCAGCATTTACAGAGGATGATGGCAAGACATGGGTTCCTGTAGCATTGGATACGACAGTTTCCATGAACCTGTTTGGATTTACTGCGAGTATGTTAAAGGAACTGGAGAGCAGATTTTCCGCATTTTTGACAGAGAATCTGGAGAAGAATCCGATGAAATGCGAATACTTTCTTCCGGCAGTCGTAGGCGATCTGATCGGAGAAGGAAAAGCCGAAGTAAAAGTGCTCAAATCAGCAGACAGATGGTATGGAGTTACATATAAAGAAGATAAAGAAACAGTTGTGAATGCAATCCGCAGTATGAAAGAGGAAGGAATCTATCCGAAAAATCTGTGGAAATAAATAATTGCAGGAAAAGCAGAATCAGAAAGGAGTCAGATCATGGCAATTTTAGTAGCAGGCGGAGCCGGATATATCGGCAGCCACACATGTGTGGAACTTTTGGAACGTGGATATGAGGTAGTAGTAGTAGACAATCTTTACAATTCCAGTGAAGTTGCGCTGGAAAGAGTGCAGGAGATCACTGGAAAAACTTTGAAATTTTACAAAGGAGATATTTTAAACAGAGAAGATCTGGAGCCGATCTTTGAAAATGAAGAGATCGAGGCAGTGATCAACTTTGCAGGACTCAAAGCAGTCGGAGAATCTGTAGAAAAGCCTTGGGAATACTATCACAACAACATTACAGGAACATTGATTCTTTGTGATGTGATGAGAAAACACGGATGCAAGAACATGATCTTCAGTTCTTCCGCAACAGTATACGGAGATCCGGCAGAGATCCCGATCACAGAAAAGTGTCCGAAAGGAGAAATCACCAACCCATACGGACGTACAAAAGGAATGTTGGAGCAGATTCTGACAGATCTTCACACAGGAGATCCGGAGTGGAATATTATGCTGCTTCGTTACTTTAACCCGATCGGAGCACACAAATCCGGAAAGATCGGAGAAGATCCGAAAGGAATCCCGAACAATCTGGTGCCATATATTGCACAGGTTGCAGTTGGAAAACTGGATCGTCTGGGAGTGTTTGGCGATGACTACAATACACCGGATGGAACAGGTGTCAGAGATTATATCCATGTAGTCGATCTGGCGATCGGTCATGTAAAAGCGATCGAGAGAATGAAGAAAGCGAAAGGTGTTCACATTTACAACCTGGGAACAGGCGTTGGATACAGCGTACTGGATGTCGTGAAAGCATACGAAAAAGCATGCGGCAAGGAGATTCCGTATGAAATCAAACCTCGCCGTGCCGGTGATATTGCAACATGCTACTGTGATGCTGCAAAAGCGAAGGAAGAGCTTGGATGGGTGGCAGAACGCGGAATTGAAGAGATGTGTGAAGATTCCTGGAGATGGCAGTCTGCAAATCCGGATGGATACAGATCATAAAGCAAGATAAGAGAAGGAAGATGTACTGTGTGTGGTGCATCTTCCTTTTTCGATTACTTTTTGTTGGCCCGGTAGTCAGATGCCAGAATTCCATATACACAGGCATCTACAATTCCTTTGTTATTCCAGTCGGCTTGTCTTAAAGTGCCCTCATAAATCAGGCCGCATTTTTGCATGACTTTTCCGGAATTTGGATTTTGGGGATCGTGCCAGGTTTCAATTCGGTTTACTTTTACTTCTTCAAAAAGAAAGGCAATGACTGCTGTAAAGGCTTCGCTTGTAAATCCGCAGTGCCACCAGCGGCTGCCAAGGCAGTATCCGATATGAACTTTTTCTGTTTTTTCATTTAGTTCAATTACAGAAATGGTACCGATAGGTTCGCCGATTTCTTTTGGAATAATGGCCCATTGGTAAAAGTCTGGTTTTTCGTACTCCAAAAGCCAACTTTCCAGAACTCGTTTGGTGATGTCAATGCTTTTGTGCGTTGGCCATCTTAAAAATTCGGTTACTTTTTCGTCACTGGTCCAGTTATGAAAGATCGCAGAAAGATCATCCGCAGTAAACTTTCTTAAAATCAGTCGTTCTGTCTCAATGGTTTTTGTTCCTTGATGCTCCATATATAAGTCCTCCTTCGCGTATCAATTCTGCTGTTTTTGTTTCGAGCAGTATACCATAAAAGGTGCTGATTTTAAAGGGAAATATTTTGGATATAGTTGCCTGGATATAGAAGAAACAAGTATAATAAAAGAATGGAAGTGTTGCCGGAATGGTTTGGGCTTCCTGAATCCAGATATGTGATGAATATTTGAAGGAGGAATCAGGGTGAAGGACTGGTTTACGGTAGAAAAAATTGATGAAGATACATATGCAATTAGTGAATATCAGCACTGGGAAGAAACACATTGTTATCTGTTGTGTGGCACGAAAAGAGCACTTCTGATTGATACAGGTTTGGGAGTGGCTAATATCAAAGAAGTTGTTGATAAACTGACAATGCTTCCAATCTTTGTTGTAACGACTCATGTTCACTGGGATCATATAGGAGGACATCAATATTTTGAAAATATTGGCGTCCACATTTTGGAGAAAGATTGGATATCAGAGAAATTTCCGATATCGCTGCAGCAGGTGAAAAGGAATCTGACCTGCCGGGAGTGTCAGTTTCCAGAAGAATTTGATTTGGAAAAGTATCAGTTATTTCAAGGAGATGTGCAGAGTACGTTTTCTGATGGGGAAATTTTCAATCTGGGAGAACGAACGGTGCAAGTTGTTCATACCCCGGGACATTCACCGGGACATCACAGCTTTTCGATTTCAACAGATTTGGCAGACAGGATTGAAAGTGCATGCAGAAAATTAGACAAAGAAAAGAAGTGGAAACAGGGAAGCGGAATCTTTGATTTTGGAGATTTTAAAATTCATCTTTAATAAAATACTATAAATGAGCAAGTTCGTGATTTTGCATAAAAGAAAGACACCTCGATTCCATGTGTTGTATAATGAAAGTGCCAAAACAAACATTTGCAACATTTACGAAAGAAGG
>ENA-ORSX01000949-ORSX01000949.1-human-gut-metagenome-genome-assembly--contig:-NODE-949-length-24344-cov-7.431224_pt1 | contig 24344 bp, 28 predicted proteins | sample MGYA00241904_ERZ509172 | MGnify/ENA primary metagenome ERZ509172 (study PRJEB26280, sample SAMEA2338795) | human gut metagenome | biome: human gut; feature: human-associated habitat; material: faeces...
TGTCTTCGTCCATACCGGAAGTGGGTTCATCCAGCAGCAAAAGCCGCGGGGCGTTTACCAGCGCCCTTGCCAGCAGGACCCTCTGTTGCTGCCCTCCGGACAGTCGGCCAATCAGCCGTTTTGCAAAATCTCCCATACCCACTTGATGCAGCACACGGCGAACCTGCTCCTTCTCCCTTTTTCCGGCAAACCGGAACTTTCCAATTTGGGTGTATAGACCTGCTTGGACAAACTCCTCTACGGAAGCGGGAAAATTCTGGCAGGATGCCATACCGTTTTGGGAAACGTAGCTGATCTTCTGCCAGTCTTTAAACTGCCGAATCTCCTGCCCCAGAAGTTCAATCTTACCTATTTGTCCACTTAGCGGAAGTTCCCCCAGCATGAGCTTTATCAGGGTGCTTTTTCCTGCCCCGTTTGGTCCCAATAGAACCGCAAATCGGCCCTCGGGAACAGTAAAATTGATATTCTTTAATATCTGGGTATTTCCATAGGAAAAATCCAGTCCTTTCACTGCAATGGCATCCATCGTCAGTACTCCTGTTCCTGTTTTTATTCAAGTGCTGCTTTCAGCTGCTTTAAGTTATCCTCCATCACAGAGAAGTAATCCGCACCATTTTTTAGTTCCTCATCGCTTAATCCTTCTAGTGGATTTAACACCTGGGTCTGGGCTCCTGTTTCCGCCGCAATTGTCTCGGCCACCTTCGGGCTTACCAGTTCTTCAAAGAAAATAACTTTGACGTGATTGGCCTTTACAAAGTCAATGATCTCCGCCATTCTTGCCGGGTCCGGTTCCGAATCGGGAGACAGTCCCTCGATGCCCATCTGAGTCAGCCCATAGGCATCGCAGAGATAACCGAACGCTTCATGAGACACTATAATGCTCTTATTAGGCAGGGCAGACAGCGTATCTTTATATTCCTGATCCAGTTTATCAAACTCGGCTGTATAGGTCTGATAATTTTTTTCATAGTAATCTTTGTTATCCGGGTCTGCCTTAACATAAGCATTCTTAATGTTTTCCATTTCTTTCTTTGCGTTCACAGGGCTGAGCCATACATGGGGATCAAACTGGCCGTGGTCATGGCCATGTTCTTCTTCCTCTGTGTGTTCTTCCGCTCCCTTATGTTCTTCCTCATCATGAATGTGTCCTGATCTGAGTGTAACTCCGGCGGAAGCTTCCACCGATACCAACTTCTTTGTTTCCAGGCTGGCAAGCACATCCTCCACCCAATGCTCCATACCCCCGCCGCTGTAGACAAAAAGAGCCGCTTCCTCCAAATTCTTAATATCGGCTGCGGCCGGTTCCCAGTCATGGGGCTCTGTGCCGGCCGGAACCATATTTGTCACCTCCGCTTTATCACCGCCGATTTTGACAGCAAAATCATACATAGGATAAAAGCTGGCCATTACCTTCAGCTTCTGTCCGTCCGTATCCTTTGATTCAATCCCAGCATCGGCCTTCTCTGCCTCCATTGACACCTCGCCCGTACTCTTATCTCCACCTGCCACAGCGGTGGTTGAAGCCTGGTCTGTATCAGAAGCCCCTGGTGCGGCGGCGGTTCCTGAGCACCCTGAAAGCATAACAACAGAAACCAGTGCTGTCACAGCCAGTGCGCACAATGTAGAATTTAATTTTTTATTCATAATGATCATCCTCCTGAAATGTGTTTTTTTACAGTAATAGCAGGTAAACAAGCACACAAAAAACAAGGCGTGTTTCCACTCCAGACGTATCTCCGCCAAACCGTGTATCCTGACACACAGAGTACACCGTCCCAGAGGATAACGGTTATATGGATAGAAAACAGCCTTGCTGAAAGGAAGTTTTAATTATCTAAACGGATTTTTAAGCTGACCAAAGAAACCGGGCACAGATAGAGTCCAGTCTGGTAAGATGATAAGAGTTTTTGAGTAATGATATATGCAAAGATGACGATGGATCCTGTTCCTGCTGCTTCTGTTATCAAGCGGATCGTAGCAGCGCATTCCTGAAGCTCCGCGCAGACAGGACAATCCTCACCTGTACACTCATGTTCTATATGTGTGACAATAAAAAAGCCAGAGAGAAGCAACACGGCGGTTACAAGAAACGCTGTCACGAACGCAAAGATTCTTTTATGCTTATCTAAATAATCCACTTCATCTCCTCCTTTTTCTTTTATCCTGAACGGATGTTATCTCATTCCACTATCAGTTTTTAACCTATGGACTCTCCATTATCGTTATTCTACAGTCATTCAGAATTTTGTTAGAATACAATGACACAGAATGTGTTTGCGACATCCCCAATAATCCCAAGTAAGAGCCAACTGATAAACGGTAGCTTTACTACACACCCGCCCTATCTCGCTATTGCTAAAAGAAACTCATTTTGGGGTCTGACAGCTACCTTGCTTGTAGTATTGACAAAGTTTTATCAGTATCCATGCAAAAATACATTGCGTAACAAGACTTTCGTACGAAAGGCCATTTTGCCATCACAGACCACTCTTTGAGACAGAACTCTTATTTTTACAGCATTCACAATAGCCATACAAGATTGTGTGTTTCTGATCCAATTCGAAGCCATGTTCCTTATAAATATGCTCCAGAAAATCTGCTATTTTAGAACATTCAAGTGGAATAAGACGACCACATCCCATACATACCAATTTTCCCAGCTTGTTCCAATCTTCTTCACCTGCAAAACAATAACGTACTTTGGTACCATCCTCCATCGGAAGCTTCATCATCTTTCCATCATCGACCATGCGTTCCAATACCCGGTATACCGTTGTCTGTCCAACGACCACTCCCTTCTCCCTAAGACAGTCCATGAACTGGCTCACTGTGAGAAAACGAAACTTTTGTTTTTTCAGACACTCTAATATGAGAGCTTGTTGCTTCGTCTTGTATCTGCCTCGTTCTGCCATATAAGTGCTCCCCAATTTGAAATTGATTTTTATTTTTATATTATAGACGTTTTCAGAATAATGTCAAGATGTCAATTTAATTTATAGATACCCAGCATCCTCTCAAAAAATCACATAGCATTGTGACTATGCTAATTCCAGACAACGCATCGTCCCCCAGTTCCCCTTCCCTCAGGTAAAAGATTGTGTTCACTAGTTCTTCCGGCTCCAGCACTATTACCATCACGTCAAGGGCCGCTTACCTACCTTTTTTCGTCATCAGTCAGTCCTCTGCCCTTGCCATGCACGATTAATGTCATAATTTATTATTTCTCTATTCAAAATACACGATTGTATTAAAATATACCCCCTTGTGCAATAGCAATTCATCCCCCAGACTCATAGTATTCCTCCAACCAGAGGGCTTTTCAAATCTTTTTCTTTTTCCAAATGACAAGCAGCCGGTCGCCCGACTGCCCTTCATTGTGCCCTTCTATTGTTACTGGATAACCAACAAATTCTTCTCTACAGACCTTCACTAGTCAGTCAGAATAGTGCACAAACACTATTTTAATGGTTACTTCCCAGTCACCTCTGAATGTACTGCGTTTTTAAATGGTCTTATTCTTTTTTCTGTTTAATAATCTATCTCGCAATGGAATGTTCCCTTCATGCGCCATGGTGACGCATACCATAGGACACCAAGAAGGCAGAGTACCCCCTTGGCGTAATCCTATCATTTCAAAACTGTGTATAGTAAGCTGCTCTTCCCTCCCTTTCTCCGAAAGCGCTGTTCTGTTTTAATAAATCCGGCCTTTTCTAAATCTGCAACCGCCCGCTGAATCGTTCTCCTCGAAAGGTTCAGTTCTTCTGCGATGGTGCTCATGGCCGGATAACACTGGCTCTTTTTATCTGCCCTCTCTTTTAAATACATATACACCGAAATCGCACGATGTGGTAATTCCACCGAGTAGACAGAGTCATAATATCCCACATACCCCCCCCCCTAATCTGTCCGAAGTGGCTGTCTGGTTTCTGGAGCAGCCGGCCGGTTTGACATCGTTACATGCGCCAGACCTCCGCCTGAAGTCCCCTCTATTCCTGACGGTTCATCAAAGTCTGCCTCACCCTCCTCATCAAATTGTCTCCGGATAATCTCCTGCTCCACTTCCAGCCGCTCCGCATAAGACACCGGCCGCGCTACATGCTGTTCCACTTCATATTCTTCCTCAAATTCAATCCCCCATTTAAAAAATAAGCGCAGTTCTACCCGCATCGGATGACAACCGGTCTTCGCCAGGATAAAGTGTCCCTTTGGCAGCGACTTAAGTTCATCCGGTGTCATGAGCGGACGCCCAATCATCTGCAGGCTCTGACTGGGATCATTTTTTCCCCGGCTGATGGAGCCGGACAGCACCGTTTTGTTTCCCAATGCCTTTGACAGAATCTCCGCACTTTCCGAGTTGGGTGCAAACCCACCAAATAAAACCCCCTGACAGTTATCCACGATAATTTCACTGCCCTCTTTTCCATAGTTTTTCTGCAGCTGGGCGAAGCTTTGTATGATGGGTACCATACTGATCCGCCTGGAGCGCCCGGCTGAAAAAAGCATCTCCAAGGACTCAATCTTGGGAATGGTACCTATCTCATCTCCAAAAATCACCACACGATTCGGAAGTTTCCCTCCATGTTCATCTGCAATGGACAGCATTTCCCGGTAAATCTGCTGCAAAAATAAGCTTACCATAAAATACTTTGTACTATCTTCCTCCGGAAGCACAATAAAGATAGCTGACTTGGAATTGCAGAATGTCTCCGTATCCATCGTGCTGTCGAAACACAGGATCTGCTCCATCTCGGAATCCAGAAATGCATTCAATCTGGACATAGCGGTGGAGAGGACCGAAGCCATGGCCTGTTCCGCTGTGTTAAGTGCCGCGCCGGCAAACCATTTTGCCTTGTGGTCGGCTGGCAGCTTCTGCATGAGCAGCTGGAACTGGTTCTTCCCTTTTACCGGTGACGGAGCCAACAGATCCTGGATTAATTTGAACACGCTTACGATATGACGCTGCTCCTTGGGACAGTATTCGGAGATCAGTAAAATCACACTTGTCAGAAGCCCCTCCGCTGCGTCATAGAAAAATGCGTTCTGTCCATAACTGGATGCATCTCCGCCTCCGGAACTAATGATGGTCTTGGCTGTGATCTTTGCATATTTCTCTGCCTTGGCTTTCACAGCCAGATTCTCCGGATTCTCTAAGTATAGATCCATGTATTTATTCACCATGCCGAGGATGTTATCGCCATCGGAACAGGTCGGATTGCGCAGATCCAGGATGGAAGTCTGATACCCATAATACTTCTGAGCTATTCCCGCGTAGTTGCGGAACAGATCTCCCTTGGTGTCCGTACACAGCCAGCTCATCCCGCTGGCACAGGCATACTCAATGCAGGGATATAAAAAGTTGGCAGTCTTACCAACACCAGCCGCGCCGACCATCAGGAGATGGATGTCACCGGAGTCAACCAAAGCCGTCACTCCGCTTCTGGAAAACAGCCCTCCAACTACGATCCCCTGTACCTTGGGCAGATGTTTTCCCTGCCGCCACAACGCCGGCTCATAGGGAACCTGCGCAAAGGTCCGTTTGATTTCTGCCTCGCTGGCAAATCTGGCCGTGCCATATTGGCCGTCCCCTACCGTCTTTGACTTAATCCCATTCAGAGAATAGTGGTTCGCAATCAACGGGATCACCCCCATCAGGATAAACATCCCTGCGCCGGCACAAATGAGCAGCACCATCTGATTTGTTTCCATGATACCTCCTTTCTGGAACCGGGTACGATAGATGAAAGTTAGGAACCGACTCATTCCATTTTCAATAATTCCTGTTTCGTTTCCTGCTGATTCCCCGGAAGTTCTTCAGCTGGAATCGCAAGCTGCCCATGAAGGGCTTTTAAATCTTCATTCCAGTCCTTATACTGGGACAGATCCGTTTCCGTATCTCCATATCCCATTTCCAGAAGCTGTTTCTTGATCCGCTCTGCCGCTTTCATTCCTGGGATATCATGATCCAGACACAGCCGTATTTTTTTCATGTTCGGAAAATCCTGCAATAATTGAAAGATCGGCTTAGAGCCTACGCAGCACAGTGCAACATAGCTATGCTGCTTCCAGCCTTCTTTGTGTAGAGAAACATAGGAGAGTAAGTCAATAGGGGCCTCAAACACATAGAGCGTATCGCTGGTTCCTACCCACTGGAAGCTATACTTCGGATCACTGCTCGTTAAGTTTCCCCGGAAGCTCGGACCGTAGGTATAGATTCCTTTTTTGTGCGCGTGCCTGGCCACGCCCTCCTTATCTCTCCCGACAAAGATTGCATTATGGTACTGCCTCGTTCCGTCCTGAGAATCCTCCAGGCTTTCATACAGCAGGTCTGCCTTTGCAAAATCTGTTACGATCTGTTTGTCCAGATACCGCACCTTTAACAAGTAGGCAAAGGTCCGGCGCATATCACGGTTCTTTGGCGGAAGCGAAAATGATGCAGATGGTTCTTTCTCCTGTTTTTGACTCTGGCTGTATGGAATCCCCTGTTCTCCGCCAAGCAGCATCGACACTGCATCCGGATACGTTTTCCCATAGAAGTATTTTACAAAATCAATGGCCAGCCCTCCTTTTTCTATCGCATGGTCATACCAACTGTTCCCTCTGACCGTGATGCTGTGGTCGCTGCTTAAACGTTTGTCCCTCCCGGATGGAAGCATTTTTTCTCCCTGGCGCTGTAAAAAGTCCACCAGGTCGATGGAATTCGCCCGCTCCTTTTGCTCTTCTGTGAAATAAACATATGACATATCCGATACCCCCTCATGATAGATTCTGACGCGGAGTTTCATCATCCGCTTTATGCCCCATTGCCTTCTTTTTCTCCCGGATTCTACTACGGAGTTTTCCTTCCACCTGCATGGAATTGCCTCCTGCTTTCCATTTTTCTTCTTCAAATATCTGTGCCAGGCGGTGCATGAGCCTCGTTGTCGCAAGGAAAACAGATGGCTCATAGAACGAATCCAAATGATCTAACAGAAACTGCGCATAGATATTTCCTTGGGCTGCCGATGCTTCTAAGTACGGAATGGCTTTCTCCTTATTCCGCGGCACTTCATGTCCGCACAGGTACAGTTTTCCGAGGGCATATTGAGCATACTGATTTCCCTGTGAAGCAGACTGCTCCAGCCACTGGACGGCCTCTTTTACATCCGCTTCCACGTCCTCCCCCAGCAGGTAAAACCGTCCCAGACGGTATTCGGCAAACGCATTGTTCTGGGCAGCGGATTCTTTCAAGTGGGTGATTGCTGTCCTAATATCCTTTTCCACTTTTTCTCCGTCCAGATATAATTTTCCCAGAGAATACTGGGCGTACTGGTTATTTGCAGCGGCGGATTGCTTCAGCCACTTTATTGCAGCTTCCACATCTTTTTCTGTCTCTTCCCCCTGAAGGAATTGTTTGCCCAACTGGTAGGCTGCGTAATCATGGCCTTGTTTTGCCGCTCTCGTAAACAGCTCCATGGCTTTGGTAACATCTTTGGCAACGGCTTCGCCTGCCAGATAAATGTTTGCGAGAGCATATTGGGCTGACGCATGTTCTGCTTCTACCGCTTTCTCAAGCCAGGCAACCGCCTGTTTCTGATCTCCGGTTCCCTTTTCCAGCCAGAGCTTTCCCAATGCATACTGGGCATTCACATTTCCAAGCTGTGCGGCCCGTTCCCAGTATGCTTCCGCTACTCTGTCATCTTTTCCTGTACCGGTTCCTGTATGCAGCATCTGCCCCAGGCAGTACTGCAACTTGTCATCATGGCTCTGCGCTTCCAGTCTGCAGAAACCGGAAAATGCCTGTTCAAAGCAACTTTCCGAATGTTCTGCGTTGGAGGCAACTCCAATTCCGTCCCGGTACATCTTTGCCATTTTATAACTGGCATAAGGATTTCCCTGCTCTGCGGACCTCTGATATAAGTTAAATGCTTGACTGTAGTTCTGTGTGACTCCCTGCCCCCGGTAATAGAGACCTCCGAGTGAATACTGGGCGTATTTGTGATTAGCCGACACTGCACGGGAAAACCATGCAGCTGCTTTTTCATAATCCTTTCCTGCTTTCCCGTCCCCGCCTTCTTCATCCGGCACTACAGGCAGCTCATATCCCAATCCAGCCGCATACATTTTTCCAATCCGGTACTGTAGATAGGGACGCTGCCTTTCTTCTGCACATTGCTCCGCTGCAACAAATGCAGTCAGCGCTTTCCCATACCATTCATGCGCTTTCGCGGGATCTGCTTCCCTTCCCAGGCCATCTGCATACATACATCCCAGCTCAAACATGGCAAGTGCATTTCCCTCTTCTGCCTCTTCCAAAAACAGACGGAAGGCTTCCTTAAAATCCGGCTCCTTCTCATCGCTGCCATAGAGACATTGATGGGCTGCTCTATAGGTATCACTCCACTCTGCATGGAAAGCGATATCATTGTCACCTGAAAGTTCATTGTCCTCCGGTTCATCTACCACATCTCTTCTTTCTGATTCTCCTATTCGTTCATCTCCCGCTACGCTTTCCGTCTCGGTTACCGCTCCATCGATCCATATATCATTATCTTCTGCGGATGATTCTTCCAACAAAAAATGGTGACTCCCGATCTTCATTGCCTCGGTAATCACCATATTTTTAATCCGTTTCAGTTCCTTTTGCTGGGAGAGTGGTTCCAATGGTATTGGCTGATTGGAATAGGTCTGCCAGATTTTCTCCCGGGCGGTTCCCCATGACTGATACAGTTTCTTGACACGGGGGTCCTGTTCCAGCTCATCCACGATTCGATCCACCATCTGTTTCAAGTCTGCTTTCAGATACCCATACACCTTTTTTCCATTTGTTCTCTTCAGCCGCTCGGCCAGCAGTTGTATCTGTTTTTCTATTTTCTGATTCTGACAGGTTCCTGACTGGATTTCCTGAATCAGCCGCTTCACGGTCTGTTCTGCTTCTTTCTTGAGTCCTTCGCGGGCTGCATTCTGCACTCCATAGAGATTAGCAAAGTCCTGGCGGAAAATATCGTGAGCCAGCTCGGAGCGCATCGCTTCAATCGCAGGCTCGGTCAGGAATCCGTCATGATCTTTTGCAGAATACACCATCACATGGACGTGCGGGTGGTAGCTCTCATTGTGGAATGCAGCGTACCATCTCAGGTTCTCGCTGTCTATTTTCATCTGCTTACAGAACATCGCCCGCTTCGACCGCAGCAGCTCCATCCATTGCTTTCCGGAATCATAGCCCAACCGCGCCGCGTCCTCTCTTTTTAAACTGACCACATGCGTCCACACCGGCCCCTTATGTGCTTTCACCTCCTCCTGCACTCTGGCAATCACCACCGGCTTCCCTGCATCTGTGAACAGTCCATGCTCTCCAATCCGCTCCACATGGGGACGGTTGGCCAGATAGTCCACATAGTTTTCCCTTTTCGACAACAGATCCAGATTCCATTCCAGGGCCGTGGAAATAAATTCAGAGGCGTTTCGTCTGGTTGGATGAAGCCGGTAATCTTCATATTCCAGCATCGCCCTTGCCTTCGGCAGATCACAAAGCAGCTGTGCAATCAGCTTCTTCTGCGCCGCGGTTGAGGGCAAGTGCCCCTTGCTCTCATCAATCTTTTCCACACCATCTCTGGTTCCGATGTACTTGACATAGTTTCCAAGCTGCTCCGGCGGGGCATCCCGCAGATAGCGGCTGGTAAAAATAATTTTAGGCATGGAGTTCTCCCTCCATCATCCTTCCTCTCTGGGTGGACAATAAAAAATCAGTAACTGAAATCCATGTTTTATAGTGGTTTCATCTTCCGTTTCATAATAATCACAATCCACATAAAAATCATTAGAGATAAATGCTTTCACATTCTCTTCCAGGTCTTAAAGTTTACAACACTAAATGAAGGTACATATTATCATGGTGCTGATTTAACATTCATTCAGATACTCCGTGCAGAGAAATTTCGAGACTTTTCCAGCTCCAATCCTTTTTCATTTCTCATATGAGCTTTCCCAGAGTAATATCCTCTACTGCTGTCCTCACTTTCCCACACGGTCATTCCATCTTCACTCGTACTCAAATAACTTGTACTGGATTCGCGTCTCGTTTTAACATTTTCTGTTCTGCCTCACCGGTCGTCTCCCTGTGCTCCTGCAGGGCCAGTTCCGTCAGGTCACGAACTGCATCTTCCATAATTTGTTCTTTTCCCATGTTATACCCCTTTTTGACACACCATAAATAAAATAAACACGGTTGTCCATACGCCAAATTCATAAATCGTTTTGGCTACTCTTGTACTCTATACTTCACGTTTTTGATATTTGTATGCGTCTTCAAATTCAACCGCCCCATTGATTTTCTTCACCTCATCCACGCATTTCAGATGCAGCTTTTTCAGAGCATCCTCATCTACTTCATGGGAATAGGCAATCACATGAGCCAGTTTGGAAATCTCCACTGCAAGTTTAAAATCCATACGGGCCAGACGGTTTTCACTGTCATGGACAGTACTGGTGAGCACGGAGGATAAGGACTGGAGCAGATAGTTTTCTGCCTTTCTGGAATTCAAAAATCCAATATAAAATTTAACCGCTTCTGCCACAAACTCATTCCGGGAACGAGCTCCTACATAGCTCGCCATCTCATCTGCCCGCTCTACCAGCTCTTTCTCCATATAAACGCCTATACGTTGTTTCTTTGCCCTGCCCGCCAATGCCTCCCCTCCTTCGGTATTCATAAAAAAGTCTGCAATCGGCGTTTTCCCTGCATCTTTTGGCTCTACCAGCACCACTTTCTTCTCTCGCTGCCAATAAAGTATTCAAACCAGAATCCCCGGACGGCTTTGCCGGCCGGTGTTTTCCGGGGGTGGGCTGCGAAAGCAGCATAACCCCTTTAACCTGCACCACTTTCGACCCAACCTTCCTGCCTCTGCCTGTCCGTATAACCTCCGGCCACAAAGGCCCAACAAGGCCGTCATTCCTGTCAGGGGTATCCCAGTCCCACTCCGCCTGTCAAAGCGGCACAAACGGCCAAATACAGGCTCACGTTCCCGGAATGAATGCTCTATCCCATCATGTCAGACTGCCGCAGTTCCAACTCCGGCTAGTAAACCTCCACTTCTGACAGGTCAAACTCGGAAAGCGGGTATAATTCCTGGGGAAACTCCCCCAAACCGTGAGCCTGTAGATAGGCTTCATTGCTGGCATTAATCCCAAGATCGCTCTCATCTCCTGTCTGGCAGGCATAGACCAACTCTACACTGCCATCCTCAAACGGGAGATACATTCCCTCGGTAATCTCATTGCCATACTTATCCTGATACCTCATGCACTGCCCGCCTATTCCAATTCCTGACCCGTCTGATTCCTTGCATGGCTCTCTTCCGTCTGCCGCCTTGACCTGGCCGGCTTTGCCGCCCCTTCCCTGGCAATCTTGTCATCCAGGTACTCCCGGGTGGCCTGCGGCACATATTTCTCATACATTTTCTGCAGGTAATCGCTCAGCTCCTCCTTCAGATCCGCTTCCTTTTTGCCCATGTGATAGGTCAGGGCATCCAGGCGTTCTGCGTTGAAAGTCAGTGTCAATGTGGTATTTTTCATTCAGATTTCCCCTTTCATGTGCTTTCTAACTGTGGACTTATCGGCTTCCCATCTGTCGGTTCATTCACCCATGTCTCATATTCCTGTACGGTGCAATAGCCTCCCAGCATACCGGCAAATGCATCCAGCCGGCTGGGCTTTACCCCGGACAGTTCCATCTGCAATCCATAAAATCCCTGATACACACGCTCTACTTTTGCATTCAGAACATCGGCCCAGACTGTCTTTCCCGCCTCTGTCAACGTCTTGGAATCCAGTTCTGCAATAGTATGCGGCACATTATCAACCTCTGGATGCACCAGATGGATGTCCTCCCAACGGGCACAAAGGATATCCTTTAATTTGGGGACCTTTACATCTGCTCCTGCTTCCTGAACTGCCGCCTCTCCTTCTTCCGAAATATAATTCGGACAGAAATCCAGATAATAATAAATATCGAATCCCTCATCCATGCGGTCAACCTGGGCTACCTCTGGCCGTTCGCCCAACATATCCTGCAACAGCTTCCACAAACAAGGATTCTCCGACTGCCCTTCTCCCAACAATGTTTCCACCTTGGAGCGGTCTGTCATCCAGTTGCCAGTGGTAGTCATGTTCGTTCCTTCCTCTACAATCTCTTCCACCGCTTTGGCCAGAATCCCATTTACCTTTGAAAGGGAATCATAACAAAGTGCTGTCGCATCCGGCACATAGGAGGCATATCTCGCATAGGGATAGCCTTCTGCCTCCACAAGCACACCGTCTCGATACCCTTCGCCAGTCACCAGCATGCAGTAAAACACGCCGTTCTTTTCATCCATAAGCATCGACTTTGAGTTCTTCTCAATAAACTCATAGCTATCACAGGGACTACTTAGAAACTGCTCATACTCCTCCTTCGGCAAGCGTATTACGGTTTTAATCACTACATCCCGCAGCCGGAAATCCGGCTTGCGTTCAAATACTGCCTGCATCAACCAATCCCTTCTCTGTCCATATCCTCAATCAGAACAGGCCGCCATGCTGTTACCCATAGCGTCCCTGTTCCGGTTCTTGTTCCATTTTCTAAAGGCCAACCACCATGATCAGGCGCATGGCATCCCGAAAGCCGTTCATGTATAACTCCCGGCATTCCATCTCAGATATACAGAACTTGTCAACCAGCTGATTATCCAGCCATTCTCGGTCCTCCTCTGGCAGGGTGTGCAGGATCCGGTCCATCCTAGCCACATACTCTTTCATCTCCAGGTCATAGGTCTTGGACCGGTTCATCCCAAACTCATCCCGGAGTTCCTGAACGCGCTTTACCATCAGTTCTTCTGCCTGCTCTGCAAACTCTCTCATTATCTCTCACCTCCTTGCACCAGCCAACATATCCTATGGCTTGCCACAAGTCGATACCTAAAACCACCAAAGATTTTCGTGGAATCCATCAAATCTAAGCAGCCGGAAGCCTGGCAAATGCATAAAAATGGCTGCGCCAATAAGTGGAATCAATGTTTGCATAACCGATGGGATCCCCGCAGTGCAGCATTTGGTTCCCGCCAACATACAGGCCGACATGACTGACAGGAGTAGAGGAAGCATAGGTCTTTGTGAAGAACACCAGATCCCCCGGCTTCGCTTCCTCCCTTGGAATTACAGCGCACTGATCAAAGATTCCCTGGGCCGATGTCCGCGGCAGCTGGTACGCCCCGGATTGAGTATAAATCCAGCAGATATAACCGCTGCAGTCAAAGGAAGTCTGCGGACTTGAACCACCCCATCGGTAAGGAAAACCAATGTACTTGCTTGCCTCCGTAAGCAGCGCCTGGTAGCTGCCGTCTCCCATAGCGGCTCCGGCCATCATCCCTCCTGGAACAGCCGGGCCGTAGATTGCAATGGTGTAGATTCTCTGGGCATTTGCCTCCTGCTCTGCCCCGATTTCCAGCCCCAGCCGCTGCCTGATGTTAGCATACACAGTGCTGAGGTCTGTGATAGGGATAGCCGCCGTGTAGGAATCCCCATCCTCTTCCTCCTGCTCCTCATATTCCACAAAGCAATCCACAAACTCTTTCTGTGCCAAGAGGGAAGGCTGTGCGCTACCAAAATACATGGCATAAAAAACAGATTTTATTCGTTCCCTATCCAGTTCCCCATCTTCCACATGGTCGATCCCTGCTATCAAATCCTCCAGGGAGGTGAAGCTGGTCCGCATGTCCACAATGTACTTCCGGTATTCTTCAGGCACCTGGCTGGAAATAACCCCGTCCCGGAACACCAGGTCAACCGCAGACACGTTGTGGGAGCTGGTCCCGTCCATAATGCTTAACAGCATAATGATCACTAAAACAAACGGTACCAGAACCGCCGCCACAACCGAGGCGAGCACGTTCCTTCCCCGTTTATCCGCCGCCACAGCTACTGCCGCCTTGACAGCAAGTAGCGCTGCTGGAGCTGACATATCATTTCTCTCCTTTCTCTGCCCTATTTTTTCATTTGCGTTATTCCATCGCTTTAAGATGACAGGGATTAGATCGGCGCGCTCCTTCCATGTGTCGCTATATCTGTCCCCTATTATTCACTATATCGGCATTTATTCAATCGATTGGCACGCTTTATATGCACAATAAAGTAGGTTAAACTGTTGATATCGTGTATGAAACGGGGTGAACATATGACTAAACACAACGCAAAGGAAATCGGCCTGCGCATCCGCCGCCAGAGGGAAGCCCTTGGCTACAGCCGGGAACGGCTGGCTGAGCTTTCCGAAATATTCAATTCCTTTCTTTCCGATATAGAGCGCGGCGACCGGGGCTTTTCCGTTGCATTGCTGGCAAGGCTCGCCCGTGTACTGGGGCTCTCCGCCGACTATATCCTGTTTGGAACCGAACAGGTCACCAATGTCAGCGCCATCACAGACATGCTTTCTAGCCTGGATGGGAAGTATCTGCCGGAACTCAAGGAACTTCTGGGGGCCTATCTTAAAACGATTACGATTGCTAAAAAAACAGGATGATTAACGCACAAAGCTGCCGCGGTATGAGCAGCTTTTTTGCTTGCCTTATAAATGAAAACCGTCCAGATCATGAAAACGCTGCTGGTGATACTGGGACTCCTCCTGTTTCATCATCTCCTTTGTCCGCTCCAGGGCATGTTCCAGCACAGCCGTATCGAATCCGGCTGTTTGGTATCCCTCCTCAATCACCTTGTAATAAGATTCCAGGGGCATTCCAAGAAAACGCACGTCATTCATCACGTAGACCATAGCGGAAACACTTTTTCCTTCCAATTCCACGTCCATCATTTCTTTCCGGTACAGATGTGGCCAGCCCTCATACCGGTCCAATGCCGCCTCATCGAGAGCCTCAATCTTCCATAACAGAATCGGAACACTCGCTCCTTCCTTCGGCTCCACAGTAGCCACACCACGGAATAACAACTCGTAGTTTTTGATCTCACTGGTTCCCACCACCTCTGCAGTTGGGCAGCGCCGCTCCATCTGGGGGAGATTTAAGTTGCTGCCGTAAGCAATGTACAGCCGCTCTTGTGTTGATTTTTTCCCTGTCCTTCTTGCCATCTCTGTTTCTCCTTTACATTCCTGTCATCATAGAAAAAGCCGGGAACTGTGCCTCGGCCTCTACATGCATAGCTTCTTCCTGTTCTATCGTCTCTGATTCTGCTGCGGGGACTTCCCGCTCCTCCCGCATCTGCAGTTCCTTCTCCCGTTTCATACGGAGCCGCTCCTTCTGCGCCTCAGCCTGGGCCGGATCCTTCCAGGCAATGCAGCCATCCAGATGTTTCAGCAGGTGAAGCCGCGCCGTTTTAAACTCATCCCCGTTTAATCCCAGCCGAAGCAGCCAGGTACGGAACGTATATTTCTCATTGGTTGTCTGCGTTTTCCTCCGGCTGGCGCTGGTCTGGTTAAGAGCCTGGGCCCCGATGGCCAGGCAGAGCTGGATGTAAGCCTTGATTTTACCTGCATGAGTCGTCCCATTAAACAGCCGGAACTCAACGGTCCCTTTCTGAAACACACTATGCAGGTTCAGACAATGATAGCGGCTGTCATCATAATGATCCCGTTGGCGGCTGGCTCCGTTGTACCAGATGTGTCTCACTTCTTCCAGGGTCCCAGGCTTCTTCTGATTGAGTTCCTCCAGAAACCGCTCCTCAACCGGTTTGCACCAGCGGTTCTGTCTGGCTACCGATACCTGTAACGCCTTATAGATTAAATCCTCCTTCGCCGCCATGATGTTGGTGATGTTGCGAAGGGTTCTCGCATCAAATGGAGAGGCATCGATATGCACATGGATCCCACAGCTGGAATTTGCCAGGGCTCCTGCCTCCCGCAGTTTCCGCACCAGTTCCTGTATGGTCTCGATATCCTCATAACGGCAGATGGGGCTCACCATCTCGGTTTTATAGCTGTCACTGGCTGCCACGCGGCTCTTTCCCTCTTTTCTCTCCGGTTTAATGCTGGCGTCACTCATGAATTTCCATTCCCTGCCCTGGGGATCCAGCGCAACATAGGTGTCGTAATAAGTTCCTTCATAGTAGGACTGGGTGCCAAAATAGGCAGCTGCAATCTCCGCCCCACGTTTCCTGGCGATCCCCGTCAGCTCAATCTCAATCCCAAACCGCTGCTGTTTCATGTCCATGGAACCACCTCCCGGCTCATCGTCCGCCTGCCTTTCCAAACAGCTTTGCCTTATAATCCGGCGCCGTCACCATCAGGTTGTAACGCTCATTCCCGCATTTATAGAGACACACACCTCGCTGGGGATAGCGGATCAGGCTGAATTCGCTCGCTTCCAACTGCAGGGTATCCGTATAAAACTTCTCATCAACAGCCCCTGCATTGAACAGGAACTGATGGGTGGGAATGGAAAACAGCGGCTTGGTATATTCCCGGATCCCTTCAATATTAAAATCCTCCAGGTTCTGGCTGGCCAGAATCACAGAGGAGTTCTTCTTTCTCACACGTTTCATGAAGTTTCGGACATACTCCACCGCCGTCAGATTGGATAGGAACAGGTAAAATTCATCCAGTCCCGCCACCGTATCCCCTACCGTCAGAAGCCGGTTGCTCATGAAGGAAAGGGTATTAAACAGCAAGGCGTCACGAAGGTTCCGGCTGGCCTGCAGGACCCCTTTTACGCCGAAGGTAACGAAGCTGGAATCCGTGATATTGGTATGGCCGTTGAAAAACTTTGCCTCCGGTCCCCTGCACATGGAGTGGAGCCCCAGAAGGATGTTCTGCAACAGTTCCGCGGTATACAGCTGCCGCTCCCCGATGTCAAACCCTTTGTATTCCGCCTCAATGAACTCGTACAGTTCGGAAAGAGTGGGATAATCTTTGGATCCCAGCCTCTGAAAATCCGTCTCATCCGTAAGCCCGCACTTGGCGTAGAGGCGCTGAACCATAATCTCAATCACGTCAATCTCCCGGTCCGTGAAGTCCTTATAGGAGCGGAAAAAGTCTTTTAAAAAGCTGATATGCTGGCTCATCCGGCTCCGGATCCGGAAGGTTTCCGGCGCATCCGGGTCCTCCGGGCCCTCCCCTTCATCCCATACCTTCGGTTCCAGGGGATTAATCAAAAAACGGCCGCCCATCAGATCGATGAAGCAGCCCCCAAGATTGTTGGTCAGGTCCTCATATTCCATTTCCGGATCCAGACAGATGACATTCAGCCCGGCTTCCCGCAGATTGCACAGGATCAGCTTTAGCAGGTAGGATTTTCCCTGTCCGCTGTTGCCCAGGATGAGGATGGAACCGTTGGTCTTATCGTCCGCCCTCTGGTTGAAATCCACCAGGATGTTACTCCCAAACTTATCCCGGCCCACATAAAAACCATGGGGATCCGTCTTCCCGCTGTAATTAAAGGGATAGAGGTTCGCCACACTGCTGGCCGGCAGAACCCGCTCAAACTGATCCCGGAACACATTTCTCCCGCTTGGCATCACACACTGAAAGCCCTGCTTCTGGCGCAGAAGGAGTCGATCCACGTTTAGTTTTGAACGGATTAGCTCGGTCAGGACCTCCGTCTGTAACAGCTTCAGGCGGTCGTATTCATTGGCGGTCAGTTCCATGTAAACAGCCGTATGCAGGAGCGGCTCCCGGTTGCGGTGGGTCCTTGCCACAATCATCGCCACATCCTGGAGATTGCTCTCCGCCTGGACCGTCTGCTGTAAGTCATTGGTACTGGACTGATTCAGCCGGTTCTTGCTGGCGGCATTGCTGATGATTTTCCGCTCCTCCGCCGCACTGACATGGCGGGTATAAATCTTTAAGGTAACCCCATCCTTTTCCCCCAGCCGTTTTAAGATTGCCTGCTCCTCTGTGGAAGTCGGGTACTCTCTCAGCGCCCATACACAGCGGTACGTGTTGCCACAAATGAAGTAGTCAGTTTCAAACTTGATGACGGAGGGCGCAATCATGTCCAGAAATTCCTGGATGTGCACGTCCTCCTTTTCCGCCACCGAGGCGGTTTTTGCATGTTTCAACGTTCTCCCTCCTTGATTTTGGCGCAAATCAGCACCACCGGCTTAGCCGGTGGTTTGCTCTGCCCTATAAGGGCTTGTTACCGGCACTGAGGTCTAAAGACCTATCGAATAGTTCGCCAGCCGCAACATCATTTACCTAGTGAGCCCTTGGGGGCTCTTTCTATTTCTTTTGCTTTACTGGCTCACCCGTGAACGGGTCAATATACTCCTTCAGTGTCATTTGGTCATATTCTAAATCTTCTTTTAACTGATTCTGAATATACTCTTGTATCTTTTTTGCATTCTTCCCCACAGTATCTACATAATATCCTCTACACCAAAAATGGCGATTCCCATATTTATATTTCAGATTTGCATGTCTCTCAAAAATCATAAGTGTACTCTTTCCTTTCAAGTATCCTACAAACGAAGAAACACTGATGCTTGGTGGAATTTCCACTAACATATGCACATGATCTGAACACATTTCTGCTTCGACTATTTTTACTCCTTTTCTCTTGCATAATGTGCTAAGTATATTTGCAATATCTCTTTTGAGTTGCCCGTAAATTACTTTACGTCTGAATTTTGGCGCAAAAACAATATGGTACTTACAATTCCATTTCGTATGTGATAAACTATTTGTATCCATATGGATAACCTCCTTTGTACATTCATGCGGTTGGCGAACCAGCATTATTGTATCACGGGAGGTTTTATACTGTAAGCTAAAGCAACTTTCACCACCCGCATAGCAGGTGGTTTTTTTATTTTGAACATTCCATTTTTCGGAACACGAAAAACTCCATGTTCAAAACAGGGCCTTGCCCTAACAAAAAAGCGCCGGACACATCTCTGCATCCGGCGTCATGCCGTTTTGTTCTTCTGTTATTACATCTTTGGATTCTGCTGTATGTCCTGCGAAGGCTCCATCATGCCCAGGTAAAGGTCCAGCTGCTGGTCGGTCAGGTCTGCAACCATTTCTGCAAACGGGACCAGATTGCCCTCTACCGTATAGACTTCCAGGGCATTGAAATAATCCAGCCGGTTCTCTTTTGCGATAGACACGGCAGGAAATCCGTTTGCTAAAAGCTGATAGTTCATAATCAGACGCGAGGTCCTCCCATTGCCATCCGGGAAGGGATGGATTCGCACAAACTCTGCGTGGGTCCATGCCGCCAGTTCAATAGGGTTCATTTCTTTCCCCTTCCATGTGAGGTCGGCATAAAAATCTTTGACCTGCCGGTACATCTCACCAGGTGATGGCGGGGTATGCTGCGCTCCGGAAATGTACACGTCTACGTTCCGGTAAATCCCTCCCACAAAGATATTCTCCATCAACAGTGCATGGATGTCCTTAATGATTTTTTCATCCAGAGGCTGTTCCTTTGCGATACACTCCTTCACATAGCGGTATGCCTTCTGGTGGTTGACAGTCTCATAAATCTCCCTCAGCCTCTTCCCGCCTATTGTAATCCCATCCTCTAAGAGCACCTTTGTCTCCATAAGGGTCAGGGTATTTCCCTCAATAGCGGTAGAGTTATGGGTATATTCTATCTCAAACGCCTGCTCGTAGGACTGCAGCGTCAGCTCCGGGATGGACGCCCTGCCAGACTGGTATAAATCCCTTTTTCTCAATAATTCCGGGTAATTCAAGCAATCCACTCCTTCCTTCTCACGATAATTGCATTTCTTTTACAGTATACCACAGTTTGACGGAATCGTAACCACCAATTTTCAGCTTCAATTTGCGCCTCCTCCTGTCTTCTGCGTTTAATCATCCGGAATAATCCACCTCGCCCCGTCAAAATCCTCGAATTTCTCGCTGGTCACATTCTGCTCATAATACACTGCCAGGATCCGTTTGATGTCTTCTTCATCCGCCCGCCTGGAATCAAATCCCTGTTCTTTCAGGGATTTTTCAATGCGGTCCAAATACGAAAACACATCCTTTCCCTTCTGGTTCCTAAGCCGGATCAGGATTAAAAATTCACGGGCCGTTGCCATCTGTACCTGAATCCGGTCTAAGAAGTTCTGATCCCGCTCCAGCAGCTGGCGGATGACTGGATTGCGTTCTTCTTCCGCCCGCCTGCGCAGAAATCCCTTGTTCTCCTCAAAATTTTCCCGGCTGTTTAAGCACAGCATCTCAATCTCAGCCACGCCCTTGAGCACATTCATCAGGGCATACACCCTTGCCCCTACACTGGATTCTGACAGGACTGACAGATTGGTAGGCCGGATCATGAAATACACCAGTTCATCCCCGTCATAGGTCTCCAGGCTGTACTCCGTAATCCTCCTGGTGTTCATCAGCTGTCTGGTGGAGAGCCTTTGTTTAGCTGTTGTCTTCCCCTCCCGTTTCCCATTTCTGCTCATCTGGTCATCCTCCATTCAAAAAATTGCTGCCTGAAAAAATAAGCACAGGCATAGCTGATAAAATCCAGGATACTGGTATCCTCAAAACGGATAGTTAAAAAGGCATAGGAAGCCGTAATCAGCGCCGGGATAATCACCCCGGTCTGAACCGCCGCAAGCACAGAAAACAAAACCCCCACCCCAATCACGGTCAGATCCCGAAGCTGCCACAGCCACATGACAGCCCTTGCCTTCAAATGTTCCGGGTAAATATACATCCTCCACCTCCTACAGCTCCATGGACATACCAGACGCCTGGTCTTGCCCACATTCCATTTCTTTTGCAAATTTTTGCTGCATAACTGCCAGTTCTGCTTTAATCTGCCCCAGCTTGTCAAGCACCTCCCGGCCAGTCTTCTGGACCTCAATAGATGTTTTCAAGTCCATACCTTGGTCCAGGTTTACATAGAAACTGCCTGCCAGCTCCCGCTCCGCCCTGCTTACAATCCGGATGGCCCGTTCATAAAGGGACGGCGTCTCCTTCATGGTTTTCTTCGGATCCCCCATCTGATACACACCTCTTCGCAGACGGCAGTAACCGCTTCCATCCGTATTCGCCAGCCGCCAGAGCGCCGAAGATATGACCGTTGCGCGCATCGGTTCCCCCATCACAGCATGGCCTTTACAATTTTCCATCACATAATCATAGATTTCCGACATGGGATGCTCATCCCCATCCCGCAATAACGCCTTGATGTAATACAGCGCCATCTCTGTGTTAGTATGAAAATATAAGTGCAAGAACTCCACCTCCTTCCCGCGGTTACATCCAAAACTGTACATCCTTCTGGTGCGATTGGCTGGTCTCCGGCCCTTCCCTTATAACTTCCCCTATCTCCTGAACCGTTTGATTCTCCATGATCTCACATACAGAGATCCAGCGTACCGGAATCCCCCTGTCTTTGGCATATGCTGCTTCCCGCTTCATTCCTGTCGATATCCGGTCCCCACATATCCAGATTTCCTCACACCGCTTCAGAATTTCCAGCCCCAGGCGGATTCCTGTTTCCCGTTCTTCCGGTATGGAATCATTCAGTATCTGGGGATATAACAGGTGGGGTGCCAGAGGAACCGCTCCCTGGCTGATGGCATAACCGCATGCCTGCCTTGCAAATGCCGTATTATCTTCTGTATTCCCCGCATAAGGGGAACAGATATAAATCATCCTGCTCTCCAATCAGTTCCTCCTATTTCGCCGCTGCCTGTACAATGGTCCTAGTCAGGTTTACCGCGCTTTGGGCCGCATACACACTGCTCATCAGGTTTGCCCTGGTACTGGTATCCAATCCAAACTGTCCGGCAATCCTTGGCACCTCCCCCGCCGCCAGCATAATCCCCAAGCCCAGAAGGGCATTCTTGCTCAATACCATCAAGCCGGCAATAAGCATCGTAGCCTGTAAAAAGGCAGTCAGGCAGATACCGATTACCTGCTTACACCAGGTAGTGAAGCCATCCATATATCCCCTTGGAACACTGAACAGGTACAGACTTCCCACGGCAATCTGAATCAGCAGAATCCCTCCCCGTTTCAGGTTGGCAAAGAATACTTTAATCGTGGAATACCCCATCATAAACAGGATAAAAATCATCAGGATCGGATTTGTAATCGTATTGATTCCTCCGAATACCCCGCTGACCATTGCATCCTGCAGGGTACCCGAATTCGCCAGGCTGTCAATGATGTTCCCTGCCATGGAACCGAAATCACCACCCAGCCCGGTGATTCCTCTAGTAAGCTCTCCCTGGAGGGACACACTGAATTTGTAAAGTTCTACCGGTACAACGGAAAAAAGACCGGCCGCCATAAAACCTTTTAATGCATTCAGCGCTGTATCACGGACGCTTCCCCTGCCGCTCTGGTATTCAATGGCACATTCAAATACCGCTACTACAAGTCCAACCACATAGAGCACCCAGGCAAGCTGTGAGAAAAACAGGACTATCGCCTGGATCCAGTCCAGTTCGAACAGCTCTGCCCCCATCTGCCCCATGAGCGAGAAAAAATTTCCCAGAAACCCAATCATCTGGCCATAGATCCAGTCCACGATCTGGCCGAGAACCGTATCCGCTACAAAGTCCCAGATAAACATCGAACCATCACCTCTTTCTTAATCCTCATATTCCCAGTCTCCTTCCCGAACAGGCTTGACATTCGTCATCCTTCCCATAAGCAGATGTTCCGGGGGGATACTATCTTCAAATCCAACGCCCCCAGACAGAACAGCGTAAATTCACCGCCGATCAGTCCCCGACCTTCTCCCTCTCCACTGTGTTCATAACACTCAATCCTGACTTCCAGCTTCCTTGTGTACTGATAATCCCGACTGTCCTTTTACAATTATGAGTGATAACAAATTGCACGTTTTTTACAATTATGTTTGATAAAATACCTGTCCGGCATAAAAGCAAAGCTACCCTATTACACAATCATGCCATGCTATTTTTTGTCAGCAGATATGCGTTCTGATAACAGGCCTGTATTATCAAACATAATTGTTATTTTCAGATTGTTTTTATCAATCCATTTGTCACTTTTCTTACTGAACAGCTTTTTATCACTTTTAATTGTAAATTATCAATTATTTTTGTGACTTTATCAGTTATAATTGTCACTCGACACCGACAGATCTGCCTCATAAAAGGTGTTTCTAAAAATGCCATATCCAGTACATGATCCGGATAGAGGGATGCCCCTATTACTTTTCCATCTGCAATTACAGATACCCGGGAGTACCGGAGCGTTGCCTGATCCTCCGGCATATAGCGCTCATTGGATTCCCTCATCGGGTCATAATACGCCAAGTATTCGTTTAATGATTTCATAAGCAGGTCCCTCCCTGCCTGTGTTACATTTGAAATCCGTCCTGCATATGCAGGTTTTCTTCTCTGTCCTTCCATGCTTCGATCTCATCCATCAGTTTGAATACGTTCGGATTAGGACGGTACAACATGCTCCCGCTTTCATCAACCTTTGCCACACGGCTTCCCTCCAGATACAACTGCAGCAATCCGTTCTCTACTCCTTTTACCTCAAATCCCATTTTCTCAGCCACGGCTGAAATGTCTTTAAAAAGCGGCTCTCTTCTCTTGTTTCTGATGGCGACTGTTCTTTATATCCAGACATACTCCCAATGATGGAACACAGATGATCCGCCCACTCTTTATCCATGTCCCAATCATCTGCCAGTTCCCTGATAACCGCTTGAACCTCTTTCACCCGGTCTGCCGCCTCCGCACCTTGTGCGGAAACCATTTCACTCGCTTAGCGGTATAATCCATTCACAGCGGCAATTTTCTGTTCCTCTAATACCCGATTCGTCCTGCCCGTCTGGACTGCACGCCGCAGCATTTTGTCAAACTGCTCTTCTCGAGCCCTTCGATCACTTAACCCCAAATATGCCTCCATCTCCCCGATTATTTTCCTCAACCGTCCGATGCTCTCATCGCTTTGCGCTCCCTGGTTCGTTTTAATCATGGCTGCGTATTGGGTCAAATGCTTAATACACGTTTCCATCAACAGCTTATCCTGTCTGTAATTTGAAATCATATCTGTCTACTGATTTTCTCCCATCCACATCCCCTATTATGCCTTACAGTCCAAGTTGATTCTGTAAAGGCAGCTCCACCTCTCTGCTATTTTCCATCTCCTGATGCTCTGGCCTTTGTAATGGAATCAGCTCTATTTCTGCTTCTGGAGAATCAAGAATTATATCCAGACGGCCGACCAGTTTTTCCATATGCTCCTGCCAGTCAATCCAGTTTTTTTCCTCAAACCATCCTCCCCATTTCGCACTATCTCCTGTTTGGGACTCAGCATATTTCTTTATAGCATGGAGTGTGTCAAAAATATAGTTCCGAATCCAATGGACCGTTTCTCTGGATGCGGTGAAAGAAGTGATTGAACAAAACTTATGCTCATCCGTATTCCAGTCCTCCTC
>ENA-ORSX01000952-ORSX01000952.1-human-gut-metagenome-genome-assembly--contig:-NODE-952-length-24251-cov-27.893247_pt1 | contig 24251 bp, 16 predicted proteins | sample MGYA00241904_ERZ509172 | MGnify/ENA primary metagenome ERZ509172 (study PRJEB26280, sample SAMEA2338795) | human gut metagenome | biome: human gut; feature: human-associated habitat; material: faeces...
ACCGGTAAGCGATATTTTTTAGCCACAAGTGTTACAAAAATGCTTGACCACAACAGAACTTGTAAAGCTTAGGGCTGAAGATATATACATGAGCAGGATGCAGGTCTATGTTCCAAAAAGTAAAAATCATCGTGACCGTTGGACAATACTCTCAAACCGGGCACTTGAACTCTTAAAGGAGTATTGGAGAAGTTATCCTGTTAAAAGAGACTATCTTTTTGTTTCTTTGGATAAACCTCATGAACCGCTAAAAGTAAGTGGTGTCGAGATTATGCTTCGAGCTGTTGGAAAAGATGCAGGATTAAGCGTGCATCCTCACACTCTCCGTCATTCCTTTGCCAGTCACATGATTGAACAGGGTGTTCCCATTAATTATGTCCAGTCTATGCTTGGACATCGCTGTCTGGAATCGACACAGGTTTATATTCACATTTCCAATAAAACAGTAATGGGAATTAAAAGCCCGTTAGATCATCCACAAAAGAAAAAACGCGGTCGCAAACCTAAGAAAAAGGATGGTGATTCTAATGAGTAATGAAATCACCATTCAGGATGTTTTTCATCAGTTCCTTCCAGAATACAGTGAAACACATCTTTTCTCTTCCGAACAGCATATGGCAGCACTATGTATCTCTAAATGCAAAACTGCCGAAATGGGAACCAATATCAGTGAATGTGAATCCTGCCACAAGCAGTACATTCATTATAATTCCTGCAAAAACAGACACTGCCCGATGTGTCAGGGAATGGAAGTCGATGAATGGATTGATAAACAGCAGGAAAATGTACTTGATGTTCCGTACTTTCATACCGTATTTACAATCCCGGAAGAACTGTATTCTTTAGTGTATTCCAATCAGAAACTTTTATATGATGCACTGTATCATGCTGCACATCTGACCATGACAGAATTGTCTTCTGACCCAAAACATCTCGGAGCAAGAATCGGATACATTTGTGTACTTCACACCTGGGGTTCAAGAATGAATTATCATCCACATCTTCATACCATAGTTCTTGGCGGTGGTCTGGATTCCACCAATCATTGGAAAGATAAAGGAAAAAAGTTTTTCTTTCCAGTAAAAGTGATGTCAGCTGTATTTAAGAAACATTACCTGAAAGAACTCAAACTGCTTCGTGAGTCAGGAAAGCTGCAATACGCTGGAACATCACAAAAACTTCAAAATCATTATACCTTCAAGGAACTATTAGATACGCTTTATGCAAAAGAATGGGTTGTATATACCAAAGAAGCCTTTAATGGAGCTAATTCGGTGATTAAATATCTGGGCAGATACACCCATCGAATTGCTATCAGCAATCGCAGGATCATCAGCATGACATCCGAAACAGTCACTTATCTTGCCAAAGACTACAAAAATGGTGGGAAAATGATTCCTTACACTGTGAAAGGGACAGAATTCCTGCGTATGTTTCTTATGCATGTGCTCCCTAAAGGGTTTGTACGTATTCGGTACTATGGTATTCTTTCCTGTAGAAACAAAAAAGAAAAAATGGATTTATGCAGAAAACTTTTAAACAGTATACAATATCTTTCGCAGTTAAGAAATAAGTCAGTTGCCGAAAAGCTTCTGATTCTGTATCAAAAAGATATCTGCAAATGTGAAGCATGTGGTGGAAAACTCTCATCATTCAGACTCCGTGGTTCCTATTCCCTTACGGGGTAGCAAATACAATTAAATATGTCTGGAAAGCCTTCTGATTAAGGAGGTCTATTTGTCGTGCCATCAAGTCAAAAAAGTGTCAGTAAGAGAATTTACAGATTTGCAAAACCGACTATTTTTGATAAAATCAAGGATGAGAAAACACATTGAAATTCCATAGTGTCTTGGATAACCGGACGCGATTTGGTTCAATTGGTGAAAATCGGTGTGCAGTCCAGAGGAATGGGCAGATACAATAAAAGTGTAGTCTGCTTTTTCCTCTGCCCTGACGCCGATTGTTCACGAAATAATTATCATTACTTCTTAAATATATACTTTCCTTTTCCGTAACCGGAGACTGGTTCAATAATATCCGCCTGCACCAGATTGGAAAGAAGTTTGGAAGCGCCTGAACCTTTCAATTCAAGCAATTCCATAACTGCACTCCTGCCGAATACTCCATCAAAGCCAAATCTCTCAAAGAGCCTATGGATGTGAATTACTGTTTTAGCAGAGAAATCCCGTCCTTTTTCGGCAAACATACCTTCAATGTCCACTTTTTCGGTTTCAATATCCACTTTTTCCTCATTCCAAAGTCCACTTATATGCAAACTGCGGTTATGCAACTCATTTTTCCCATTCAAAAGCAAGTTTCTTAAAAATACTTCCAAATACTCGGTTGTTTCATAAATGCCTTTTTGCAGGTTTGTATAATTTGCTCTGACGAGCGCATTTCTAAAATACCACGCATTTTCTGCAAATATATCATTTGTAACCGAAAAACCAAGTGTTCTCAAATATTTAATAAAAAATACCGCCGTCGTTCTTGTGTTTTCTTCTCCAAAAATATGAATCTGCCATAATCGTGAAATAAATACCGCTAAATGATGAATGATTTCGTCCATTGAAAGCCCTTTATAGCTGAAATTCTTTTCTTGAGAAAAATCATATTCCAACGTAGCATTCAATTCTGAAGCACTTCCATACAGAACTGTTTCCCCATATCATACTTATAAATTTATATTCTACCAAGAATGATACAAGTATATCATATACAGAAAATTTGTGCTTAGTAAATTTAATTCTGCTCATATTATCACATATCACTTCATTTCTGATCTATAAACATATTCTCCTGTATCAAAACAATATACATCAAGCCGATGACCGAAAACACAGCCAATGCTGATTCCATGATCTTATTACCTGAAAGATTCGAATATGAGTAGACTGTTTAATACCTTATTCTGTCAATGATTGATTCTTTCTTCACATTTTTACTTAATACAAAGGACAAGACAATCTGCATAATGAGTAGCACTGAAACCATAATCAGAACTTCTGCTACCGGAAAATGATATGTGCTGATTCCAAAAAAACCTTCCTTCTTTGAGTATAAGAATGCTAAATATCCTGCCGGAAGTCCGATAATCAAAGAGATTAAAATTGAACCTACTGTAAAGAATATACCCTCCAGCTGTAGCATTTTTCCCAGCTGTCCGTTACTCATTCCAACAGCCTGAAGTATACCAAACTCCCGTTTTCGTGTAATGACATTCATAATCATTGTATTTGCCATATTCAAAAAACATATCGTACCAATCAATCCAAGGAATGTATATGCCATCACCTTAACAAGAAGCATTTGTTTTTCTGCAAGATTGTAAACTTCATCATAACTCTCCCAATAAACATGCTCATCATTTTCGTAAAGCTGTTGTAAACTTCATTTTTGCTGTTGCAGTAGACAAATTAATGTACGGAATCAATTCAGGTAAACTTGCACTAATAGTGACAGACCATGGTTCCGAAATTTGCGAAGTAATCGACAACTGTTGTCAACGCGGGACTACAATTTTAAACGCTCTGGGAGGATATAACAAAGACGAAAAACAAGTCGTTATGTGTGCTTGTAGTAACAAAGAAATGTTCCAGGTACAGCAAGCTGTAAAAGAAGCTGATCCCGCATCCTTCTTGATCGTACTTGAATCCAACGAAGTTCATGGAGAAGGATTTAAAATGGTGCAAATCGGAGAACAGGCCGCCGATTAAAAATAAAGTCGATACAGGCCTTCAAAAATCTTGTATCGGCTTTCCTTATATCAGATTGCAGTGAAAAGAATCTTCTGTATTTAAAAGAACAGAAAATTTCCAGTTACATCAAACTGCAGGATCATGAAAAACGAAAAATGCGTGCTTATCAAGAAGATATTGGAAAGTATTACAACATGAAAACACAGATGTTCGAGGATGAACTTTATTATGTCTGCCATGACGGAAGAGAACTTCATCATATCAGAACAGAGACAAAAGAACGGCTGGTTACACTCAAACATTTGAGGTGTATGGGTGTTCTGATTGCAGCGGCTGCGAACATAAAGCAAAATGTCTCTATAAATATGATGCTGAAAAAGATATAGAGAATTCATGCTGTATGTGATTGGAAGAAATATAAATAAATACCATCGTTTTCTTCATGATAAGATCAAGAAATTTGAAGGAAAAACTGAAGAAAAGACTGCTTAGAAAAAGGGTGCTTTCAAAAATACAGCCAAGGGTTTTTTTGCGCCCTAAAATATAGGCAGAAACTAAAAAATACGAATCTCCCAAAGAAGTTCAAGTATTAAAAATACTGATTTCTACGGGAGATTCGTATTTTAAGATTTAGAGCCTAAAAATCGGTATTAACCGATAGCCCCTTTTACCCTGTCCCTAAACAGGCAACTCTACAATATTATTTTTTTCTTTTTGCCCGCACTGCCATTCCAGCTCCGAACATCGCCAGAATTAACAGCACACCCCAGGAAACAACATTAGCCGAATCTCCGGTTTTCACCGTACCATTTCCACTTCCGCCATCTCCCTGGCTATTACCGCTGCCGCCTTGATTACCTCCATTATTTTGACCACCTCCAGCATCCGGTACTACAACCGTTAGTTTTGCACAAGCCTCTCCGCCGTCGCTATAAACAAATGCAACCGTATAAACACCTTCCGCGAGGCTGTCTAAATACTCCGGTCGAACTAGGATTGTCATATTTTCTGCATCAAAGGTATATTGAGATGGGTCAACTACGACACCGCTTATCTCTAAATGATCAAACTTACCTTTACTGATTTTAAATGTAAGACCTTCTTTCGAGCCTCGTGTCCACTTGCTGTCGCTTCCTTCCAGCACCTTATAACCTTCATTCTCCTTTAATTTCAGATTCTCCAGTGCATCTTCCAGCATTTTTACGGCTTTTGCAATCTCGCGCTCTGTTGCCTCCTGATCATCATAGACTTTCTGTGCTTCAGAGAATGCTTCCTGCATCTTTTCTACTGTTTCTTCTGTATACTTAGAAACATCTACCTTAGACGCCCGCTCAATTACTTTTGCCAGCTTGCTCTTATCTGGAGCCGTTGCTTTCTTTTCTTTAAACTGCCATTCATCGATGCTCATCAGATTATCTTCCTTGGAATCTCCGTTAAACACAAAGAAAACATTATGTGTTCCTGTCAGGCCTTTTACTTCGCAGCTTAACTCCTTCCAGGATCCATCTCCTGCTGGAATGTCAAGTGTTCCCACCACTTCTCCATCCGGTGAATCAACTCTAAGCTCTATCGTTCCTCCTGCCTCAGATGCAACTTTCGCTGTGAAGGATGCTGCTCCCTCCATTCCAAAATCTGCACCGGCCACTGCTGCCCAGTCTCCAGGGTTAATACCGGTTACTTTTCTATTGTTTACCGCTGAAAGTCCATTTCCTTTTTCTTCACAGTCTTCCACCTGTATTCCAGACTGCCATGCAATGGTTTCTCCTGCAGTCTTGGCATATGGATCTATTGTGTGAAGCTGGCTGATTCCTTCGCGATCGGCAATAATCTCCTTAATGCCTCCGTCTGCATAATAGAATACCTCATTAATATGTGTGGATCGATATCCTTTCTCAATACCCATTGCCTGACCCAGCGTCTGTGCATGATAGGTGATATAGGATTTTCCGTCAAAGTTAAAAATAGCATGATGATTGTTGCCGCCTACACCAAAGTATGTATGCGGATTCTGCAGAATTTCTCCCTTGTACTCATATGGTCCCATCGGATTATCACTTACCATATAGCAAATGTTTCCATATCCCGGATATCCTGCTATCGCTGAATGATCACCCGAAAAATTAGAACAATAGGTATAATAATACTGGTCATTAACCTTGTGTATGCCACCATCCTCAAACATACACGGTGCATCGATCATCACAGCTTCGCCTTCAACGCTGGTCATATCATCTCCCAGCTTCATCACTCTTGCCGTCTTTGGATTCAGGCAGCTTGCATTATCCTGGTCGTTTGGAATTCCTCCGCCGAACACTAAATATCCAGTTCCATCATCATCCACCATAACAGCCGGATCAAAAATCCAGGTAACTCCCTGTGCTCCTGGTGTGCTGGCATCTACAAGTGCTTTTCCATTTGGATCTCTAAATGGTCCCACCGGAGAGTCTCCCTCGAGCACTCCGATGCCGCCTCCGCCATTACAGAAATACAGGAAGAATTTATCTTCTCCATTAATTTTCTTATAAGCTGCTGCCGGAGCCCAGGAATTATTTGCCCATTTAGCCGCTCCATTTTCTCCCGCCACCTGAACAAATCCATGATCTGTCCAGTTCACCATATCTGCGGAAGAAACCACATGCAACTTATTAATCTTACTGTATGTATTATCAATCAAATTTCCTTCGGCATCATACTCGAACTGGTCGGCTGTCATATATAAGTAAACCCGGCCATCATAAGTAAGCGCAAATGGATCCGCTCCAAAATCATAATCAATAACTGGATTTGAGTAGCCTGGGATTTTTGCCAATGCACTCGTTTTCAGCTTTGTCATAGAGATATTGGACACTGCCTGGTCTACATTGTAGCTTACATTTCCTCCTGCCACTTTTACATAGTCTGTACGCACTGTTACCGTCTTATCTTCGGTAAGATAATCCGCTAATCGCAATGTTACCGTTGCAAATTCCTGTCCTTCTGTATTGTTGTAATCAACTTTATCCCCTGTAACTGAAAGAACCAGTCGTCCATTCAAGTAAGAATAAGAAGTATTTCCTGATACATTTTTGTCCTGGAAAGCAACATCTGCCACTCGGAATTCTTCTGGAATATTCATAGACATCTCAATTCCGGAATACTCTCCATCCGGAAGTGCGTCCATTTGAATCGGGAGCTTCACCTCTGCATTTGCAATTCCTGATCCCCCTTCGATATCCTCTAACGATACATTCAATCCTGTCGGCGCACTTTCTGCTCCCTTATCTCCCACGTGGAAATAATCAAAATCTGCATATCCACCGGCTTCTATAGTCGCATAATTAAATAATCCGAAGCGATATCCCATGAAATGCGGAAGCGTATATGCCATCTGCAGAGTATCGCCAATCTGAGACCACTCTTTTCCGTCCAGGCTATAAAAGAATACCGCTTTATCCGTCTTCTGTTTAAAGTCCATATCTGCACGCAGATAAACTCTCTCTACAGAAGGATCAAGTTCTACCCGTTCGATCTCATTTCCATTTGGGTTATCATCACTTTCCGTCTTCACCATAACCAAATATTTGGTTCCGCCTTCCATCTTGACTCCGACGTATCCATAATGCTTTTGGAATGCAGCAAGACCTGCTACATCGCCATTTTTCATGCCTGAAACCTCCAAAGCCACATCGCCGGAACAAGCTGGTCCATATGTTCGCTGTGTCAAAGTATTTCGAGCTTCAAGAATATTCGTCACAACATTTCCCGTTGTCAGACGCAGATAACCATTTCTCTCTGTCAATGACCAGTTATTATTATTTGGATTGTGATTCCACTGCCATTCCAGCTTCAAATTTGATCCATTATAATCGTTCTCGCCATTTTCAATCTGCTCATCTTTTGGTTCTTCGACAATTGAGACATCATCTACATAGAAATCCATTAAATCCTTCTGCTTATTCTGTTCTACTGTCCATGTCGTCTCAAGAAATGCATAGACATCTGACATATCTGCATCTGCCGGAATCTTGTAGCTTCCTTCTATCAGTGTCCATTCATTTTTCTTTACCGTTGCAATTTTGGCATTTTTAAACGTTCCATCTCCGTAACGGAAGGTAAATGCAAAATCTCTGCTGTCTGGTCCTGATGTATATTTTACTTTCGCAGCAACCTTATACTTTCTGCCTGCATTCACCTTACCTGTCAAGTTCTGCATCGGACCATTTCCTGTTGCCACTCTGTCTTTTGCCAATACACTGTATGTTCCTGATGCTGCATCTGTATCTGTAACTTCTAAGTTCCCTTTGCCATCCTGCATCTGCCATGGGGCTAAACCAGATTCAAATCCACCGTTTTCAATAATACCGTAATTCGCTTCATAACTGCAGGATACGTCATCCACATAAAAATCCATCAGATCCTTGTCCTTGGAAGGCTCTGGTACCCATCCTGTCTCAACAAAAAGTCCACTATAAGACATATCTGCATTGGCCGGAATCGTACAGCTTCCCTGAATTGTCGTCCACTCTCCTTTTTTCACTTCGGCTGTAGCCGCAATTTCAATTCCATCCCATACATTTCCATCTTTATTATTCTGAATGCAAATATTAAAAGTCCTAACGTCTGGCCCTTCATCATACTTTACTTTGGCGCTGACATTGACTTTCTGTCCAGCCTTTATTTTGCCGGTAATCACCTGCTTTGGACCTGATGCGGTCAACGTTCTATCCGTCACTTTTACAGCCTTTTCTCCACTTACAATCACATCTGTCACTTCCGTAAGTGTTCCCGGCTGCTGTGTTGTCCAGCCTGTCGTTCCTTCTTCAAATCCGCTGTTTTCCAGCACTTCGATTATTTCTTTCTCTGCCTTATTTTCTTTATTCTTCACTGCCTTTTTTGGCTCTTCAGAAAATTGAACAACCGCATCTTTATCCGAATAAACTTTTCTGGTTTCTCCATTATAGAATTCATCGGATACTACAATATTCTTCTCCTCACTTGAGACTCCCGGAATCTTCATAACTGATTCTGCTTTGCCATTCTCATCACCAAACACCGGCCAGCCATCTTTCCATTCCACCGGAACCAGCACCGGAATTCTTCCGACTGATCCATGATCCTGGAATAAATATGAATACCACTTTCCGTCTTTCGTCTCTACAACTCCGCCCTGGGCAACTCCGGCTTCATCCATCTTGCCATCGAACTCCAAGCCTGAATCAAAAATCTTTCTGCTCTCCCAGCCTTTTGAATCAAGCGTTTTCGATCTCCAGCAGATCTCCTGGCGGCGTTCGCCGCTTGGCCATTGAATCATAAACAGATAGTAATACTCTCCGATCTGATATGCGTGAATTCCTTCTGAAACATAATTTACTGCACCGTTCACCGGATTCCCATCCTTGTCAAGTGCTGTATGTTTAATTAATGTAGATTCTTCTCCAAAAGAAATATCTCCATTTTCATCTTCTGACAATTCCCGGCAAAGAGCGGTACCGCTTCCATACACTACATACATCTTGTCTTTTGTTGTAAGAAGAGAAATGTCATGAAGATATCCCTTAAACTCTGACTTATGCCATGGTCCATTTTCAATATCCGCTGTAGAGTAGATATACGTCTTTCCCGTAGTTAAGCTTGCAAAAGTCACATAGTATTTTTCTTTAAAATACCGAAGACTTGCTGCCCATGAACCATTTCCGTAATCGCTTTCTCCATTTCTCAATGCCAGCTTGTCTTCATCTCCCAAGGTATCATAGACATAATTGACAATTTCCCAATTAACCATGTCCGTAGATTTCATAACTGGGCATCCTGGAGACAAATGCATGGTTGTGCTTACCATATAATAAGCGTCTCCCACACGGATTACATCCAAATCCGGAACATCTGCATAAATAACCGGATTTGTAAACGTTCCATCTCCATTATCCGAAGACGAAGACGCTTCCAAATAATTTACGGGGAGTAAACTACATATCATGGTTAGAATAAGCAGAATACTCGCTACCCCCCTGTATTTTCTCTTTCTTTTCATCCTTTTTCCTCCTTTTTATTTATAAATTTCATTTTGTATCTACAATAGCACCGGGCTACTTTATTTTAAATAGATTTTTTTTAGAAATTTTTTCATTTTTTTGTGATTCAAAGAATTAAAAATTTCCGTTAGATTTAGTTAGATTCTTTCCTTAAATATATAAAAAGAGACCAAAATCTCCTAGTGTTCCAGTCCTTCATCTGACAATGTGGAAAAGAACGTCCTTACGTGAGATGTCTTAAAATCCACAACATGAATGTTTCCCAAAGTATTTCGTATCCGGTAGCCCCACATACGGATATATAACAACTAAATTGACACAATCAGCTTAATCTTCGAATCAGTTTCAGGATTCTGTTTGCACAAAGACGGATTTCTTTTTCTGTAAGTTTTCCTTCTTTATACGCTTCACGAATATTTTTATCATCATCCGGATTTCCCGGCATAATAATATCATTTCCTGCTGCCACACAAACCCACGGAATGCTTCCATCCTCCGGTACTGTTGTATTCCAGTCAGACATGATAACTCCGTCAAACCCCCACTCTTCACGTGCAATCCTTGTACAAAGGTCCTTGCTGTTTGCTGCATGCACACCATTGATCAGATTATAGGAAGACATGATCGCAGTTGGTGCACCCTCTTTCACGGCAATTTCAAAACCTCTGAGATATATTTCTCTCAATGTCCTTTCTGATACGTGTGCATCAACCCCCATTCTGTTATCTTCCTGATTATTGCATGCAAAATGCTTGATTGTAACACCACATCCCGGTCTGCTCTGAACTCCTCTGGTCACTGCTGCTGCCAGTGTGCCTGCAAGGAATGGATCTTCTGAATAATATTCAAAGTTTCTTCCACACAGCGGATTTCTGTGAATATTTAATCCTGGTGCAAGCCAGAGATTAATATGAAATTCTTCCATCTCTGCCGCAACCTTCCGTCCAAACTGTTCCATCAGTTTTTTGTTCCAGGACTGTGCAAGTGCTGTTCCTACCGGAAATGCAGTACAATACTGATAGTAACGTTCTGCGCCCTCATGGTCTTTTCTTCCAACAAGATAACCATTTTCAAGTGAACCAAGCACACCTGTTCCATAAACTGTATCTTTCTCACGGTCTACTTCATAAGTTTGCTGCAGGCGGATTCCGGCCGGTCCGTCTGCCATGATCAAAGATGGGATTCCGTATTGATCAAACAGTGCTTCACTCGTCTCTCCTGCTGTTCCCGGCACTTTAATTCCAGATGCTCCAAGTGTACTTCTGATTTCAGACATATTTCCATACATAAGTGGGATCAAATCTTCTACAGGAATCTCCGTTTCTTCTGGAAATCTGCATACTTTCTTTTCTTCTGCCTCTGGTTCAAATGATACGTTCGGAAGTTCCTCAAGCAGTGCTGTCCATTCTTCTGCGCGTCTGCATAATTCTTCTGCACAGTCTTTGATTTCAACAACTTCACTATGATCTTCCAGTTTCTTTGTTTTCTCCATCATTACATCAGCAGATACCTTTACCCCCGCTGAAAGTTTTGCCTCTGACAAGCTGTTTCCAATCCATATTCCATAAGCACCAGCCTGGATTCTCCACTCCTGCTGCTCTTCCAAAAAGCTTGCGAACGCCTTTGCAGGAAGAACAATATTCAGCATCTCTTTCTCTCCCGGTTTCAGTTCTTCTGTCTTTTCATATCCGACCAGACGACGGAATTCTTTTCTGCTTCCATCCTGAGGAAGAGAAGCATAAATCTGCACAACTTCTTTTCCGCTGTATGTTGCTCCTGTGTTTTCTACCTCAACAGTTACTGTCACACCTTTCGAAGCAGTATTTATACCGCAAAGTCGAATGTCAAATTCTGTATAAGACAGACCATAACCAAATGAAAATAATGGTTCAATTCCAAAGCTGTCAAAATAGCGGTATCCAACATAGATTCCTTCCGCATATTCTTCCGTCTCAAGATTTCCGTTCAAATAACTGAACTCCTCTGCTGCCGGACAATCATCGTAGCGTTTTGTCCATGTTGTTGTCAGCTTTCCACTCGGTGTAAATTCTCCAAACAATATATCAGCAACTGCATTTCCACCTTCCTGTCCAAGCTGGGAAATATTCAGGATCGCACATATATTTTCTGTTCCAGCCAGCAGGTCTGTAAGTTCTACCGGTCCACCTGCATTAATGATCAATACAGTTGGGATTTTCTGCTCATTCAGGAAATACAGATCTTTTTCTTCCTGGTCACTCAGATAATAATCCCCTTTTCTTTTTCTTCTGTCCTTTCCTTCGCCGGAAATACGGCTTATAACATAAATCGCTGCTTCTGCAGCCTTGATGTCTTCATTTGTCACCGCACGGCCATCCGGCATGGCAAATGGATTGGCAGCATAGGCATCAAATGGATTGTCTACATGTTTTGCAGCTTCTAAGATCTGCTCCTTCCACTCTGTTCTCGCCTGCTCATAACGGTTGTGATAATCTTTCAGCCACTCCTCGCTTACAATATCAGCGTTTTTTTCTTTTATTCCGGCATATATAGATACACTTTCTCTGCTATTTACATCTCCGGAACCAGTACCACCTTTGATCGTCTTCTCTGCCCCAATTCCCAAAAGTGCAATCTTTGTATCTTTTTTTAATGGAAGAAGTCCTTCATTTTTCAACAGGACAATTCCTTCTTCTGCTGCCTCACGCGCAAACACTGCATGATCTATTTCACGCTGGCAAACTTCTGTACTTCTTGTTCCACTATGTTTCAAATTCTTTTCCATTTACACATCTCCTTAATTCAAGTCGAACATCCGTGAGACTTGGCGCGTGATTCTGGTCAGCGAAGCTGACATATTCCTATCAGAATCACTGCGCATCCTCGCGGAGCGTTTATCTCAGTCGGAGATTGGACTCCCACTGAGACAAATTTGCTATTACTCACCACCTGAAGAGGTGGGAGTCTTCTCGACTAAGATAAACCAACTGTAAGAAAAAAGCTGCCCACTAAATGACAGCCTTCCTCCAACAACTTAATTCTTATTATTCTTTTACTCCACCAAGAGTAACTCCTGCAATAATATATTTAGACAACAGCAGGTATATAATAATGATCGGCACGATTGCTACTGTGATCATCATATAGATTTTACCCATATCAAAGTTCATATAGTCTGCTCCACGAAGTGTTGCGATCAGGATCGGGACTGTCATCTTATTCTTTGACTGAATGATCAAAGCCGGAACAAAGTAATTGTTCCAGGAACCAACGAAAGTAAAGATTGCCTGAACTGCAATTGCCGGCTTCATGATTGGAAGAACAATGTGGTTAAATGTCTTAAATTCTCCAGATCCATCTATTCTTGCCGCTTCTACAAGAGAAATCGGAAGGGAAGACTGCAGATAACTGTACATGAAATAAAATACAGCCGGTGATGCAATTGATGGAATGATCAATGGAAGCAGAGAATCATACATTCCCATGTTCGTAACCAATTTCAGGAATCCCATTGCTGTAACCTGTGTAGGCATAACAAGGATTGCCATAATAAATGTAAATGCTACTTTTTTCCCTTTAAAATCATAAGCATAAAGTCCATATGCTGTCAGAGCTGAAAAATAGGTACATAATGCTGCTGAACACCCTGATACGATCAAACTGTTCAAAATACCACGGAACATCGGGAAGCTTCCGTCATTCGCTACATTTTTTAGATTTGTAAAGAAATATTTTCCCGGCAGTGCTGAGAATCCCTTCTGCAGATCTGCATGAGAACGTGTTGCATTTATAATCAACACATAGAAGAAAAACAGACACATAAAAGATAACAGAATCAATACGGTATGTGCCAGTATGCTACGTCCACGACTTGACTTTGTTTTTGATTTCATTATCTCTTTCTCCTTTCTGCTTTTGCTCTTTTCTTAGCTGCTTTCTTAGAACCATCCGGATCGTTATCATTTGTCATACGATATACAAAGAAACAGAGGATTGCACTTACGACAAACAGATATACAGAAAGTGCACCGGCCATTCCATAGTTTTTGCTCTTCAGATGACTGTTCAGGAACATGATCAGAGTCATGGATGTTCTGTTCGGGTTACCCTGTCCATTTGTCAGGATCTGAGGAACATCAAACATCTGAAGTCCGCCAATAATGGATGTGATCAATGTATATGCCAGAATTGGACGGATCATAGGCAGTGTAATATAGAAGAATCTCTGGATACTGTTACATCCATCCAGGTCAGATGCCTCGAAGACGTCCTGACTGATTCCCATGATTGCTGCCATCAACATAATAGTTGTATTTCCAAACCACATCAGGAAGTTCATAAATCCGATCAACGATCTTGTTCCAAATACAGATCCAAGGAAATCGATCGGTTTTTTCAGGATTCCGATTGACATCAGAATTGAGTTAATCGGTCCATTTGTTGAGAACATTGTAAAGAATAACAATGCAAATGCAGATGCCATAATCAGGTTTGGAAGATAAATGACAACTTTGAAAAACTGCTGCCCTCTAATCTTTAATCGGACATCAGTGAACCACGCTGCAAGTACCAGCGCGATTACAATCTGAGGTATAAATCCGATCACCCACAGAATTAAAGTATTCGCTCCATATTTCAGCATATCTGAATGAAGAAGACTCACATAGTTTGCCATTCCTATAAAATTCGGTCCAATCTCTTTAATTCCTGATCGGTAATATTCAAAGAAACTATACCTTACTGTATCGATCAACGGTATCAATGAGAAAATAATGTATGTTACGAAAAAAGGAAGAATAAATATATATCCCCATTTTCCATAATCAATACTTTTTTTCTTTTTCTTCATAATGGTTCTTCCTTTCCACAATATCTTCTAACAGAACAGAGGCTCTGCTGTCACAGAGCTCCCTGCGTTAGTAGCTGTTCATTCCAGACATTATTCTGGCCAAACAACCTCTGTAATGTCAGGATAACGTTCTTTAATTGCTGTTTCAAAGTTTGATTTTGCTTTCTCAAAGTCAACTTTGCCCTGGAAGTAATCGCTGAATGAGTTCTGGAGCAACTCTACACATCCCTGATCGTAAGCGGAAAGTGGTGCGATCTTGATGTTTTCAGCAACTGGTGCAAAATACTGGAATGGGTTCTGTCCGCCAAGGAATTCTGAACCATATGTAGCATCATCGTTTGCTGCTTCCTGCATACCGGATTTTGTATTTGTAAAGTCTGAGTAATCCTGGGAGATCTTTAACAGATTATCTTTTTTTGCTGTCATAGCAAGGATAATGTCTTTTGCATGTTCCGAATTATCTGTACCTGTTGCAACATGGATGTAAGATCCTCCCCAGTTGTATTCCTGCGGTGGGTTTGTTACTGCCCATACGCCGTCTTCTCCATCCCAGTTCGGTTTCAGTGTGAAATCAATACCCCATGCCGGGAAGAGGAATGCAAATACTTTGGACTGACTTCCCATTGCTTTGTTCCAGTCATCATTCCACTGACCTTTTACTGTCGGGTTTAAGTAACCTGCATCCAGCCATTCTTTTGAATCATTAATCCACTGCATGATCATTGGATCAACTGTAACCTTTGTGTCTCCATCTTTTACCCATGAATCAGAAATGTTGTTTCCATAGAGACGGAATGTATCAGCATAAGAAGCAAATGCATAATATCCTTTCTGCTTCAGTTCTTCTGCTGTCTGTTTCATAGTAGCCCAATCTTTTACTTTTTCACCTACAGCAGTCGGATCGTCTGTTCCGAATACCTCTTTTGCAACATCACGACGGTAAACCATTGTTCCCGGACAGCACTGCCATGTAGATCCTCTCTGAACTCCGTCCGCATCAGATGCTGTTGTTCTTGTGAAGTCGTACTGATCTGCAAGATCTTTATCTGGATCAATTCCAAGATCCTTCAGTGGCATTGCAGCGTCTGCTTCAGCATCTGTATATTTGTATACATAGTCTGTCTCTGACAGGAAGATATCTACTTTATCATCTGTTTCAGCATCTGCCTGTTTCATAAGTGCCTCATCAAGTTTCTGCTGATAAACACCATCCTGATTTGGATTGATGATCCAGTGGATCTCTGTTCCATCTTTCAATGTTGTAACAGTTCCATCCTTGGATGTTGACTCAACTTCAGGATATACAGCTTCCAGTCTCTCACGGAACTCATCATTCCAAGAATAAATGTTAATTACCTTTCCTTCTTCTGTACTGGCCTCTCCGCCATTTCCCCCTTTACTTCCACATCCGGCAAGTAATCCAACAGCAACTACTGTTGTCATAAGAATCGCAACAACTCTCTTTTTCATTTATAAATCCTCCTTTATCTAAGCACTCTGCTATGCTTTTCTTGTTGTTGAACTAAATATACCATCTTTTTTCCTCCGATTATATTATTTATCTTAACAAAATGTCAAATTCGTGTCATAATATAAAAAAGGAGGTTTTTTATGGCTTTATCTAATGAATGGTACAATGCAGAACTCGAAAATAGCGAATTAGAAACGCTTCACAGATCACCAACTGTAGAATATTCTTTCTATAATGCTGTACGCTCCGGCGACATGGAAGCAGTCATTAAAAACTGTTCCGAAGATGAATTTATTCGTCTGGAAGGAACGGGCGTTCTGTCCCGTAATGCGCTTACTAATATAAAATACCACTTTGTTGTCACTGCTGCAATGTTGACCCGTTATTGTATCGACGGTGGGCTCGAACCAGAGCAGGCTTACAGGCTCAGCGACTTCTATATTCTGAAGATGGATTCCTGCACAACGATCCGTCAGGTTGCCGATCTTCACCATGAGATGGCAAAGGATTTTACAGGTAAGATGATTCTTCAGAAAAAGAGTTCCATTTTATCAAAACCCGTTATGCAATGTGTTGATTATATTTACAGTCACATCAAAGAAAGAATCACGATTCAGGTTCTTGCTGACCACACCGAACTTTCCACGAATTATCTTTCACGCATTTTCAAGCAGAATCTGGGAGTCTCTGTCAGCGATTATATCCGTGAGAAGAAGATAGAAAAAGCAACTCATCTGCTGCGATACTCAGATAAATCAATTGTAGATATCGCAAATTATCTTGCTTTTTCTTCACAGAGTCACTTCATCCAGATATTCGAGAGCTTTACCGGGCTCACCCCAAAGAAGTACCGGGACAAATACTATAAAAACATGTGGTAACATCAGATTTCTTCTCCGAAGAATTCTCAGATTTTCCCACAAAAAATACTGTCAGAAAGCAATTTGATATGCTACCCTCATATAGGACAATGAAATATAAAAGTCCTATATGGGGGTATTTTCATGTCTAGAAAAAGTAAGATAGACCCTGTAGAAAAAGTAAAAATAGTTGAACGATATCTTGATGGAAAAATCGGTATACGACAAGCAGGAAAAGAATTAGGAATTGCCTATCAATGTATTCAACGTTGGGTATCCATTTATAAATCCGAAGGACCTACTGGATTACTCAACCAACCGAAAAACAAATCTTATTCAAAAAAATTAAAAATCTGTGCTGTAAATGACTATCTCAATGGAGAGGGAGCTCTTCGGGATATTTGCATAAAGTATAGAATTCGTTCGTGTGAACAGCTCAGGGATTGGATTAAGGTGTATAATTCTGGTGGAATATTAAAAACATCCACCGGAGGTGCTTACATGAAAAAAGCAAGGAAAACTACACTTGATGAGAGATTAAAAATAGTAACAGATTGTCTAGCAAACGATAAGAATTACGGCGCAATGGCGCTTAAGTATAATTGTTCCTATCAACAAGTTCGCAACTGGGTAAAACATTATGAAAAGATGGGACAAGCAGGTCTGGAAGATCGACGTGGTCGACGTACAGGCTCATTGCCAAGTAGAACACCAGAAGAAGAGTTCCGCGATAAAATAGCTGAACTGGAAAGGAGGGATCGTTATCTTTAATCCATCGGTTAGCCGAATATGAAGCCATCCAAGAATTATCGTTAACTAAACATTATCCAGTAGATAAACTTTGTAAATATCTTAATGTTACACGTTCTGCTTATTACCGCTGGATAAAATATCCGAAAAGTAATAGTGAACTTCAAAATGAAAGACTATTCACTGAAATCCAAAGAATCCATGATCAACATCCGGATATGGGGTATCGAAGGATTCGTGATGAATTAGATGGACATAAAGGAATTCATGTAAATGATAAACGAGTACTTCGTATTTGCAGGAAATACGATATAAAATCAAATATCAAATGGAAACCTAAGAGTTGTACCAGAGGAGACAGAAATCCTGATCACATAGCCAAAAACTATTTACACCGTGAATTTCAAGCTGAAAAACCGAATGAAAAGTGGCTTACAGATGTTTCTGAATTTAAATACTATAATGGAATAGAAGTTCACAAGGTTTATCTGAGTGCTATTTTAGATTTATATGACAGAAGGATTGTTGCCTTTAAAATCAGCGATCATAATGACAATCCATTAGTCATGGACACGTTTGATGAGGCTGTTCGTCTAGAGCCAGATGCACATCCATTAGTTCATTCTGATCGTGGATTTCAATATACAAGTGCACAATTCTATACCAGATTAAAAAATCATCATATGAAACAGAGTATGTCTAGAGTTGCTCACTGTATTGATAATGGACCAATGGAAGGATTTTGGGGCATTCTAAAGAGAGAAATGTATTATAAACAACGTTTTAACGACAGAAGTTCTTTGATTACTGCGATAGCTAATTACATCGATTACTACAACAATCAACGACTTCAAAGAAAACTGCATGTAATGACACCAATGGAATATCATAAAAAATACACAAAAGTAGCATAAAATATCGCCAGCCATAACATGGCTGACGATACAAAAATTTATTATTTTTTATTGTCCTCTTGACAGGGAGCACACCAATTCTCTTTCTGACAGTATTTTTATCTTTTTTTAATCTGTCGATTATACTAATTCAATTTCAATCTTATGTGTCTCTTTCACTGAAAGCATCTGAATCTCTCTCTTTGAAAGTATTGTACACCTTTCAGCTGTTATTTCTAATGCTTTTCCATCGCAGGCTGCTTTCCGGATCTTCAACTGATTAAATTCTTTCTTTTCTTTATTATAGAATATAATCTCAAAGTTCCTTCCGGCAAATGTCATCTTAAGTACTGCTTTTCCATCCTGATTATACTGTTCCGGCATAAGTGCAGGTGCGATCTTCAAGTCACCGCAATCTCCTTTCACCCCAAACACTTCTGTGATCATGGTAAGCATATACCAGCTTGCAGCGCCTGTCAGATATGCATAGAGGCCTCTTCCCTGATTATCAAAATATTCCGGAAGTCCAGGATACATCTTACTGTTATCAAATTCCATTGCTGCATCTAAAAGTGCCTGAAGTACTTTATTGCCTTCTTTTGCAAATCCTCTCTGGTACAATGCATTTGAGTACATAACAGCCATGTGTGAGAACACTGCTCCATTCTCTTTCTCGCCATAAGCAAATCCAAACATTCTTCCAAGATCAAATTTTTCCTCATGGAAGTTTGTGTTCAAACGGTATCCGCCGGCTTTCTGATCATAAAGATACTTGTCTGCACTCCTGCAGATAGATTCCACCTGATCTTCTGTTGCCGTTCCACTCATAATGGCAAATACTTGTCCGGTCAGCATCATTCTCACGCTTTCATCCATAACGCCTTCTACTTTTCTGCCATGGTTATCATAATAGCCATTGAACCAGCCATCTTCTCCATCCTTCACCCATTCGTTGGCACGGATGTTTTTCATCATCCAGTCTGCTTTTCCCTCAAGATTAGCAGCAAGTTGATCCAGCCTTACAACAATTGTGTCTCCACTGATATTATGTTCACATTTCTTTGCGTATCCTGCAAGGAGTGCCTGCTTACGTGCTGCATCTTCATACAGTTCCACGCTTCCTGCAAGAAGATCTTCCATCTCATGTGCAATTTCAATCTTGCTGCTTCCACTGATTTCTTCCAACTGACGGAGTGTTTTTGCAATATTTCTCAAATTTCCGGCATAAGCACAGGTAAATGCAACACTTTCACCCTTCTCCCATGCCATGTCCAGTGCATCATTCCAGTCGGCACCATGAAGACGCATTTCATTATGCTCTCCTACATCATAGAACGCACACAGATTCTGTAAAAGAATATGTTCCAAAACTGTTCCGAAATAAATGTGGTCTCTTTCTGTTTTCTGCTTCTGTCCATATTCGCTGTTCCAAAACTTATCATGTGCAGTACCTCTCATAGACTGCAAATCTTTAAAATACGGAACCTTTTCAAACAGAATCTCCATATCTCCTGTCTGATCCAGATACAGACGAGTCGTTACAAACGGCCAGAATGCATGATCCATCCAGACACGTGTAATATTGTTTCTGTCTGCAATAAACTCACCCTGCTTATTTCCGATGATTGTCGCATTTGTTCCATCAATTCTTACTCCGCCATAATTATCCACGATCATCTGACGGACGTTTGAGGGATCCATAATCAGAAGTGCAAGGCAATCCTGCCATAGATCTCTCCAGCCTCTTCCTCCTTTTCCATAATCGTGATATGGAAGGAAGGAACATCCATAAATTCTTCTTAAAATTGGCTGGAAGCAAATCCACTTCAGATAATTGTCTGTAGCTTCATCACCGGTTTCAAACTCTACATTTACTTTTTCTGTCCAATACTTTTTCACTTTGGCAAGCTCGTTTTCCGCTTGCTCCTTCGTACCAAATAAAGTACAGATTTTTGAAATGGAAGCCTTTTCTCCCGTTGCTCCGGCAAGAACAACATACTCTATTGATTCATTTGCTTTTAAATTTCTGCGTTCAAACCTGAATGCCCCAACAGCCTCTTTCCCCTCCAGATGGCAGCCTGCGGTACATCCCGTTTTTTCTACACGTACTGCTTCCGGAATCAAGAAAGAACCTCCCTCTCCAATAAAGCTTTCAACAGTCGGATAAAACTCCTTCGGGGCATTTCCTTCTGCTGTAAAACCATATACAAAATAAGTCGTATCATTTTTCTGATGTCCACGCTCATCAAAGGATAATACTGGTGTAACTTCTACGCCACATTCTTTCGTGTCGATTCTGTGAAGAAGTGATGTGACATGTCTGTGGTCGCGGATATTATCTGCGCTTCTTCCATAAACCGGAATGGCAACGATCGGTGTTACTTCCTGTTCTTCTTCCGAAAGATTTGTAATCTTGATCAACTGGATCTCTGTTGTGCCATCAATAGAAACAAAGGATGTGATTTCTGACTGAAGATCATATTTTTTTGAAGTTCTTGTCAACTTCTGCCACATCATTCCTGCTTCCAGAGTGCTTTCATCCTGTCTGTCTGTATATTTATCAAACTCCTGCTCCGCTGAAACTCCACATGCTGACCAGTAGCCTTTTCCTTCTACCCGACACCAGAAATTTCTGGTGCCACGGTTATTGTGAAGGTTTTCAATGCTGACAGGTTCGAGAAGGAAATGATTCTGGTCCGTTTTACTATCTCCCCCCAAAGTTGGTGTAATACTGGATTTCAGACCTTCTTCTCCTGCCAGTGGTAAGTAAAGTCCACTATAATTTTCCGGATTTGTAATCGTAAATGTTCCGTTTTTATCTGTAAAATTGATTTTTCTCATGTCCAATCCCTCGTCATTTCATTTAAGAAAGGAATAATTCTACCTCTGTTGTCTTTGTTAACTTCTCCTGTGGAATATAATTATCTTTCATTTGTTCTCCATTTACGAAAAGTTTTTCACATCCTGACTCTGCATGCCCCGGATTTTTCACAACGATATGTAAATGTGAACCTCTGAAATCTTTTTCGATTTCAAATTCCTCCCACTCTTTCGGTACTGACGGAGCAATCTTCAGTCCATAGAAGTCTGGCCGCATTCCGAGAATTCCTTCTACACATCCCACCATAACCGTAGATGCTGTTCCTGTCAGCCAGTGTACATGAGAACGGCCAAAGTTCGGGCTGTGTTTTCCTTCTGTAAACTGTCCATAGCAGTATGGTTCAAGTCTTCTGATCTCTGCACGATTATTCTGTGCAGCCGGTGCATTTTCAATAAAATAGTTAAATGCTCTCTCTCCGTGTCCACGAAGCGCCTCTGCAAGAATGATCCATCCCTGAGACTGTGAGAAAATTCCTGCATTTTCCTTTGTTCCGGCATTGTAGATCACAGCCAGTGCACCTTCAAATGCATGTGCATGATACGGAGGATCCATCAGGATTGCACCATATTCTGTATTCAGTTTGTCATATACATTCTGAAGTGCAAGATCTGCCTGCGCTTCATTTGCAAGTCCACTGATCACAGACCAGCTCTGTGGGTTCAGCCACATATTTGCCTCCGGATCTGTGCGCTGTCCGATCACTTCACCATCCTCTGTGAAACCACGGATAAAGCGGTCTTCGTTCCAACAGAGATCCTGGATCAGTTTTTCCAGCTTCTTCTGACTTTCCTCCAGATAATTCAGATATTCTGTGTCTTTCTTATACTCAGCAAATTCCTTCAAAATTGTCATTGCATAGTAGAACTGTAATGCAACGAAGGTTGACTCTCCATCTTTTCCGAGTCTTAAGCAGTCATTCCAGTCAGCATAAAGGCCTGCCGGCATACCATGCTTTCCAAGATGATTCATGGAGAAATCTACTGCACGTTTCAAATGCTCGTACACGGTACCTTCTTCTTTATTTGCAAATGGAATCACTTCATCGATAAATTCCAGATTTCCCGTCTCGGAAATGTATTTGTATACTGTTGGGAACAACCACAACGCATCATCTGCACGATAAGCCGGGTGTCCTGTCTCCTGCACATAAGAAGCATCATCCGGTGTATCCTCATGCCCCGGATTGTGTGTGAATTTTACAAGTGGAAGCCCTCCACCATTATTTACTTGTGCAGAAAGCATGAAGCGGATCTTCTCTACTGCCATCTCCGGTGCCAGATGGATCACACCCTGGATATCCTGTACTGTGTCACGATAACCGTATCCATTTCTCAGTCCACAATATGTAAAGGATGCAGCACGTGACCAGATAAATGTCATAAAGCAGTTATATGCATTCCATGTATTGATCATTGTATTAAATTCTTCGCTTGGTGTCTTCACCTGGAAATGGGACAGATGTCCATGCCAGTACTGGATCAGTTCTTCCAGTTCATTTCTGCAGATTGTTTCACAATCCTCATAACGAGACATGATTGTTTCTGCATCAGCATCTTCTTTCATACCAACAAGAAATGCTATTTCTTTTGTCTCTCCCGGATATAAAGTCAGGATTGTAGCTAATGCTCCACATCCATTTTCATTATAATTTCCTTCACAATTTAAAATACCATCTTCCACTCCGACCGGATTGTTGTATCCATGATATCTTCCAAGGAAACCTTCCCTGCTTCCACACCAGGAATCAACCTTTGCACCTGCAAGTCCGAAGAAACGGTCAACAACGATCTTGTCATCCACATCTTTTCCATCTTCCAGCTGATCCAGATTGGCATGGATCAGCTGCCGCACACGGTTTCCACGGAACACTGTTCTTGTAATGAACTGAGAGTACTGAAGATTTACCTGATCCTGCTCGTAATTGCTGTTGTTTGTAAATTCTGCATAGCCTATTACATTGATCTTGCGCATGCGATCCGAGGTATTTGTCACTGCAAGATTCCACACTTCATAAGACTGATCCAGCGGAACATAGTATCTTACTTCTGAATGGATCTCGCTATAATCAGCCATCATCTTTGTGTATGCTGTACCATGATGACATTCGCTCTTATAAGAATTCAGATCTTTTCCTACCGGCTGCCAGGAAGCTGACCAATAATCTTCACTCTCCTGATCTCTTAAGTAGATATATCTTCCCGGCTGGTCAAACTGATTGAAGATATATCTTAAAATTCTTCCGTTCGCTCCTGATTTTGCAAAGCTATATCCACCTGCATTATTAGAAATAATTGCTCCATATTCTGGAGATCCAAGATAGTTCACCCAAGGTGCCGGTGTATCCGGTCTTGTGATCACATATTCTTTTTTCGATTCGTCAAAAAAACCATATTTCATACTTCACATTCTCCTATCACACTTATTATAAACAAATTGCAGCCATTCCTACTATCTGCAATTCTATCTTTACTGTAATAAAAGAATATCAAATCAGAACACATTAATATACAAAATAAGAACTTAAAATATCAAATTCGTGACATGACAAAAAGGAATTTACCATATCTGGTTTTCCTATTTTCTGATGTCCGGAGATAGACCTTTCGCTTTCAATGTCAGATTCTTATTCTTGAAATGGTGATTACTCATTACCGTAAAATTCTTAGTTCTCTCTACACGAAAAATCTGTGCCATGCTCCATCCTCCTTTTCAGTTCAAAAGAAAAAGCGTAAGTAATATCTCTATCACTCACGCCTTCTCTAAACATTTTATTCTTTTTTCAATAAATTTTTAATCTGTCCAATTGTTATTCCGCATTTTATCTGGTCCTAAACCATGCCACATTCAAGCAAATTAAAA
>ENA-ORSX01000953-ORSX01000953.1-human-gut-metagenome-genome-assembly--contig:-NODE-953-length-24223-cov-6.719795_pt1 | contig 24223 bp, 34 predicted proteins | sample MGYA00241904_ERZ509172 | MGnify/ENA primary metagenome ERZ509172 (study PRJEB26280, sample SAMEA2338795) | human gut metagenome | biome: human gut; feature: human-associated habitat; material: faeces...
TCTGTTCTTTGCTTAATACTTTACATGCCATAACATATCAAACCTCCTTGAAATCAGGTGGCTTACGTGATATATTAACCTTGTGATATCACTATGAGTCACCAGTTTTTATGTGTGGGGCAGCTGTCACCGACCAAAGTAAGCGGCTGCTCTATTTTTGTGTCTTGATGTCTTCCGGATTTCATCTGTCTGTAGTATATCATAATCCCAAAATCTAATCAAATCCATGAAATTTACCTTCTTAATATTCAAAATAGGAATTTAGTTGATTTAAAAAACATGGAGAAAATACGGCAAATCACGCTATAACACGCCATAGTACACTTGGTTAAATTTTTATTAATCAACTAAATAATTATTTAGCACAGCAACATGGATTTTCGGTCTTTAAAAGTTTTTTTCATTTCTACGTTCTGCACAAAATAATATACGCCTATTTGTGCAACTTTACATTGCTTTTGCATCTGTTTGTTCCTGACCACGGTCTTGATAGGTAACATGCCAGGCTTTCGTCTGTCCATCCGCCTGCTGGTACTCAATATCTGATGGATAATCATTATCAGCAATCCAGCATTTTACCCTCTCAATCACCGAATCTGAGTACTTTCGCACTGTGCCCTGCCACTTCCCTTTTGACTCCCAGGTATCCACGTAATCATCCTCTGTCACCTCGATACGCCGGATGATTTCATTCACAGCTTTATCTGCGGGCTTTCCAGAGGATTTTACATAAATTCCGGCCTGCCGGGCAATATGTACTGTATCCCAATACTGCTTGTCTGCCCCAATCTCCACGAACACAGGGTACCCATTTGTTTCATAGAAACTTTTCGCTGTCAAAAGTTGTATCTTTCCATCACATCCGGCCTTCTCAGTTAAGGATGTGAGGAACTTCGCTGCTCCGGTCACTGCGGTGAGGGACGGGCGCTTCTGCTCGGTCTGAGTAACCTTCTTTTTCTCTTCCTTATACTTCTCCTCTACCCGGATAAAGTACCGACGCACCTGCTTACCCTTCTGGTTGTGTTCCAACATAGCCATTTCCTTAGCGGTAGCTATTTTTATGATATATTCTTGCTTTGGCCTACCACCGGTACTTTTTGATAAAATTGTCGTAAAGTCTGTATCTTCAATGGAATCGCATTCTCTCAACCTGTTCTTAACCCAGTTGGAATATTCCTGCTTACTCCCCAAGTACTCATACAGCTCCGTTCCGTAAACCACCTTCTCACCTGTACCCGTTATGTATACAGGCACCAGCTCATTTTCAATCACTCTTAAATCATTCATAGAAATATTTCCTCCTTGCACTTTAAGGCGGAATCACTTATAATATCTGAAGGATTCCTGTTGTTAGCGGGTTTCTGTGTTGAGCAATCACGTGTCTCGCCAAAGTCAGCGTGTTTGCTCATTTTTTATAACCACATCCTGTAAGTTCATTAAGGTACTGGTCAATCTTTACCTTATCCCAGAGAACCCGCTTCCCTATTTTAACCTTGGCACCTATATCCTCCCCCAGCTTCATAGCATTGTTCCGGCCCAGGTTCGTATAGGCCCGCAGCTCCTCCGTGTCCATAAGGCGGCTTTCTCCGGCTATCATGTTCATTGCTCGTGCTCTCATTGTATTGACTCCTTTCGTTTATCTTTGTTTAAATAGTGCTTGTAATGTATGCCTATGTTTGTTACAATTATATTATAAAACAACACTTGTCGTAATTCAACAAAAATATTCACACATAAGTGCTATTCAACATATTTAATCACAGGAGGCCATCAACATGAACAATGCAACAGAATTATTTTCTAAGAGATTAAAAGAATTAAGAATAAGGGCAGGATTAAAGCAAGATGAATTAGCCAAAAAAATAGGCATTTCAAGAGGTGCCATTAGCTACTATGAAAATGGTGATAGGGTTCCGGATATTAATGTATTATATGATATAGCAGAATATTTCAATGTAACAAGTGATTACCTAATTGGCCGCTCCAATAACTCTACTACTGATTTAGACATTCAAGATATCTGTAATAAAACAGGGCTTTCAGACAAAGCAGTTGAAAATATCATAAAATTAAATATGGCCCCTGTAGGTGGTTATGAATCGGCTACTTGGTTACAATGGCTGGACTATATTCTCTCAAAAACCTTATCAATCGATATAATAAACAACAGGGAACCTGATGAGCATTATTGGGAATCCGTTAAGGAAAAAGAATTTAAAGGTTCAACTTCAGGTTTGTTCCAAGGAGAATTCAAATGTATTCTTTACTATGGTAAAGGTATTGATTTTCTACGTAAATTAAATCATATTCTTTTTGATGAATACTTGGACTTTAATCCCTACGCAGTAGTTGGAAAAAGTGGTAATATCATAAGTGTAATAGATAAACAAAATAGTAACCAACCCATTAATACATTTGCAGTTTTGGACACCGAAGGAAATTCACATGTATTCACGCTATCTGTCATAACCAAAGCGCTATTACTTGAGCTTAATGAGTTATTGACTACAATCAGGGGGACAATTAAGCATAATAGTACAAAAGATTTCCTATTTTCATTTGATGAAGAAAGTAATTTTTGGCACAAGAGTGATAAAGAGAGGACACTATATTCCTCCAGTGAATCTGAATAGTATAAGAGCCAGGCTCCCCTCGCCGCCTGGCTCTTATCATGCCCACGCAGTATTCATGCAACGATAAATCCCAATAACCAAAAACAATAAAAAGCGCCACGAGAAAACTGAATCTCAATCCCCCATAGAACATGATTTCCGCCGCTTTTGTATTCCCCCTACCATTGGAACTTGTAGCGGCGCCGCCCAAAATCATACTCATCCGCAATCTGCAGCGCTCCCCTGGCATCCGTAATCATGCACTTGCCCTCGTCGCTGCCCTTGATTGGACAGAGCAGGAAGGCCTCGCCGGCCGGGTCCGTCTGGTAGCCGGTCAGCATATAGCCCTCGCTGTCAAACAGATACCAACCACAGGTTCCATCCGTGGCCTCCCGGAGCCAGTACCAGCCGTTGGCCGCATAGCTGCCGTCTGCGAACTGATACCACCAGCGCTTTCCGTCTGCCGCCGGCTGGAAACCCTGGGTGTATGTCAGCGGGATTGGAGTATAATCGATGTCGCAGAGCTTCAATACCTTCTGCCAGGGTGTGGAAGATACCCTTGATTTAATTGTACCATAATTGATGCCTTTGGCCTCAATGCAGTATCCATCACCTATGTATACCCCGATATGCCCCGGCTTCCAGAGTGCCCAGCCTATCATGGACTCGTCCAGATGGTCAATGCCAACCCGTTGTGTGGCTGTGTCATGGTAGTTGTAGCTGCCGCGGATGTACCCGGTATACCAGCTGATGAGGCCGGAACAGTCCGTGCAGCGCTGGCCTATGTATTTGGCCGCCTTAGCCTTATAAGTTGATGTGTATGTACCTGGGTTCTCCCGGGCCAGCCGGTCCAGGATGGCCTGGGTAAGGACCTCGCCCTTGGCGCCGTAGACATAGGGCGTCCCAAGTTTGTCCTTGCAGTGCTGTATTAATCCTAATGCTGTCTTACTCATAATTACCTCCAATCAAAATAAGGCCCAGGGATTTCCCCGGGCCGTGATAAGTTGTGACGTCACAACCGTTGCAATATCGCAACACCCGCTTAACCCCACGGTGGGCGATATTGGACCACCTCCGGCTATTTAGGAGCCACCTCGTCCTGATTATCTGGTAACTCGCTAGTATACTGTTTGAGCTTATCCCGAATAAATTGCCACAAGCGCTTAACTGGGAGGCCGCACAGTGTCATGTTTTTCAAAATACTTACTGTCTCATATGCTATGTATAACAGCGCAAAAAACTCTGCTGCGCCAATGTGTTTTACTGGCAGATATGTGCGAACAGCCTCCGGTATAAATCCTATCAAGTTCAGCCCCACAATCCTGTCCAAAATCAAAAGGAATGCTATGGATACCAACATGGAAATCTTCCTGATGGCCCCATCAATTCCGAAGCAGCTGTTAAACCGCTTTTCTTTTACCGCCCGGATGCACCCAAATACCGTGTCCATCACAACCGCCACAATCACTACCTTGATAATCTGGCTTGCCCAGGCCATTGCGATTAACTGCTCAATCTTTTCCACTTTCATTTACCTCACCTTTCCTTATTTTGCGGCATACTCTTTGCCGGTAATCTCCTGATAATCTGTTGCAGACAACTTACCCACGGCCACCAGGGCCTTAAGCCGGTCAATGTCCCACAGCCTTGGGTAATACTTCTGTGCCAGTCCTTTCACATCCATGGTCTCACCTCCTATAAATCAATACCGGCCATGATAGCCACGTAATCAATGTCAGCAGTATTCTTTTCCACCTGCGCGTCCACTCCCGGCTGTGAAAGCGTCAGGAGTGCCACACGGCCATATACGGCCTCGGCTGTGACGGCTCCGTCCTCCCCGTACTGCTCTGGGGTAATAAGATAGTGGTCATCAATGCTCTTTGGATTATCCAGCACCGTGTAGCCATCGTATATCAGCAATGTGCTGCCGTCGTCATTGACGGTCTTAATCTGCTCCGTGGCTGCCGTATCCGTAAACACGGCCATGATATCCTCCAGCGGTTCTGCCGTCTGGAAGATAAGCTGCAGCGTACTGGGAGTGGAGGATGTGCCGCCGATGACCAATGGGTACTCCTTCCCATTTTTCAATACAATCTTTTCATTCATAGATTTTCCTTTCCACCCGGCGGCCTGCCGGGCAATAAAATAAGCCCCCTTTAGGGACCTGATTTACGGGTTTCATTCATGTTCAAAATAGCAATTTAGAAGCTTTAGAAGGCCGGCTATCCAACCAATGGACTGAAATATTTAGAGGTTTGCCTAATCAAGTATCCAATGTTGATTTATCCGCATATACAGAATTCCGGATGCTTTTATACGCATCTACAATAATAGGTGGCTGGCGTGTTTACCCGGTCAACAGCCCCGGAACTTATGTAAGCATTAATTATTATCAGTCAGCTGGTGTAAACTACGAAGTAACCTTTAACCTAAATGATGGTATTTTAGGATACAAAACTTTTACAGGAAATACTTGGGGCGGTACTACATTTACACTGATTATTCAAGCAAAATAATTATTTAATACCGTAGATTTTTGCGCAATATCCGTCTACATTAACACTGGCTGTTATTGTGCCATTGGCATTATAGCATTGTGCAAAAAACGAGCCACCATAACATCTAAACATACTACTTGCAGATGTAATTTTAAATAGTCCTGTTGGTATCATAGCCGCATTATATATTGTACCGTTACTGCTGTGGGCTGCGCATAGTAGTATCTCACGATAATTATCAACATTTACTACCTGGGTAGTTCCGGTTGTTGACGCTGCACTAATTAATAAATCATATGATTTCATCAAATCTGTTAAATTGCTATTTTGGTTATCAACGACCTGCTTAAAATATGCACTGGATGGGACCGTATTTGCAGCCTCGGACTCCACCTGCACGATGGCAGTTTTTTTAAGATAATCCGTCAACAGCGTGGAAAGGGATGTATTGCTTACCAGCTCCAGGGCAACCTTATGGGCCAGCGCATCCAGCAAGGCCTGGGCATTACTGTCCGCACCGGCTGCCACGACGAGTCCCTGTGTATCGGTTGCCTTGACTGATGCGCCAGTCCCATCAAATCCCCCTAGTCCAGCAGCAATATCCTCCGCCGCTTTTGCACTTGCCGCTGCATCTACCGCACTCCCGGATGCCTTAGATGCGGAACTGGCTGCTGCGGATGCAGAACCCGCTGAGGCCGTGGCCGATTCCTGGGCAGATGCCTTGGCGGCATTTGCCGCCTTCAGGGTCGTATTGGCCTCTGTGATGGCTTTCTGTGCATCCTCCGATGCCTTAGTGGCTTTCTGGCTCGCCCCGTTGGCAGTAGTCACTGCCTCATCCACATGGGTTGTATTAGTCTCAACCTCATCGTTGACCTTCTCGGCCAGGGATATCATACTATTCCGGACATCCCGCCCATACACCGCAGTACGGAAGTCATTAATTTCTTTACTGATATCAGCCATCGTTTATCACCTCTTTCTCTTTTCCTTGTTAAACGGTCTATCTGTTTCTGCTGGGCCTGGAGCGCACCTGTCAGGAGGGCGATGTAATTCGTGTAAGGGATACAGTAATACCCATCCTTATCCATGGATGTCAACGGCAGGTCAATACCCAGCTGCTTCTGCAACTTCTCCACGTCCTGGGCTACAAATCCCATCATCGGTTCCCCAGTCTCTTTCATTACATATACTTTGGGGTTCAACCCAATTACCAGTGCCAGGGCCTGACCATCCTTTAAAGGTCGTATTCTTTTCTTCTTTCGCCGGTCAGACGTCTCATAGAATGACCCATGGAAATCACCCATGAAACTGCCGTGGACATAGCTGCCTGTACTATACATACCGCCTATGTTAAACGATGCCCCGCTGGCCATTATTTGGTCCGCAACCCGGAGCGTATTGACATTAATCAGGTTGGCTCCCACCGTTGTATTATTACTTGTACCGTCAAGAGTTAGGACGCCTCCGGATGTCAGCTTGAATCCTGGCAGTGTGATACTGCCTGATGTCATGTTGATGTTACCATCATTGATTGTTATACCATTCTTATCGAAACGCGCCAGTTCCTTCCCGTCAACATTTCGGATTATCAGGACACCATCCTTACCAGGTCCGGTACCTCCAAGCTCCAACGTCCCTCCACGGATTCGGTCCGCCAGCATCTGACCGGCAGTGATAAAATCAGCTACCAGGTTCCCGTCTATGGTCCATGCATTCTTATACGGCCCATTGATTCCGGTTGTCGAAAAGCCGATGCCATTTTGGTTGAACTGAATTACATTCGTAGCGGTCTCCTTATCCGGCGTGTTCATGATGAGGATACGCCACGGTGTGGTTGTATTCCCAGTATCAGGTTCTATGTTGTCAATGACGACATAGCCTCCCTTACCTCCCATAATGAGCTGTGTGGCATTCTCCACCTTGCGGTTTATCTCCTGGGCCGCATTTTCTGCTACCTTCTCAATGCGCTCAGATATGGCCGTCTGATTCTTAACCGTCGTCCCGGTCAACGTCTCCGTCTGCCTCCCCAGTGTAATACTGCCCTGGCCAGGGTCAAGAAGGTTGATTTCCCGCCGTGTAAGAAGGAATTTCTCATTGATTCCGTGAGGTTCGCTGGATACATCAGTCCAGAAACCCAATTGGAATTGTTGTACGGTGCTGTCTATGGCAGCCAGGTCCACAGCAGATACCTCCATGGATGCAGGAAGGGTTGACGCCTCTTTGAGGTATTCCTTGGACTTTGCAAGCAATATACCGGGTTCTGTCACATCATCCCATTTCTGATATCCCCATATTCTCCCGTATAGCTCCACGGCATCCGCGTTTTCGATGTAGTCCACGCCTCCATTAACGGATGTGATATCCACTGCCCTGGACTGTGTCTCCCCCGCCTCATCCTTGTATTCCACGTCTGCGCCCTGGGGAATCAGACACGTTATTATCTGTGTGGCATCAACATAATGTGTCAAATCCAGCAGGTTCTCCCCAAACCGGATTACCTGGCTGTTAATCCCGCCGTAATCCCACAGATAGTCCAGATAACGCACTCCTGCCTCATGCCTGACACGGAGATATCCGCCAAATGATTCCAGCAACTGCCTCAATAGTGTGAGCGTGCCTGAAAAGTCCTGGACGGTCCACTCTTTGTATCCACCATCCCCACTCACCACTATGTTACCTTTTTTAATCTGCCGGCTAGTGTCCACCTGGCTGTTATGTACGTCAAGAAGCTGTCCTATGTATCCGTCTATCCCTCCAGTGTACGTAAAGGGGCGTTGCTGACTGTCCAGAAGATATGTCAGCTCTCCCTCACAGGTAACCGCGACCATATTATCAAAGTCTTGTTCCGGTCTCCACATCCGGCCACAGAATACACATACGCCATCGTCATAAACAATCACCTCAGACGTCAGGACTTTCAATTGCTTATAGTATGGATGCCCTTTGTACACCCGGAATGTGAAAGAGCCGGCGCTTCCCATCTCCTGGGTAAGCACTGGCTCAAATATCCGGAGCGTATCATCAAGCGGCTCGTATATGGGGTATTCTCCATTCATGTTTTTTACATATACCCGATACATTTACAATATTCCTCCCCTGTACGATATGGTAACCGTCCCGGTCCCGGTGAACATGAACATGTTCACCCCTTCCTTTATGACGATATCATATATCTTATTCGTTCCTTGTTTCAGTTCATGGTTTTTACCTTCATAGCTCACCCACATAGCAGCTGATACCGTAATTTCAGGAATAACCCATCTCTGCGTGCCTGGGACGTTCAGGGACAGGCTGCCATTCACCTCTAATTCTTTATAATCACGGATTACCCCTTTCTCGAAGGAGAATGAATTCCATAGCCAGTCCTCGTCTGAAGCCGTTAGCTCATACTTATAGGGGTCAGCATTTACGCTGATAGTAAATGTCCCCAAGGTCCTTGCCCTGGAATATTCAGATACCGTCATGCGTCCGGCATAATAGTACATTGGGTCATCATCGAATATCAGTTTTCCTTCCCTACCGTGGAAATTTCGTAGGATTTCCGAAAACACCTCCGGCCACTTGTCCATCGGGTATCCGCATCCAAAATTAAGGGTAATCACTCTCCGCTCATATATCATTCGGCCCGCAATCGCTGTGGAAAGGTCCAGGGAACCGTCGGCCCCCGGAATGTCTTGATAGATTGTCTTTGGCACTGGCGGTTGGACACAATGTCTGTTTGCCAGTGCCATCCTGTAGGTTGACAGCATGTCAATGCCGTTTATACTCACACTCTGATGTATCATCCTATCCGCTCCTTAAGGGCCTGTACCTGGCCCAGTTTACGGTCCATCTGTCCCGCGGTCTTGCCCACCAGGGCCTTCCCGTCCATCATGATGTACTTTTGAGAGGCAATGTCCGGAAGATATGTCTCCAGCAGGGATATAACCTGCTGAGTAACGCCGCTATCCTGCATCCCTCCGCCAGACATATCCATGGTCATGACGTCCATGCTCCCAGCCAGGGCAGCCACCTGGTCCGTTATGCGCCACATATTCCCTCTGATACCCTCTTCAAGGCCCTGCATCATATGAGGCATCCACTCTTCATAATAACGGAGCGGTCCTTTCTCTGGCCGGGTGAAATGCAGATAATCAGAGACCGTGCCCGCCACACTCCGGCAGGCTTCCGCTATCTCAGAAGTTTTACTCTTAATCCCAGCGACAAAGCCTTTCATCATATCTCCTGACCAGGTTTCAGCCAATGGGGTAAGTCCTTCCATTATGGGCTGCATTTCCGTAGAAATTTTCGATACTTCATCTGTAACTTTCCATGTCCCGTCAGCAATACCTTTAGCGAAACCCTCGTCAAAATGCGTACCGGTTTCATGCGTCGCATTAGAATAAGAATCAATTTCCAGAGCTTCATTAGCCGCACTTACTCCAGCGTCAGCCAATGTTTTCACGGTATCAGAAATCTTTCCTACACCTCTTAGGATACCAGCAGCAAGCCCCTCAGAGAAATTAGTTCCCGCTGATTCCATCTCTTCGGTTTTGCCTTTAACCCCCTGCGCTACATCTGTCAGAGAATTAGCAGTATTTTCTGGTATCTTTGCTAGTTCCTGCCGGCTTTTCAATTCCAAACGAACGAGCTCAGCGACATACTCATCCGTAATACCTGGCGCGCCTTCTTTGACTGCTGCCCTTGCCTCAGCTAATTTTGTTTTGTACGTTTCACATTGTCTTTCCAGACTCTCCCTTGTAGATGTCTCAGAGGTTTGAAAATCGTTGGTCAACAAAGCCAATGCTTCTGATATTTTTGCCTGGTCCCCAGAAATTATAGCCGCACTCGCGCCTTCATAATTTGCAACCGTAGAGTTATACCCTTCCAGTGCCGCAGTTGCGTCTGCTAAAGTCTGATTGTTCTCAATCATGTGGTCCTTAAAGCCTGCTGTTGTTTCTCCTGCCATAATAAGTTGGTCTTGCAGGTCATACAACTGCTGCCTTAACGCATCATTTGTTCCATCAGAGGCATATTCAGCCATAAGACGATTATATTCTGACTGCAGTTCGTTTTCTTTTGCAAGCGCATCATTATAATTCTGAGTTGCTAACTCTGAATTCTTAGTTGCATTAAAAAGTGCCTCCCTTGCCCCTTTTTGCTCGACAATAGCCTCCGTATATGATTCCAAATAGGCATTCAGTGTAGCCTCTGCCTTTTTCTTCTCAATGAGATTATCAATCTCTTGCTGGAGCCCCTGATAATCTTTGATGACACCATCGACCATGTCAATTTCAATCCCCAACGCATTTTTCAATTCATTGACTATAAATGCAGCCCTAACCTCATAACCTTCATTGATTTTTCCATTCTCGTCTGTGATATTTTGTAATTCCTTCCACAGCTCCTTCTCTTTTCCCGATTGCGCCTCTATAACAGATACAGATTCCTGTCTACGTTGTGACAACTCGTCATAAGCATCTTTTAGTTCTTCTACTTTTTCTTTATTCTCTTTTTCTGTCTCGGTAAGCTCCCGTGCCTCTTCGTAATAGTCAACCATATTATCTCGGGACGCAATGAATGCACCCCCAAGGACACCCACGGCCAATGCAGTTAGGAAGAGCGGGCCTCCACTCGCAGACAATGCGGTCAACGTTCCTGATATTACAGGAACCATCTTCAACAGTGCGCTAATCCCGGTAGAAAGCTTCCCGATGGTTATAAGCAGGGGGCCGATAGCCGCAACTATTAAACCAATTTTCACAACTGTCTCTTTTTGGGTTGCATCCAATTTATTAAACCAGTCCGTCCATTCCTGTATCTTTGCCACAAGCGCCCGTATCTTAGGTATCAGCGCGTCACCAATCGCAATTGCTGCCTCCTGCAGCTGGCTTTTAAGGATAGTCAGCTGTCCGTTGAGATTGTCCTGCATCGTCTCCGCCATGTCCTCCGCCGCGCCCTCTGAATTGGCAATGGCATCCGATAACTTCTTATAATCGTCCTCGCTGGCGTTTATGATGGCCAGCATGCCGCTCATGGCCTCCTTGCCAAACAGGGTAGCTGCTGCTGCGGACTGCTGCTCCTGGGTAAGCCCCTCAATGGTCTGGGTTCCTAAGGCAAGGGCAAGGTTCTGGGCCACTTGCGCCTTGTTGGTTTTCTTGGTCACCTTGATTCCCAGTTTGTCCATTGCCTGTTTCTTAAACTGGGCCTCCGACATATCCTTTATCTGCTCCTGGCCGGCATACATGGCCAGCTGGAAATACTTCTCTTCCTCCGATAGTCCCTTAAGCGTGTCCCCATATCCATCTGCAACGGCCTGCTGTTCCAGAGTGGCAAGGCGCTGGGCCTTCTGTTCCTCTGTAGTGACCGCAAAGGATTCCCGCAGGATTTTTAATGTCTCATCCAGGGACTTCATGGTTCCGTCCTCATTGGCAATTTCAATCCCCAGTTCCATCATGACGCCTTCCATGGACTCGGTTGGCTTCACCATGTTAGTGATGGCTGCCCTCAACTGGGTACCGGCCTGGCTGGCCTTGATTCCGCTGTTGGCCATCAAACCAACCGCAAGAGCCGTATCCTCCATGGAGTATCCCAAAGAGCCACAAACCGGCGCCACATATTTGAAGGTCTCACCCATCATCTCCACGTTGGTATTGGCATTGCTGGAGGCTGCTGCCATGACATCGGCCAGGCGCCCGGCATCCGCCGCCGTGTATCCCATACCGGTTAAGGCATCCGTCACGATATCGGATGTGGTCGCCAGGTCTGCGCCAGATGCAGCCGCCAGGTTCATGATACCGCTGATACCCCCCAGCATGTCTTCTGTTTTCCACCCGGCCATTGCCATGTAGCTCATGGCGTCTGCAGCCTCAGATGCGCTAAATTTCGTCTCTGCGCCCATCTCCCTGGCCTTATCCCTTAACCGGTCAAAATCCTCACCCGTGGCCCCGCTGATGGCCGACACATTGGACATGGATTCGTCAAAGTCTGCCGTTGTCTTTACCGCGGCAGCCCCCACGCCTGTCACGGCCGCCGTGATTGGAAGCAGTTTCTTCCCAACGCCCTCTATCTTCTGTCCGACCTCCTGGAACCGGTCGCCAGCCGCACTAATCTGCTGCAGGGTAGTATTAGCCTTCCCAGCCTGGTCCTCCAGGGACTTAAGCTGCTGCTCCGTCTCTGCAATCTCCCGCTGCAGGGCGTCATACTGTTCCGGCGCTACCGGGTTCCCAAATTCATCCGATACTTCCTTAGCTGATTTCTGGAGCGTCTTTAATTCGCTGGAGGTTTTCTTGATTTCTTCCTGCAGGGTATCGTACTTCTCCTGTGATATTTCTCCGTTTGCCAGCTGCTCGTCAGCATTTTTGGACTGTTCTTTCAGGTCACTCAGTTTCTTTTTGGTTTCGTCTATCTGTTTCTTGATTGGGTCATACTTTTCTTTCCAGTTATCATAGTTTGAGGCTGATTCGGCCACTTGCTTGTTTGCCTCTTTCAGCGTATCCAGTTTACCCTTGGTCCCCTGCACGGCTTCTGCCAGGAGCTTCTGTTTCTGCCTCAGCAGTTCTGTGTTGGTTGGGTCCAGTTTCAGCAATCTCTCCACGTCTTTTAGCTGGCCCTGTGTGCTGCTGATTTCTTTGTTGACACCATTTAATGCCTTATTCAGACCGGTGGTATCCCCACCGATTTCTATTGTGATTCCTTTGATACGGTCTGCCACGATACCACCTCCTTAAAATTTGTCAAAATCCTCCTGTGTTGCCAGGTTCGGATACTTGTAACCATCGTTCTGCGACTCCGTGAACATGTCCAGGACCAGCCCAATGGTGAGCAGGTCAAGGTCACTGACCGCTACCCCTAATTGGGCCGCCCGGAGCATGAACAAAGGAGTTGTCATTTCCCGGCTGCTCGGCTTCGTTTTTTTTTGGCTTCCACATCCGTCTCAATGTTCAGATGCCAAAGGTCAAGGAGCTGGGGCAGTACCGTGTAGATGGAAAACGTGTTGAACTGGTCCAGCCACTCCTCCGGCGTCTCTGGCTGGTTCGGGTCGGCATGAAGTGCCATTATGTATGCCACATTCTCAAACAGCTCCAGGTCACTGATGGGGACCTCCTCCCCTTCCACGGCCTTTCCCAGACGCATCAAATCCCGGAAGATATCCCGCCGGAACCGCGCCCTGTACAGCCTTGGGATGGCAGCCGATGCCTTGAACGGCACCAGCTTTCCATCAATCTCTATTTCCTTGCTTATCATGTCCTGCCTCCGTTATTACGCTGTTGGGCCGGGAGCAGTTGTCTCATAAACCGCATCATACCAGCCACTATAGGTTGCCTCATCCGTTGTGTCTCCGGTTCGTGCCTTAATCCTCCCGTCCGGAAGAGGTGTCGCAGAGACGGTCAGCGTCTCCGTCACCGGCTCAATGGATTCCTCTTTTGTCTGAGACTCCACAGACGGTCTGGTGGCGCTGCAGTTATACAGCACATGCCGGATAGCCTTCTCATCACCGTCAAACTCAAACAACAGGGCAAACGCGGCCTGCTTGGCATCCGCATTTTCAACCAGAACCTTCTTTCCATCTAAAGTCTCTCCCAGGACATCCGTCCGGAAGCTCTCCGGCACCATTGCCACCTCCAGGTCTCCCTCATAGCCATTGTTGGCCGCTGCCTGATAATAAGTGATTCCGTCTGCATAAAACTTGGAGATGTCGCCCTGCGCATCCAGGGCAATGCTGACGGAACCCCGGATAGGTGACGGTTTGGCAAACGTGATTGCCCCGTCCTCCCCGGTTGTCTGTGTTGCGTAATGCACGTTCTTAAGGTTGTACTTGACTTTATTCATTGATTAATACCTCCATTTCATACAGCACCTCATACATCTTTTCAGATTCAAGGTACGTCTCTGTTTTCTCATAAAAAAAGCCATGCTCCTTCAGCACGGCCTCCACTCTTTTTTCTGCTTCCAAGTCCTTTATGTCCGTATACAGTTCCAGGTCAAGCTCATTGATACCCTGATATACAATCCCGTCAGCAGAAAAGTTATTGGTTTCTGGATACAGATACACCAGATAGGGTTTTCCCGGTTCCTGCCCTTCTTCAAAATGATGGTAAGCCGTTGGGTATCCGGCTGACTTAACCATCCGGCACACTTCTTTTTCTGTCATTGTGACAGCCTCACTTTCAGACGTTTCTCAAACTCTTTGGCAGCCTGCTTTTCCGCAGGGCCGATATGCGGGATACCTTCCACCCGGCCTCCGCCCCGTTTTGCGTGTCCTTTTTCCAACAGATGGGTGAGCCCCGGCTTTTTCTTGTTGTATATCCGAATTCCTATAGATACGGCATTTTCCGATTCCACCTTTGACGCCCAGCCATCCTTATAATGGCCCTTCCGGCTCCCAGGCCCATCTGGGGATGTCTTTTTCAGTTCCTTCACTGTCTCCTTTGCTACCGCCCTGGCCTCTGCCTTTGTGTCGGCTGCCACCTCAGAGGCATATTCCTCCATCATTTTGGCAATCTCTGTTCCCAGAGCGTCAATCCTGATTCCGGACATGACATCACTCCTTTACTGTGGCCCTGATTTTCACGGTTTCATTCTTATATTGCACGTTGTCAATGCTGGTTATGTTGTATGCCTTGCCCCGGTGGACCAGCCGGTATCCCTTCGTGTCCATGGCTACTAGCAGCGGATGGTATCGCAGGATGAACATGATTGTGTTCTGGGCCTGCGTCTGTGCGGCCTCCCAATACTCGGAGCCTGACAGGTTGTTCATGTAGGCATATCCGCGGTAATACTCCGTCCAGGACGGTATCTGGTTGCCAATGTCATCCTCTGTATATCCACTTTTCTCAATTACTATCGGTTCCCGGTATGCTCCTGCATTCATTTCATCACCACCTTACAGCAGGTTTTCACAATACATCCCCAGGATGGTATCCACTACCCGGTTGACATTGTTCCTGTCCACAGTCATCTGCCGGTTGTCATACATATCGGAGACAAGTACCAGAACGGCAATTGTGATATCCTCATGTGTATCAATCGCGGTCTCATCCAGGCCAGTATAGCCTTTCACGTACTCCACGGCTGCCTTCTGGAGGATGGAAAGATATTTCCTGTCCTCTTCCGTCAGGTATGCCTCCTCTTCGCGTATCTGCCGGCAGATATCATTAAGTGCTATCTCGCTTACCTTCATAGACCTTCTCCTTATGCGGAGGCCTTCATGGATACCGTGACCAGCTTCTGATTGTCGGTGACCTTGGAATCAAACTCAAACCATGACACGATACCAACCGCATGCTGGGTCGCGTATTTTTCCAGCAGTACCTGGATTTCCACGTTCTCCCGCATATTCACGGACAGTCCAGTCATGTCTCCATAAAGCACAGCCTTCTTTCCGGCTTCCATCTTCGGCATGTTATCAGATACAAACACTGGCTTCCCAAGCAGTCTGTATGGAAACTCACTGGTAAAGTCATCCTGCAGCAGGTAACGGTTATTCCCATCCTTAAGCTTTCGGAAAGCCGTGAATGTATCCGGATGCATAATCCAGCAGGCATTTGTCTGGTAGGCCTGTTTGATGGAGGCCTGCGTGCTAATCAGTTCGTCAGCGGTTATGGCGGTTGCAGAAGCTGCCGTCACGGTGTTGGTCGTAGAAAGGGCGCCCTGAGCCTTACCAGACGTTCCAATCAGCAGTTCCTTCTCAAGGAATTCCGCAATTGCCTTGGACATCTCCGTAATAATGAAACTCACAACGTCAACCTGCGCATTGTTTGCAACGGATTTGCCAATCAGCGTGAGTGCGCCAGCCAGATATCCAGACAAATCAATGCTCGTGAATTTCCCGGAATCTGCTGTGATATCCGTGAATTCCTCCTGATATCCAACAGCAATGTCATGGTTCGTATTGGCCTTTCCCCATACGGGTACCTTCAAAGTACCTTTTACGTTGTAAATGGTTGCCCGGCTGTAAATCGGGCAGATATCCTTAACCGCTGCAATAATCCGGTTTGCAATGGTCGCGGGGATGACAGCTCCGTTGTTCCCCATGGTCATGTTCTGCTCCCCGGCCCTGACCTCCAAGCCCGTGGCTCCGCATTCCCGGCGGATATAGTTCGCAAACGCACGCTCTTCCAGCTCTTCCTGTTTCAGGTCCTCATGTTTCTCTGTGCTGGTAACATTCAGCTTTAAATCCCTGGCACGTTCCAGCTTCTCAATGGTGCTGTCCAGGGCTTTTACCTGTTTATCCAGGTCATCAAACTGCTGGTCCTCTTCTGGACTAAATGCCCTTTTCTCCGTCTCAGCAGAGGATGTCAGGTCCTTCATCTGCTGGACCAGGTCGGCCCGCTGCTCTGTAAGAGATTTTAAGTCCTCTGCGCGGTACTGCATGTTCTGCCTTACAATTGCTTTCTTTCTCATTCTGCTTTCTCCTTCTCTAATTCCTTGATTCTGTTATGGTACTTGCTCATATCAATGGTTTCCTTGACTTCCTTGACTTCCACATAATCCGCACGGACCTCCAATGGCTCCGGCGTCAGGACCATATCACCCTCTGCCCTTACCTCAACACTGGTTCCCTCATAGCATGGCTGCTTGCGCTCATCAATGATGGAAACCTCCACCAGGTCCATATCCTCAACATACCTGCGTTCCAGGGCATCATGGATGTCCTCCTTGCTGGCATCCCGTTCCCGGAACCCAAAGGACCAGCCTCTGAGTTTCTTCTTCCGGGCTTTTTCAATGACTTCCGGGTCCGTAACCTCTGCCCTGGCATGGAGTCCGATACTGTCCTCATACAACTCCAGATTCGTGCTTGTAGAACCCAAATTCCTGCTCTTATCATGGTTCAGGAGCAGCTGTACCTCATTGTGTCTGAGCGCCCGCTCAAACACCCCCGGTACAATCTGTTCCACAAAACGTTTCCCGGTCTTACGGTCCCTCATGGGCCGCGAATCCCTGGCCACGGCATTGACATAGCCTTCAATCACTACGCTGTCTGACCTTAGTTCAATCCTCATTTTTATTTCCACCTTCTTTTTGTACCGGCTGTCCAAGTCCGCCGGTCTGGTTCATGTTCGGCATGTAAAACTGTTTCGTCTCCGGGTCATAGAGCACGTCCTGCAGGCCCAGGCGGACAAAATCCAGTCCCAGCGGCGGCAGGTTCTCCCGCAGGCGTATCTCATCAATCTGCATGAATCCGTTCTTGCTGGCGGTCTCATAGGCCCTAAACCGCTTTTCAATATCACCTTTCGTCAGCTCCGATGTATCTGCAGCAAAATAATAGGACCCCTTCTCTGATTCAAGAAGCAGGTCCCTGTTTAAGGCACATTCAAACTCTTTTAAGATTGGATTCAGGCAGTACTGGACGAAATTCGTCTTATCCTGTTCCGTGGCCCCGCCGTTTATCATGGCCGGCGGCATGTTGAACAGCTTGCAGATTTCGTCACTGTTTGTTTTCTTGTTCTCGTTCAGCTGCATTTCTACAGATGTGTTGCTGGCTTCCTGAAATTCCAGTCCTTCATTCAAGATTACCACATTTTCTGTATTATTTTGGTAGAGCCGGTGCCATGCTGCCTTTAATGCCTTAATGGCCGGTTCTGCCAGCTTTTTAGCCGACTTGACAAACCCTTTCTTATTTCCACCGGTCTTGACAAGGTTCTTTTCATACTCCAGAGAGTGGTAGGCTACGCTCAGGACTTCACTGTTCTCATCCACTACACTCCTGCCGGAACGTCCATCCTCCGTATTCCTGAGTACTTTCAAAAATTCAAAGGGCTTATATTTCGTCCCTTGAATCATGATGTCATAATCCTTAAAAATCGGGTCTGATGTGAACAGGAAGGAGACCTCAGATTCCCTGACGTAGTGCAGGGACCTTATCCGGTTCCCGGTCCGGTTGATAAAGGCATAACCTCCTTTACCCATCAAGTAATCCCTGGCCAGCGCCCTCTTAAACTGAACTCCATCCAGGGTATCCCCGGTATCATCATTTAGCAGCCGGACCCTAGCATCATCCTCAACTGCTTCCAGTTTCCCATCCACCAGCCTATACAGCCTGATGGGGATGGTTGAAATGGTTTCAGCTATCTTATTCACGCAGGCCGCAAAGGCTGGCACATTCATGGCCTGGTCCCTGGTCATGTAGTCATCCGACAGACTAGCCCGCAGCAATGCATCCTCATTGGATTCTGTTTCTTTTTTCTCTGGTTCCGGGTCTGCCCTCAACCGAAAGGACCACATATACAATCACTCCTCTCTCTGTTGCGATATCGCAACTAACACACCTGCACTGTAAAACTGCTGTCGTCAAAGAGAATATCCTGTTGGAGCAGGTACACTGAGTTGATAATGCTCACCACTCCATCTACCTTACCCTTGGATTTCTTCTTGTTGACATACCGGTTCATGTTGGTGTCATAGGTACACTTCGCATTCTCAAAATTGGTCTCCAGCAGCCGGTTCTCCTCATAATGCCATTTCTGGTTTGCCACCATCTCCGCCAATAACTTGGTAGGAGGATGCAGGGTGTCCGAATGCTGCCGTATTTCTACTGTTGTGTAATCCTTATCCCATTTCTGGGCGCTTGACAGGGCATTATATCGGTCATAGCCGATTGACTTAATAACCACGCCTCTGGATTCCTCCAAGCCTGCCACGTAGTCCTCAATCACGCCGTAATCCACTGTCATATCACCGCAGGCAATGCAGGTTCCCGCGGCAATGGCCGCCCTGTAATCAAACTTCTCAAACTCACTCTTTTCATCAATCCTTCCCTCTGGTATAAATGTCATGACGTGGCTCAGTATCTCCCCATCCTCTTCCGCTGACATGGCCACGGAGCAGTTATCGTTTGTCATTGCGAGGTCAACGCCCACATAGACTTCCCGCCCTTCCCAGTCTATCTGCGGTACCTTGCATGCCTTCACTTGGTCAATTGGTATGTATGTCTCGGTCCCCGCGCCCTGGTAAATGATGTTACAGTGCTTGGTCAGGAAGTTTTCCCGCAGTTTCTCCCGGTTGATAGCATTCCTGCGCTTCTTTAGCAGTTCATCCCATACCATCTCAATTTCCAACGCCAGAGGATTTCCATGGGCCAGGATGGTGTCATCCGTAGCCCAATCTTTTGTATTGTCCGGCTCATAGAGTAGAGCAAACACGGTCTCATCATCAATCAGGCCGTCCAGGATTTTCTTAGCATTGTCCACCTCGTCCTCCAGGGGATTATCCGCTGTCGGGTATTTGGTTGAGATAATAAATCCCAGCTTGTTCCGGATGAGCAGCTGGCCGGAGCGCATGGCCTCCACCGGATAGGACGTAGGCAGCGCCCCAACCTCATCGGCAATAAACACACTAGGCTCTTTACCATCCATCCTGCTGGTTGAGTAATTAAGCGGCGTGTATTTGGTCTTTGTGGGGTTATGCAGGATGTAGTCCCGCAACACCTTAAACTCATTCTCCTCAAAGACCTCCACATTAGTTGCCAGCAGTGGCTCCAGAGCCTCCTTAATCTCACGGGCCAGCGCCCCATCCGGCGCCACGGAGAAGAACCGGGAATAGGCCGGCTCCAGGTAAAAGAGCAAAATAAAAAGAACAGCAACAACAAATGTCTTGCCATTCTTTCTGCAAATCTCCAGGACCGCCGTCTGATATCGGCGCATCCGCTTGTCATTCCGATGGACCGTGCAGAGGACTGCGGTTATGAGCAGCCATTGGTATCCAGCCAGTGCCGAATAGATGGACTTCCCGGCCTTGGGTCCCTTGGCCATCTTGAGCACCTTAAGAATCTTATATATCTTATCCAACAGGCTCTCATTGATGATATATTTCTTGTTCTTTCCCTTGTATGTATTCAGGAAGTCCGCACACTGGAGGATGACATATCTCGGCGCCTTAATCTTTCCCCGGCATACCCCCTCAGCATATGCGACCGCCGGGTGCTTAACCTTCGTCTTCGTCGTCCTCATTGATTAAATCCATGATGGTTTTTTTCTTCTCTCCAGGCTTCACTTTCGCAATGGACAGCTTCGCCCGGCTCTGAGGGGATAGGCACAGCTCATTGCAGCACCGGAAGTATTCCTTTGATGCCTCGGCCCTGGCCATCCGGAAGGAATTCTCAAAGAGCAGTTCCTTCTTATCGTTGGCCTTCCGGTCCAGCTCCTGGATACGGTCCACAGCAATGGCGGTCTGGGCCAGAATGAACAGGTCAAGGTTTCCCAGGATGTCCGCCTCCTGCAGCTCCTCCATGATGTAATTGAATATGGCCATCTGGGATTCCGTCAGATACAGCGGCGGGACTAGCTTGTCATTCTTACCGCGCAGTTTGTCCTCAATTTCCAAGCGCTGGGCCTCGTCTTCCTTCGTAATCGTTCCGGTCTTTGCTTTGACCGATTTTGCCGGCCTTGCCATCCTATCACCTTCTTTCTGGGCCGATATGGTTATTGCCCTCCCCTCCCATCGGCTGTATAATTGTATCAACGGACTGCCACCCGGAATACATACAGGAAGGAGAGATTCTAATGTCCAAAGAACTTACTAATGAGCAGAAAGCCCATGACCTCGCAGTTGCTTATGCCACATATATGGCTGCATCAAGGGAATGCGGCTCAGATGTCGAGCCGTTCTACCAAGATTATGAAAACAATTATGCCTTGTTCCTTAACCTGGTAAAACAGAACGCTTAATTTCTGTATACAGCGAATGGACGCTCCTTTTCAAACCGTTCGCTGTTCTTTTTCAATTCCTCCGCAAACGCCCGCGGAAAGTCCTCTGCCTCCCTTACGGTAACCCCCTGCTCCTCCATGGATTTCATCACTTCTCTTATCATCTTTAACTGTCGTTCCCTTTCCGATACTGGCAACATGGTTTTCATCCCCTTTTCATTTTCAGTCAGGTTAATTGCTATTTCTTGCATCCTCATATCCAGGTTCTCCCCTTGAAATTCTCATTTCTAAGATTTTGTGTGTTTGAAGGTGGGGCGTCGGTGTCCGGAGGTGTGTCTGTTTTCCACACAACTCCCCGGGGGGATACCCGCCACCACTCTCAGCATCCAGTTCATCTGCCCAGCCCATTGGGATAAGGCCGCCACCACACTCACAACGCCTACCATCCGAGCTCCGTGATGGCAGGTCAACTATCTGATTACACCTCATACATTTCATCCTTATCTTCCTCACTGGCTCTCCTCCTGTTCATCTATTATTTGTTTCACCACTTCATAGGGTATCGCCCCGCTCTCGCACATCTCATGGTGCATCCCGCATACCGTCAGCAGATTGTCGTCATCCAGGCGCCGGTCATAATCCGTCTCTATCGGTATGGCATGATGGACGGACAGGTTCTCATAGTTGTACTGCCGGTCAGCTCCATACAGGTTACGGATGCATATCTGGCAGAGGTTCTTATCACGCCTGCGTATCTGCTCCCGTTTCTCCCTCCAGCGCCTGGAACCGCGGAACCGGTCTATATAGGTCATCTTCTTCTGTGGTGGCGGTTTCTTTGCACAGTCATACTGGCTGTCATGGATGCGGCCACAGTATTTACATGACTTAAGCATCTTATTTCCTCACATTCCAATCCTGGCTATCCTCTCTACAAAAGGAGGTCCCGGACGCCCTAAGTTTCAGGCGCCGGGAAATGGGTAACAGAAAAGGCACCCATTGCTGGATGCCCCTCTTGCTCTTCTTCGATGCTATCATAATATCACTTTTCATACTGACATTCCATGACATCTTTGGGCAATTCCAAATGCGCCAATGCTTTTCCATGGTATCTATGTATGTGCCGTTCACAATATCCCATTTTATCTGCAATCTCCCACCAATCCATGCCTTTTATATAGCGATAAAATAATACATCCCTTTCTCTTTCACTTTTTAACCTCTTTATCCTTCTGGATATATCCATATAGGACTTAACCCTAAGATAGCGTTCGTGAAGTAATTCTCTCTCCAACTTATCAAGACTGGAGACATAACCAGATAAGTCATTCTGTCCACCACCATGTGGCATTCCATCATTTATCACAGACGGATGCATCTTCATAGCCCGAATTTCGTCGAGTTCCGCTTCAATGCGATTAATCCTTCTAACATGGGTCCTATATTGATACAAGTATTCCTTCTTCTGTTCATTCTCAGTCAATTCCAATCCGGTTACCTCCCTAATAAATAATCACATGTCACATTGAATAGTGTTGCAATGTTGACTATATCACCTGCCTTAGGTTCGCACTTGCCTTCACGCCAGTTTTTTATCGTAGTCTGGTGCACGTCCAATTTCTTAGCTAACCGATACGCTGACATTTGATTTTTCTCCAACAATACAGAGAGCCTTTGTCCAAATTCATCCATTGTCTTTACCTCCCTACAATTCCTTGGTCAACTGGTTCAACTCCGCCCTGGCCTGGACAATCCGTCTCTTGATGGATTCCTTCGTGTTGTACTGCTCAGTGTTGCAGTACATAGGCGGATATCCGTTCTTATTCTCAAAGGTCTCATATTCTTTAATGCTGTCCACCAGGGTGTTTACCATGCTCTGTACCATCATAATCCTGTTTATCTTCTTCATAATCGCTTCTTCCTTTCTTCTTAGGGTGCCAAGTTCTCTCATTTTTCCTGAAAAAATCTCTCATAATCGCACCAGGCTCTCAGTCTTTTCATTAGTAGCGAGCCTTAAAAAGCCCTTATTCTATGCGGGTTTACGGTCATGTTCTCGCATTCTCGCATGGATTTCTGTTTTAAGGAGCTATATATTAATACTGCGTGTGTAAGGCATGTCCCGCCATGTAATATAAAATGTATATATGTCTCTATAACAGATATATATGTGAGATTGCGAGACTCATAGTGAAAACCCTTATAAACTCTACACTTTTTTAGTCTCGCATAGTTCTCGCATTCTCGCTTTTTGCCACTTTTATGCCAATTAATCTCGCATTTTTTCATTAAACGGGTCATCAAGGCCAGTATAATCCTCATATTCTTCAAAGGATTTAGGCTGTTGAAGGATAATCTTCACATACCTGGCCCTTGTCTTTTTTCCTGCAACAGTCGTTAAAGAAGCATACCTTCCGTCGCTTGCACGTTCCAGATATCCAGAAACTGACCACTCTTTCTTGACCGCATCAAAATTAAAATCGTTCTCCTCCAATACCTGCATCAGCTCAAACTGGTTAAACATGCAATGGTCTGGCGCTATTTTTCCCAAAATCTTATTACTGTACATTGGGTCGAATAGATTCTCATTCGCAGCAATCCAGTCAATGATGAACTGATATGCTCTCTCGGCCTGAGACACCTCTGCCTCCCTTTTAAGGAATCCCACCCCTTCCAGCAGGTCAACGGCCTTCTCCCCTGGGAACAGGCATTCCCCGGCCAGCTGGTCCGCCAGGAGGATACAGGCGAGGCTCTGCACCTGCTTTCCCGTGCTCTGTGCCAGGATGGACAGTTTTTGGCAAAGGCTTTTGTGCCGTCTTATCAGTTCCGCGTCCGGAATCCCCTGAACATGCTGTACGAACTTCTCTCCTGCATGTCCATTATGTTCTCTGACAGTCTCCAGGACATGCGCAAAGTCTGTAAATAACGGATTATCAATCTCCAGTTCAATCACGCGGTTGACTGCGCCGGCCCCAGATTGTTCTCCCACAATCGGCTGCTCCCCATTAAAAAACGACACATTCTCCCAGGTCTTCCGGTCCTTCTCGCTACTGTTCCTCGACAGCCTTCCTCTCTCCTTTCCCTCCGTCATCGCATAAATCAACTTCTCCAGGCTCCCCCTTGAAAGCTGCGTCTCATCCACGAAAACCGGAAGGCTCTTCATGAGGGCCGCACGGCTTGTACAATAATTAATGGTAGAATCCACGGACAGAATAAGCTCGTCCGGAATACCCCAGATGGAGGCCGCCACCATAAAGGCCACCGTCTTTCCTGTCCCGGAAGCTCCCCAGAGATGGAGTACAAAACACAGGCAGTTGATTTTCTTAATCAGGATGGAAGCCAGACTTGCGTCCATCAGCAGCCGTACAAATAGGTTCTTCCTATATTCCATACATTCCTTCTGCCAGGTGCCAAATACGCCGTGGGAACCTACGGCCTGCACGGTCTTTACCTGCGCATTATCACCATCAAACACGATGTCCTTGACGTAGGG
>ENA-ORSX01000955-ORSX01000955.1-human-gut-metagenome-genome-assembly--contig:-NODE-955-length-24216-cov-25.736228_pt1 | contig 24216 bp, 23 predicted proteins | sample MGYA00241904_ERZ509172 | MGnify/ENA primary metagenome ERZ509172 (study PRJEB26280, sample SAMEA2338795) | human gut metagenome | biome: human gut; feature: human-associated habitat; material: faeces...
TAACCGAGGCGGTTGGTTTGAAGCTCTGTGGATAAAACTGCGGAAACTCAAGAATAACCTCTCTTTACTTTCATCTGAAATCATTATAAACTCTAGTATAATACCAGAATCAACAGAAGCTATAGCAATCCGAAAAAGATTTCACAGGAAAGGATTTTTACGATGAAAAAATATTTTAAAATCGGTGAAATTTCAAAACTATATAACATCGGTGTCGATTCGATCCGTTATTATGAAGAAATCGGAATCATTCACCCGGAACGATCCGAATCCGGATATCGCCATTATAGTATTCACGACATCTGGAGGCTCAATGTCATTCGAGACCTCCGCTCTATTGGTTTTTCCATGGAGCAGATTCGAGAATATCTGGACAACCACAACACTGCCTCTTCGCTGAAACTTTTAGAAGAAGAACAGAACGCAATACATAACCAAATGATATCGCTTCAAAAACTTTTAAATAATGTCGAACACCGCTTAGAAACCATCCGTTCAGCCCAAACACTCCCCTTGCATGAAATCACTTTGATGACTTTGCCGGAACGCAGATGTCACCACTTACCCAAAGGCTACAGTGATGCAGGAGAAATGGATCTGCTTATGAAACACCTCATAAACCTAAATCAAGAGCGGCTCTACATTATAGGCAGCAACCAGATCGGAACCGTCATCTCACATTCTGCCTTATTAAATCAAAAAGCCCTGTCCTATCAATCAGTCTTTCTAATTGACGAACAAGGCTTAGAAGTCATTCCCGGAGGCGACTATCTCTGCGTGACTTATCGCGGAAACTACTCCCAGAGTATTGACTGGGGATTAAAGTTGAACGATTATGCAAAAAAACATCAGCTTACTCCGGCCGGAGATTTGTTAGAACTGCTCTGGGTAGATATCCACACGACTTCCGACGAAACTGAATACATTACACAATTGCAGTTTCCGGTAAAATATTAACTTTATATTTATTCGTTTGATCTCTTTGTTTTTTTGCAGTTGCAATTTCCATACGTCTTTCTTTTGTTTTTCCCATCCAAAGAAGTGTTGCTATCAACCCTATCACTGCCAACGCAGTAAGAATAGCAAAAAATACTTTATACCCCATTGCACCTTGCCAACGATCTAAACACAAACCTGCTACCATAGGTGCAAACAACTCAACACTGTATCCAAGTGGTGTCAAAATAGAATTGGCCGTACCTGTAATCTCCATTGGATAATCCCCTTCTTCCATGATAGCAAAATGCATAGATTGGCATCCATACATAGCTGCATATACACCTGCGCAAAATACAAGAAGAATCCAAATCATGGATGGTTTTCCAGGAGTGAAAATTACACCAACAAGCCCCACTACTAAAATTGCATAAGAGATTGCACAAACTTTGGAAGAGCCAATTTTATCTGCTGCAAAACCTGAAACGAAACAACCAACCGGACGGCAGTACTGTGAAAAATATCCCATTGCCGCTCCAATTACTGCTGTTGCTCCAAAAACTGCTGTTGCATAAGGGGTAATATAAAAGTAGCTACAACAAATTGCATAAGAACAAAAAATAATCAATACATGTAGCCATGTTGTTGGCATTTTCAATAATTTTTTCATTGCTGGAACATTAATCAACGCTGTTGTCTGACGTTCAAATTTTTCTTCTTTATAAAAAATAATCACTAAAATACCAAGAGCAATATTTATAGCTGAATAAACAACAATAACTGTCATAAGTGCAAAGTTTGTAGAAATTTTGGAAGATAATACTCCAAACATCGCCAATACAAGTGCTGACTGCACCATATTAGTAATTCCACGACCCCCTTCAAACAACGTTGTAGTGACTTTTCCCACAAGAAATGGAACAAGCACCATAAACGCGGTACTGATCACCGCTGCCGCCAAAACCAAAACCAGACGGAGCCGATATGCTTTTAAATACCCTAATAACCGTTTCAATATCTCTGTATTTTTCATATCAAAGTGCCTCCTTCCCTAATTGAATCTCTGCAATTTCCTGATAAAGTGGGCAAGTTTCCAACAATTCCTGATGCGTTCCATTTCCGACAATCTGTCTCCACAACCAAAATCTGGTCTGCCTCCAAAATAGTACTGATGCGCTGTGCAACCATGATCACCGTCGCATCCTCAATATGTTCTTTTAAATTTTGACGGAACTGCCTGTCTGTTTTCATATCCAACGCAGAAAAGCTGTCATCAAACAAATAAATCTCTGGCTTTTTCATCATCACTCTTGCAATCGCCATTCTCTGACGCTGACCACCGGAAAGATTCGTACCGCCCTGTGCGATTGCATCATGGTATCCATACTCCTTCTTACAGATAAATTCATCCGCACATGCAATTTGTGCCGCCAGTTTCCAATCTTCTTCTGTTCCATTTTCCTTTCCGAAATTCAAGTTCTCTGCGATATCACCGGAAAACAATACATTTTTCTGAGGCACATATCCGATCAGCGAACGCAGATCTTCTGTGCGGTACTCTTTTGCATTTACACCATCGATCAATACCTCTCCAAACATCGGATCATATAGTCTCGAAATCAGTTTCAAGATACTGGACTTTCCTCGTCCTGTTCCTCCGATGATTGCCGTCACATCTCCCGGATTTGATACAAAACTCACATCTTTCAAAATCGGCTCATCTGCTCCCGGATAAGCAAATGTCACATGACGAAATTCTACCGTTCCATGCATCGGACGATTTTCCATTGAAAAATCTCCATCACAAATGGAGCTTTCTGTTTCCAAAACTTCCGCAATTCGCTTTGCACAGGCATAACTGGTCGGAAACATCATAATAACCAAAGAAAGCATCATAACAGAAGTCAATACCATACTGATATACTGGCTGTTTGCCACCAAAGAGCCCACTTCCATAGCACCTGTATCTACAAAATACGCACCCATTCCCAAAACTGCCGCTGTTGTAACACCAAAAATTACGCTGATCACCGGCATCAGAAGACTGGTGACACGCCCTGCTGCCATCGCTGTCATTGCATAATCCTTATTCGCCTCTTCAAACCGATCCGTTTCCGTTTTTTGTTTATCAAATGCCCGGATAACACGAACACCTTCCAAAGACTCTAAAAACAATCGGTTAATCTGATCCAGTTTTTTTCTAAGCCGGATGGAATATCGGGATGCCAACACCATGATGATCATCAATGCAATCAGCAATACTGGAATAGCAACCAAAAGGACAGAACTCACTTTCCCGCCCGTAGCTGCTGAAAATACAAGCTCGGCAACTGCCATCATCGGCGCCAGAAGTCCCACTCACAGCAACAAAGTCAAAAAGTTCTGCACATTGGTAATATCCGAAGTACTTCTTGTCACAAGACTTGCAGTCCCGAATTTGTCCATTTCTGCCGCTGAAAAATCCTGCACTTTCTAAAACACTTGACTTCTCAACTGTGCAGCAAAATCCGTAGAAATATACGATGCAATTTTCACCGACAGAAAACTAATCACGCAGGATAATACTGTGACTCCTTCCATAATCATCGCATACATCCAGATGACGCGATTTTCTCCTTCCGCTACTCCATGACTGATCATCTGTGCCAGAAATGACGGCAACAGCATCTGTCCGACTGCCGATAACAAAACCAGTGCAAATAATTTTACAATCTGGCTCGTCTTTAACTTTACTTTTGAAAATATGATTTTCATACCCTCTCATTCTCCTTCCCTTATACTGTTGTTTTCTTTATAAGTCGAATCTTAGACAATTTAAAAAACAACTTTCCAAGCGCATATTCCTGCAGAGCAAGATATTCCTCGGTAGAAACAGTTCCGCCATAATTCAGAATCTCCATTTCGCCGCTCGCCCCCTCTATAAAAATATCAGAAGACGTAAATCCATTTTTCAGATAAAATCTTCGGCGTGCCGCACGCTGCTCCTTATTTTCTGCCGCATCATCCAAAGACTCGATCAGAAGAACTATTTTTTTATCCGCATATTGTCTACATACATTCTGCATAATAAAACTTCCCGTTCCCGCTTTGGAAATGCCTCCATATAAATGTCTTTTATTTCCTTCCACTGTTGTGCATTGACTACTGTAAAATTCATCACTACCTCCATGCTTTCATTCTCTGTTTTATAAATCTCTCTTTCTTCATGGATCATCATATGATGTACAGTAACTGTACAGTCAAGCGTTTTTTTATAAAAAATAAAAGAAGGGGCTGTCGCTTTAACGATTAGTAAATCGTGAAGCGGCAGCCCCTTCTCTCTCAGCACGTTTTTTATTTAAATATACTATAGCACAGAGTCATCTTTTTCGCAATCAAAATTTCTATATTAGAAAATTTCTTGATTAAACATTTTTTATATATTCTTTTGGACTGACTCCTGTTTCTTTTTTAAAGACTTTCGAAAAATACAAAGAATCTTGATAGCCTAGATAATTAGCCACATCCTTTACTTTCATTCTAGAATGCGCCAAAAGATGTTTTGCCTCTTCCATCTTTTTATAATTTACATAATCCATCGGGGTCAAATCATAATAAGATTTAAAAATAGTACTCAAATAAGAAGGGACAAAGCCATATCGTTCTGCCAATTTTTGATTTGTAATATTGGTACGAAAATTTTTATCCAGAAACTCTTTCATGCTTTTCGCAATTTGTTGTTTATCTCCACTTCCATTCTTTTCAGAAAAGAAATGTTCTCTAATCAAAAATTCCAGTTCGTCTTTCATTTCCCCCACTGAACTGCTGTTTTCAAGAACGAACTGCAATTCGTCTTCAATCTCAAAATACTCTTGATTTCCCGGATATTCTTGACATAATTTTGTTATAAAATATCGAAGATTATATACTGCTTCTTTATGTCCGACAGGACGGATCGTCAGCATATCCAATAACTCTTTCATCCCATCGATTACCGGATTAATCCCTTCAGCAATACATTTCTCTAAAATTCTATCTACCCGATTCTTAATTTTCTTTCCCTTTTCTTCGGGTCTAATCTCTTCTTCACAATACGCAAACACTGCACTTTTCATAAAAATCACATTCTTTTTCGTATAATTGCGAAGTTTTTCATAAGTTCCATACACATATTTAAGATTTACTGCTTCCCTACTGTAAACGATTGTCAGTGGACATGGCATTTCTCCTCGCCGATCGACCAAACGATTCAGACTGCTCAATTCCGGATCACACCCTTTTCTAATAAAAATAATTTTCTCATTGATTTGTTTACCATCTACAATCCAGAAGCTTTCTACAGGAATAATCGTGCTGATTTTATTTGAAATATCCAACTGTTGAAATAGCATCCCATAATCTTTATCATTTCCTGCTAAATATCCATTATATCCCAAGGTCAGAAGCGCCATACAATATGCCCTTGTCCTATCCTCTCCCCCCACAAAGCCAGTCAATGCCTTTTCCAAATCCTGTGCTTTTTCTTCAAAATCCCGTTTTTTGCATATCTGCATAATTCGATCTAACAGTATTTTTAAATCATTATCCTTCAGAGGCTTCAACAGATAATCATAGACATTATTTGAAAATGCAGCCTTAACATATTCAAAGTCTTTATACCCGCTAAGTACAACCGGAATTACATCGATCTGTTTTTCATTCATGTATTCCAGCACTTCTATTCCACTCAGAACAGGAAGATTAATATCCACAAACATTACATCTATATCTTGCTTTTCTAATATCTCTATGGCTGTATATCCATTATCAGCAACAGCAGTTACTTTAAACGCCGGATTGATTTTTTCTATCTTTCTGCAGATACTTCTTTGAACCGGAGGTTCATCTTCAACTACCATTACCTGTATCATCATACTTTCCTCCTATCACTATTCCAGCTCCATGCTCACTGTTCTCTATGTCAAAAATCAAATCCTCCCCATAAGCGATATAAAGCCGAACAAATACATTTTTCAAGGAAAGTCCTCCTATTCGGAGTTCTTTAATCAGTTCTGTCAATTCCTTATTACGAATTTCGTTGAGCTGTTCCTGAATTTGTTTCTGTTTTTCTGCTTCGATTCCACTTCCGTTATCCCGTATTCGTATTTCCCATACATTCTCCATGAAAAGAACCTGTATATCTATGATCCATGGAAATGTTTTCTTCTTAAATCCATGTGCAAAACAGTTCTCAAGCAACGGCTGTATAATAAATCTCGGTATTCTAAAGGAACGTATTTCTCCTACATAAACCATAGAATATCGAAATTTATCTTCATAACGTATCTTCATTAATTCAAGATAATTTTCAGCATATTTTATTTCTTCTTCAAATTCCGTATAATTTGCATTAAACCGCGTATTATAATGAATCATATCAGATAATTTCTCACATATTTCTGGTATCTTTTCACTTTCCCCATCTGTTGACATGGCAGAAACAACTGAAAGAATATTATGGATAAAATGAGGATTCATCTGTGCTTGAAGTGCAAACATCTGGCTCTGTATTTCATTTACCCTGCTGGTCATAACTCTTTCCATCGAATCCTGCAGTTTTTTTATCAAGCTGTCAAAAGCAAGATTGAGTTTCAAAAGTTCATTATCATTTTCCGAAGTGATCAAAGGTATTTCTTTCAAATTTTCATCTGCATGCAGACTTCCAACTACATCACACAATCTGGCAATGGGCTCTGTTGTCTTTTTAATTACCTGAACCTGCCCCATCCATATAATAAAAATAATGCATATAATTAAAAGAAACATCCAGACAAATGTTGAAAACATACTGACGACCAATGCCGTATTTTTGGAAACAAGCACTATCGATATATGATATTCCTCAAATTCATTCCAGATACTATAAACACCTTTCGAGATATATCCTGATTTCAGACTATTTGATGTTTTATATTTCCATGGCTCTCCATAAGTAAAAATGGGTTCATCCCTATTTTCTTCAAAAATATAACATTCCGTTCCATCTGCAAGTACCTTTGAAAATGCATTTTGAAAAATTTCCATAGGTACCTGCACTTGTACATATCCCAATCTTTCAGATGGAATAATTTGATAATCTTTGATTTCTCTAATTGCAGAAATAACAGAAACTTCATCATTTACATACGGATCCTGAACGTCTACTTTGAACATTTTCGCCTGCTTATTCTCCGTAAAAGCAACCTGTGCATTATCATAAAATTCTTGATTCTGACAATCTTTTTTCAGATATCCGTAATCTACTGCTCTCCCCGAAAATATAAAATTCTCTTGATCATCTAAAAGGCATATTCTTCCTATTGAATTTTGTTTCAGCATATAGGACATCATATACTGTTTCAATTCAGCATCTTGATCTGTATATTCATTAAAATAATTATTGCTTCCTGTATAATTTTGCACATCTCGAAACGTGTTGATAATAAAATTATTTGCGGCCAGCTGCAAGGCTACTTCATCTGCCAACTGCAGCGCGGTATCAACTTGCGAAACTGCTCCTTTCATCTGGACATTCATTTGTTCTTCAAAAGAACTGCGAACTTTTGCAAATGTATATCCGGCTGCCACAGCCGTCAATGCAACGATCACAGCCGCCACTATAATAATATTTTTTAGTATAATCTGTCTTTGAAATTTATATTTCTGCAAACTCTTTCCTCTCTCCCATGAGTCAATAAGCCCATGGCTGTGTTTGAGTAACAACTTCTTCCCCTGTTTCAATTGCCTTTTCAATCATAAATGACAGATACGTATCCTGCGCTGCCTCTCTAAGAGGATAAAAATCTTCTCCTGTTTCCACATATGTTTTCATCTTCTCAAGGCAGGATGCCACAGCTATTTCATCATCATTCATTCTTGCCGGATAAAATGGATTTTTATAAACGCATTGATCTAAAAACATCATATCCTTATGCGCCCATTCTGTGTTGTTGTTTACCCCTACATCAAATCTTGAGATTTCTTGTGTCACCGGAACATTTTCCTCGGTCAAATATCTGACCGTCATGTCATTAATTTCTCCCTTTACCCCTTGAATATTCCAGCGTCTTGTACGAATCATAGAAAAATACTGTTCACCGGCAAAGTCCAAAAATGCTGTCTTTCCATTTTCAAAAGCAAGAGAAGCCCAATCTCTTTCAAATTGAACTGTTTTCCCGCTTTGGTCAAAACCGCCTCTTCCATTGGTTGCTATGATATCGGATATAAATTTCTGTCCGCGAATCCTGCAGTTTTCAAATTGAATGCCTAAATATTTCCGAAACATACTTACTGCATGATATCCATGAAGAGCAGAAAGCATTGCGCCTGTAATTTCACCGAGAAATCCCTGTCGGATAATCTCCAGGCTTGCCGCATAATACGGTTGAAGGAAATATTGTTCGACGATCTGTACTTTTCCATTTAGTTTTTGAGTCATCTCCCACAAGTCACAAAGTTCTTTTACATTCTGTGCCGGCGGCGTTTCGCAAAGGACCGGAACCTCTGCTTCCATCAATTTGACAAGATATTCTTTTACAATCGTACGCGGCACACATAACACTGCAAAATCCGGGTTTGTTTTCAATGCTTCATCCAGATTCTCTGTAGCATATACCCCTTCTCTTTCTGCCACTTCTTCCGCACGCTGTTTTGTTCTCAATACTCCCGCACAGATTTCAAATCGTTCCGGCACCATTTTAGCTATACGATAGAAAAAATCCGCCCTCCATCCAAATCCAATTACAATAAATTTTGCTTTCATCTTTTTTTCTCCTACTATTTGTATTATCCTAAACTATACGTTTTAAAATACTGCAAGTTCTGCTCTGCCTCATCATATCATACTGAAGAGTCAAAGTCACTCACCCTTTCACAGCTCCCGAAGTCATACCTGCCACAATCTGTTTCTGCAAAATAATAAACAGGATCAACATCGGCAAAACAGCCAATGTCAAAGCTCCGAACACATACTGCCAATCGCGGTTATATCTGCCGAAAAAACTATAAATAGACATTGCCACAGTCGCCTTTTTTGAAGATCCAAGATAAAACAATGGTATCATAAAATTATTCCATACATCAATGGCTGTAATAACGATATTCGTAACCATAATTGGTTTAAGTACCGGGAACAGAACCCGAAATGTCATCTGCCAAAAATTACATCCGTCTATAATTGCTGCTTCGTCAATATCTCTTGGCACCCCTTTTACAAAACTACAAAATGTCATTACAGTAAACGGAATCCTAAGCGAAATAAAAATACATATTACAGAGAAAAAAGTTCCGTATATATTCAATGCTTTTAACAAGAAGAAAATAGAAGCAATCTGAAGAGTAAGCGTAAGCCCAAAAATAAAATAATAATACAATGATCTTGTCACTCTGTCATTTCTTCTTGATATCACAATACCGGCAACTGCACCAAAAAGTACCGATAACACTGTTACAGGAATTGTAATAATCGCACTATTCACATATCCCAGAAGAATCTTCCCCGATTCTAATACATGCGTATAGTTCGAAATAAGCCATTGTTTTGGCAATTTCAAATTAAACATTGCCGCTTCTGACTGTGATTTAAATGAACCTAAAATCATCATAAGAAACGGAACAACATAAATAAGCGCAAGCATAATCAGAAGGATTGATAATATAATTTCACCTTTTGTTCTTTTTTTCATTACATTTCAACCTCCTTCTTCGTAAAATATCTGTTCATAGTAAACGATATCAACACCACAATTACCGCAAGTATAATGGATCCTGCAGTTGATTCTCCTAAGAACCCAAGACTAAACGATTGATATGTATACGTAGACAACACCTGTGTATCAAAGCCCGGTCCGCCATTTGTAATAACATATATAATATCAAATACCTTCAATCCGCCTGCAATACTAAGTGTAACTACAACAGTAAGAGACGGAACGATCAACGGCAAGGTAATATGGCGAAATTTTTCAAAAGCTGACGCTCCATCCAATGTCGCACTTTCATAATAATCCATAGGAATCGCCTGAAGTCCCGATATAAAAATAAACATATTAAACCCTGCCCACATCCATGTTTCCACAAGTATTACACTTCCGAGCGCAGTCCCATAACTGCCCAGCCAATCTGTTGCAAATCTTTCCAAACCAACAAGCATCAAAGCATTGTTAAGAAGTCCTCGATTTGCAAGAATAGATTTAAATAAAACTCCCACAACTGTAATACTGATCACGCATGGTGCATAATAAATCGTCCTCAAAATCCCCCTTGCGGCCACCTTTTTTACAAGAGCAAGTGCGAGCAGAAATCCCAAAGTAGTTTTTAAGATTGTTGTCAGTGCTGCAAAAATAAAAGTATTTGCAATCGACCGAATAAATACCGGATCTTTCAACAATTCCCCATAATTTGCCAATCCAATAACCGCCGGTTCATACAATCGTTCTATATTCCAGTTGGTAAACGAAAATACAAAACTGATCAAAATCGGAATGACCGAAAATACAGTATAAATAACCAGCGCCGGAATAAGCGCCCATAATGGATACAACGACTTTTTCCCTTTCATAATCTGTCAAATCCTTTCCGAAAACGAAATTTCACATACATGTCCTAACCATTTATTCCAACATCTTTATTGCAGAAAAAAGGAGGTCCGGGCATTCTGTCCGAACCTCGCATACTAACGGCTATTCCCAGCCCTCTGCTCCTTTTTCTGTCATAAACTTATTGACATCCTGCTGGAAACGGTCAAGAACAGCTTTACCATCCATATTTCCTTTTGACGGTGCTTCCAGGAAATATACCCAAAGCGTATTTCCAAACAACGGCTGAAGTGTATCAATATATTGATTCATCTGCGCAACTACTCTTCCGCTTTCCATATATTCATTGTAAATCTTCGGAATATCTGGGTTCATAGCCTCTTCATTTCCATCAACACCTTCTATATTAGGAAATCCCGGTCGTGACTCAAAGTAAATGTTGCCATATTCAGGAGTACTCCATAATTCAAACACTTCTTTAATCGTATCAAGCTTCTCTGTATCTTTATTTACAGCAATTCCCATCGCTGTTGGAAGATATGCAAGAACATCATTGTTGTCATATCCAACCGGCGGATTAAAAATAGAAAAATCTGCATCCGGATAGGATTCCTCAATTGAGGTAAGAATCTCTGTTGCTCCGTAAATCATCGCAATTTCACCGCTTGCCAATCTTCCCAAAATCTCATCATAACTAACCGTCATATAATCTTCATTAACATATCCTTTTTTAAACAAATCCAGATACTCGTCTATAACGGCTGCCATTTCCGGATAATCATTAAATTCTGCTTGGTTTGTAAGAATCTTTTCTGCAAAATCTTCACATACTTCTCCTGTTCCAAGAGCTCTTGACATACCAGAAGTCATCCAGATTTGCGGAACCCATGTATCTGATGGCACTGCAATTGGTGTAATTCCATCTGCTTTCAACTGGTCGCAGATTGCATAAAATTCATCCAATGTTTTCGGAAGTTCTGAAATTCCCTGTTCCTCAAATACTGTCTTATTGTAAATCAATCCCTGGAAACCATTTGATGCTTCAAAGCAATAGCCATAATGTTTTCCGTTATATTCTGTAAGTTCCGGAGCAATCACTTTTGACATCCATGCTTCGTCATCCAACGGTACAAAAAACTCTTCCGGATTTACAGCCGCAAACAAATCTGCAAACTGATATACGACAAGATCCGGAGCTTCATGAGAATTTAATCTCATTTTCATAAGATTGTCATACTGATCATCCGGGATAACCTCGAATTCGATAGAAATATTTTCCTCTTCGTTCAGTTTTTCTACCATATTCTGAAGTCCTGAATACCATCTGGATTGCTGAACCATACCTGTCAATTCAACTTTCTCTTTTTTGTCCCCATCAGTATCGTTTCCAGATGTACTTCCGCAGGCTGCCAATGATATCGTCATTGCTGCTGCAAGTGCTGATGCAAGTATTTTTTTATATCTGTTCTTCACTATCTTTTTCCTCCATTTTTTATTGAGCGCTCATCTGTTATCACTAGTATAACTGAAAAAAACACTCTTATAAAATGGCATTTTTTAAACAAAAATATGGAAAATATAAAAATGCGGAAAATTCTCACTCTACCGCATTTCTTAACTAAGTATTTTTAGATATAAAAGCACTTTTGGATATCCCGACTAGATCCCAGCACCAACATCGTACTGCCTTCCGGAATCTTTGTGTCTGATCTGATGCTCAGATCCAGTGCTCCATTCTGTTTAAACGCCATAATATTGATATGATGATTGTTTCGAATATCCAGTTCTCCAACTGTTTTTCCTACCCATGCCTCAGGAATCATGATTTCAAAAATTGCATGTTCCTCATCCAGCTCAATATAATCTAAAATATGATCTGCACTGTATCGGATTGCCGTCCAGATTGCCAATTGTTTTTCCGGATATACTACATCATCAGCGCCATTTCTCAGCAAAAACTTTGCATGCACATCCCTTGCGGCCCTGGATACAACAAATTTAGCTCCCAATTCTTTTAAACGTGAAGTTGTTTCCAAAGAACTCTGGAAATTATCTCCGATTGCAACAATACACACATCAAAATTGCGAACTCCCAAGGATTCCATGGAGCATTTTTAATTTCATGGTACAGTTATCAGTTCAGATATTGTTCCATGAATAATTCAGGAAAAAATATTGACACAGACTTTAAGAAATCTGTGTCAACATTTTTTCCGGATCTTCCGCCGCTTTTACTTTGTCGTTTGCCTGAATGATGATTCCTTCTTCATCAATCAAATATGTGGTTCTCACCACGCCCATGGAAACTTTTCCGTAATTTTTCTTTTCTTTCCACACATCATACGCTTTGATGACTTCTAACTCCGTATCAGAAAGCAGGGTAAAAGTTAATCCCTGTTTTTCCTCAAACCGCTTATGGGATGCTACGCTGTCCTTGCTGATTCCCAGAACTACCACACCCTTTTCTTCAAACTGCGGATAACGCTCACTATATCCACATGCCTGCTTGGTACATCCGGGAGTATTATCTCTTGGATAAAAGTAAAGAATCACTTTCTTTCCTCTGTAATCTTTTAAACTATGCATTTCACCATTCTGATCCGGCAATGTAAAATCCGGCGCTAAAATTCCTGTTTCTAACATCGAATCACTCCTTTCGATTCATTTCCTATTTGCTCTTTATTATATCTGTATTACATGTCTGTCTGCAACAATTATCTTGTTGCTTTGCCACTTCTTTTTTTACTTTTCATATTTTATTTCAAACTGATAGTCTTCCATATTTGCCGACAATATTGCTTTTTCTCCAGCATTTTCCCATGTGATTTTCAACCAATTCTCCTCTGCTTTTATTTCCATGGCTGCCCCGATCCCAAATGCTTTGCAGGAATTTCGAAATTTGAGTAACATCAGTTGATTTTTTACAACATCCTTTTGTAATAACTCCTGAATTTCCTGTTTCTTCAAATTTGTGCGATTGATTTCTTTATGTCCTCCTGCTCCAGCTTTCTTTACTGCATCATAATCATTCTTTCCTGCAAACAGATCCAAATACCATATTTGTGGTTTCCCAGGCATAAACAATTGAATTGCGCGAGCAAGCAAAAACTTACTCTCATTTTCTCCTAACGCACTAAAATACGTTGTATTCACCTGATAATATATGTTCTTTTGTCCATGAAGATTTTTTACATACCCACCTCTGGCTATCAGTATTTCAATCAGCTTTTGAATATCTTCTTCCGGCAGCAAACCTTTCAGATCCAAAAGCGGAATCCCGTCATGACATCCCAGCATATTTACTGTTTGAATTTTTTCACGATATACTTCTTTCGCCCACATCTCCAGGTACTTAGTCCTATGATTTTCGAGTGCATCTATAATCAATCCTGGAAGGAAAAAATCATAAGTCATATAACCTTTTTCAGCTAATTTTTTATAGATTCCTTCCGAATAAGATGCATGTATCTCAGGTAAAAGTGTCAAACCGTATAAATCTGCCAATTCTTTTATCCGACTTAATAAATCCCATGTCCCCGGTTCATTTAAAAAGTTCTTTTCCCCCGGTTCTTTCGGTGCATAGGCAAACGCATCCAATCGAACAATACCAGCACCATATCCTGCCAGCTTTTCTAACGTCTCATTATAGAACTTCCACACAAGGGGCGATTTAATATTCAGATCCATTTGTCCATAGTATTGCGGGTATCGTTCTTCCTGATAAAACGTATTCCAATAAGGCACTTTTTTTCCATCTGGAAATTGAACCATAAGGATCGGTAACTCTGGTTTTCGTAAAAACATCTTTTGCAAATATTTGTCTTCCGGTTTAATAAAACCTTCTTCCGTCATATCTCCATAACCCTTCCAAAATTCATTCCAATTGATAAAAAAATCTTTATACTCTGATTGTTCCCCATATTTCACAAGATTTTGAAACTGTGGCGATTGTGCCGATGCATGATTCAATATAAAATCCAATTTCAAATCTATATCCAGTGCTTTTAACTCCTCTAAATCTTTTTGCGTCGCAACCGCCTCATCAATATCATAATCAATCACAGAAAATCCACGATCTAAATCGGAATGATAAAGACTCGGAAGAATATAGAAAGATTGAAAGGCTCCTTTGACTTCTTTTTCATTCAGGAAAGTAACAATATCAGAAAGTTTTCCTCCCAGACTATCTGGATAAGCATTTAGCATCGGTCCGTTTTTATCTTGATATGCCTGATTTTCTTTTATAGGAATTGATAGTTTTCCGGAAAGGTTCATAATAATTTTTGCTCTTGGAGCTTGTCGTTCCAGAAGTTCTTGTTCTATTTTTAAAACAAGTGCTGTAAATGGGCTATCTATATCCGCATCTCTGTTCCGTTCCATACGATACCGCAGTGTTTCCTCCGGAGTACTTCGTAAATAAATTGGAATATCTATCTTTTTCAATCTTTCATTATTTCCATGAGTCCACTCTAAGAGAAGAATATCTATTTCTGAAAAATCCTCATTTTTTTCATAGATTTTTTCTTTCTCAGAGTCTATATATCTAATAGTAATCTGTGATTTTTTTTCTCTAAACGATGTAATTACTTGATTGACTGCATCATAATCAATTTCTTTGTCTGTTCCCAAATATTTTTCCAGACCTTTGCGCCCATCGCATTCATAAACGCGTCGGCGTTCTGTATCATTTTGTCTGGGAACGCGATGAGGATAATGATCTCCCGCTAAAATAAATACATGAAACCCTTCTGCTTCCAGATATTCCGCTAACTCTTTTGATATCCAGGTCTTTCCTGCACCTGACCCTCCATACAAAGATAGGATTGCGCGACCTTGATTTTTCTCCAATACATCTGGTAATAATTTTTTTATTTCTCCCCATAATACCTGTGAATTCTTTTTCCTTCTTACTTCCATACAAATTCCACCTGATATGCTTCATATTCTCCAAGGGTGCTTGGCAGCGGAAGTCCCGCCTCCATCAATCCATCTGCTGCATATACTCTGTTATCTTCCAATGAGATATATGCCCCCCCCTTCAACAAACCTTTTAATTTGATATAAGTAACTCCCGCATTAGCCTTCTTATCCAACATCACAACATTAAACAATGCACGTTTTTTATTTTCGGCCACAAACAGCCACGCTGCAATTGTATCTTCCATTGGGTTTGTCAGCCTATAATATGTTCCTTGTTGAATCAGTTCATTCTGTCTTTTAAATCCAGCAACTTGTTCTTTTATTTCTTCTTTTTCTTCTGCAGTTAACGTCTGTAAATCTAATTCATATCCAAAGGTTCCTGCCATCGCAACAACCCCTCGTGTCTTTAAGCTGGTAACACGTCCGGTCTGATGATTCGGAACTGCTGACACGTGGGCACCTACTACTGATGTCGGATAAAAGAATGATGTTCCATATTGTATTTTCGTTCGATCAATCGCATCTGTATTATCACTGCACCAGATTTGCGGAGTGTAGTACAACATTCCGATATCAAATCTTCCGCCGCCACCGCTGCATCCTTCAATCAAAAGTTCCGGATATCTTTGAATCATTTGTTCTAAGAAATCATAGACTCCTACTACATAATCATGTAATACTGTTCCTCTTAAATTCACCTGCGAATATACATCCGCAATACTTCTATTCATATCCCATTTTACATATGTAATATTTCCCTGATCCAAAACCTTGCATATCGAATCAAATATATAATCTCTTACGTCTTTTCTTGAAAAATCTAATACAAGCTGGTTTCTCGATCTAACCGGACTTCTTCCCGGAATCTGCAGCACCCAGTCCGAATGTTCCCTGTACAACGTACTATCTTCCGAAATCATTTCCGGTTCGATCCAAATTCCAAAGTCAACACCCAACTCATTTACTTTTTGTATTAAAGTTCCAAGAGAACACCCCAGTTTCGTTTCATTGACTTCCCAATCTCCCAATCCGCTATTATCATCATCTCTTTTTCCAAACCATCCGTCATCCATAACAACTAGGTCGATTCCCACATTCACCGCCTCTCTTGCCAGTTCCAGCATGGTTTCTCCTGTAAAATCAAAATATGCCGCCTCCCAGCTATTAATCAAAATCGGACGTATTTTTTTCTGAAATTTTCTACGAATCACATGATGATTTATGCAGTTATGATAGTTATGACTCAGTTCACTAAATCCATTTTTTGAAAAAGAGAAAATCGTTTCTGGTACAATAAATTGTTCTCCGGACTTTAATGGATAAGCAAATTGTTCTGATTGAATACTCATAACTGCTCTTACTTGATCGTATGGATCTTTTTCTGTCTCAAACCGAAATCCACCGCTATATACAAATGCGATTCCATAACAATTTCCGCTGTCTTCTGTAGTATCAGTATCAGCTAAAATAAAAGCCGGATTATATTGATGACTGGACGTCCCCCGTCTGCTCTCAAATACACTACTTCCATGAGCAATTGTTGTTCTTTGCACATTTCTCTCCATAGTATGACGTCCGCAAAAACTAATCAGATCATATTGCCCCGGTAACAATTCTAAACATGCAGATCCTGCTTTTTCTATTATGATATTTTCAGTTCCATAATTTTCAATGATCACACTTCTTGTTATGATATCAAGCTGTTCAATCACCCCATATAATAATGTTACTTTTATATTGCTGACGCGATCTTCCATGTATATTTTCAAAGTTTCAGCTTCTTTTTCTTCTGCATATACTGCCGGTAAGCCATGTAATCTATATTTTCCTTTTTCAATCTTATGTCCTGCATATTGAAGTTTACAGCTTTCCGAATCATCTGCATTTTGAATGATCAAAGCAGCATTTCTGTAGTCTCCGGTTCCCCAAGTCGGATACTCTTGTGGAAGAACATCCAGAGAATACATTCTGTCCGTCCCCGCTTCATCCGGATTCCCGGAAAAGCCTCGATCTGCATATGTCAAAAGATAATCCATCGCTCCGCTTACTTTTGCCCCATAATACAAATGTAGCAAAAATCCATAGGAATCTACCTTCATCTGATAGGTTGTGTTTTTAGTATCTATTGAAAAAATCTGATTTTCTTCCCAATAACGAATTGCCATATATTATTTCTCCTCTTCCTCTATTTTACTGCACCATTTACTACGCCGTCTAAAATCTGTTTCTGACAGATTAAATAGAAAATCAATATTGGAATCAATGATAATAAATAAGACGCAAATGCCAAATTATAATTTGTTCCAAATTGTGATTGAAAGTTCAACTGAGCAAGTGGCAATGTATTCCAATCTTTTCCCGCCATAATTACCAACGGTGTCATAACATCATTCCACACAGATAATGCTGTAAGAACCGCAACTGTTGCATGCATTGGTTTCATAACCGGAAAAATAACTGACCAATACGTCTTCCAGGTGGATGCTCCGTCTACTTTTGCTGCTTCTTCCAAGGCTAACGGAATATTCACCAGGTACCCTGAATACAGAAGAATATTCATCGGCATATAAAAAACAACATATAATATAACAACACCAAACCAATTTGCTAATCCCATTTCCGCTGTCTGTTTTGCCAATGGCATCATCAAGATTGCAAATGGCACAAACATTCCGCTCACAATAAATAAGTATACAAAATTATAAAACTTACTTTCTTTTCTGTTTCTGGCAAGCGCATACCCCATTAGAGAATGAACCACCAATGATAAACCAACGGTCACGATTGTAATCAACAAACTATTTCCTAAAGAATGCCAAAAATCCGTAATCCTCATTGCCTCTTTAAAATTATTCAGGCTCCACGTCTGAGGCAGGGACAGGATTCCCGCAATACTGTTTGTCATCTCTGTTGGTTGTTTAAAAGCAATAATAATCGTCATATACAGCGGAAGGACAATTACAGACAACCCCAATATAAGCAAAATCATTGCCGATAAATTTTTCTTTTTACTTATCATAATTGCTCCTCCTTTTTACTGGATATCTTCATCTGCGTAACTGAAATTATAACAATCACAATGAAGAATACAACTGCATTTGCACTTTGAAAACCAAATTGTCCACCAGACATTCCATTATTATAAATTAAATAAGAAATAGATTCTGTACTTTGTGCCGGGCCACCTTTTGTTAACGCCATGATTTGATCAAATACCATAAGGAAATTTTTGATACAAAGCACCATATTAATAGTAAAAAATGGAACAATCAACGGGAATGTAAGTTTCCTGAATTTCATAATTCCAGTTGCTCCATCTAATTCTCCAGCCTCATAGACATCAACAGGAACCGTCTGCAAACCAGAAATATAGATAATCGTATTCATTGCAATCGCCTGCCATGCACAGACAATCATAATTCCTATCCACGCTGTATTCGGATTAGATAAAATACTAGATTTTAGTGTTTCAGCTCCAATCAAATTTGCAACTGCAGGAACAATATATGTAAAGAAATAATTAAAAATATACCCCACTACCAATGAGCCTAAAATATTCGGCAGGAAATACGCGCCTCTAAAAAAACTTTTTGCACGAATTTTACTATTTAAGGCTAACGCCAGCAATAAACTGATCACATTTACTACAATCGTTGTAACAATTGCTAACTTAAAGGTAAACCAATATGATTTCAACACTCTAGCATCTGTAAACAGGTCCATGTAATTTCGGAAACCTATATAATCATAACTGCCAAATCCTCTTGAATTTGTGAAACTATATATAATTCCTCTTATCAATGGAATTGTATTAAAACAAATAAATAATGCCAAAATCGGTATCGTAATCATCAGAAAAGTTTTCTTTCTCTCATTCTTCATCACTTTTGTCTCCTTTATTTTGCTGATTTGTCCCGACTATCTTCATATTCTTCTACCATACGAATAATATCTCTGTTATACCGCTGCCAATCCGTATCAAATTTTTTTAAAAACGCATCCACATCTTTTCGAATCAAAAACGTCTGAATTTGTGCATCTACTGCCATTTCTGACGGATAATAATGATCCTGAAAATCATACATTTTTCCTACTTCAATGTACTCTGTCATACCGTTCAGCATTGGCGACAATTCAAAATCTCCTTCTTTACATGGTATGGCATTTTGTAAATCGGCATATACCTGCATATTTTCATCTGAATACAGAAAATCAAGCACTTCATATGCTGCTTCTTTATTCTCACATGTCTCCGCTATACAGAACTGTAAATCAATTCCAGAATTTAATGCATTTTTCTCTGTCTGATCGTTTGCAGGCATTACAAATGAATCGATATTTAATTGCGGATTCACAGATAAAATTTGCGGCACTGCATAACTGCCAATTGGATACATTGCCGACTCCCCTTTTGCAAAAGCGGTACATGCATCATTATATCCGTATGCAAATGGATCTTTTGGTCCATATTCTATAAGTTTCAAATACTTTTCTGCCAGTTCCCGATACTCTTTCGAAAATGTGGTCTTGCTGCGATTCACCTGTTGTGCAACATCGGCCGGCGCTAAATCTACGGCCATGGAATTCCATGGAGCAAGGCATGTCCATGTATCTTTAAATCCAAAATAGAATGGTAATACGCCTTCTCGTTCTATTTCCTCGCAAAGTGCCATCAGTTCCTCCCAATTTCTTGGTATCTCCCAACCATATTTTTGAAATAGGTCTTTATTATATAAAATTCCTGCTGCATTTGCTGCATAGGGAACCGCATAAACGCCTTCCATTGGCACCAATTCTAACGCTTCATCAATATCAAGATAGGCTTGTTTAATTTCTTTCAGCCCCTCATAATCCGAAAGATCCGCAAAAATCTCCGCATCCATATAATACGAATAATTAATATCTCCCCCGACACCGATAATATCCGGATAATCTTCTCGAATAAATCGTGTTCGTAAAATCGTATTTGCATCATTCGGAGAATTAATCGTCAAATGTATATCATCATGCAAAGCATTAAATTCATTTTCCAATTCTTCAAAATAGGATGCTGCTTCCGGTTTATACTGAACAATTTCTATTTCCGTTACATCACTGTTTTTTGATTTTTCACACCCTTGAAAAATAAAAGATACAGCAATACAGCAGCTTGCAATTATAATTCTTTTCGCCCATTTTCTTTTCATGTTTTTCCCTCCTAATAATTTCTACGCATATAATATCATACCATTATGCGTCTTAAAATAGCTGTACGATTCAGCTTTTATATCTTTATGCTATTTTTAGCATAGATATTGTAAATCACCTAGCATTTTGATATATTTATGTATAAGAATAAAGAGATAAAAGCAGGTATTATATATGAGTGATGTTGTTTTTTCAGTTTTTCCCAGTAAAAATTTCATAGATTTAGGATTATACCAATTTGGTTGGGAGCATTGTGAGCCTTCCCATTCATTTGGTCCTGCAGTGCGCAATCATTTCCTTTTTCACTATGTACTTTCTGGAACCGGTACTCTAATTGCCGAAAATTCAAAAAAAGAATCGATTACCTATTCTATCAAAAGCGGGCAAGGATTCATGATTTTTCCAAATCAAATCTGCACATACATTGCAGATGTTCAACAACCCTGGGAATATGTTTGGATTGAATTTGATGGCCTTCGAGCCAAAGAAACTGTAGAATTGTCTGGTTTATGCGTCAATACCCCGGTTTATAAAGCTAAGTACAAGGATATCGCTCAGACAATGAAAAATGAAATGCTATATATCGTAAATCATAAAGATGACTCCCCATTTCATCTGATTGGTCATTTATATCTTTTTATTGATAGTTTTATAAAATCTTCCGCAATTACTCAACTAAAAAGCAGTAATAATTTACGTGATTTTTATATCAAAGAATCACTTTCTTTTATTGAACAAAATTTTCAAAATGACATTACTATCGAAGATATCGCCGCTTGCTGTGGTCTTAACCGCAGTTATTTCGGTAAAATCTTCCATGAAGTTTTGGGAAAATCCCCTCAAGAGTTTCTAATCTCCTATCGAATGACTAAAGCAACAGAATTATTAAAACTGACTTCTTTATCCATTGCTGAGATCAGCTCTGCAGTCGGTTATTCCAACCAACTGCACTTTTCCAGAGCCTTCAAAAAAATTTATGGAATTTCACCCAGACAATGGCGATATGAAAATCCATTTAAACGTACATAAGGCAACTGTATCGTCAGACATTCTATACAAATATTCTTTTCCTATTCTGCCAATTGATGGTCCCTCCATCCTCTGGTATAGTTATATAGAGTTCAATTAGGAGGAACATCTATCATGAAACAATTTAAAAAACTTGTGGCTATCCAGCCTGTTTCTTTTTTAGAAGAAGGAAAACAACAATTACATCAGTACTGTGAAGAAGTAATTTTTTATGACACACAGCCGGAAAGCGCTGAAGAAATCGTCTCCCGTATCGGAGATGCAGACGCTATTTTCGTAAGTTATACCCACATCATCGGAAGTGACATCCTGTCCAAATGTCCGAACCTCAAGTATATCGGCATGTGCTGCAGCCTTTACTCTGAGGCCAGCTCGAATGTAGATATCGCCTACGCCAGAGAACATGGCATTACCGTCACCGGGATTCGTGATTACGGAGACGAAGGAGTTGCTGAATATGTGTTGATGAACGTCATCCGCCGCCTTCATGGGGAAGACGGATCCGCTCCACTTCTTGGGGAAATTTCTGAAATATCCGGCGCAAAAGTCGGACTGCTTGGACTGGGTGCCAGCGCACAGGCAGTTGCCCGCGCATTAAAGATGATGGGAGCAGATGTCCGCTATTACAGCAGAACCAGAAAACCGGAAATTGAAACAGCTATGGGGTACCATTATCAAGAACTACATCCGCTGTTACAAGAATGTGATATCATCTGCAGTTGTCTGAGCAAGAACGTAACATTGTTGTATGACGAAGAATTTGCCTTGATGGGAGAAAATAAAATCTTATTTAACACTGCCTTGAGTCCATGTTTCGAGCAGAGCGCTCTGGAGAACTGGCTGGAGCAAAAGAATACATGGTATTTCTGCGACACCTTGATGGGCCTGGGCGAAGAATCCTTGTTGGAACGAGAAAATGTATTTTGTCAAAAACGCTCATCCGGCATGACAAAGCAAGCCGTTGAGCGTCTGAATCAAAAAGTATTAGATAATGTAGCTGCTTTTCTGCGCTGAACCCATGCATATATGCGAGCGGATACGGTATCAAACACATACCCATATACTGAGCCAAATGCATTATTAAAAATTCGTAAAAATATCGCATTTCCGAGTCCGAAGATTGGAGCTGCGATTGCCAGTGCGCCAAAGGAATTGAATACTGCCTGCCAGCCATAAGTTGCAGACAAACCAACGCCGATTCCGCCGATCATTCCGATATAGCCGTAACAGCTTTCCGGCAATACCGTATATAAGATCAGGAACAGTCCCGCCCCGAGAATATTTCCGGGCGCGCGGAATTTCACACGCTGTACCATATCGCTGTGAAACGGCAGCAGCACTGACATAGCCGCAATTCCAATCCACATGACACGAGGGATTTCCAAAAAAGAGGCAATTGCCATTACACTGGACACCCCAAGCGTCAAACGGATCTGCCATCTGGTCCGGGCAGAAGTCAGATCAAATTCTTCAAATAAATGCCGGAAACTTCTTTTGTACGTCATTTTTCTATGATTGCGATACAGCACTGCAGCGGTTGCCACTGCGCCAACTGTAAGCGCGATCAGACGCATTCTATAATCATGTCCACTCACATCATAGCCCTGCAAAAGCAAATATGCCAGCACAAAAGTCGAATGATTTGACATGATTACATTGTGACATCCCAGCAGCATCAATAAAAAAATGCACACAATATTGATAAAAAATGCAATCCCCGGATTTACCATATTGGTTACTCTGGAACCAAATGCAAGAATCGCAAAAATCAATAAAATACTGACTACACCATGCTGATTTCGGATTCCCATATCCGCATACCGAAACACCATAACTGACAGCAGTACAACGACACCTACAATACTGTTATTGTCTCCAAACAATTTTGTAAAAAGAGTGACAAATACAACACAGAATGCAACGGTCAACAAAATTTTAAACAAATATATAAGACAATGCTTTCTCTTCTCCTTTGGTTCTTTCAAACTTTTGATGTACGCCTTTGAACCTATCTGATCCAATTGTAATTCCTGATAAAATGTCATCTTTCTCCTCCTGTTATTCTATTTATTTCAAACGTCATCTCCTATCAGACTTTCTTTTCTATCTGCGACAATTGATTCGCCTTTTTTATCTGATTCATTAATAGCGCAAATTCCTCTTCTTTCATCACACTCTTCAAATGATAAATCGGTTCCAGATAATATCGATACGTACTGTCCAACTCCTGATTTCCTTTTTCTGTAATCAAAAGGACGTAGCTGCGTTTATCCTTTTCACTCTGTTGTTTAATCAAAAAATCCTTTTTCTCTAAATGCTCAATCAATCGACTGATTGCAGATTTACTAATTCCCATCTGCGCTGCTATTTCATGTGGCGTTAACGGTGTCTCCGCAAATACAATTCTAGAAAGTAAGTCCATTTCCTGGGCAGTTGTGATTCCTTCTTTTTTTGAATGTCTGATATGCAGCGAAGAAAACAGGCGAATATCCTGCATCATTTCCATCATATCAACCCACGTATATTCTTTCATTTTTCTACCCTTCCTTTTAGTTTGGTAGTGTCAAAAACTACCTCTTTTTTATTGTTTAAATTATTTAAAAACCTTGAT
>ENA-ORSX01000958-ORSX01000958.1-human-gut-metagenome-genome-assembly--contig:-NODE-958-length-24161-cov-45.773791_pt1 | contig 24161 bp, 24 predicted proteins | sample MGYA00241904_ERZ509172 | MGnify/ENA primary metagenome ERZ509172 (study PRJEB26280, sample SAMEA2338795) | human gut metagenome | biome: human gut; feature: human-associated habitat; material: faeces...
GTGCTTTAGACAGACATATCCATTTTTCAATTACACTTTGCGGAAACTCAAGAGGTTATTAAAAATGCGTTCGATATTGAAGGAAATAAAAATATCATCGGTGTTGCTTTTATTAGGAGCAAGCGCACTGCTGGCGTTTGGATTGTATCATGTTCATTCCATGTCCGGAGTTACAGAGGGCGGAATTTTGGGATTGACACTGCTTTTGGAATACTGGTTTGGAATTTCTCCGTCTGTGTCCGGATTTTTATTAACGGTATTATGTTATGTTCTGGGATGGAAACTATTGGGAAAACGTTTTCTGGCGTTTTCGTTTATTTCAGCAATTGGTTTTTCAATATTTTATGGAATATTTGAACAATTTGATCCATTGTTTCCGCAGATCGCAGAGAAACCGCTGTTGGCGGCGGTAGTGGGAGCAGTTTTTGTTGGAGTGAGTGTAGGGATTTGCGTGCGAGTAGGCGGCGCACCAACAGGAGATGATGCGCTCGCCATGAGTTTGTCGGCAGTACTTCCTGTCGATATTCAGTGGATTTATCTGGCAAGTGACCTTGTCGTTTTGGCAGCATCTTTAAGTTATATTCCACTGAACAGAATCTTGTATTCGTTGCTGACGGTTATTTTATCAGGACAAATCATAGGGCTAATGCAGAAGGTAAAACTTCCGGTATTCTTTCGGGAGCATGTGGAAGAATTCTTTAAAGGCTGTTGAAAACTTACTTTGGCTGTCGTAACCGACAGCCAGCGCGATTTCAGCAATACTCAATTCGGATTCCAGCAGTAAATCAGCTGCCTTTCTCATGCGGTGTTCTTTCATGTGTGCGGCAATGGAGGTTCCGTAAACAGACTTAAATAATGTCTTCATAGTCGTTGGGTTCATTAAAAACTGTTTGGAGAGTTCTTCAATTGTCACACGTTGATTTAAATTTTGTAACAGATATTCGTGAATCCGGCGAATCACTTCTATCTGGGCGGATTGATATTTTGTAATGTGTTGTTGGGAAAGTGTTTCTTCACTATAAAGATAAATCAGCAATTCCAGCACTTTTATTTTCTGGTAGGCAAATTGTGCATATTTCGGCTGGTCGAAAAAGAAATCAAAAATAGCGTCTGTCTGTACATTTCCGGTAAAGGGAAGGAAGGTGTCATTTTTGCATAGTTTCTCATGTAAAGAATTGCCGGTAATACCGGTACCGGATAAAAGATCCGGTGGGCTGCCGGTGAATTTTTCTAAATCTATATAAATGGAAAGTCCTTCGTAATGTCCGGTTGGCAGGCTGATTTCGGAACTTATGCAGAATTTTTGAGTATGAATAGAAAAATCGCCGGCTCCCAGATAAATATAGTTTCCGTGTTCCGTCTTCCAGCCGATTCTTCCGTTTCGGCAATAATTGATTATGATAGTGTGCTGAGAAGACTGTTTTTGAGGGAATGGAAAATGTTGGTCTGTAATAGATAAATATCGTAATTCGATCCCTGAAAACAGAGGAATGTATTCTTGTTTCATGTTTTATTCTCCGAGATATTAATTGGGGCAGGTGATTTCTATGACCTGCTCGATCATTGTATGCAGCATCTGGCTTTGTTCAGTATCAGCGGCATGGTAATAGACTTCCTTTCCTTCTCGCCGGCTTATGATCAAGCCGCTTCCCCGAAGAATACGCAGATGATGGGAAATCGCCGGACTGGACATATTCATCATTGCAGAAATATTTATGACGCATTCTTCACAATGGCATAAAAGCCAGAAAAGCCGAACACGTGTTGTATCGCCCAGCTGCTTAAAAATGTCTGCAATCAATTGAAACTGTTCAATATTATCCAGTTCTTTTTTTATACTATTTGTAACTTCCGGAATATTATGCTTGTGTGGCAATATCATATCATTCATAATCGCAACCTCACCTTTTCGCCCATTTGGAAATGCTTTTCTCCTTTTTGGAAGAAAGTTTCCTTTATATATTGACTTCTATTTGTGCCTGAATTATACTACAAACACAATGATTAAACAAGTGCTTAATTGTTAAATTAAAAGAATTGATTTAGGAGGATATACTATGAAAAAGACTTACAAAATTGAAGTTGATTGTGCGAATTGTGCCAATTTAATGGAAGATGCTGCGCGTAAAACAAAAGGGGTTGAGAATGCTGTTGTTAACTTTATGACTCAGAAAATAATCGTTGAATTTGCAGAGGGAGAGGAGCCGAAGGCAGTTATGGAGCAGGTTCTTGCGGCTTGTAAAAAGGTAGAGCCAGACTGCGAAATTTTTCTGTAAAGTTCTGTAAATCAAAGACGTTTTAGGTGAAATGGCACTCTTAAAATACTGGTAAAGCTATTTTGAGAGTGCCATTTGTTCATTAATAAAGATTAATGAACATCAATAAAAATTAATAAAGAAATTGTAATTGTTGAAGTTGAATCAGTAATGAAAGGAAAAAAGACGATATGACAAAGAAACAAAAGAAAATGCGGAATCGTATTTTGATTGCTGCAGCAATGCTGGTTGGTTTGCATTTTCTTTCCATAGAGATATTTTCGCAATTAGATAAGTATTTATTTCCTTCCGCAGGACGTATTGTGCGTTTTGTACTCTATTTGATTGATTATTTTATCATTGGATATGATATTTTGCGGAAAGCAATAAAAGGAATTAAGAATGGCAGGGTGTTTGATGAAAATTTTTTGATGGCAGTTGCAACAGTTGGGGCTATGATACTGGCGGTTTCATCGAACGGAGATTATTTTGAAGCAATTGCAGTTATGCTATTTTATCAGGTAGGAGAATTATTTCAAGGATATGCGGTGGGAAAAAGTCGTCGCAATATCAGTGAACTTATGGATATCCGACCGGATTATGCAAATATAGAGCTGGATGGCAAGCTGGAACAGGTGGATCCGGATGAAGTGCAGATTGGAAGTATTATTTTTGTACAGCCGGGTGAAAAAGTGCCGATTGATGGAGTGATCGTGGAAGGAAACTCCAGTTTAAACACAAGTGCTCTGACAGGAGAAAGTCTTCCACGTGAAGCGAAAATAGGTGATGAAATCATTAGCGGTTGCATTAATTTGACGGGGGTTCTTAAGATAAAAACAACAAAAGAGTTTGGAGAATCTACCGTTTCTAAGATTTTGGATTTGGTGGAAAATGCAAGTTCTAAAAAATCCAGATCTGAGAATTTTATTTCCAGATTTGCAAAGATCTACACGCCATTTGTATGCTACAGTGCATTGGTTCTGGCCATTCTCCCACCGCTTGTCCGGATGATTGTTTTGGGTATGTCTGCTGAGTGGGGAACCTGGATTTATCGAGCATTGACGTTTCTTATTATAAGCTGTCCATGTGCACTCGTAATCAGCATTCCGCTTAGTTTTTTTGCGGGAATCGGAGGTGCAAGCCATGCGGGAATATTAGTAAAAGGTTCCAATTATCTGGAAACACTTTCCAAAGTCAGAACAGTGGTTTTCGATAAAACTGGAACTCTTACCCAAGGCGTTTTTGAAGTAAACGATATTCATCATAACGAAATGGAAAAAGAACAAGTGATTGAGTATGCAGCATTGGCAGAGAGTGCATCTTCACATCCAATCAGTAAAAGTCTTCAGCGTGCATACGGAAAAGAGCTGGATCGTTCACGGGTAAGCGAGATACAGGAAATCAGCGGAAACGGTGTCATTGCAAAAGTAGATGGAGTTGAAGTGGCAGCCGGAAATGACAAATTGATGAAGAAACTGCATATTGCTTATAAAGATTGTCATAGCACAGGAACGATCATTCACATGGCAATTGATGGAAGTTATGCAGGTCATATCGTTATTTCAGATGTTGTCAAACCACATGCCAAAGAGGCTGTTTCATCCTTGAAAAAAGCCGGTGTGGAAAAAACAGTAATGCTTACCGGGGATGCTCAAAAGGTGGCAGAGCAGGTTGCAGATTTCCTTGGAATTGATAAAGTTTACAGTGAACTTCTTCCAGCGGATAAGGTGAATAAAGTAGAAGAATTGCTGAAAGAAAAAAATGGAAAATCGAAACTGGCATTTGTAGGTGATGGCATCAACGACGCTCCGGTGCTATCCAGAGCAGATATTGGTATTGCTATGGGGGCTATGGGATCCGATGCAGCAATTGAGGCGGCAGATGTTGTGTTAATGGACGATGATCCGATGAAAATCACAAAAGCGATTCAGATCTCCAGAAAATGCCTTCGTATTGTATATCAGAATATTGTTTTGGCGTTGGGAATTAAATTTGCCTGCCTGATCCTGGGCGCATTTGGTGAAGTGAATATGTATATGGCAATCTTTGCAGATGTAGGGGTTATGATCCTTGCGGTGCTCAATGCAATCCGATGTCTGTTTGTAAGTAAATAAGAGTTAGTGCAAAAATAAATACAAGGATTTCTGTTGCGGGATATGCTAGCCAGACTCCTGTCATTCCAAAGAAATAAGAAAGAATAAATGCCATAGGAACCAGGATAAAAAAACTTCGTAAAAGTGAAATAATTTGTGCCGGCAGAGGATGATTTATGGATATAAAATAAGTAGATAATACAATATTAAATCCAATAAATGGACACGCAGTAAAATAAAGTTTTAAACCAGGGATAGCATACTGAGTTAAAACAAAATCTTGCTCTCTGTTAAAAACGGAAACCAGGTAGGGTGCATTAAAGAAAATAATTCCATATATGACAGCGGATAAAAGTACGGAAGTCACCAGGGAATAGTTCAAGAGTGTTTGTACATTTTCCTTATTTTCAGCGCCATGGTTTTGGCTGATCAGAGGCTGCATCCCCTGAGATAATCCGGTATACAACGAAATTACGACAAGAGAAATAACACTAATAACGCCGAAAGCTGCGACACCGACATTGCCGGCAATTCTAAGCATAATAAAGTTAAAAACAAGCATAACCACTCCAGAGGCTGCTTCTGTCAAAAATGGTGGAATACCATTGGCAAGGATTTTTCCGATGTTTTTTTTCATTTGAACAAGGTTCGTGGATATGAAATGAAAAGAATTATTTTTCTTAATAAAATAAGGCAGCAGAATGAGCATACTTATAACAGGGGATAATCCGGTTGCAAAGGCAGCTCCGAAAATCCCCATATTGAAAGGGAAAATAAAAATATAATCCAATATAATATTTGAAAAACTTCCGGTTATCATGGCTGCCATTGAAAGAGAAGGATGGCCATCGTTTCTGACAAAACACTGTAGCAGATGATTGAGCATAAATGCGGGTGCAAAGAGCATAAGTGTTTTCAAATAGATGTTTGTTATTTCAAAAACCTGACTGTCGGCTCCAAGCAGTTTCGTAAGAGGGCGAGAGGCAAAGAACCCCGCAAAAAAGAAAATTGCGGCGAACATAAATACAAGTATAAAAGCATTTGTAAATATTTGGTCGGCAGTCTTGGACTTGCTACGACTTTTGAGAATAGAAAATCGAGAACTGCCTCCAATGCCGATCATAAGACCAGCCCCACTGATCATGCAAAATACAGGAAATGCAAGATTCAGAGCAGTAAGACCATTTGTTCCGAGGTCGGCAGATACAAAGAAAGTATCCGCCAGTGTATAACAGGAATAAGCAATCTGCCCCAAAATATTGAAAGAAATATATTTGGAAAAATCTTTTAAAATATTTTTGTTCATATAGCCTCCCAAAACCAGATTTTAATTTTAACAAAAAACGCTCCCGAATACAAAGTAGCCTTTGTACCCGGGAGCGTTTCAAACCGTAGCTACAGAATAGCATAGAAAATTAAAAAGTGCAAGAATTAATCAAATAGAGAAGGGAACACCGTTGTTTATACCGTTCTAACATAATCTTTATTTTAGTGGCATACATTGTAAAAAGATGTTTGCAGGGGAATATTTGTGAAAGATTATATTGAGGAGAGAGCCGTTGAAATCGCAGCGTATATAATAGAAAATAATGCGACGGTGAGGCAGACGGCAAAGAAATTTGGAGTAAGTAAGAGTACGGTACATAAAGATGTGACGGAACGTCTTATACAAATTAATCCATCACTAGCTTTGGCAGCGCGTAAGGTGTTGGATACAAATAAGTCAGAGCGACATATTCGGGGCGGACTTGCTACAAAAGAGAAATATTTACAGCAACATATATTGACAGAACAATAGGAAATCGTAAGAGCTGTGGGAAATGGAAACCGCAGCTCATATTATTTTAAGCACTTATGCTTGTCGAAAATCTGTTTCAGAACACTTGTGTTATGTTATGAAATCATTTAGAATGGATTTAAAAGTTTTAGTAAAAGTGATGATAGTTGTAGGATGTGAGAGAAGATGAAAAAGACAAATTCTATAAAGCAAGAGCTGCTTGTGCGTTTTTTGCTGGCAGCATTGATCCCGATTTTATTTTTTGTTGTAATGACTCAGATGAATTTAAGGAAAGAAATAGTATCAATGGAGATGCTCATTTTTCTAATGATTATAATTGCGGTCGTGTTGTCTTTTTTATTTTCAAAGCCGTATATGAAATCTATTGTTATATATCATGCGGCACAGTGCAGGTTGGAAGCAGGTGATTTTACTGTTCGTATAGAGATTGACAAGTCAAAGCCGCGCGAGGTGCGGCAGATTGCCCGGGAGTTTAATCGAATTGTGGCGCATATGGAACAGATGGTGGAACATACCAAGCAAGTAGCAGAGGAGCAACGGATTGCAGAGTTGTCAGCATTAGAAGCACAGATTGATCCGCATTTTCTGTATAATACGTTGGATGCAATTAATTGGAAAGCGATTGAAAATGAACAGTATGAAATTAGTGAACTGTTAGGAGCGTTAGCTGATATTTTTCGGCATACGGTTCAGAATACAGGGGGGATTACGACATTAGGAAAGGCCTTAGAGTGGTCGAAACAATATATTTTATTGCAGAGTGTTAAGTTGGGAAAAGAACCGGAACTTGTTGTGAAAGTGCCAGAAGAACTTCAAAATTTCTGTATGCATAAGTTATTGCTTCAGCCTTTCGTGGAAAATGCTGTAAAATATGCATTTCAAGAGAAAGAAGGAAATTGCGTTTTGCGTGTTGAGGCAAAAAAAATTGATGAACAATTACATATTATTATTGAAGATAATGGTGTCGGAATGGATGAGGAGTTGGTAAAACAGCTGAATAGCACAACAGATGAGATGCATGGACACGTAGGAATTGCGAATGTTAAAAAGCGTTTGAAATTATATTATGGGGAAGATGCAGGTGTATATTTTGAGAGTGTAAAAGGGCATTATACAAGAGTGCATTTATTTATACCAATGATTGGAGATATAATCACAGCAGAATAGATAAATAAGTATGCCGCCTACAAATTAAAACATGTGGAAAAAGGGAACATAACAATAGCATGAAAAGTACAGACAGAAAATAAAGGGGAGGTACCGCATGAAAATCGTAGTGGTAGAGGATGAAGCACCAATTCGTGAAGGAATGGCAAAAATATTAAAAACAATTAATCCAAAGTATGAACTGGTAGGGACTGCAGTAGATGGATTGAGCGGATATCAATTGATTCAAGAACAAAAACCGGATCTAATCATAATGGATATACGAATGCCTAAAATGAACGGTTTAGAAATGATGGAAAAACTAAGAATGGAAGGGTGTACCAGTCGTTTTGTGATTTTATCTGCGTATTCAGAATTTGAATATGCAAAACGAGCAATAGATGCAGGAATTATCAGTTATTTATTAAAACCGATCAAACTTCCAGAATTAAAGGCAGCACTCCGTCAGGCAGAGGAAACCATTGAAAAGGAACACAACAGAGATAATGCATTTTCAATAGATAATATTTTCTTGGGATGCCTGAATGGGCAATTGGTTCCGGATGAATCTTTTGATGCCATGACTCAGGAACGATATGGATTTACAGTTCAGGAGCCGGTTGAAATTTTTATGGTATGGCTGGGGGAACAATATGAAGAACAGAAGAAACGTGTACGAGAGTTATTAGAGCATGTATCGGAGCAATCGGTAAAGAGTAGTGCATATATTAAAGAAAATGATAGTTGGAAAACAGTACTGTTGATTTTATATCGATTACCACAAGGTGTTTCGAAATTTGAGCGTTATCGGGACATTGTTTCACCGATGTTGGGGAGAAATTTAAAGCGACCATATATTTTTCAATGGGGAAAATCAGATAGCTTGTTTGAGATTGCAAGGGTACTTCGAGAAATGAAAGCAGAATTAGAATGGAATCTTTGTTTCCCGGAAGGTCATATGTTGTATAAGGAAGAAATCACAGCAATGCCTTTTTTTCCGATTAATTATCCGATACAGTTAGAAGAAAAGGCACGACAAGCAGTGCTGAAGAAGGATGGGATAAAGTTAAAGCAGAGTTATCAGGATCTGGTATCATATTTACAGAAAAATCAATGTCATCCGAGACAAATAAAGGAAATTTTAATTCGATTTAATTGGAATATGGCAAATGTTCAGCGCATGCGAAAAAAAGAGACAGATTTACAGGTTCATCATATTTTGCAAAGCATGGTAACAGCAGTTACCTGGGGAGAGATTCAAAAAAATATAGAAATGTTTATTGATTTGATTTATGAATCACCAAAACCAGATGAGTTTAATTCTGTCAGTGAAATGGTACAGAAAGCAAAAGAACTGATTCAGAATTATTATAGTCAGGGGATTACTTTAGAGGAAACGGCACGAAAGTTATTTGTGTCAGAAGAATATTTAAGTACACAATTTAAAAAAGAAACAGGTGCTTCTTTTACTGAGACAGTGCGGAAGTATCGAATTGAAAAAGTGAAAAGACTGTTGCTTGATACAACTTTGAAACTAAATCAGATAGCAGAGTTGGCTGGTTATTCGGATCCAAAGTACATGAGTCGTGTGTTTAAAGAGGAAGTGGGGATGCTTCCGGGAGAGTTTCGAAAGCTATCTCATTAAAATATTCGACTTTTTTCAGAAATTTCTTCTTTTTTTAATTAGAAAATATGGTAAGATATACTTGAGCGGAAAGTTAATAAATTATTAGAAACGGGGCACTGCCAAATATTTAGCTGCATAAATAATATAACCCTCCCCCCCTCATAGTATTATATATCGCAAAAGAAAGGTGTTTCGTTTCGAAAATAAAGCTGTTGATTTCGTAGTTGCATAGGCTTCTGTGTTACAACAGCTTTATTTTTTTCTTTATTTTTAGCATCTTTTTTTGTATACTAAAAAAGGAATGTTCATTTAATAAAGAAATAAGCAAAATTGAAATAAAAACAGGAGGACAAATATTTGAAAAACGAACTAGTTATCGTAATAGATTTTGGCGGTCAGTATAATCAGTTGGTTGCGCGTCGTGTTAGAGAATGCAATGTATATTGCGAAATCTATTCCTATAAGATTGATATTGAAAAAATTAAGGAAATGAATCCAAAAGGTATCATTTTAACAGGAGGACCGAATAGCTGTTATGAAGAGGGGGCTCCAACTTACACAAAAGAATTATTTGAATTAGGAATTCCGGTTTTGGGACTGTGTTATGGTGCACAGTTGATGTCACATGTACTTGGTGGAGAAGTAAAAGCTGCACCGGTTCGTGAGTATGGAAAGACAGAAGTACTGATTGATAAGACCGACTCTAAGATTTTTGAAAATGTTTCTGCATCAACTATCTGCTGGATGAGCCATTTTGATTATATCGCGCAGGCGGCACCGGGATTTGAAATTAGTGCACATACGGCAGATTGTCCGGTCGCAGCAGCCGAGAATGCGGAAAAGGGTCTTTATGCAATTCAATTTCATCCAGAAGTATTGCATACGGAAGAAGGCACGAAGATGATTAATAACTTTGTGAAAAATGTCTGCAAATGTACAGGTGATTGGAAAATGGATGCGTTTGTAGATGAAACAATCAATGCAATTCGTGAAAAAGTTGGTAATGGAAAAGTATTATGTGCATTGTCCGGCGGAGTAGATTCTTCTGTAGCTGCAGTAATGTTGTCAAAAGCAATCGGTTCACAATTGACTTGTGTTTTTGTGGATCATGGTCTGCTACGTAAAAATGAAGGAGACGAAGTAGAGGCTGTTTTTGGCCCAGAGGGAAATTATGATTTGAATTTCATTCGGGTTAATGCGCAACAGCGGTTCTATTCTAAATTACAAGGGGTAACGGAACCGGAGAAGAAACGTAAAATAATTGGTGAAGAATTTATTCGTGTATTTGAAGAAGAAGCGAAGAAAATCGGGGCAGTAGACTTCCTTGTACAGGGGACTATTTATCCGGATGTTGTAGAAAGCGGATTAGGTGGAGAATCTGCAGTAATCAAATCTCACCATAACGTGGGAGGATTGCCGGATTACGTAGATTTCAAAGAAATTATAGAACCACTTCGTGATCTATTTAAAGATGAAGTGCGAAAAGCAGGATTAGAAATGGGAATTCCGGAATATCTTGTATTTCGCCAGCCATTCCCGGGACCGGGACTTGGAGTCCGTATTGTAGGTGAAGTGACGGAGGAAAAGGTACGCATTGTTCAAGATGCAGATGTGATTTATCGCGAAGAGATTGCCAATGCCGGTATGGATCGTAGTATAGGCCAATATTTTGCAGGACTTACAAATATGCGAAGCGTTGGAGTTATGGGGGATGAAAGAACCTATGATTATGCAGTGGCTTTAAGGGCTGTAAATACCGTGGATTTCATGACAGCAGAGGCAGCAGAGATACCGTTTGAAGTATTGCAGAAGGTAATGAGCAGAATAATTAATGAGGTCAAAGGGGTCAATCGCGTATTTTATGATCTGACGAGTAAGCCACCGGGAACAATAGAGTTTGAATAATATATTAGAGCCAAGAAATGCCTATTTTACGGGCTTTCTTGGCTCTTTCTATGTCCGTTGACAATCAAATGACAATACTTTTTTAATATTATTGTAAATAATTTCTTTTTATTTAGCTGGGAATTGACTTTTCCAGTCTAAATAATCTTTTTCTGTAATCTCTTCATTTCTGAATTTCTGGTACATATCAGCCCATGCTCCAATATTATCCAGCATATTTAAAGAATCATGTCCTTTGTCTTTAAACATGAGTTGTGGTACGCCGGATTCATCCCGGTAGGCGTGCAGACCATATTGATCCTCTAAAGCAAATAATGCGTGCATGACACTAACATAAGTATCAAAGTTTGGATCAGACATGGCGTATGGACTGATCTTTAATGAGTTTGCTATTTTTTCCAATTGTTCTGATGATGGAAAACGATTCCCAAGTTCATAATTTCTAATTGCCGATTCGCTCAAGCCGGACATGATTGCCAATTCTTTCTGTGTATATCCTTGATCGATCCGGAATTTTCTTATTTTCTCACCTACTGTCATAAGAAAACACTCCTTTGCTGATTGTTACTTAAAAGTATAGCATAAACAGTTCAAAAATGAAATATAAAAATAAACCGTTCATTTTTGAAATTATTCTATTGACAGTACGGAAATGAAATGTTATGATGCATATACACCGTTCGATAATGAACTGGAAAAAGAAAGGAGGGATACAGATGGCTAGTAAATTATTTATATCAGCAAAAGAAGTAGCGAAAGAATTAGAAGTATCTGATTCCTATGCGTATCGTTTGATCCGTCAGTTAAATGCGGAATTGGAACAAAAAGGTTTCGTTGTTGTCAAAGGAAAAATCAGCCGTAAATATTTTGAAGAACGAGTTTACGGTATGAACGAAATGAAATAGCAGGAGGTGATGTTTTGACAGTAATCAAAAACCAAAAGTCAAATACTTACGAGGTAAGAACCTATTATAAGGACTGGACTGGCGTAAGAAAGCAGAAGACGAAAAGGGGATTTAAACGCAAATGTGATGCCCAGGAATGGGAAAGAGCGTTTAAATTAAAGGAGAATTTGAGTCTGGATATGTATTTTGAAGATTTTGTAGATCTTTATCTGAATGATATCAAATCCAGAATCAAATATAATACCTGGCTGACGAAAAAGCATATTGTAGAAAAAAAGATTCTCCCATATTTTTCGAAAAAGAAGTTGCAGGAAATAAAACCTTCCGATATTCGACAGTGGCAGAACACCATGATGAACTATCGAAATAAACAAGGAGAAGGCTATTCACAGGTCTATCTAAAGACCATCCATAATCAGCTGAGTGCAATTTTGAATCATGCAGTTAATTTCTATGATTTGAAAAGCAATGCTGCACGCAAGGCAGGATCTATGGGAAAAGAAAGAACAAAAGAGATGCTTTTCTGGACAAAAGAAGAGTATATGAAGTTCATTGAAGCGGTGGCGGATAAGCCAATCTCCTTTTATGCATTTGAAATCTTATATTGGTGTGGAGTGCGTATGGGAGAGTTGTTAGCACTGACACCGGCAGATTTCGATTTTCAGGCTTGTACTATCCGGATCAATAAGTCTTATCAAAGATTAGAGGGGAAGGATATTATTACGGATCCTAAGACTGTGAAGAGTAATCGTATGATCACCATGCCGGAATTTTTAAGCGAAGAATTAGAAGCGTATATAGGAATGCTGTATGGTTTAAATGAAAATGACAGGATATTCCAAATTTCAAAAAGCTATCTTCATCATGAAATGGATCGTGGTGTGAAGTTGTCAGGAGTGAAGAGAATACGAATCCATGATTTACGACATTCTCACGTGTCATTGTTGATTAATATGGGATATTCTGCGGTGGCAATTGGAGAAAGGGTAGGGCATGAAAGTGTGGAAATCACATATCGATATGCGCATTTATTCCCGACAATCCAAACAGAAATGGCGGAAAATCTAAATCAGGAAAGAGAGGAATATCTGGATGAGTGAAAAAAATAGGGATAACAAGAATCGGTGGCGTAATGTGACCATAGCGTTTCGAATGTCTCCGGAAGAAAATAAAGAGCTAGATTTAAGAGTAAAGATTTGTGGATACCAGACGAGACAAGAATATATCATTGAAAGTGTTTTACATCAAAAAGTCACAGCAGTAGGAAATCCGTTGATGTTAGTACAGTTTAGAAAACAGCTTCGAGGGATTGAAGAGGAACTAAAAAGGTTAACTACATTAGAGGATGCCGATGAAGAGTTGTTTACACCTATTCGAACAATGTTGGAGATATTAAATGCATTTGCAGAAGAAAGAAACTATGAAAGAAGGAAAAAAGAAAAAGCCCAGAAATAATCTGAGCAAGTTCCCTGATCATCAGAATAACTGATATATCACCTTAACAACTTGAGTATATCACAAAATTGTTGTTGCAACAATTGTTAAATTCTGTTTGCCAGGGACTTGCCCGGTTGGGCAGGAGGTGGAAATGGAAGATAATTATAGAGAAGTAAAAAAGGCAGAACCATGCCTGAAATTGATCCACATGGATCAGGTTGAAGTGGAAGAAATCGAATGGCTCTTTTATCCCTTCATACCATATGGGAAGGTCACCATTATTCAGGGAGATCCTGGAGAGGGGAAGACTACTGTGGTGTTGCAGATCATAGCAAAATTAACAAAAGGAGAAGCAATATTAAGTGAGACAAGCGAAGGAAAATCTGAAGAGACAGGTGTAGAGCCAATCAATGTGATTTATCAAACAGCTGAAGATGGACTGGGCGATACGATCAAACCAAGATTGTTAGCGGCAGGGGCAGATTGTTCCAGAGTCTTGGTAATTGATGACCAGGATCAGCCATTAACAATGGTAGATGCAAGGCTGGAAGAAGCGATCATACAGACGAAAGCAAGACTTGTAGTATTAGATCCAATTCAAAGCTTTCTAGGGGCTGGTGTTGATATGCATAGGGCAAATGAGATTCGCCCATTGATGAAAAGAATCTCTGTATTAGCAGAAAAATATCAATGTGCCATTATTCTGATCGGTCATATGAATAAAAATAGTAATGGAAAATCATCCTATCGTGGATTGGGTTCTATTGACTTTCAAGCGGCAGCAAGAAGCGTGTTGATTGTTGGAAGAGTGAAAGATGAACCGGAAATCCGAGTGATCTGTCATGTAAAGAGTTCTCTTGCTCCGGAAGGAGATGCTATCGCCTTTCGATTAGACAAAGAAAAAGGATTTCATTGGATTGGAAAATATGACATCAGTGCAGAGGACTTATTGTCTGGTGATGGGCGAGGGCAAAAGATCCGAAGTGCGAAAGAATTTTTAAAAGAGATCTTAGCAAATGGATCAATGGAACAGGCAAAAATAGCGGAAGAAGCAGAAGAACGAGGAATTAAAAAGAAAACACTTTGGAATGCGAAGAAGGAATTACAGATTGATTCTGTGAAGATAGGGAATAAATGGTTCTGGATGTTACAAGAAGAGTAAAGGAAGATGGCAAGATTACCATATCTTAAAGAATAGGGAATCTTGCCACCTTGATTAAAAAGGAGTGAAGTGATGAAAAAAGTACAGATTGATTATGAACTGTTTCGAAAATTGATCTTTTATCATCTGGGTTCAGATGATCAGTATGAAGAAGATATTCGAAATGGCTTGGAAGAAAAATTGGATGCATTAGTCAGACATGAACTCTATACGAAGTATAAGACGGCTCCTTCTGAGGAAGAGCAGGAGAAAGCACGACAGGAATATTTAGATAAGCGTGGAGTGTCAGCCAGTTATCGGTGGTGATGTTTGTTTGGGGAATATAGAACAGGAGCGTGGCACGCACCTGTATCATACCAAACAAGGAGAATTGCCGTAGGGTGTAGCCGATACAGTGCTGGCTGATTTGAAAGCTCCCGGCAGGGCGCAAGGGTACTTTTGATGGACGTTAGGCTGTCGAAAGTGCTTTTGCGTTACTTTTGACAAAAGTAACAAAACATGATCGCCATATCTGGCGTTTTAAAATGAAGGAAAGGAGATTTATTGAAGAGGACGATTAGTTTTATGACAGGGAAAGGCTCCCTGAACCATAACAGTAGAAAATTTCATGCAAAGAATACGGATCCGAACAGAACCCATTGGAATGTTGAATATTGTAATGAAGATATCAAAGACGTATATCATGAATTATTTGACGAAGCCTTGAAACGTTACAACGATAAACAGACTCGAAAAGATCGTAAGATAGATGATTACTATGAAAAGATACGTTCCGGGAAACAAGAAAAATTATTTCATGAGGTTATCCTTCAGATCGGTGATAAAGACAATATGAGATCAGAAACGATGGAGGGACAGCTTGCTGCAAAGATATTAGATGAATACATGAAAGGATTTCAAGAACGGAATCCTACGTTGCGAGTATTTGCTGCTCATCTGCATTTAGACGAAGCAACACCACACCTACATATTGATTTTATTCCCTATGTTACAGGAAGTAAGCGAGGACTTGATACAAGAGTATCTTTAAAACAAGCCTTATCGTCATTAGGATTTAAAGGTGGTTCCAGAAGTGAGACGGAGCTAAATCAATGGGTACAATCAGAAAAGGAAAAATTAGCCATGGTCATGAGGGAAAATGAGATAGAATGGGAGCAGAAAGGAACTCATGAACCACATCTTTCTGTGTTGGATTACAAGAAAAAGGTTCGAGAACAGGAAGTAGAAGAATTAACGGAACATAAGAATTTATTGGAACATGATTTGCATGATATCAGCGAATGTGTGGATGAGATCCAAAAGGAAAAAGAACAGGTAGAAAAAGAGAGAGATGCAGTAATTAAAAAGACAGAAGTGTTAGAAAAACGATTTTCTGCACTAAATTCAAAAGCTGGACTTGTTGACTCACATGCACGTGAGTATGGATATTATCCGGAAGAATGGCTGCCAGAAGCCGGAACTTTAGAGTCTGCAAAATCTTACAGGAAGAGAATATTTCCTTTGGTGAAAAAAGTTGCGAACATGATACAGGCATTGTATAGCAAATATTTAGAACTGAAAAGCAAAAATCAAAAGCTATCAGATCGAAACCTGGATCTTGAAAATCGTGTAGATCGGTTGCGAGAAGAAGTATCTGTTATAAAGAAAGAGAATGTAGCTTTGTTAAATGTGTCATATGATATGGATCGGGTTGTAGCTGTTTTGGGAAAAAATAAGGTCAAGGAAGCAATAGAAGTTGCAAAGCATTTGGAACAGGCAAATGCAAAACAAAACATCAAGAAGAAACGTATAGACAGAGATGGTAGATAGAGGGGAATGAGTTATTATAATGCTAAGTTAGAAAGAACCCAGTAAATACAAGGGTTTCGCTGACTTTTGTCCTACGAAAAAATGAGAAATACCATGATGATTTTGATGATGAGTATCGGTATCCGAGTCAAAATTGAGTGGTGAAATGGAGGTTTGCAATAATATAACTCACGGTACTTAGAATATAATATATTGATTGCCTATGTGATGTGGATTTCTTTCCCGCCCGGAAGAGTGATATGTCATGTAGCAATGATGTGAGTTGTTGTAGATGGATAAATGAATAGTTTGTTCTAGCTAACTATGCTTTCATTGTAGCGGATATAGAGAACTGTTATAATAGAAATATAAAGAAATAGGTAAATCGGAATTTCGTACATTTTTGAAATGCAATGCAGATGAGAAAGATCTGGATGAGCAGTTTGCAAAGGTATGAAACCAAGCCTGCCCTGATCGGATATACGGTGGAAGCCGAGTTTATCCGGCAAGCCATAACCGGGGCAGCCATACGTCCCATAGAGTAGTGTGATTTTCAATAATAAAACGATATAAGATTTATTTTTGATTACGAAACGAACTTGGCATCATTCCATAGTGATTTTTGAACTGTTTATAAAAATGGGTACGGTTTTTAAAGCCAAGCTGAAATGCAATCTCAGAAATCGAGAGATCCGTTTCTTTGAGCAGATCAATGGCCTTCGTTAAGCGATAGTTCATACAATAACTAGATAAGTTTAAATTGCTGTATTTTTTGATAATCCGATTGATATAATCTCCGCTATAATGCAATTTTGTTTCTAGTTCACTACGTGAAATCAATCCGTTGGAATCTTCTATCATATGGGTTGCTCTGGAAAAAATTAAAAAGTCGTTGTTGTAATCTAATTTCACATGAGTTGTGTGAAAAGCTGTTGTATCACATATAAGTCCTAAAATATTGCAAATATATCCGTCAATCAGATGGGAACTCCCAAAGGTAGGAGAAAGCATAGTTTTTGAGATGCTTTCTCCGTTTTTATACATACAGCGATGTGCAAAATCATTTCCTTGTACCGGAAATATATCAAGGAATTGCTTGTTAGACAGAACATCATTATTTTCACTTTCTTGCAAGAATTTTAAGATTGGACTGTCCAGTATCTCCTGTTCTTCTGCAAAATAGAGATTGTGCGTCTCTTTTATCATCTTAGTGATATATTCCTTGGATAGATTGAGAAAAAATACACGGAAGTTTCCATCAAATCTTTCGGCATGTCTCAAATTTCGGTTAACGATACATCCTGAACCTTTGGGATAGATACGGATAGTATTTTCAATAGAGTTTGTTACAGTCCCGTCTAAAACATACATGAATTCATAGAAATCATGTTGATGTAACACTCGATTTTGACTTGTGAAGATTGTGCTGATGTTTGGAACAATTGTGTGTTTAATGTCAGTCGGGGTAAAATTAGTCAAACTGATATATTCATTTACTTCATCCTTATAATAGGTCTCTAATACGAAACTAAATGGTGTTTCTAAATGATAATATTGATTAAAATGACTTTCTCTTCCATAGATAGTTAATGCATTTTTATAATCTTTATTAAATGATATTTTCGGCATATAAGCACCTCGATTCCCAGATATGTTACAAAGTATATCATATTCCACCAATAAATGATATTGTTGACGAATAATAATTACGATATGATTGAAACATATCATATAGAGAGCTCATGAGCCGGCAAAATGGGCATAACATTTAAGGAGGAAGTTACAATGGGAGAGAATGCTTCGCAAAAAAAATATTTAAAGTTTTATCAAAAGTTAGCTTATGGATCTGGTGATCTTGCATCAAACTGTAGTTATGGATTAGTTTCCAGCTTTTTGTTGTTGTATCTTACAAGTGTAATGGGAATGAATAGTGCTGTGATTGGTACATTGATGTTGGTATCCAAGTGTGTGGACGGAGTTACAGATGTGTTCTTTGGGAATATAATTGACCGAACACATTCTAAAATGGGAAAAGCCAGACCGTGGATGTTATATGCACAAATTGGTGTATCAGGTTGTTTGGCACTGCTTTTCTCAGTTCCGGCAGGAATGGGAAGAACTGCACAGTATGCATATTTCTTCGTATTTTATACCTGTTTAAATGCAATTTTTTATACAGCGAATGGTATTGCATATTCATCATTGACTGCATTGATTACAAAAAACCCAAATGAAAGAGTTCAACTTGGTTCATTCCGTTTCATGTTTGCAGTTGTAACAAATATTGTATTAGGATTTGCAGTAACTTCTGCAGTAAGTGCTTTTGGTGGTGGTGCAAATGGATGGAGAATGGTTGCTATTGTATTTGCAATAATTGCACTTGTTGTAAATACCATCAGTGTTCTTGCTGTGAAAGAACTTCCGGATGAGGAAGTAACTGTGAAAGAGGACGGAAAATCAGCTGAAGATAAATTAAGTTTTCTGGATACAATTAAAGTCCTTTTGAAAAATAAATATTATCTGATGATTGTTGCTATTTACATTGTGTATTATATTATGAGCAATCTTGTTACAGGATCAGGTGTTTTCTTTGCAACATATTATCTTGGAAATGAAGGAATTTATGGATTACTAAATATGATGAAAATGTTTCCGGTAATCTTTGCATTAATTATTGCACCGTTCATTATTAAAAAAGTCGGTAATATGCAGAAGGTAAATACATGGGCATATGGCATCAGTTGTGTACTTGGCATTCCACTGATTTATGCTGCAGTAACGAAAAATATCACACTTTTTCTCATTATTCTTTTCGTAAAAGGCGTATTTGCAGGATTCCTCAGTGGCTCATTGAATGCGTTTATTGCAGAGGCCAGTGCTTACACAACAAGAACAACTGGAATTCGCATGGAAGGAACGATGTACTCTTGTTCTTCTCTCGGTGTTAAAATCGGTGGTGGAATCGGTACAGCTGCAGTGGGCTGGTTATTAGCAGTGGGCGGATTTGTAAATGATGCCGCTGTTCAGACAGCAGGAGCGACAAATATGATTTTATGGATATATCTGATCATTCCGGTTCTCATCGGTGTGCTGATTACATATTTACTTTCCAGACTTGATGTAGAAAAAGCAAATCAGAAATGGGATGAAGAACATCAGAATGTATAGGAGCAGTGTGTTATGGAAAAAATAAAGTTACTAGATAATTGGAAATTCTGTAAAGGGGTGGTTTCCTCATTGAAAATCATGGAGATGTCTGGAAAGGCACCGGAGGTTGTGACCTTACCGCATGATGCAATGATTTATGAGAAACGTACCAAAGAGACAAAGAATGGAAGCCAGACAGGATTTTATCCAGGTGGAATTTATACATACTTTAAAGACATTGATGTGCCAGAAGAATGGGAAAACAGAGCTGCTATTCTGGAATTTGAGGGGATATATGAAACAGCAATGGTATATGTGAATGGGGCATTGGCGGCTACAAACCTGTATGGATACTCAGGATTCTTTGTGGATTTGAAACCATATTTGAATTACGGACAGATGAACCAGATTAAAGTCATTGCAGATAACTCAGCAGAAGAAAACTCCAGATGGTATTCTGGAAGTGGAATTTATCGAGATGTCAATCTATATCTTGGAGGATCCACTTATATTCCGCCGGAAGGTGTGAAAATTACAACGATATCTGCAGATGAAAAAATGGCAAGGTTGGAATTAGCTGTTCAGATAGAAAACATCTCCGAAGATTCCAGAGCAGATGAAGCTCAAGTGGATATTTATTATGAAGGAGCAGTAATTTGTAGTTGTAAGAAAGAAATCACAGATGAGGAATGTGGACTAAAACAGTTCACATGGAATGTGGAGATTGAACATCCACACTTATGGGATACAGAATATCCAAATCTCTATCAAATAGAAGTTACTCTTTTGAAGAATGGAGAAATTCTTGATAAACAGAAGGAACATTTTGGAATTAGAACCATTTATGTAGATGGAAAACACGGGTTCTGCCTAAATGGAAAGTCATTGAATCTGCGGGGAACTTGTTTGCATCATGATAATGGAATTATTGGTGCAGCAACGATATATGATGCGGAACGAAGAAAGATTCGTATTATCAAAGAAGCAGGATTTAACAGTATTAGAAGTTCTCATCATCCAATCAGCAAGGCAATGCTGGATATCTGTGATGAAATGGGGATTATCGTTATGGATGAACTGTTTGATATGTGGACGGTTCATAAAAACAGCCATGATTTTGCCTTACATTTCTTAGATGAATGGGAAAAAGTTACGACCAGAATGGTAAACAAGGACTATAACCATCCGTGTGTAGCAATCTATTCCATCGGAAATGAAATATCCGAGCTCGGAACAACGCGTGGAGTTGAAATCAGCCGGATGCTTTGTAAGAAACTACATGAACTAGATGATACACGATTTACGACTTGTGGCGTGAATGGGTTAAATGCGGCAGGAGCCAGACTATTTGAAATTATGAGAGATGTGGCTCCATTGATTAAACGAAAAGATGAAGGGAATAGCGGTGACAATCAAGGGCAATCCATGGGAAGCAATGCACTCAATGGAATCATGGAGTTCATGTCTGGTGAGGCAGGAGACGCATTTGCAGCACATCCTAAATTATCAGAAGCTATTGCAGGAGTAAGTGATGCGACAGATATTGTAGGATTAAATTACATGACAGGACGCCATGTGTTAGAGGCACAGCTACATCCGAATAAAGCGGTAGTGGGAACGGAAACATTTCCAGCAGATATATTCAGATTGTGGACATTGGTAGAGGATTATTCTCATATTATAGGAGATTTTACCTGGACAGGATATGATTATCTCGGAGAAGCAGGCTGTGGTATTTTTTATTACGATGGAACAAAGAATTTTGGCAGTGTCTATCCGGATCGTCTGGCATATATTGGGGATATCACAATTACAGGGGTACGAAGACCAATCAGTTATTATCGTGAAGTTGTATATGGATTAAGGCATGAACCATATATTGCGGTTGAACGAGTTGATCGTAATGGACAGACTCCATCGAAAACTCCGTGGATGTTTAAAGATAATATTTCCAGCTGGACGTGGACTGGATACGAAGGTACTTCTGCAAGTGTCGATGTCTATTCTGACGCAGAAGAAGTAGAACTCTTTCTGAACGATGAGAGTCTGGGGAGAAAAAAAGCTGGAAAAGAAAACCAATATATGGCTGAATTTACCGTGCCGTATCAAGCAGGAACATTGATGGCAATTGACTATGTGAATGGAATGGAACGGGGACGATATTCATTGGAAACAGCTAAGAAATCAACAACTCTTGATGTGAAAATGGATAAAAAAGTGCTTACTGCCAATGGACAAGATCTGTGTTATCTGAACATTACGCTTTGTGATGAAAGTGGAAAAACGAACCAGCAAGAAATAAAACAGATTACGGTATCTGTTGATGGTGCAGGTAAATTACAAGGTCTTGGAAGTAGTAATCCGTCTAATGAAGAAGATTATTTTGACAGATGTTGTAATACATTTGATGGAGATGCGATGGCATGTGTAAGAGCCGGACATGAATCTGGAATCATTACAGTAACAATTTCAGCAAATGGATGCGAAGATGTAGTAAGAAAAATAGAAGTGAGGTAGCGGCATGAAAAAGCTATATAAGAAAATAGTTTCATTAGTAATGAGTGCGCTTTTAGCAGTAATGGTTTTGCCGGTAACAACTCATGCATCAAATCAGCAAGATAATGATATTGTATACGGTGCGGATATTGGGTGGTTAAGTCAAATGGAAAATCAGGGGATACAATATTTGAATGAGGACGGAAATGTCGATGATGCGTTGTCTGTGTTAAAGAATAAAGGCATTAATGCGGTTCGATTAAGGGTTTTTGTAAATCCGGAGACAGATTTTGTTTGGACAAAACCTGATGGAACAACATGTCTTTTGGGATATTGTGATACTCAAGGGTTGTTATATACTGCGCAAAGAGCCAAAAATCTAGGTATGAAAATCATGCTTGTATTTCATTATAGTGACCATTTTGCAGATCCTTTATGCCAGGATATACCTGAACAATGGTCGGGGGCTTCAGCAAAAGAAATTGAAAAATATGTATATGATTATACATACTATATAATGAATTTTTTGGGAGAAAATGGAATAACTCCTGAATGGGTGCAGGTTGGCAACGAAGTGAGCTATGGTGTTCTATATCCCTATGGAAGTAATCAAACGGGTGATTTCGAGCAACTTACGGCATTTTTAAATAGTGGATATGATGCAGTGAAGGCTGTAAGCCCGAATTCAAAAGTAGTTACACATTTGACACATGGAAGTGGTATTTTACATTTTGAATGGTTTTTTAGTAATTTTATTACAAAATGCGGAGGAAAAACCGATGTAGTAGGACTTTCCTACTACCCGTATTGGACAGGTGGAGATGAGATTGAAAATGTTGCAGTAAATCTATACAATATGGCAACAAAATACGAGAAAGAAGTAATGATTTGTGAAACTGGCGAGGTGGAAACTGATGCAGCTAAAACCTATGAACTGCTTCGTAAAGAAATAAATGCCTTGAATACTGTGCCTGGAAATAAAGGCATTGGCGTTTTCTATTGGGAACCAGAAGCAAATTCACAGTATTTACCAGATGGTTACACATTAGGTGCGACTGAAGAAGTTTCTTCAAATACACTTAGATTTACAGATGCTTTAAATGCTTTCAAAACGGGTACGACATTCTTATCAAATGAGTGCTCATATGAGTTTTATAACGTGAATAGTCAGAAAGCACTTAACGTATGTCAGGGGTCCCAGGATAACAATGCGAGTATAGAACAATATACGTATGGTGGATGGAACAGCCAAAAATGGATATTTGAGCAGGTAGATGGAAACTATTATATTATAAAGAACAAGAACAGTGGTCTTGTTTTGGATGTGAATTCTATGTCCACGCAGGTGGGGGCATCTATTATACAGTATGAATATAATCAAGGATGGAACCAGATGTGGGAAGTGATTGAAAAGGATGATGGTTCATATGCTTTAAAAAATCGATTGAGTGGATTGTATTTAGGCGTTAGAAATAATTCTTCAGCAGATGGTGAGTGGTGTCAGCAAACAAATTTAAGTGAAAGTGGAACATCCTGGTATCTAGTTGTGACGGAATAATAAACTATATTCATGAGATTGTTTATTGTATAAAGATAATCTTGAAGCGTCCTAGGAAGGAAAAACTTCTCAAATCATGGGGCTATCGGTTAATACCGATTTTTAGGCTCTAAATCTTAAAATATGAATCTCCCGTAGAAATCAGTATTTTTAATACTTGAACTTCTTCGGGAGATTTGTATTTTCTAGTTTCTGTATGTATTTTAGGGCGCAAAAATCCTTTAACTGCATTTTGGAAGCATTCTACAATACGAAACGAATTCATAGTCACTGTGATTATATGTCACCAAACGATTATGAAGAGCTGTATCGTAGGCTTCAGCAAGACGAATTGCAGCTGGCAGGTTAAGATGAGGAAAACCTCATTTTAACTTGTACTAAATCTTGACATAGGACCAAGAATATAATAATTTGTTATATATGATTAAGGATGATGAGTAATGCAGAATTTTCGACTTGTGGACTTTAACAACATCGAAATTTGGTGGGAGGTGTTATACAAATGAAACTGGCAGACTTATCAACTGGACCAGACTGGGTAGTATATGTTGGATTTATAATATTTGCTGTACTTTCCATAGTTTTGATTTCTGGACATGGAAGTTGGTTAATTTCCGGATATAATACAGCTTCAAAAGAAGAAAAGGCAAAATATAATGAAAAAAAGCTATGCAGAACAATGGGAATTGGAATGTCTGTTATAGCAATTCTTCTATTAATTATGGGGGTGTTTGAAAATATTTTACCGGCATTTTTTGTGTATATTGCATTGGGTATTATTTTAGCTGATTGGAATTGTCAAGAAAAGTGTAGTCGTTAAAACTCACTAAATTCTATCAGTTCC
>ENA-ORSX01000962-ORSX01000962.1-human-gut-metagenome-genome-assembly--contig:-NODE-962-length-24116-cov-6.678110_pt1 | contig 24116 bp, 22 predicted proteins | sample MGYA00241904_ERZ509172 | MGnify/ENA primary metagenome ERZ509172 (study PRJEB26280, sample SAMEA2338795) | human gut metagenome | biome: human gut; feature: human-associated habitat; material: faeces...
TACATATATGCAAAACAGCGGACCGCAGGCTTGCCCCTGCATCCGCTGTTTTGCTACATTCCAGGAGGATACCATGACAGCACGTCAGAAACGGATTTGGGATTTACTGGCAGAACACGAGTGCCTGACATCCCAACAGATTGCCGCCCTTCTGCACATCAGTGACAGGACAGTTAGAAGCGATATCAAGGAAATCAACGGGGAGCACACCTCTGAGGTCATCCGCTCCAAAAAAGGACAGGGATACTTCATAGACGCCGGTCAGCCTGAAAAGAACGTCCCCGCCTCAAAAACCCCACGTCCGGAAGACGATCTGGAATGGGCCATTATCCGGCAGGTTCTATTCTGCCGTGAAACGCCCTATCTGGAACTGGCGGAAGAACTATTCATCAGCGATACACTGCTCTCTAAAATCGTGTCCGAGCTGAACCGGAATATAACCAGGCGACACAGCCTGCCCGCCATCCTCAAACAAAACGGCATCCTCTCCCTGGCTGCCTCAGAAGAAGAAAAGCGTTCCTACTACACTCTCTATATCATGAACCGGAATGTTAACCATTATTTTGACATGGAACAATTCCAGCCCTTTTTTGACATTGTTGATTTAAAGGAGCTGAAGGAACTTATGTTCCGTGAACTGGACCTGCTTAGCCGGCATCTTTATGACACTACTATCGTCCGCCTGATAATTGACACTGCCGTCATGGCGGAACGGGCTGTATGCGGCTTTTTCATGCCTGAAACGCCTTCTGTCATGCACGAAACACCCTATGGCAAATCATCCGAAGAAGGCGCCTTAAGCACGGGCAGACACTTTTTAGAAGAACTGGGTTCCCGGCTTTTTATTTCCTTTCCCCCATCAGAATATGAGTATTTTTTCCGGCTCTTCCAAAATGATTTTTATTATGTAAGGGAGCAGCCCGACAGCCAGGCTGAAAGCCTGCTGGAGAAAATACTAATAGAAATCAATGTGGAATATGGCTTTGACTTCACCATTGACAAGAACTTCTGCCACGAAATGACAGAACAGCTCCACGGAGCCCTGGAACGGAGACGGCACAGGCAGCACGTCATCAATCCTGTCCTATCCACCATCAAGTCCAAATATCCCTTAGAATATGATATCGCCATCTTTTTTGCAGACCGTTTTAAAAATCTCTCAGGCCTATCCCTGAGCGAAGACGAAATCAGCCTGTTTGCCATCCACTTCATAAGGGCCATGGAGACAAACCTCGGAAGGACAGAGCAAAGGGTGGGGCTGATTAATCCATATGGAAAACAGATTAAGGAGCTCATGGTCAAACGCCTGGGGGATATGGGAGAGTACCGTTTTCAGATTGCCTATACCTGGTCTGTCTTTGATTATCCCCATGAAATGCCCAAGGATATCCTGGCTGTCCTCACCACGGTTCCCCTGCCCGTCCAGCCCGCAGATGTACCGGTAATCCTGTGCAGGAACTTTCTGAACTATCATGAAAAGGAAAAACTGCTCACCGTTGTCAGAGACAGCGAGGTCAACAGCATACGAACCTATTTTAGAACGCTGTTCAAACCGTCCCTGTTCTTCACCGACATGGAGTTCGATTCCCGCCGTAGCGCCGTTGCCTTTCTGTGCGGAAAACTCCGGGAACAGGGCTATGTGGGACCCGGTTTCCTGGAAAGCGTCTTGCAGCGCGAATCCATTGCTCCCACTGCCTTTGAGCCGGGTTTCGCCTTTGCCCATGCCATGGAAAACAACGCGAAACGGACCGCGGTCTGTGTATGTGTGCTGAAAAACAAGCTTCCCTGGGGCGAATACAATGTGAAGATTATCTTTCTTTTTGCCCTGGCGCCAACCTGGAACCATACCATTATTCCCATCTATAATGTGATGATTGATAATCTGTTTAAGACCAATACCATCTACAAACTGGCAAAGATCAGGGATTGCCGTCAGTTTATGGATTTGTTGATTTAACGGAGCAGATATAAAGCAGAAACAGCCTGGCGGGCAATGTGTCTGACCCGCCAGGCTGTTATTTTCATTGAAGCGTATTTATATTTTACCTTATTTATTTCTTTCTTCTCCTGCCTGCATATAGCTCACATCCCCACATGCCTTCAGTTCATATAGGCCGTCCTTATAAGTCAGGACCGTCACACTGCAATTTGCAATGCGTTCTCCCTGATACTGCTCAGGCACCAGCAAATCTAAAATAGTTGCAATCTCATCGCCGCTGGAAACTGCCAGGGCATTTCCGCCGCCTGCCTCCTGGGTTGCTTTTACAATGGTGTCCATAACCTCAATGGAACGCTTTGAGATGTCATCATAGGTCTCCGCCATATGCAGAGGATCAATGGCAGCGATTGTATCCACTTTTTCTTTCTTTGACAGCTCCAGATAGGTTGAGCCCTTCTCGTCATAGGAAGCCCCGTTGGCTTCGTATATCGGACGCCACAATTCCTCGTCCGGTTTTCCCTCAAAGCCGCCGTAAAACTCTTCCCTTAACCCGATGACTTCCTGCAATTCAGGGATATCCCCTTGATTCTGAGCCAGAATATGCTTTGCTGTTGCCCGCTGCCTTCCTAAATCGCCGGAAAACGCGGTGGTAAATACAATATCCTTCATGCCCTTTCCGGCCGCGTCAGCCTGGTATTCCCCTTCCTCCGTAAGAGGTGAATCCGCCCATCCCTGTACCTGTCCTGTGGTGTTAAAAAAAGTCTTTCCATGCCGTACCAAATAAATTGTGACATCCTTCTTCTCCGGCGCTCCTGACGTTTCTGCTGCTTGTTCTACTGCCTCTTGTATCGCCGTTTCCGTATTAGCCTGCTTTTGGCAGCCAGCCAAAGCCACCACCCCCAAAATCATAGCACCCCCTAAGCATAGCTTCCTTATCTTCATATTCATACCCCTCCCCTATTTTAAGCTCTGCTTTTATACATCTCCACCATTTCCTTTGCCAGAGCCAATGTGATTTCAGCCCCCATCATAATATCCTCGCTGTGAATCATGATAAGTCCTATTTTATCCAACTCCCCGCTGGCATCCATCGTAATCAGCCTGGTATGTACATGGTGGGCCTCTTTCATCTTCTCCCCGGCAGCCACCAGATGTTCCCCGGCCTCGTCAAACCTGCTGTTTCTGGCAGCGGCCAGCCATGGACTCGCTCCTGGCCTCTCCCGCATTACTGATAATCTGCAGGCATATCAGTTCCATATCCTCCATCACGCTTCCCCCAATTCTTTCTTAACCTGATTTAATACCTTCTCTCCATTCATTGTACCGTATGACACAGGATCAATGCTTGTCACCGGACAGGCCACCTGCTTCTTTACAGTCTCCATCTGGAATCGCACCTGGGGGCCTAAGAGAATCAGGTCGGCCTCAGCTCCAACTGCTTCCGCGTCGGAAACAGGGGCAGCCGATATCTCACATGCAAAGTCCTGCGCCTCTGCTGCTGCTTTCATTTTCTTCACAAGGATTCCGGTGGATAAACCGCCATTGCACAATAATACGATTCGTTTCATATTTTTAAATCCTCCTTCTTTTGATTGATATTATATTTATAGTTTAAATGTCCTCTTCCCCGCTCTCCAGCTTAACCAGATTCTTCTCATAAATCTTAAAGAACGGGAAATACACCAGCCCGTCAACCACAATCAGCACCAGGATAAGCAGCGGCGCTTTCCAGTCCATGGTTGAGAAAAATGCTCCGATGACAGAAGGCATCTGCCAGGACAGCATGGCAAAGCTCTTTCCAATCAGGCCTACCTGCATGGTCAGATACGCAGCCGTACCGTTGATGACCGAAGTCAGCAGGAAGGGAACAAAAAATACCGGATTCAGCATAAGGGGCAGACCAAAGATAACAGGTTCCGAGATATTGAAAAATGCAGGCACAATTCCCAGCCTTCCAATGGTCTTTAACTGTTTTGATTTTGAAAAACACAGCAGTGCCGTCAATGCCAGCACGGATCCGCATCCTCCAATCACCACAAAATATACCCAGAATGGCGTGGTAAATATGGACGGAAGGGCCTGCCCGGCTGCATGGGCAGCCGCGTTTATGGATAAATTGCCGTCGCGGATAGGCGCAAGCACACCTGAAAGGGCAGCGTCATGGATACCGAAGAACCAGAAAATATGTACCATCAGTGTTATGATAATGGTAAAACCAACACTGTCCGCTGCTGTCAGGGACGGGGAAATGGCATTGTATATCAGCTTTGGCAGCGTGGTTCCTGCCTTATTCATTATGGCGTACAATGCTATATAAATTACCATCAGCACCGCCCCCGGCACGATGGAGGCAAATACATCGGAAAGGGAAGCCGGCACCGTATCTGGCAGGGAAATTTTTCCAAAATCCCGTTTTCTCATGTAACAGTATAAATCCGCGGTCAGAATGGATATGAACATGGCCGGGATCAATCCCTTGCCGTCCATATAGGACAGCTCCGCCATTTTTCCGTCCCATCCCAGGGACATGGGCTCCACAATAAGCATCAGAAAGCCGCAGACACCTAAAAGAATAGGCAGAAACGACTCTATCTTCCGGCTCTTGCACAGGAAATGAATGATTCCGATGCAGATATAAAGGGACATGGCCCCCAAGGTCAGTGCGTTAATCCAGGAGAAAATCATGCTGTTGCTCTCCACGAACCTGGCCCAGGCCAGGGTGATTCCTGTTCCGGCCGCGTCCACGGAGGGAGCAGAGCTCAGTACAGCTGCAATACCTCCTGTAAAGGTGATGGGCAGAAGGGACATAAAGGCGTCCCGGATTGCCCGCAGGTGTATCTCATTCCCCAGCTTGTTGGCAAGAGGCATCACATATTTTTCCATTGAAACGCTCATACTCTGTATATTCATATAACACTCCCCCATTATTTTCCTGTAATATGTTTTCCATCCGTTTCAATTACATCCTTGTACCAGTAGTAGCTTTTTTTCGGTCTCCGCTCCAGGCCGTTTTCATAATCAATGGCAACCAGGCCATAGCGCTTCTCAGTTCCATTTTTCCATGAATACAAATCAAACGGCGACCAGGCATAGTACCCCCGCACATCGCAGCCTCCCTCTTTGGCTTTTAACACCGCCGCAATATGCATGTCCATAAACTCAATCCTGTCATCATCCTCCACCCGCTTCACTGATGTGTCCTCATAGAGTCCGATACCATTTTCCGTGATATAGATGGGCAGATGGTATTTATTCCATACCTGTCGTATCCCCTCATACAGCCCCTCGGGAAATATCTCAGTATCCCACTCAGTATAGCGGCTGCTCTCCGGCCTTACCTGCTCAAACCAGCCCTTAATAATGGTCTGCGAGGTTCCCTTTGCCTTCTTTCCCTGGTTATTGACAATCAGGGTTGTCTCCCCGCTCTCATAAGGTTTCACCATGACCCTGGCATAGTAGTTCAGCCCAAGATAGTCCACCCTGTTCTGGCGGATGACAGCCAAGTCCTCCGGAGTCATCATGGACAGGTCGCAGGTCTTTTTAAGCTCTCCCAGCAAATCTCCCGGAATCTCCCCAATGGCTGCCGTATCCAATATCCAGTTATTATAGAAATTATCGGCAAATCTCCTGGCTATGGCCGATTCCACGCTTGTGTCCGTGGTATAGACAGGAGAAAAGCTGTGCACAATTCCAATCTGTCCGTCATATCCGCCTGTCCTGAACACCTCCACAGCCATGGCCGAGGCCAGCATCATATAGTAGGATGCAGTGACAGTCTCCTGGATGTCCTGATGTCCCGGAGGATAATTGCCAATCAGATAACCGCTGTTGGTATAATATCTTGGTTCATTAAAGGTTGCCCACAGCTTTACCCGGTCCCCAAACCGGTCAAAGCATACCTTCGCATAGTGGGTGTAGGCCACACACGTATCACGGTTCAGCCATCCGCCCTTTTCCTCCAGGTATTGAGGCAGGTCCCAGTGAAAAATAGTTACCATGGGTGTGATTCCATATTCCAGACAGGCGTCGATGAGCCGGTTGTAAAAATCAACGCCCTCCTGGTTCACTTCCCCTTCCCTGTTTTTGATAATTCTGGGCCAGGCCAGTGAAAAGCGGTAGCTGTTCTGTCCCCCTTCCTTCATCATGCGGATGTCTTCCCTGAAGCGGTGGTAATGGTCGCTGGCCACGTCCCCGTTTTCCAGATGGTTTTCGTGCAAATACACATCCCACATGGATTCCACTCTTCCGCCTTCCTGCCAGCCTCCCTCGCATTGGTAGGAGGCCGTTGCTCCTCCCCATAAAAAATCGTTCACGTTTAATCCCTCCTGTCTTTTATGAACTCATTATAGCAAGTCGGGATAAAAAGATAAAATTTGATTTTTCCGCTGCACAGAGGAAAAAACAAGGGAAAATAACGGGTACAGAATTCAGGCAGAACAAAATATTGGCAGAACAAAATATTGGCAGAACAAAGCCTGGGCGGAAAATAAAAGAAGCGGATGCATTGGCCACTCCTGCATCCGCTTCCGGCTGAATCACTGATTCAACCCCTTATTTATTCTATTGTCTTCTAAACCACGGTCTCTCTCCTGCCGTTTTCTCATCCTGTCATGCTCCCAGGGCTTAAAAACGCGGTCCAGAGCCAGGCATATGACGCCAACCATCAGAAGCAGGTAAACCCATACACTCCGTACACCGTGTTCCGCCAGTCTCCACACAATGAAGATGCATACAAATGCCAGGGGAAACAGGCAGCGCCTTAACGTCTCATTCTTCAGCCAATAGTTCATATGGTTCCTGCTCATTCAAATACCGTCTGCTCTTCAATATCAGTGGACAATGCTTCCAGCGCCTTTTTAACAATGCGCCTCCTCACCTGAAGCTCTTCCTCTTTTGGAAGGCCCGGATTTCCCACAGGATACGGAATTCCCACTGCGGGTATGATTCTGTTTGCTCCTACTGCCATGGAGATGGGTACAATGGAACAGATATGTACAACCGGAATTCCAAAACTCTCTATTGTCTTAGCCATCGTTGCGCCGCAACGAGTACAGGTCCCTCAGTTGGATGTGAGAATTGCCGCCTGGACTTCATTGCGTATCATATCCTGGGCAATCTCCTCAGCAAATCGCTTGGCGCTGCTAACCGCAGTGGTGTTGCCAACCGTACTGTAGTAGCGTCCGTAGAGTTCCCCGATTTCCCCGTCCCGCTCAATCTCCCTGCATACATCCAGGGGCAGGACACGGTTCGGATCCTCTGTTGCATATACAGGATCATATCCCCCATGGACAGTCATGAAACCTTCACTGGTCAGACGGTCCAGGTTCTCTATGTCGTAGATACCATATATGCCGGCATTGGCGGACGGGATATGGTCCGGATTTCCCTGAGGCACAATGCCGCCGGATGTAATCAGCGCAATTCTGGCATGAGCCATATCTTTCACAGCAGGAGCAGGCTTTACACGGTCAAATACAGGCATGGGAAGCTCGGTGACATACGGTTCCCCACGCAGCTTCTTGATCATCATGTCCACTGCCCGCTCTGCTCCGTTCTTTTTTGTGTGCACATTCACACGGAATCCCTGAGCAATATATCCTTCTTCCTCCGGAAATCCGATTTCCCCGCCTTCAAGCAGTTTTTCCGCCAGCGTACCCATGACAGGCAGCGCCTGACGCATACCTGCAGCAGAGATGGATGTTTCCACAATATATATCTTACTGCGGAACATTTCAGCCCCCGGATTCTCCGGGTACAATGCAGTCAGAACCGGAATGGAAAGGCGTTTCTTAACCTCAGCGCAGATAGTTGCGCAGGCCAGGCCATAGCGCCCCGCATTGAACCCCGGACCCGCTATAAACATATCCGGCTCCAGTCCCTCTGTCATGGTCAGTATTGTTTCCAGTGCGTCTTCCTGGTGATCCGCAAAATAGTTGTCCCCGCAGATAATAGTGGCCACAATCTCAGCCTTTTCCCCCAGAACAGCCTGCAGCCCTGTGCCGGGTCCCACAATGCCTTCCCGCAGGATTGGTTCCTGGTCGGCAAACTCCTCTCCGCCAATCTGACCATAAAACTGATTCAGATAATGTACAATTCTCTTCATATGGTTTCTCCTCTACCGCAAACGTGTTGTCATATGCTCATAGCCCATCTCACAGCATGAGCCCATGATAGCCGCAATCTCAACCGAAACAGTTCCGTCCTCACCGATGCTGTCCACATTTCCTCCTGTGATGATGCGGACAGTCTCTATGTCTCCAATCACCCGTTCCATCTTTGGCAGTACCACAAACTGATTGCCGTTTCCATTTGTTACCACAGCATCTGCCTCCGGGGTCACATCCGCCAGTCCCTGGGATGCTCCGTCACGCCCGCAGTACTCATCCGTAACCAAAACGGTCTTGATTCCCTTATTCTCATGGAGTCTGCAGTTGAACATCAAATCTGTTTCAGGATTACCGCCGCCTTCCTCGCTGACAATCACACCATCCACGCCTAACAGTTGGGACAGACTGCTGGTATAATACGCCGCCCGTTTCTTTTCTTTCAGCATGGCGCTCTCATTGCTCAGCAGAACGCCCACAAAGCACAGCTCCTTCCCATGCCTGCGCAGCAAATCCAGTATGATGGGATTATTCTCATGATGGATGGTGGCATTCTTATGTCCGGGAGCAGCGCAGTTTCCGCTTATAATAGCTCCATCCAGCACCTCCAGGGGACCAATCATAGTGGAAAGGATTCCTTTCACATTGAGGCCATATACATACGTATCATGCATCAATCCCTGGCACTGTACCATGTCCACATATACAACCTTGGGCAGATGCGGATACTTCTGTCCCATTTCCAAAATGCTCTCATGTTCAAATACTTCCTTCTCATCCGGTTCCAGCCCCAGGGTTGTCTTAGCCATATACGCAGCCGTCTTAAGACCTGCGATGCGGACCGTGGCTTCGTGGGTATGCTTGTCCAGGCCTTCCACCGGGTATATCAGCGGTACCAGTATGTTCATCTTTGAAAAACTGTTAAATTCAGCTCCCGGCCCGGACATATCAATGATGCCTTCCTGGAATGCCACAATTTTTCCTGAGGTGGCAACCGCGCAATCTTCCAGCACATTCGTCTCCCCATTTCCAACCGTTTCCACATCTCCTACAAATCCGGGAAATACCTGTCCTGAGCCGCTCTGCTTGAAGCGGGGCTGAACCACATCCTTGATGGGAACGATTCTCACAGACTCTCCCGGCCTTGCTATATCAAAATCCACACTGCGGATATTGGTATCTTCCATGAGATACTCAGCCAATTCTGCTTTATTTATGTATAAGACACCGCTGCAAAAGCTGCTTGCTTCTGCAAATTGGATGTCCTGCACATGAAATTTATTCAGTGTCAGTTTCATTATGTTTCCTCCAATATCAGTTTATTTTCCCATTTCCTCCACTTCCAGCGCCCGCTCAATGATGGATAAATCAATGAGCTGAAAGTCTTCCCGGGCTGCCTTTCCCCATTTTTTGTAAACAGGTATATCCCTCAGCCTGTACAAATCCTCAGCATAGCGGATGGCCTTCCCAATCAGGGTCACTGATTCCATATCAATGGTCCCCGCCGTCCCCGACAGCAGAACCGTCTTATAGGGTGTGATGTCCGGCCGGATGCTTCCTGTCAGCGGATGCGTAAGAAGACGGTATCCGCAATTTACCTTCTGAAAAACCACTCTGAACAGTTCCAACACATCTGTCTCGTAATACTCCAGGTCCGTGAAACCGCGGTCTATAAGCATTGGATTATTGGTAATACAACGGAATGGGTGACCCATGTCTGGTTCCTCCTTGCAAACAGCATTATTTGGCTTCTGCCTTCAGATTTTTCACAAGCTCCACAGCGTCTTCCCCATATAATTCAGTCAGTTCAGGCCATACAGACTCCCAGCATTTGTTATAGAAATTCTGAAGCTCATCATCTGTAAACTCAATAATCTTGACGCCATAGTCTTCCAGTTTCTTCTCATACTCCGCGGTTTCCTTGGGCGCTACCTCCCACCTGTCATCTTCCAGTTTATTGGCCGCGTTCTGCAAAGCGTCCTGCTGCTCGGTTGTCATCTCATTCCATTTGTCCAGATTGATATACAGGTACCAAACCTCAAAATGATCATTGTATGGCAGATAGTAGGTTGCCACATCCCGGTAGCTGCTGTAATATCCTTCTGCTCCGGATCCAATCATTCCGTCAATGACCCCGGTCTGCAGGGCGGTAAAGCAGTCGTTAAGGGCCATTGGGGTTGCATTGTAGCCCAGCATGTTTGTCACCAGCTCCGCGCCCTTCATGGTCTGGCAGCGGACCTTATATCCTTCCCTTACATCCAGATTTGCCGGCTGATTTGGTTCCTTATTTAGGATTGCGCCTCCAAAGTACAGGGGATAAACTGACAGCAGTTTAATGTTCTGGTCTTCCAGATGTGTCCGAATGGTTTCCGTAAAATCACTGTCACGGCTGAAAATTGCCTTTGCTTCATCCCAGGTAGCGCATATATAGGGTGCACTTGTGATTCCCAGGTATTTATCCACAGTGGAGCTGAGGGTGGCCATCTGCATCTCCACATCTCCCACACTTACCAGCTCCTGGACTGCTGTATAATCTCCCAGCTGCGCAGCGGGATATACCACCACCTCCAGGGAATCGTCAGCCGCCTTAACGTTATCTGCAAATTCCTTGGCATTGATATCCGCCGGCGACCCCTCTGCCCGGTAGTGGCTGAGCTTCAATGAAAATGATTTTTTCTCAGCGGCCTTGCCCGCGCTTTCCGTCTTGCCGGAACCGCTGCATGCTGTCATGCCTAATACCATTGCCGCAACAATCGCTATAGAAAGTCCTCTTTTAATATTTTTCATAGTATTCTCCTTTTTTATGGTAAGAAATCATTTTCTTATACAGCAAAACCAGCCATTCTCGGAATCGCAAGGGCCAAATCCGGCCAATAGGTGACGAGAAACACAATGGGTACATAACCCAGTATCAAAAATGTCATGGTAGGTTTCAGAATCTCATGGAATTCAGCCTTTCCTATCCTCATTCCCAGATAAAGGATGCTTGCGTACGGGGGCGTAACTCCGCCCATGGCAAGATTCACACCCATAATAGAGGCAAAGTGAATAGGGCTGATTCCCAGCTGGTTCATAACAGGCATAAGCAGGGGCGCGCATATCAAAACTCCCGTAGTGTCATTTACTATCATTCCTACAATAAACAGAAAGACGTCAATGATGAACAGCAGTATATATTTATTGGTGGTAATGCTCATCAGAAGTTCTAAAACCAGCTCAGGAACACGATATACGGTAAACACGCGGCTCAGCATCAGGCAGCATACAATCATGACCATAATGGAGCCAACCGTGCTGGTGGCCTCTTTTGTCATTGCCAGGAAGCCCTTAAATGTACAGGCCTTATACACCCACAATCCAATGGGAATGGAATAGATGGCTGCCATGGCTGCCGCCTCGGTGGGAGTAAAGACACCCCCATAGATTCCTCCCAGTATGATGAGGGGCATAATAAGGGCCGGTACAGCCTTAAAGGTCATTTTTCCGGCGTTTGACGCAAATTCCCCAAAAGGTTTCTTTTCCGTTACTTTCAAATCAAACTGGCGGCTCCAGAATACATGTATGATGCAAAATAAAGCCGTAATGATAAGCCCCGGACCAAGAGTGGATAAAAAGCAGGCAAGAATCGAGCATTCCGTCACCCATCCAAACATAATCATAACTACACTGGGAGGAATCAGAAGTCCCAGAACAGAGGATACAGTTACCAGTGCTGTCGCATATCCCCTGGGGTAGCCCTGTTCTTCCATCTTAGGAATCATGATAGGGCCGGTAGCCGCCACGCCCGTAAATCCGCTTCCTGATATGGCTCCCATAATGGCGCACACAAGAACAGCCACCACGCCCAGGCCGGATTTGATGTGGCCCACAAATGCGTCCACACAGTCCAGCAAGCGTTTTGCAATCCCGCTGCCTCCCATATACGTTCCCGCCAGGATGAATAGTGGACTGGCCAGGAGCACGGTTCCCGTGGACTGGGAAAATACCCAAATCAGCATGGTCTTCATAGATACGTCGCCAAAGAGGCTCAAAAACAGCAATGCGCCGGCAAAGCAGACCGGAAGGGGGATGCTCAGCATCAGAAGAAAAACCAGTAATATTACATCCATAAGTATGATTGACAGAGAAGTCATAGGTTTTCACCTCCTTCCCTTGCTTCATCCTTGTTTTTCATTTGACCAATCAAAGCCCGGTAGGCCATATATACATCCCTTGCCGCATAAATAAACATCAGCACAAATCCTACGGTAAGCGCTATATTGGCAAAAAACAGAGGGGCGTATGTAATGTCAGCCAGCTTCCAGGTTTTCAGGGAATAGGAAAAGAAATAGAATCCCCAGTAACAAATCCAGGCAAGAATAATGATACACAATGTACGTTTGATTGCATCAAAAATCAGTTTTGAGCGTTCCTTCTTGATATAAAGGGTCAGGATTCCACACTCAATATGGCTTTTCTCATAGGAAGCATTGGCGCCGCCCAGCATGTAAAGCCATATAATAGGAAATAACATCAATTCCTCAATGCCCATCAGTGATGATTTCAGTACGTATCGCGCGAATACCTCGTAGCCTATCATGACCAACAACATGAGAGCAGCCACAATTGACGCGCCATACTGCACTTGGATCAGTGTTTTTCCCAGCTTCTTCATACATTTCCTCCTCTTATAGTTTTTTTAAATGATGTAAATTCATATCGTTTACGATACCTATATTCTATATGATATGTCTAATATTGTCAACTATATAACGATATTTTTTTGATTAATTGTTAAGTTATACCGATAATTGCTGGATTATCCCCCTCCCTATCGTATTTTTAACAGCAATTTACAGCAAATTAATTTTTCTCTTACATTTCACAATATATATCTATTTAGATATGTATTCACATGTACAAACAGCCCAAAAACCTGATATTGCTTGAAACGCATTCAAATCAATGATATAATATTCAAAATATTACCTATGAAGGGAGGTTATCCCCTTGTCCAATACCTCTTTTAATCAAAAAGGAGTTTCTCTTTACTATCAGGTAGAGACTTATATCCGGACAAAAATCGAATCAGGTGAGTGGCCTTCTGGATTTAAGCTTCCCACAGAAACAGAATTATGCCAGTATTTTGGGGTCAGCCGCACTACCATACGCCAGGCTGTAAATAAAATGGTAGAGGGCGGCCTTTTAATGCGCAAACAGGGTTCGGGCACATACGTCACACAGCCCGCTTATTCCAGGAACAGACTTTCCACACAGCCCAGTGATTCTGTGTGCAAATATATTTATATGCCCATTCTTCAGGACGACATGGAGCATTCCTACCAGAACCTTCTGCTGACCCACATCAGCCATATACTGATGCTGTGCGAGCAAAAGCTGATATCCCAGGAGGACGGAAAAAATGCCCTGGATTTCATTGTCCCCCTGATGGATATGCATCCGCAGACCATTGGCTTTAATCCGCTTAACGAGGATTATTTCTTAAATTTTGAACAATATCTGATTTCCCATCTGGGAATCGATCTGGCCGGAAAAATATATACCGGCAGAAGCCGCAACGATATGATTCCAACTGTAATGCGAATGAGCATCCGTGACAGCATGCTTGCGGTTTACGAGCGGCTTCTGGCACTGATACGCCGCTTGCTGGCTCTTGCCGAAGAAAATCAGGGACGTATCATCACAGGGTATACCCACTGCATGCCGGCCCAGCCCATAACCCTGGACCATTATTTCCTGGCTATAGCAGAAGCCCTGGTGCGGGATATGGACAGGCTGCTGTCTGCTTACCAGAACCTGAACCGTTCCCCCCTTGGAGCCTGTGCCATGGCCGGAACTTCCTTTCCCATCAACCGTGAATACACCGCCCAGCTTCTGGGCTTTGACGGCATTATAACCAACACGCTGGACGCGGTGGCCACCAGGGATTATCTTTTGGAGCTTGCCGCTGATTTTTCCACCATGGGATCCACCCTGTCGCGCTTTGCCCAGGATTTGTACCTCTGGTCCACAGCAGAATTTAACTATGTAAGCTTTTCGGATGCTTATTCCTGCTGCAGCAGCATCATGCCCCAGAAAAAAAATCCTCTGTCAATCGAACACATAAAGAGCAAATCCTCCCACCTGACCAGCACTTATCTGGATATTGCAATGTGCCTGAAGGGAACCAGCTATGGTCATTGCAGGGACCTTTTTGAATGTATGCCCCCATTCTGGGATGCGGTGGAACAAGTCACCGGAATGCTGGAATTGTCCATCGGAACACTGCAGGACATCACCTTCCACTACGACCGGATGGAATTTACAGCCAGCATGAATGACTCCATTTTGACGGATATGGCAGATTTTCTGGTGCAAAAGGACCGCATACCGTTCCGCAGCGCCCACAATATCATCGCCTCAGCCGTCCGGGCCCAGGGTGATAATCCCAGCAGTAAAATCACCTTAAAGCAGCTCAACAAAAGCAGCAAACAGCATCTGGGCCATGACACCACGCTGACAGAATCAGAATGGGCATCCTTACAGTCACCGCGCAGCTCCGTGGCAAACAAACGGAGCGAAGGTTCCCCCGCCCAAAGCTCCTGCCGGAAAATGCTGCTGTCCCTGCGCATGGCTGCCGACCGCTGCAATGAACAGTACAATAAAATCATCAACTCCCTGCAGCTGGCCGAGCAATTCAGGAAGGAACAGATCGATGTGCTGAAAAATGGGACGCATTTTGAGCATAATTAATTTCTATCAGTTTTTATGAGTCCTATATATGCGAACAGCGGACTCCGGGATTATATCCCGAGTCCGCTGTTTTGTTCTGCGCTCTGTTTTACTCTGCGCTCTGATACATAGTGCGCCCTGTCATATGTCAGAAAACTTCCTGCCTCAAACACCTCCACTAAATATCCCATCCGATGTCCCTTGCCCGCAGCCCATCCGACTCCCAGCCTTTTAAACATCTTGTCTCTGCATTCCTTGTCCTTTAACACTTTTTCCGCGTCATCATACCGCTTTTCATTCATAAGAAGAAGCGTAAACCTGCTAAGCCTTTCCACCCCTTATTCCACGCCCCGCTCCATTCCTTTTTTCTCTCCATCCTCAAAAAGCATCTGTCCCAGTATTGTCATTCCTATCTTCTCCTTTACATCCATTAGCTGGTTCCGATCCAGAAATTTAACTGCCAATGCGTACTGCACGGACTGCATTCTCTTGACGTCCTCTTCCTTCATATCCAATCCCGGACTCTCCAGTATATCCATGCCGCGGCAGATGCGTTCGCTGATTTCTATTGATGTACACAGCACTAATGTTGCAGCCGTCACCTTGTAAATCATGCCTATATATGCCTCGTACTCACGAAAACGCCGCAAATCACGTTCCGTTATGCTGTCACTCTCAAATTTCAGATGTATCCATGATCCACCCATTCAGCCTCCTGTTCCGGCAAACCATACAGGAACCTACCTTCACTATACTTAATATCACCCTGCCGGACAAGGGCGCCCTGCCTGATATCACACAATTTATAGTTACTTATTTTACTTGATTCGTTGGATTTTACACCCGGTACAGCGGGCAGATTTTTACATAGATACTACGTAATTTGATTTTGACAGAATTCTGTTATCAGAACTTAGATTTTTATTCTTATACAATTATGGCGGCGGTCCCTCATATGCGTTGGCGCGTTGGCGCCCCGGCATCTGGTTTTTTTATATAGCATGTGGGGATGCCTATTGCAAGCTCAAAATAGAAATTTATCCATACCCCCAGCCGCAAAAAACTTCCTTTTCAAACAGCAGCGGCCGGGAAATGAATCACATGGTTTCCCGGCCGCAGGCTGCTCCTTACTTAAACTCCAACCTCAAAGTCCAATCCTTCCCTCCGGCCATTCATCCGCTAAACCAGCTGGTTATATTTTCCCCGCTTCACATAGTGGGTATGCAGCAGATGATGGGACAAATGTCCATTGGGTTCACCCAGATATTCGCTGTAGAGCTTCATCAGATCAGGGTTCTCATGGGATTTGCGCAGCACCTTGCGCTCATCCTCACTGTAGAGAGCGTTTGAACGTTTTTCACGGTAATTCTCTTCCGTGCATCTTGGCTGTCCGCCGCCGTTTATGCAGCCTCCCGGACATCCCATTACCTCTATGAAATGATAGGGCGATGTGCCTGCCGCCACCTCATCCATAAGCATAGAGGCGCCTTCCAGTCCGCTGGTTACCGCCACATTCACGGTTACTCCCTTTAAATGTTCGTATGCAGGAAGCGTATCCTCAATTGTGATGGAGGCTGTCTTTACCTGTTCCAGTCCCACTATAGGCGCCACATGCAGCTTGTCAAAGGGAAGTTCCTTTCCGGTCACCACTTCGTATACCGTACGCAGAGCTGCTTCCATAACGCCTCCGGTTACGCCAAATATATCAGCTGCTCCTGTTCCCAGTCCCAGAGGCGCGTCAAACTCACCCTCCGGAAGATTCACAAAATCAATGCCTGCTGTCTTTATCATACGGGCCAGCTCCCTGGTGGTCAGTACGGCGTCCACATCGCGGTTGCCGTCCACTTCCATTTCCGGGCGCTGTATTTCGTACTTCTTGGCTGTACAGGGCATGACAGATACCACAAACATGTTTTCCGGCGCGGTTGCGGTGCGCTCTGCATAGAAGGATTTTACCACGGCGCCCAGCATGGTATGAGGACTCTTGCAGGTGGACAAATGGTCTAACTCCTCCGGGAACTGATGCTCGATATGCTTGATCCAACCAGGAGAACAGCTGGTAATCATAGGAAGTACCGCCTTTTCCTTTTGGGACTCATCCCCCTTCAGAGCTGCGTTCAGTCGGCCTAAAAGTTCAGTTCCCTCCTCCAATATGGTAAGGTCGGCGGAAAACAGGGTGTCAAACACATCGTCAAACCCGATTTCGTGAAGAGCCGTTGCCATTTTCCCGGTGACAGGGGTTCCCACCGGCAGGCCGAACTCTTCACCCAGGGCAGCCCTCACTGCCGGGGCCACCTGGACCACCACTCTCTTTTCAGGGTCAGCCAGCGCCCGCCACACCGGTGCAAGGCCGTCTGTCTCCTTCAAGGCTCCGGTGGGACAGACCACAGTACACTGGCCGCACATGGCGCAGGCTGTGGAGTTAAGAGGCAGCCCCATGGCCGGGCTTACCACCGTATCAAATCCGCGGTTCTGGGCCTGGATCGCTCCCACCTTCTGAATCTGGGTACACACAGTGACACATCTCCGGCAGAGAACGCATTTGCTGGTATCCCTTGTGATGGACGGGGAAATATCCACCATGGGCTTGGTCATGGCTCCCTCAAACCGGCTCTCACCGACTCCCAGCTCATAGCCCAGCTCCTGAAGCTCACAGTTGGTATTCCTGCTGCAGTTGAGACAATCCTTGGGATGGTTGGACAGCAGCAGCTCATACAGTACCTTTCTGGCAGCCAGCACCTTGGGAGAATGGGTTCTTATGACCATTCCCTCCCTTACCTTAGCCATGCAGGAGGCCTGAAGGTTCTTCATTCCCTCCACTTCCACAACACAGATACGGCAGGGGAGCCGTACTGATGGACATTCTTCATATGGCACAGACTGGGAATCCTGATTCCCACTGTCTCAGCCGCTTCCATAATGGTGGAGCCCTCTGAAACCTCCACCGGTTTTCCATTTATCGTTACATGTATCATAATCTACCTCCTATCTCCTGTCGCAGTGCAGGCACCTGAGAGCCTCGCCCATGGCATCCAGCTTGTGGAATCCGCAGTTCACTTCCCTGAAATTGTCCTTGCGCTCCTCCACAGACAGACACCTGGTCGGGAAACGCTTATGGGGTTCATTGACTTCAATATCCGCTATCTCAGGTATATCAAACCACTCGCCCATATTCAGCTCGCCCTTGCCTCCAAGGTACTGATCAATCTTCATGGCAGCTTTCTTGCCGTCTGCAATGGCGTGAATCACAACATTGGCGCCCCATGGGCTTACATCGCCTCCTGCAAACACGCCCGACTCTCCTGTCTCAGATGTAAACCTGCCGATATCCAGCTTACCGTTCTTAGCCACCTCCACATGAGTGGTGCGGTAAACCTGATGATCCACATCCTGGTTGATGGCTGTAACGATGCCGTCGCACTCCAGGAAAAAGTCAGAATCCGGAATATGAGCCGTGCGCCTGCGCCCGTCGCTTCCATAATCAGTCTCTATCCTGCGGACCAGGTGAATGCCTGTCACTTTTCCATCGGCTCCCAGGAATTCCACCGGTGACGCCATGGCGATCAGCTTCACGCCTTCTTCCCTGGCCTCGATGATTTCATCCTTTCCAGCAGGCATCTCCTTCTCAGACCTGCGGTAAATCACAGTTACTTCTGAGGTTCCCAGACGCACCGCGGTCCTGGCCACATCCATGGCCGTGCTGCCGCCGCCGATTACCACCAGCTTGTTGGGCACGGACATATCCCTCTTAAGGCCGATGCGCTTTAAGAATCCAAGCCCGCTTTCCACACCCTTAAGGTCCTCGCCCGGTACATCAAGCAGCCTGGATACCTGGGTTCCGGAAGCAATATACACTGCGTCCGACTGTTTCTTCATATCCTCAAAGGTAATGTCAGATCCTATCCTGGTATTCAGGTGAATCTGCACACCGCTCCTCTCAATTGCATGAATCTCCTTCTGCAGCACGGCCTTTGGCAGACGGTACTCCGGAATGCCCCAGTACAGAACGCCGCCCGCCACGGACTCTGCCTCGTACACATGAACCTCATGGCCCATATTCGCCAGATAGTAAGCGCATGTAAGGCCTGAAGGACCTGCTCCGATAACGGATATGCGTTTTCCGGTAGCCGGTCTGGGTTCAACCAGAGGCACATTGTACTCATCCCGCAGCGCATAATCTCCGATGAAACGCTTCACACTGCAGATAGCCAGAGGCTCATCCACCTGGGCGCGCCGGCAATGGTCCTCACACGGATGGGTACAGACACGTCCGCACACAGCCGGGAACGGGTTATCCTGACGAATCAGGCGGTACGCGTCCTCGGTTCTGCCGGCTGCCAGCAGGGACATATATCCGGGTATGAATACATTGGCAGGACATGCATTGCGGCAGGGCGAGGGCTGAAGCTCGGCGCAGACGCCTGCGCTGCAATGCTTTTCATAGATGTGGGCCTCATATTCGCTGCGGAAATATTTAAGGGTGGACAGAACCGGATTGGGCGCCGTCTGCCCCAGGCCGCACATGGCTGTCTGCTGAATGGTTCCGGCCAGCTCCTCCAGAAGCTCCAGGTCCTCAGGCCGCCCCTTTCCCTCGGTGATGCGCTCCAGTATTTCCAGCATCCTTCTGGTGCCGTTGCGGCAGGGAAGGCATTTTCCGCAGGATTCATCGCAGATAAAGTCCATGAAATACCGCGCTGTATCCACCATACAGGTGTCCTCATTCATGACAATAAGTCCGCCGGAACCCATGATTGCCCCCAGACTGGACAGGGATTCATAATCCACAGGCGTGTTCAGATGTGTCTTGGTCAGACATCCGCCGGAGGGACCGCCGGACTGAATGGCCTTGAATTTTTTGCCCCCAATGATTCCGCCGCCAATCTTGTATATGATATCTCCCAGAATCGTACCCATGGGAACCTCGATAATACCTGCATTGACAATATCTCCCGCCAGGGCAAATACCTTTGTGCCCGCGCTCTTTTCCGTGCCGAATCCCCTGTACCACTGTGAGCCGTTCAGAATAATGGGCGCTGCATTTGCCAGGGTTTCCACATTGTTAATGATGGTGGGACTTTCAAACAAGCCCTTTTCAAAGGGGAACGGCGGCTTCTGCCTTGGCTCTCCCCGTTTTCCCTCGATGGACGCCAGAAGGGAGGTTTCCTCGCCGCAGACAAAGGCGCCTGCGCCTATGCGGATTTCCAGGTCAAAGGAAAAACCGCTTCCCATCACGTTCTCTCCCAGGATACCCGCTTTCCTGGCCTGGTCAATGGCATTGCCCAGCCGCTCCACCGCGATGGGATACTCTGCCCTCACATACACATAACCCTTGGAAGCTCCTATGGCATATCCGCCTAACATCATGCCCTCGATAATGCTGTGCGGGTCGCCCTCCAGGATGCTTCTGTCCATAAATGCGCCGGGATCCCCCTCATCCGCATTACAGACCATAAATTTGCGTCCGTCCTCAGACACAGCCTTCATACCCGCTTCCCACTTCACTCCGGTAGGGAATCCGGCGCCGCCGCGCCCTCTGAGGCCAGAAGTCTTCATCTCTTCCACCACCCGGGCCGGCGTCATCTCCGACAGCGCCCTTGCCAGGGCGCCGTATCCGTCCCTGGATATGTATGCCTCCAGGGAAGCATACTCCATGTGTCCGCAGTTTCTCAGCGCCACACGCACCTGGCCCTTGAAGAAGGGAATATCCTCCATCCTCGGCACATGGACCCCCTCGTCCTCATCAAAATATGTATATTCCTCGCACACCTCATCCTTCAGAAGATGCCTGGCTACCACGTCCTCTGCTTTTTCAGGATTCATCTTTGTGTAGAAGATTCCCTCCGGCTCAACCAAGATGACGGGACCCATGGCGCATGTACCCATACATCCGGTGACCATGACCTTAACCTCATCATCCAGCTTATATGTACTCACTGACTTTATAAGCGCATCCCTTACTTCCCCGCAGTTAGAGGATATGCACCCTGCTCCGCCGCACACCAGCACCTGACGCCGGTAGGACTTTTGCCGTCTCAGATATTCTTCTTTTATGCTTAATAAATCATCACGGTTTTTTACTGCATCCATTACTCCTGCCCCTCCTCTTCATAGTAGCGTTCCAGAATCTGTTCCAGTTTGTCAGGATTTACCTGTTTGTAAACCTGGTCGTCAATTGACATGGCCGGAGCCAGACCGCAGGCCCCGATACATCTGGCCACCTCAAAGGTAAACCTCCTGTCAGCCGTGGTCTCACCTATTTCCACATCCAGCAGTTCCTTTAACCGCTCTACGATTTTCTTGCCGCCCCTTACATAGCAGGCCGTCCCCAGACAGACACGTATGGTGTGTTCTCCTCTGGGCTGGGTAGAGAAAAATGAATAAAACGTCACTACCCCCGATACCTCTGCCAGACTGATGTCCAGAGCGTCCGCTATGACCTTCTGGACCTCCAGAGGCAGATAACCATATATTCCCTGCGCCATATGAAGGACCTGTATCAGACTTCCCTCTTTCCCCCTGTACTCTGCCGCCAGCTCGCCAATCCGCTTTAACAGCGCTTCTTCACTGTGGTCACAGCAGCATGCATGTGTGTTTTCACCCATCACTTCATTCCTCCTTGTTATGAGCACTTACCGCCTGTTATACGGCGCTTGTGTGCAATACATGCCACTGGCACGAAAACGGCCGTCCCTTGACCGTTTTGCGCAGTGGCTCACCTCTAAAAGCGTTGCGCTGCTGGCCGGGCAGACAGCTGCAGTCTGTCTGTCGGCTCCCTCACCGCAGGTTTCCCCCATTGCGTCCGGAGGATTGTATTGTGAAAAATTATACAAAGTTAAGGCGGGAGCAACCTTACCGGTTACTCCCGCCAAAAAGACCCTGTATAACTTTTACTGACTTTTTAAAATTATCTCGTCTGCGGTATCGTAAATGACCGCGTCCGCTTTTAATTTTCATACCGCATCCTCCTGTCTTGAATTCAGGTAAAAATTAATGTGCCTAAAAATTTTTGTATATTCTAACTTTTTTTGTATTTTTTCCATAATATCACAAGGCCATTGTACTTGTCAATATACAATCTAATTTTTAACAATCTCCAAAGCAGCCCAACACTTACTAATTCCGTCTTTATATATCAGAAAATTTATTAATATTCTCCTACAAATTCTGTCGATTTTCAGAACCTCTATTCCTTAATTTTCCAGCATATGGTACAATAGTACCTATCAAATATAAAAAAATTTTACATGCAGAAAGGAGTCCTTATGTTCGATTTAGACTTTATTCTCACCTCACTGGGATTTATTGTCCCGGTCATTCTGGTCATCATCATCATTACCCAGGGATACGTCAAGGCGCCGCCGGACCACGCATACATCATATCCGGCCTGCGCAAGCAGCCAAGAGTGCTCATAGGACGGGCAGGCATCAAAATCCCGTTTTTTGAACAGCTGGATAAACTGTACCTTGGACAGATTACAGTGGACATCAAGACCGATGAATACATCCCAACCAACGATTTCATCAATGTTATGGTGGATGCGGTAGCCAAAATACGGGTGGCTGACGACGACGAACGGATGAAGCTGGCTATGAGGAACTTCCTGAACAAAGAGCCGGCAAACATTGCCGCCGACCTGCAGGACTCCCTTCAGGGCAACATGCGTGAGATTATCGGTACACTTACGCTGAGGGCCATTAACACGGACCGCGATTCCTTCTCTGACCAGGTTATGATTAAGGCCTCAAAGGACATGGAGAAGCTGGGTATTGACATCCTTTCCTGCAACATCCAGAACGTGACGGATGAACACGGACTCATCCAGGATCTTGGTATGGATAACACCTCCAAAATCCGCAAGGACGCATCCATTGCCAAGGCAGAGGCAGAACGTGATATTGCCATTGCCCAGGCAGCTGCGGACAATGCCGCCAATGACGCAAGGGTGGCTGCCGAGACCGAGATAGCCCAGAAGAACAACGAGCTGGCCATCAAGAAGGCCGAACTGCAGAAGGCGTCCGATACAAAAAAAGCAGAGGCTGACGCTGCCTACGAGATTCAGAAACAGGAACAGCAGAAAACCATCCAGACCGCCACGGTCAACGCCCAGATTGCCAGGGCTGAACGCGAGGCCGAACTGCGTAAACAGGAAGTACTGGTACAGCAGCAGGCACTGGAAGCTGAGATCAACAAAAAAGCAGATGCGGACCGGTATGCCATTGAACAGGCTGCCGCTGCCGGCCTGACCAAACGCCAGCGCGAGGCCGAAGCCAAGAAGTACGAGCAGGAGCAGGAGGCCCTGGCCAAAAAAGCCCAGGCTGACGCGGAACAGTACGAGCGTGAAAAAGACGCAGAGGCGCAGAAGGCCATTGCTGAGGCACAGAAGTATTCCATGGTCCAGGAGGCAGAAGGTATCCGTGCCAAGGGCGAGGCTGAGGCTGCCGCTATCCGTGCCAAGGCACTGGCTGAGGCAGAAGGTATGGAGAAAAAAGCCGAGGCTTACCAGAAGTATAATAAGGCGGCCATGGCTGAGATGATGATTCAGGTGCTTCCTGACATCGCCGGAAAAATTGCAGAGCCTCTGTCACAGATTGACAAGATTACGATTATCGGAGGCGGCAATGATTCGGATAACGGCGTAGGGGCCATTGCCGGCAACGTGCCTGTAGTCATGGCAAAGCTCTTTGAATCCATGAAGGAAACCACAGGCGTGGACCTGGCAGAAATCATGAAGGCGGATACATATGACGCCAAGGTCAACCGGAACGTGAACCTGACCGGCGCCCCTGATATTATCCTTGGAAGCGGGCAGAAGGCCCTTAATCCTAATCCGGATTCGGATAATATCCAGCCATAAATTCTTTGTGCCCCATGGAGGATATTTTAAATTAGTATAGCAGAAACACCTCATAGAACAACCTGTGATATGGATACAGGGGATTTCTATGAGGTGTTTCTTTTTACTTCTATTCTTCTTTGTCCTTCTTACCTTCCCGGGCCTCCTTAGCGCCCCAAACCACGCCTTCCATGTCAAATGTGCCTGCGGATATGTCAATTTCATGGTCTGCTTCCGCTCCCGCAGACGCTCTCACATTCCCTTTCTGCACATCTGCTGCCGTCTTTCCCGGCGCACCTGCTGCTCCCGGCATTTCCGGCATTTCCGGCATTTCCGGTATTTCCGGTATTTCCGGCATATTCGGCATATTCGGCATACATGACATATCCGGTTCTCCCGCTGCTCCCGGCACAGCCGCAGTTTCCCGTTCTTCCCGTACAGGCTCCCTCTCAGGATCCCTCCCAGGCTCCTGTCCGGCTCCGCCTGTTTCCTCTATCTTCCAGCGGATGGATACGCGGAACAAATCAT
>ENA-ORSX01000966-ORSX01000966.1-human-gut-metagenome-genome-assembly--contig:-NODE-966-length-24013-cov-6.646089_pt1 | contig 24013 bp, 27 predicted proteins | sample MGYA00241904_ERZ509172 | MGnify/ENA primary metagenome ERZ509172 (study PRJEB26280, sample SAMEA2338795) | human gut metagenome | biome: human gut; feature: human-associated habitat; material: faeces...
AATCGATTATTTTGACCTTGAAGACGCCTTTTCAGAACAGAAGGAGAAAAGGCGTCTTCAAGGTCAAAATAATCGATTCCGAACTGATTCGGCATCACCACATATGCCTCGTCGGGTACGCGGCGCGCGATCCAGTGATGTCCGCCTATCGTTTCCAGCCACCATATTTCATCCCGGTCCTGAAATGCTATCCCGTTCATTTCATAAGTTCCGTACTGCTCCAGCAGGCTTCCCAGACGCTTTACACCGTCCCGGGCGCTGCGGATATAAGGCAGAACAATGCTCACAATATCTTCTTCCCCAATACCACCGGCAGTTTCTTTCCCGCCGTCTGTCGCCGGCTGATAAACGACCAGAGGGTCTGCTCCCAGCACCCGGGCGTTGGAGGTTATCGTTTCTGTCGCCGTCATCGCCACACCAGCCGCATTCACGCCGGCTGCAGCCCAGACTCCTTCCCCTTCCACGGCATTCGGAACCGCCGTATAGCGCATCGGATCATCCGGAAGCTCGATTTTTACATGAGAAATAACAGATTCATATACCCGCGGTTGTTCCTGTGGATGAATGACCGCGAACTTTTTGGGCGTAAAACGTCCCGAACCCGAATCATCGTTACGTGCTATCATCGTCGAACCGTCGTAGGTTGCTTTTTTTCCGACCAGAATCGTTGTGCAGGGCATAACCGCTTCCTCCTTATTGTTCCAGTTGTTCTACTATCTTATGGTATCCCATCCCGTGGGACGCCTTGACCAGCACGGAATCGCCTGCCCGCAAAAGCTCCGGCAGGGCGGCGAGCAGCGCGTCCGTATCTTTAAAATGCTCTGCCTCGGCAATGCCCGCCTCCTTTGCAGCGCTGTACATCGCCTCCGAAAGAGCACCCGCGCAGTACAGACAATCCACTCCATGCTCCGCCGCATACGCGCCGACCTGTGCATGAAGCTCCTTCTCATTTTCGCCAAGCTCAAACATATCACCCAGAACCGCCACCTTCCTGCCGTCCGCAAGCGCCAGCAGGTCTATCGCTGCCTTTGTGGATACCGGGTTTGCATTGTAACAGTCATCGATAAGCACCTTATCCTTCGCCGAAATAACGCGGCTTCTTCCGCTTACCGCCTGCACTCCCGCAATACCTGCCGCTATCTGGGCAGACGTCAGCCCCAGAAGCTTTCCGACCGCAGTCGCCGCCAGCGCATTTAAAACCATGTGAGAACCGGGGAGCGGGATATCCGCCTCAAAAACCTCCCCGTCTGCATGAATCTGTGCCGTACTTCCAAGAAGCCCGCGGTTTACGATGTTGTCTGCATAAATATCATTTTCCGGTGAAAATCCGAAGCGCAGCGGCTTTTTACCATGTACCTCCTGAATCGTCGCAAGCTTGTCGTCATCCCCGTTGACGCACACGCTCCCCTCCGGGTTCATACAGTCAAAAATCTCAGACTTCGCTTTTAATATCCCGTCCCTGCTGCCTAAAAACTCCAGATGGCACTGTCCGATATTCGTCATCACGCAAATGTCCGGGCGCACCATTTCACTCAGGCGGTGCATCTCTCCGAAATGGTTGATACCCATTTCCACAACTGCTGCCTCCGTATCTTCCGGCATCGCCAATAGCGTAAGCGGAACACCGACCTCGTTATTGAAATTGCCCTGTGTTTTATGCGTCTTATATTTCTGCGCCAGCACGGCTGCCACAAATTCCTTCGTGCTCGTCTTTCCAACGCTTCCCGTTATCCCCACGACCGGAACAGGCATCTGTTCCCTGTAAAAAGAGGCGATATTCCTAAGAGCAGCAAAACTATCCTCTACCCGGATACACGGTCCTGTCAGAGGCTCCGGCTCTTTTTCACATACAACGCCTATCGCTCCCTTTTCAAAGACCTCATTGATAAAGTCGTGTCCGTCCACACGCTCTCCCTTCGTGGCGATAAAAACGTCTCCCGGCTCCACCTTTCGCGAATCCAGCACGATACGTCCCGCTTCCTTACCGGTGAATCCGCGTATCACAGCCATTCCCGCCTTCGGACAGCTCCCTGCGCTCTTTCCCGCCGGAACGACCAGCTTTCCCTTGCAGGCTCTCGCGATATTCCATAATGTCATATTTTTCATATTTGTCCCCATTCCGGAGCGTAAGCCTGTAAAAAACAATCCGTCAGGATTATTTTTCACACTGCCCCATTTTGCTTTTTAATGATTTTAATACCGGCTGTCAGATAATATGAGCCTTCGCGAAAAATACCGGAAGATGGAAATTCGGTTTTTCATTCTCGATAGGAGAATAGGAGGCATAATGCTCTATTTCCGGGCTTTCTGCGATTTTATAAAAGTTACAGTAAAATTCCGTATCCCGGTCCAAAGCCTTCACGCCCGCCTCGTTTTTCAGATATTCCTCCGGTATCACATAGGTCAGCGTCCAGCGGTCGTCCTCAATCTTTGCCTGACATCCGCACTGTTCCAGATATTTTTCAGGCATCCTGCTGCGTCCCTTTCTGCCTTTCCCGTAAGCCGCATACATCGCCCCGTTGGAATTCACTTCAAAATTCAGATACATCACGTCGTTTGTCAGAGCTTCGCCTTCTTCCGGGAATGCCAGAAACACTTCCATCGCGCTGTCCTTGCACACCATATCCATATAGTTGGTAAACGTGCGCTTCGGGTCCTTTTCCTCGCACACGAGCTTCACATAAAAGCCTTCCCCCTCAAGATATCCCATCCATCCCCACGCTCTGGGCTGCTGCAGGCATGTCCACATAAAATTGCTTATCTCAAACCGCTCACAGCTCTCTATTTCGTCTTTTGATACGATAGTCTTTACCTGATATTCCATACTGATTTCCCTCCGTTTTTCTAAAAAAGTGTGCGCCCTGGCGCACACCTGCGCCGAGCGCCATTGCCGCCAGACAATATCTTCCGGGAGAAACCCGGTTTCTCCTTCGTGCAGGTACGTGCCGTACCGCGCCCTGCCTTATTACACTTTAACACACGAGTCCCCGCTCCGCAAGGCAACAGACGCCGGAAATCCTCTTGACTTGCCTGATTCAGCGGAGTAAAATTTTTGTAAAATCATACAATTATATGCCGCTGCGGCAAAACTGTTTTACAAAGGAGGCCGGCTCTATGGAACACGCACCCACATCCCTTTCCTCAAACACAAAAGACCTTTGTTATCCCGACTCCCCCGACGGACTCATTCTATATCGCCGTCGACTCATTCCCGAAGAGTGTATCTCCCTGCCGGACGACCGCATTCTGCAGTGTGGAAACGGAATCCTCGTCACCTCCTGGAAAACCATCCGCCCCAAGAAAAATATGGATCACGGCTTTTCCTGCTATTATCTGAAGGACGGATACAAAATAAGCAAATTTTACCGCGCCGATGGCTCTCTGCTTTATTACTACTGTGATATCATCACATCGGACTATGACGCTTCCAAAAACAAACTGACCGTTACCGACCTGTTAGTAGACGTCATTATCGAACCGGACGGTTTTGTCCGCGTTGTAGACGTGGACGAGCTGGTAGACGCTCTGGATGACGGAAGGCTTCTGCCTGCCCAGCTCAGACAGGCTCTGCTTTCTTTAGACCGGCTGCTTTCCCGCATTTACGGCGGCAGGCTGGACAGCCTTCTTTCCCCCATCAATACTTTTGAACAATAAGGAGACCTATCCATGCAGTATTTTCTTTTGACCTTTGCCATCATATGTGAAATCATCGCAACCACGCTTTTAAAATCCTCGGAAGGCTTTACGAAGCTTTTGCCCTCCATTGGGTGTGCCGTCTTTTATGTCCTGTGCTATTATTCCTTCTCCAAATGCCTAAGCGGCATTGACCTTGGAATCGCCTACGCCACCTGGTGTGCCGGCGGCATCGTGGCAACCTCCATCATCTCATGGATCATTTTTGGACAGAAGATGACCGGAATCGGAATTCTGGGGATAGTGCTCATTGTAGCCGGATGCGTGCTGGTAAATTTGTTCGGAACTGCACATTAAAACCATGAGATTCTTCTGCTACTACCGGACAGGCTGGTGCAAATCCATATACGGCTGCTGCTCATTTCTGTTCTCTGTCCTCCTCCAAATCGGCAGCCACGCCTACCGATTTATAATCAGATAAACTTTGTAAATTGGATTCCTCCAGCAACATCCTGTCAAAATCACTTTGATAAAGCCGGTCCTGACGAACCCGATATTTTTCAAACTCGCTCAGCGCGTGCTGCTCGGCAATTTTAGCAGAAATACTTCCCGCATTGGTCAGTATTTCTTTTTTGCTCAAACGAAGCACACCTTCAAACTGCTCAGCCCAATCTTCCATTGTCATAGGAACTTCTTCTTCCGCTCGAAGTTCCGCTAAATCCAAATAAGCGTTGACAATTCGCGCCATGGCAGAAAGCTCTTCTTTTGTAAGATAATTCTTTGCTACTACTACATCAAATTTCTGAATTTTCCCATCGGGAGCATCCTTCCATGTGGTCAGACCCATATTTTCTTTTGTACTGTCGGCACGATGATAGATGGTTTCCGCTGCTGTCTCTCCGTGAATAGCCCAATGAAGCTGATTTTGCACTCGAGCAAAAAACAATCTTGTTGTCTGCGCCTTGGAATCATAATCGATACTGGTTGCATATATATCTGTGATTTTTTGATAAAAGCGGCGCTCTGAGAGACGAATCTCACGAATACGTTCCAACTGCTCTTTAAAATAGTCTTTCGTCAGAACCGTACCGCCATTTTTCAAACGTTCGTCATCCATTGCAAAACCTTTTACGGTAAATTCCTCTATGATATGGTTTGCCCATTTACGAAACTGCACAGCCCGGGGAGAATCTACTTTATTTCCCACAGCAATGATAGCACTCAGATTATAATGATTCGTATTATAGCTTTTCCCGTCAGCGGCAGTTATTCGAAATTTTCGAATAACTGAATTTTCGTCAATCTCACCGTCAGCCAAAAGTTTTTTCAAGTGATAATTGATGGTATGTGTTTCCACATGATAGAGCAACCCCATCATCTTTTGTGTCAGCCACACATTTTCCTCAAAATAAACGGCATTGACGTCACTTTCCCCAGTCGCCGTAATAAAAGTAAGATATTCCGCCGCAGAGGAGCGGACAATACTGATTTCCCTGTTCTCCTTTTTCATATTCCTACCTCGATTCCCACAACAAAACTCTCTATATCGTCACATTTTAATCGCATAATAATATTTTTTTACAAAATCGATACAAAAATACCTTCCATAACCAGGGAGACAGTTCCCCTATCCACGGAAGGTATTTTAATCAATAGAAAATATGGTCCCCTATCTGCAGTCCCGTCAGACCCGGGATAGGTGTCCTGAAATACACGCAATGCCCCACATTGCTGTAGCCTGCCATCGCCTCGTCAGCCGCCTTATAGCATGCCGCCGTCGCCCTGTTCTCTGCCAGAGCGAGCGCGAGATGTCCGTCCAGCACCGGCGCAAACTGCTTGTATTGGTAGATAACGCCTGACACCGTATTCGGATACACCGAACTGAGCACACGGTTTATCACGACCGATCCGACCGCCACTTGCCCGTCATAGGGCTGATTTCCCGCTTCGCAGTAAATAAGATTTGCCAGAAGATATCTGTCTCCCTCAGCAAATGTCACCTCGGAAATATCCCTCCATGTAGAGCGCGCCGCCAGACGGGATTTGGCGATCTCCTCCTGCAGCTGCTTCTGGAGCGCCGCGATATTTTCATCCTGCGCCGCTATCTGCGCTTCCAGCGCGTCCGCCTGAGCCTGTGCATCCGCTATCTGTCCGGAATAGGCGCTGATACCGCTCTGAGTCTTGCTGACGCTCGCCATGATATTTGCCTTCTGGTCTTCTGCCTGCGCCTGCAGCCCGTCCAGCTCCGCCTTCTCCCGCTCGAGCTTTGCCTCCATCTCCTCTATCGCCTCACGCTGCGCCTGATAGGTCAGAAGCAGCTTCCGGTCATATTCATGCAGCTTTTCAACGTAAGTACTCTGATTGAGCAAATCCGAAAAGCTCTTTGCCCGGAAAAGAATCTCATAATACGTCCGATTATTGTCCATATAGAGAAAGCGAAGACGTTTTTTCATCGCCGCATACTGCTCCTGCTCTGTTTTCTTTGCCAGCGCCAGCTTCTCCTGTGTTTCGTCTATCTCCGCATTTTTATCGATGATATCCTGCTCTATCTCTTCTAACTTTCCACTTATCTGTGTCAGATCCTGCGTCAGCCCGTTTAACTGCCCCTGTAAAGAATCGCGCGCGCCGCTCAAAGAACCGATATGCTCCTCTGTCTGTTCCTTCTGGTTCTGAGCCTCTTCACGCTTTCCCTTTTCCTCATTTATCTGATTTTGCAGCTTCCCTATCGTATCCGCATAAGCCGGCGCAGCAGGTATCATGCCAAAACACAATGTAACTGCCAGCATCCCCGCCGCCAGCCGTATCCCTTTTCTTTTTTTCTGTCCCTCTTTTTTTCTGCCCTGTTTTCTCATCAAAGCTCCATTTTCACAACGCGTCCGCTCTTTGAATAAGGTCGGTAAGCCACTCCCGCCGCCCGAAACATCCTCTTGGATGCCCGCACGGACGGGGTTTCCGCGTATTTATCGCTGTCATAGATAACTTCTCTGATGCCGCTCTGAATAATAGCCTTTGCACATTCATTACACGGGAAAAGTGTCACATAAAGCTTCGCTCCCGCAAGGCTTCCTCCCCTGTAGTTCAGGATGGCATTCAGCTCGCTGTGCGTTACATACGGATATTTTGTCTCGAGCGTCTCGCCTTCTCGATCCCACGGAAATTCATCGTCCGAGCAGCCGACAGGCAAACCGTTATATCCCATAGACAGGATTTTGTTGTCCTGCCCTACGATACAGGCTCCCACCTGAGTGCTCGGGTCTTTGGAACGCATGCCCGCAAGCTTCGCCACTCCCATAAAATATTCGTCCCACGAAATATAATCTTCCCGCTTCATACAGCCTCCCGTCAGCCCTGTCCAACAGCTCCTGATATCTATTTTGTGCCGAAGATACGGTCGCCCGCATCCCCCAGTCCCGGTACGATATAACCGTGTTCATTGAGCTTCTCATCCAGCGCGCCGATATATAAATCCACGTCCGGATGAGCCTCCTGCATTGCCTTTACCCCTTCCGGAGCTGCAAGGATACACATCATATGGATTTTCTTACAGCCTTTTTCCTTCAGCATCTGGATGGCAGCCACAGCAGAACCGCCTGTCGCGAGCATCGGGTCGACTACAAAGACCTCCCGTTCTGCACAGTCGGCTGGCAGCTTGCAGTAATATTCCACAGGTTTTAACGTCTCTGGGTCGCGGTACAGGCCGATATGTCCTATCTTTGCCGCCGGTATCATCTGGAGCACGCCGTCTACCATCCCAAGACCTGCGCGCAGTATCGGTACGATCGCCATCTTTCGTCCTTTTAATTGCTTTACAGTCGTCGTACAGATGGGCGTCTCGACCTCAACGTCCTCAAGCTGCAGATTTCTTGTCGCCTCATAAGAGATAAGCATTGCTATCTCGCTTATCATCTGACGGAAATCCTTTGTTCCTGTCTCTTTTTTACGAATCTGCCCTATCTTGTGCTGTATCAGCGGGTGTTCCATTACCACTGCTTTTGCCATACTAATCTCCTCCTGTGTGTTCAATGCTCCCCCCAACTGCCGGTCAACTCCTCAGTCCTCCAGCTTTGCTACCCGTCTTGCGTGCTTTTCCTCTTCTGAAAAAGGCGTATCCAAAAAGACATCCAGGATCTCCAGTGCCAGATTCGGGCCAACGATACCTGCGCCCATCGCAAGCATGTTCGCATCATTGTGCAGTCTTGTCATCTTTGCCGAAAAACTGTCCCCGCACAGCGCACAGCGCACGCCCTTTACCTTATTTGCCGCGATAGAAATGCCTATTCCCGTGGTGCATATCACCACTCCTTTTTCACATTCCCCGTTTGCCACAGCTTCCGCAGCCTGTTTTGCGAAATCCGGATAATCGCAGGATTCTGTGCTGTAACAGCCGTAGTCATGGTAAGAAATCCCTCTCTCCTCCAGATGTCCTATCAGTCTGCATTTTAATTCATATCCGCCGTGATCGCTCGCAAGCGCTATCATAATCTTCTTCCTCCTTATGCTTTATCCTTCCTGTCACACCCGCTCCACATGATGTCCTGCCGCCTTCAGAAGCCGGTTCATTATCGCCTGGCCGAAGCCGTTTTCCGAAAAGGATTCCGAAAACATCACATCCACATCCTCATCGTCAAATTCCCTCAGTATCCTGTACAGACTCCTTCCGACCGAAGCCTCGTCCGCACGGCTTCCCACGCTCTTTATGCTGTCTGCACAGCTCTCCTTTTTATAACGCAGAACAGTTTCATCCGTTGCGATGATGCCGACTTTTTTTCCTTCTGTCTTCGCCTGACGGCTTTCCTGACAGATACGCTCCGCCACATTCTCCTGGCTGCCTTCGATTATCGTCAGCTCCCCTTTCGGAGCATAGTGACGATACCGCATTCCCGGAGCCTTTGGTCTTAAATGACAGTTAATGTCCAGTATCGTCCTGTCTACATCCACCTGCTCTAAAACAGCCTCCAGCATCTCCTTTGTCACATAGCCCGGCCGCAGTATCATCGGCTTATCCCCAGTCAGGTCCACGATAGTGGATTCCAGCCCGATGCCGACTTCTCCGCCGTCCAGTATCATCTCGATGCGTCCGTCCATATCTTCTTTTACATACTGCGCCAGTGTCGGGCTCGGACGTCCCGAAGTATTTGCGCTGGGCGCAGCCACATAACCGCCAGCAGCCCGGATAAACTCCTGCGCCACAGGATCTGACGGAAACCTGACCGCCACCGTATCGAGCCCTCCCGTCGTTTCCTTCGGCACAAGCTCCGTCTTGTTCAATATCATCGTGAGCGGCCCCGGCCAAAACGCCTCTGCCAGACGGACTGCAGCCTCCGGCACAGGATCGGCTATCCGGTAGATATCCTCCCATTCGCAGATGTGTACTATCAGCGGATTATCAGAAGGTCTTCCCTTTGCCGCATAAATTTTGCGCGAAGAATCCGGGTTTAAGGCATCCCCGCCAAGACCGTATACCGTTTCCGTCGGAAACGCGACCAGACCGCCCCGCCGGATGATATCTCCCGCTCTGCGGACTGTTTCCTCTTCAGGATGCTCCCTGTCTACAGAAACCAAAACTGTTTCCATTGTTACCTCCATATCGAAACGGACCTTACACCTCAAATAAGAGATCTGCATATCCCGGCATTGGCCAGTATGTTCTGTCCACCTTCATCTCCAGCTGGTCGACAGGCGCACGCAGCGCCTCCATTGCAGGAACAATCGTATCGCGGTAGAAAAATGCCTGCTTTCTGGCATCCTTTTCCAGTTCTTCGCCTTCCTTTTCCTTCCACTTCAAATCTTCCAGCGCAGCCGCAGCTTTGCCCAAAAGCCCGCTTATCTCCCGGAGCAGCCCTGAAGACGCAGTTGTATCCGCCCCTGCCGCTTTTAACAGATTCACAGTATCCGCCAGGTCATGACTGTAACGCATCACCGCAGGAAGGATATCTTTGGATGCCATATCTATCATCGTCTTCACTTCGATGTGTACCGTTTTCACATAGGTTTCGTATAAAATCTCCTTGCGGGATTCCAGCTCGGCACGATTATAGATACCAAAACGCTCATACAGCTGTATCGCCTTGTCCCCTGTCAGAGATTCCACAGAATCTATCATCGTCGGAAATACGGGAAGTCCGCGCCTCTTCGCCTCTTTGACCCATGCCTCCGAATAGCCGTCTCCGTTGAAGATGATGCGCTGGTGCTTTGTCATATATTCTTTGATAAGGTCATGTACCGCAATTTCAAAATTCTCCTCGCCTGCGGCTTCCAGACGGTCCGCCGCCTCGCAGAACGCCTCTGCCACGATGGCGTTGATGGTCGTTGTCGGACTTCCGATAGAATCAGAAGATCCCACCATACGAAACTCAAATTTATTTCCTGTAAACGCAAACGGCGAAGTACGGTTTCTGTCCGTTGCGTCCATGTGCAGATCCGGCACAGTAGAAACACCGGTGCGGAGCATGGAGCCCTCCAGACAGGAACGCGCCTCACCTGTCTCCACAAGCTGACGCACTACGTCCTCCAGCTGCGTCCCCAAAAAGATGGACACTATTGCAGGCGGCGCTTCGCTGGCTCCCAGACGCAGATCGTTCCCCACGTTGGACGCGCTCCTCCTGAGCAGGTCCGCATGAGTATCTACCGCCTTCATGATGCAGGCAAGCACCAGAAGGAACTGGATATTTTCATTCGGCGTATCGCCGGGATCAAGCAGGTTCATGCCGGTATCCGTCGTGATGGACCAGTTGTCGTGCTTACCGGAACCATTCACGCCCGCAAACGGCTTCTCATGCAGCAGACAGCGCAGATTATGGCGCTCCGCTACCTTTTTCATCGTCTCCATCACGAGCTGGTTGTGATCCATTGCGATATTCGCCGTCTCGTATACCGGAGCAAGTTCATGCTGCGCGGGAGCTACCTCGTTATGCTGGGTCTTTGCCGTCACGCCCAGCTTCCACAGCTCTACGTTCAAATCCTTCATAAACGCACCCACGCGTTCCCGGATGACACCGAAATAATGGTCTTCCAGCTCCTGTCCCTTGGGCGCGGGCGCTCCAAACAGCGTCCTGCCGGAAAAGATAAGATCTTTTCTCTGCAAATATTTCGCACGGTCTATCAGAAAATATTCCTGCTCCGCACCAACCGAAGGAGTCACCTTTGTGGCGGTTGTATTTTTATTGAAGAGGCGGACGATACGCATCGCCTGTGTGGAAAGTACTTCCATGGAACGCAGAAGAGGAGTCTTTTTATCCAGCGCCTCTCCCTTAAAGGAACAGAATGCCGTCGGGATACACAGTATCACGCCTGTCGCATCCTCCTTTAAAAATGCGGGAGAAGTAATGTCCCACACGGTATATCCTCTCGCCTCAAATGTAGAGCGCAGACCGCCGGAAGGGAACGAGGAAGCATCCGCTTCACCCTTTATCAGCTCTTTACCTGAAAACTCCATCAGCATCCTGCCGCTCTCGTCCGGATGGGTCACAAAGGAATCGTGCTTCTCTGCCGTAATGCCCGTCAACGGCTGAAACCAGTGCGTATAGTGTGTTGCACCATGCTCCACAGCCCAATCCTTCATCGCCTTTGCCACCACATCAGCAGTCGCGCTGCTCAATTCACCGCCATGCTCCATTACCTGTTTTACCTCGGCGTATGCCTTGCGCGGCAGACGCTCCTGCATCTTTCCGAGAGTAAAAACATTTTCTCCAAACAGCTTTTCCACATTCAATACGTTATTCATCGCCAGTCTCCTTCTTCGCCGTCACCCGCAGGATATCTCCCACCTCTGCCTGTTCCGAAAGCTTCAGCCACAGCTCCTGCTTCGGATGGGGTGCGCTCTCCATTTCTTCCCCGTCTCCGTTTTGAATCTGGAGAACCTCTGCAGCCACATTACGTCCGTCAGGCTTCATGAGCTCTATCATATCGCCTTTACAAAACTTATTCCGCTGCTCTGTACGCACCTGACCCTTTTCATTCTTTTCATATACGATGCCCAGATAAACTGCATCACTCTGATAGGTATTAGAGTCATAAATCTGAGCTTCCTCATTGGGCTTCCCGTAATAAAAACCTGTCGTAAACTGCCGATAAGTGCATTTTGCTATCTCTTCCCGATACCAGTCGAGATTTGCACGGTACTTTTCCTCGGATTCCAGACAGTCATCGATTGCCTTCCGATATGTCCTCGCCACTGTTGCCACATACAGCGCCGTCTTCATCCTGCCCTCTATCTTAAAGCTGTCAACGCCCGCAGCCAGAAGATCCGGGATATGCTCCAGCATACAAAGATCTTTTGAATTAAAAATAAAGGTTCCCCGCTCATTTTCATATACCGGCATATATTCTCCCGGACGGCTCTCTTCCATTACCGCATATTTCCAGCGGCACGGATGAGTGCACGCACCCCGATTGGCATCCCGTCCGGTAAAATAATTACTCAAAAGGCAGCGCCCTGAATAGGAGATGCACATTGCTCCGTGAACGAAGCTCTCAATCTCCATATCAGACGGAATATGATCCCGTATCTGCGCGATTTCTTTTAAAGAAAGCTCTCTCGCCGATACTACCCGCTTCGCACCGAGATTCCACCAGAACAACCACGTCTCATAGTTGGTGCTGTTTGCCTGCGTGGAAATATGCAGTTCTATTTCCGGACACACCCGCTTTGCTACCATAAACATCCCGGGATCGGAAATGATGAGCGCATCCGGGGCGACAGACTTGCCGTCCTTCGTTTTCAGATTTTTGAGCTGTAAAAAATAATCGGAAGCATCCTCCAGGTCATCATTGTGCGCCAGGATATTGGCCGTCACATATACCTTTACGCCGCGCTCATGGGCATAGGAAATCCCTTCCGCCATCTCATCCGGGCCGAAATTTTTTGCCTTTGCACGCAGTCCGAACGCTTCGCCGCCGATATACACAGCATCCGCTCCAAAATTGACCGCTGTTTTCAGTACCTCTAAGCTCCCTGCCGGGATCAGCAGTTCCGGTTTTCTCATGTTGTCTGTTCTCCTTTTTTTACGCTGAGCGTCACTCCATCACCTACCGGCAGGACCACCGTTTCCAAAAACGCATGGTGCGTCAGCTCATACAGATAATCCCGCATCCGCGCGTGGATCGTGCGGTCGCGCCTCGTCACCGCATAACGCGATTCTATGATATCTCCCTCCTGCAGTACATTATCGGATACCAGCAGCCCTCCCGGGGCAAGCAGCCTCACCGCTTCCGGCAGAAAATGCGGATACTGTCCCTTTGCCGCATCCATAAATACAAGGTCAAACGGTGTATCCAGCTGCTTTAAAATATCAGCCGCATCCCCTTCCAAAAGCGTTATCTTATCTTCCCTTCCCGCCTTTCGGAAATTCTCCTTTGCAATCGGAATCCTCTTTTCATACTTCTCAATAGTCGTAATATGGCAGTCCTCCGGCATATACTCGCTCATCAAAAGCGCAGAATAACCAACGGCCGTCCCCACCTCAAGAATGGACGACGGCCGCTCAAGCGCGAGCAGAAAACGCAGCAGGCTCCCGGTCTCCGTCCGGATGACCGGCACCCTGTCCTCCACTGCCTGACGCCTCAGGTTATCCAGCCATTCCGGAGTCCCCCGGTCCAAAGAATTGATAAATGCGCGCATTCTCTCTTCTACTATCATTTTTCTTCTCCGTCCGCTCCCATGATGTCCATCATTTCATCCGGCGTCATTGCCGTGGAAAGGATATATTCCCCTTCCGTAAATCCATCTTCGGAATAGTTGGACAAAAGCTCCTGAATATAAAACAGCGTTTTTTCACGGACAAGCCCTTTCTCACACAACTGCTCCGCGATACCCTTAAAATCCATACCGTCCGTTATCGTCACGGTCACTTCCGTGCCCGGTGCCTCTGATACAGGCGGTTCTCCGTAAATGCGTACGCCGTACTGATAAGCAGAAACGGCAAAACGATAGATAAGCATTGCTGCGACCACGACCAGAACGATGTTGAATATCGTTCCGACCGCGCTCTGCGCCACGCTTTTTGCTGCCGTCTTTTTTTTGCTCCCGTTTCTGCCTGTACTCTTTTTACTCAAAATTTACTGCCTCCACAATTTGCTGGTTCAGTCCCTGTATCATCCTGCAGAATTCTACCTCTGCATTCAAAAAAGGATCTACCAGAGGATTCCTGCGGAACTCCTCATAACGTTTGGAAAATTCATCCATCTTATCAAAAAGCTCGTCAGACTCCGCTGAACGCTGCAGATAAAAGTTTTCTTCCCGAAACTTGTCTATTTTCTGCTTTAAATCGGGGTATTGCTCCAATATCTTTTTCTGCCGGTCGAATTCCCGATATTCCGGAGAATCGATCACTGCCGCTATCAGCTCTTCCAATGCTGCCTCTACTCTGCCCATGACACCGTCTCTCCCACATCGTTTTTATATTTTCAAACTTCCATGATGATTGGCAGTATCATCGGGCGGCGCTTCGTCTTTTTCCAGATAAAATCACCAAGATTATCCTTGATCACCGTCTTGATGCGTCCCCAGTCGCTACAGCCGCGGCTCACGCAGCTTTCCATCACACGGTCCATCAGATCGCGCGCTTCATCCATAAGTGCATCCGATTCTTTCACATATACAAAGCCTCTCGATACCAGATCCGGTCCGCTCGCTATCTGCCCGGTGATACCGTCCAGCGCGACAACCACTATCATGATGCCGTCCTCCGCCAGATGCTGTCTGTCGCGCAGCACTACATTGCCTACATCTCCAACGCCAAGGCCGTCCACAAGAATAGCTCCGCACGGAACGCTCCCTACGATATCCGCCTTTTCTTCCGTCAGTTCAAGCACATTTCCCGAATGAAGAATGAAAATATTCTCTTTTGGGATACCAAGCTCCTCCGCGATACCCGCCTGCGCTTTCAGATGCTTGTATTCTCCATGCACCGGAATCGCATATTTGGGCTGGACGAGCGTATACATCAGCTTTATCTCCTCCTGACAGGCATGACCGGATACATGAACGTCCTGGAAAATGACTTCCGCACCCTTCTGCTCCAGTTCATTTATCACCCTCGTGACAGCCTTTTCATTTCCGGGTATCGGATTGGAAGAAAAGATTATCGTATCGTTCGGTCCGATGGATACCTTGCGATGCACGCTGGACGCCATCCTGCTCAATGCAGCCATGTTCTCGCCCTGGCTTCCTGTCGTAATGATGACTGTCCTGTCGTCCGGGTAATCCTTCAATCTGTCAATATCCACAAGCGTATTGTCCGGAATATTGATACAGCCCAGATTCATCGCTGTCTCGATGATATTTACCATACTGCGGCCTTCCACAACGACCTTTCTGCCATACTTGTGCGCCGTATTGATTATCTGCTGCACACGGTCCACATTGGATGCAAAGGTCGCAATGATAAGTCTCGAGCCCTGATGCTCATGGAATATCGTATCAAAGGTACGGCCCACTGTCCTCTCAGACTGCGTAAATCCTTTACGCTCTGCGTTGGTCGAATCGCACATAAGCGCCAGCACGCCCTTTTTGCCAAGCTCTGCAAATCTCTGCAGATCGATAGCTTCTCCATATACAGGCGTATAATCAACCTTGAAGTCACCCGTATGGATAACAGTACCTGCCGGAGAATGTATCGCAAGCGCAGCCGCATCCACGATGCTGTGGTTCGTCTTGATAAATTCAATCCTGAACTGTCCGAGATTGACCGACTGACCGAATTTGATGACCTTGCGCTTTGTATGCCCTAAAAGATTATGCTCTCTCAGCTTATTCTCGATAAGCCCCATCGTCAGCCTTGTCGCATATATCGGGATATTCAGCTCGCGCAGCACATACGGCAGAGCTCCGATATGATCCTCGTGTCCGTGCGTGATGACAAACCCTTTCACCCGGTCCATATTCTCCTTTAGATAGGTGACATCCGGAATCACCAGATCGATACCGAGCATATCATCATCAGGGAAAGAAAGGCCACAGTCTACTACAACAATACTGTCTTCATACTCGAACGCAGTAATGTTCATTCCGATCTGCTCCAATCCCCCCAACGGTATCACCTTAAGGCCAGGACCCGCATTATTCACTTTTTTTGTCCGTTTCAAGTAAAATTACCTCCGTCATTCTAAAATATATTTATAAACCATGCCCTCTGCACCATCCAGCTTCAGGCGTTTATTCCTTCTCAATCTCAACGTCTTCGAGCATATCCTCAAATATCGCCGCAACGGCGTCCATCTCGTCGTCATCATCAACAACCGTATAGACCGCCTCCGTATCCTCCGGTGCCGATATATCTTTTAATATCAACGCTTCTCCGTCCTCATCCTCACTGTCTGTCACAAGAATATAATCCACGCCGCCAAGTCTCGTTTGTTCCAGGACATAAAAATCAACTGCTTCCCCGTCTTCGGGGCAAAATGTAATCTTTTCCACTGTCATCGTCTCCTGTCGCTATGTCTCTATGTTACTCTGCCGAATCCGCCGCACCGATTTCCTTCTGCATCTGCTGCCTGTCCAGATATTCCTGCAGAATCAGGGTGGCCGCTATCTTATCCACGTATTCTTTCCGGTTCTCCCTGCGGATGCCCGCTTCCATCATCGTCCGGTCCGCTGCCACTGTTGTCAGACGCTCGTCCACAAACTCCACCGGCAGTCCGGTCCGCCTTGAGAGCTTATCCGCAAACTCTCTCGTCTTTTCTACACGTTCCCCTTCGGTCGCATTCATATTCTTCGGAAGGCCTATTACCAGCTGACCAACCTCATATTCTACAATAAGCTCCTCCAGACGTCTCAACGTCTGGCGCAGCTTGTTTTCATCCTGTCTTCTTACGATTTCAATTCCCTGAGCAGTCACAAAAAGCGGGTCACTGATGGCAACGCCCACTGTCTTGGAACCGAAATCAAGCCCCATCACTCGCATCCCGCTTCTCCTGTCTGTATCTTATTTCTTAGGTTTCCAATGATTGTTCTCGATATAATCCTTGAACATCTCTTCCACCAGCTCGTCCCTCTCCACGCGGCCTATCAGCCCGCGAGCATTGCGGTAGCTGGTGATATAAGTCGGATCGCCGGACATGATGTAACCGACTATCTGACTCACCGGATCATACCCCTTCTCCGAAAGAGCCTCATATACCTCCGCCAGAATCATCTTCACACCGTTTACCGGCTCCGTTTCTACTTTAAAATATTGCGTATTTTCCAAATCCTGCATGCTGTCACGTCCTTTGTCCGGGTTTTGCTTCTCCCGCATAATAGTTTCGGCTATTCTTATATATTACCCTACTTTTTGCAAAAATTCAACGGATTTCATCCAGCAACAGGATTTCATCATTCAAAAACGAGACCGCTCTTCCTGTGACAAGACTGTTTGAAAAATCCTTTTCTCCCTCTGTCGCCGCAAACGCCGCCTTCACATATGTTTTCGTATGACCTACCCAATATGCCTTCCCGCCGATTTCTTTTTGCTCCTCTATAAGTATCTCAATATCCGTTCCGATGCAGGCACTGCGGTATTCTGCCGAATTTACCCTGTCCAGTTCCAGAAGCTGTGCGCTGCGGACAGTCTTTTCCGCATCTGTCAGCTGTCCGGAAAGCCGGTCTGCCACCGTCCCCTTGCGCCGGGAATATTTGAATACATGCATCTCGAAAAAGCGCACCTTTTCAAGGAATTTCTTTGTTTCTGCAAATTCCTCTTCCGTCTCCTGCGGGAATCCTACTATCACATCGGTCGTTATCGCCGGACGGTCAAACACGCTGCGGAGCAGCTGTACTTTTTCATAGTATTCCTCCGCCGTATAATGTCTATTCATCCGCCTTAACGTTTCGTTGCAGCCGCTCTGCAATGAAAGATGGAAATGAGGACAAAGCTTCCGTATCCCGGCAAGCCGTTCTGCAAACTCCCGTGTGATTATCCTCGGCTCCAGAGAGCCCAGACGTATTCTTTCTATCCCGTCCACCTCTGCGATGCGCTCCAGAAGGGAAATAAGATACGCACGCTTAAAAGCAGTCCCTCTCAGATCCTTTCCGCCCTCCAGATAATCACCATCGTTTTCTCCGATGAAATCCATGCCATAGGAGCTTAAATGAATCCCTGTCACGACAACCTCGCGGCATCCCTCTTCTGCAAGCCCTTCCACTTCAGCAATGACATCCTCCGGTCTGCGGCTCCTGACCCTGCCGCGCACGAACGGGATAATGCAGTAAGAGCAAAACTGATTGCAGCCATCCTGTATCTTAATATGAGCGCGGGTATGATTCTCACTTTTTTCCATCCGCATTTCTTCATAAACATTTTCATGGGCGATATCTGGCACAGTATCCTCAAGGACACGCTCTACACTTGTGTTTTGTCCCCGGTCAGCTTCCCGTTCCTTCAAAAAAGCATCCAGTATCTCCACGATATCTTTTTTGCGGTTGTTTCCCACCGCGAGATCTATGCACGGATCCATCCGGTTGTCCTTATCCGCCTGCACATAACATCCCACCGCTACGACTACTGCGTCAGGGTTGTTGTGCTTTGCCCGATGAAGCATCTGTCTGCTCTTTCTGTCCGCGATATTCGTAACCGTACACGTATTAATAATATAAATATCGGCATCCGCCTCAAACGGTACAATACCGTAACCGCTCTCTTGTAACTTTTGTTGCATAACTTCCATTTCGTATGCATTCACTTTACACCCTAAATTGTGTAATGCAACACTTTTCATAGTATTCTCCACCATTTTTGTTATGTTTGATAATTGACTTTTGATACCATAGTTTGTTAATATATGGGCAGAAGGTATGAACCTATAAGGAGGTAAATTAAAATGAAAACAGTTCAGATTTCCTTAAACTCTATCGACAAGGTAAAATCTTTCGTTAACGATATTACCAAATTCGATTACGACTTCGATTTAGTATCCGGCAGATACGTAATCGATGCCAAGTCCATCATGGGTATCTTCAGCCTGGACCTTTCCAAGCCGATCGATTTAAACATCCATGCAGAGGACAATGCTGAGGCTGTTCTTGAAGTTCTCAAGCCTTACCTTATCTAATTGGAATTTCAGATGTGCCAAAGGATTATGCGGATATAGCGCATAGTCCTTTTTTTTGCGACAGCAAAATTCCTTTTCTATCGTATAAAAAAATGCAGTAATGCGTACTCTCGCAAAGAAGGATACTCTCTGACGACAACGGTCCGCGGAGCAGGTGTACGCCTTGGCGCACACCTCTTAATCCGCATGATACAAAAGCTTTACGCCTCCACTACGATCACTTCATCCGTATCCAGCGCCCGCTGCATCATTTCATCGATGCAGTCCGCCAGATTTTCCTCATGCCTCTTGATAACATTCAGGTTCGGTTTGGTCACAGGATGCTTCGCCACGAAAATTGTGCAGCAGTCCTCAAACGGCTGAATGGACGTCTCATATGTTCCTATCTTTTCAGAAATCTCCACGATCTCCTGCTTGTCCAGACCAATACACGGACGGAATACAGGAAGAGTACATACCTCGTTCGTAACAGCCAGCGACTGTATCGTCTGGCTCGCCACCTGACCGATGCTCTCGCCTGTTATCAGCCCGAGACACTCCGTATTCTTTGCGATTTCCTCCGCTATCTTCATCATATAACGGCGCATGATTATCGTCAGCTCATCGTGCGGGCACTTTTCATAGATGGCAAGCTGTATCTCTGTAAAATTGATGACATGAAGATAAATGGGACCGCTGTAACGCGCCACCAGTCTCGCCAGATCCACAACCTTTTGCTTCGCCCTCTCGCTTGTATACGGGGGCGCATGGAAATATACCGCATCTATCTTCACGCCTCGCTTTGCCACCATAAATCCGGCGACAGGCGAATCTATACCGCCGGATAAAAGCAGCATCGCTTTGCCGTTCGTACCGACGGGCATTCCGCCCGGTCCCGGGATTTCAATGGAATATACATAAATATGCTCACGTATCTCTACATACAGCATCACGTCAGGATGATGGACATCCACGCGTATCTCCGGGAATGCGTCCAGAAGCTTCTCACCAAGGCGGGCGTTTATCTCCATGGACTCTACCGGATAATTTTTGCGGGCACGCCGCGCATGTACTTTGAACGTAAAGTTTTTATCCGGATACTGTGCATCCACATAAGAAATAACATCGTCGCACAGTTTGTCAAATCCTTCATCCTCAAGCTGCACCATGGGGCAGATGGCGCTGATGCCGCAGACGGTCTTTAAATTGTCCACCGTTTCTTCATAGTCATAATCAGAAAGCACATCGATATAGATGCGTCCTCTTGTCCTGCGTACCGCAAACTCCCCTTCGCAACGCTTCAGTGCATATTTTACCTGACGACACAGGGCTTCTTCAAAAATATCCCTGTTCTTTCCTTTTACGCCGATTTCCGCGTATTTGATCAAAAAAGCCTTAAAAACCATATTTTTCTTCCTTTATCTCCTCGTGTAACGGCGCAGCATCGGGACCAGTTCGCCCAGCGCCTGTACCGTATCGTCAATCTCTTCCTCCGTCGTAAATGCCGAAAGGCTGAACCGTATCGTGGAATTGAGCAGCTCCTTTTCCAGGCCTATTGCGCGCAGAGTCGCGGAGCCTGAGGTTTCCGGATGGTTCGATGCGCACGCGCTGCCCGCCGAAACATATATCCCTTTATCCTCCAGCGCATGCAGAAGTACCTCACTGCGCACTCCCGCAAACGATACGCTCAGCACATGAGGGGCGCTCTCCCTGCCCGGAAGCGTGTTGAACCGCACGTTCTCTAATCTCCGTATCCCATCCTCCAGACGTGCACGCAGTCCGTACATGCGCTCAACATCTTCGTCCAGATTTTGATAGATTTCCTCTGCTGCCTGCGCCATCCCTGCGATAGCAGGAACATTCTCCGTACCGGAACGCAGCCCTCGCTCCTGACCGCCGCCGAATACGATCGGTCGTATCTTTACCCGGTCTCCCACATATAAAAATCCAATTCCTTTCGGGCCGTGTATCTTATGCGCGGAGACCGAGAGCATATCTACCTTCATCCTTTTCACATATATCCGGCTCTTCCCGTATCCCTGCACTGCATCCACATGGAACAGCGTATTCGGATTCACCCGCTTTATCAGTTCTCCTGCTTCCGCAATCGGCTCCAGCGCACCTATCTCATTATTCGTATGCATCATAGACACGAGTATCGTATCCGGCCGTATGGCCGCCTCAATATCCGATAGGCGCACACGCCCATACTCGTCCACCGGAAGATATGTCACTTCATACCCCTGCTGTTCCAGATACTGCATCGTATTCAAGACCGCCGGATGCTCCACCGACGTCGTGATCAGATGCCGTCCCTGCCGCGCATTCGCATATGCTGCGCCGCGTATCGCCAGATTATCCGACTCTGTCCCGCCGGATGTGAAAAAAATCTCCTTCGGCGTACACTTCAATGTCTTTGCGATAGTCTCCCTCGCTTCCCGGACATACCGCTCCGCCTCGACGCCTTTATGGTGCAGACTGGACGGATTTCCGTATGCGCCGCACATCACCTCGGTCATCACCTGTGCAACGCTCTTCGTACACCGTGTGGTCGCCGAATTATCCAGATAACATTCCATACTATTTCACCTGCTTTTTCTGACTGTATTATATCCTATCATATGCAGTCACTCTTCCAGCTGATACATCAGCCATGCCATCACCGTAAGACCTGCCGTTTCCGTGCGGAGTATCCGCTTTCCGAGTGTGACCGCCTCAAAGCCTGCGCTGCGCGCAAGCTCCACCTCTGCCTCTTCAAAGCCGCCCTCAGGCCCGATAAAAACGCCTATCTCCTGACCGGGCTTTACGCTCCCGACCAGCTCCTTTGTGCGGGGCATCCCCTCCGAAAGCTCATAGGGCAAAAGCTTTATATCCATAGAAGCGCACTGCTCCAGCGCCTCCTTCATTGTACAGACTTCCCCTATCTCCGGAACAATCCGGCGCTTACTCTGTTTGGCGGCAGATTCCGCAATGGCCTGCCAGCGTTCCCGTTTCGCCTTTGCCTTTTTAGCGTCCAGACGGACAACGCTCCTTTTCATTGAAACCGGAACAATACGATATGCCCCCAGCTCCACGAGCTTCTGCACGATAAATTCCATCTTATCCGCCTTGGGCAAGCCCTGAAAAAAAGTCACCCGCGCCGGAAGTTCCAGCCCGTCCTCCTTCACAAAACGAAGGGCGCACACCACCTCGTCCTCTAAAATTTCTTCAATGCCGCAACGGTATTCTTTTCCATCTATGCCATTAGAAACGGCGATTTCCTCGCCCGGTCTCATCCTGAGCACGTTTTTGATATGGTTTACGTCGCTTCCCGTAATCACAACCCTGCTTCCCTGAATCTGGGAAGGCTCTACAAAAAACTGATACATGCTTCGGCTTCCTTTCAGTTTTTGCGCGCGGTCACGCTCACCCACTCGCCCTGATAAGTCACTTCAAGTACTTCCAGTCCCGCCGCCTTTACCGCCTCTGTCACAACGGTCTCCTTATCGTCGATGATACCGGATGTAATATAGATACCGCCCTTTTTAAGCTGGTTTACGATAACAGGAGTAAGAGGCACGAGCACATCCGCAAGGATATTGGCTACAACAATGTCATATTTTTCGTATCCGACCTCATCCTGAACTTCCTTATCGCTAATGATGTTGCCGATCATCATGGAAAACTGATCCGGTTCGATGCCGTTATTTTTCATATTATCCGCAACCGCTTCCACCGCACACGGGTCAAGGTCCGTTCCAACCGCATGCTTTGCGCCGTACATCAACGACAAAATAGCCAGGATACCGCTTCCGGTCCCTACGTCCAAAAGCTCCGTTTCCGGTGTGATGAATTTTTTGAGCTGGCGGATGCACAGCTGGGTTGTCTCATGCATTCCCGTGCCGAACGCCGTGCCTGGATCAATGTGCAGCACCATCCTGCCCTCGTCCTCCGGCTTTACCGACTCCCACGAAGGAATGACCAAAAGATCATCGATGTAGAACTGGTGGAAATACTGCTTCCAGTTATTTATCCAGTCGATGTCCTCCGTCTCATCCACCGCGATGCTCCCCTCGCCAATCTCGCAAAACATCCTCAGACCGTCCAGCTCCTCCTGCACCTGCGCGCATATCTGTTCCTCTGTCACAGGCTCGCCGTTCAATTCCAGACCGCCGTCCTCTTTTTCTTCCACAAAAAAGCTCAGATAAGCGATGCCGTCATCCTCAGGGCCCTCCGGCAGAATATCCACAAACATCTGCTCCTTTTCCATTGCCGTCAGCGGGATCTTGTCCTCTATCTGCGCACCTTCCAGACCTATATCATAAAGGGTACTGATAATAATGTCCTCCGCTTCCGTCACTGTCTTTATCTTAAATTTTTTCCATTTCATATAAAACCTCCATCCGGGCAGACCGGGGACTTGTTTTCCACACACAGCCCAAAATCTCATGTCAATAATCCACTTACGGTATCATAGCATAAAAACAGGCGCTTGTGCATCCGCAAAATGCACAAAACGCCTAACGTCCCCCAAAACTATCAATCTATCTGTTTTACGATTTCTCAAATAATTTTAATCTTCTCACAATCTCTTCCGGCTCTGGCAGCATTTCCTTCATCTCTTCAGGCAGTGTATTTTGTAATTGATATGTAGATACACCAATCGGCATATTAATATTTTTCCTGCGTATTCGGCTTCAAACTCTCCTATTTTCAATTCTATCGCAACCAGACTTCTCAATCGTCTATGGAATAATAAAAGGTCTATATATAAATCTCTATTTCCTGCCATCAAGTGATACTGGTTTCCTATAAATGTAAAATCTCCCCCCATCTCAATCAGAAAAGCTCTGATATTATTGACCAATTGCATTTCCAATTCATGCTCTGAATACTCCGGAGACAGTTCTGCAAAATCAAAAGTATATTCGTCCTTCACAGCTAATTTTGCCTGTACTCTTCTATCTTCTGGTACCGTTAAATCAAAATTAGTCTGGTTAATCAGATATTTTTCATAAGTCCTTGCCTCAACAAAATTTATCAAAATACGCTTTGTCCAACCATAACGCTTTACCATCTGGATATAAAACTCTCGTTCTAAATCATCCTTACATTTTTCCATAATGACGATATTATTGCTCCAGCTAATTTCTCGCACCAGTGGTGCGAGTTTTTCTGAATCACGATATGTTAAATAAAAATTTCGCATTCTCCACAAATTTGCAGCTGAATACCCTTTTGCTCCTGGAAATTCCTTTTGCAATTCCTGAGATAATATCTGAACAACAGATTTTCCCCATCCCTTTTGTTGCTGCTGTTTATAAATCTCTTCTCCTATCTCCAGAGACGAAAAGTCAAGGACTTTTTCATCAAATTCAAAAAGAAGTCACATTTT
>ENA-ORSX01000971-ORSX01000971.1-human-gut-metagenome-genome-assembly--contig:-NODE-971-length-23893-cov-4.954904_pt1 | contig 23893 bp, 19 predicted proteins | sample MGYA00241904_ERZ509172 | MGnify/ENA primary metagenome ERZ509172 (study PRJEB26280, sample SAMEA2338795) | human gut metagenome | biome: human gut; feature: human-associated habitat; material: faeces...
ACAAAAAGCCCTTAGCCATGAGTTTCATACCCACAGCTAAGGGCTTTCTAATATGGATTTATTTGTTGCACAACCGCCTGTCAATTATTCTCTACCATAAAACCACTGGATTACAAGAATAATGGCTCTTATGCAACTGTTATCAATTTGTTATCAAAAATCTTTCAAAAGTGCCACAAACCCGCATAAACGCTAGGTTTACTAAGCATTTTTGTTTATTCAAACTCTATGGTCGCAGGTGGTTTCCCCGTACAATCATACATCACTCGATTTACGTGCTTCACCTCATTTACAATTCTGCTTGTGGTCTTCCCAATAACTTCCCACGGAACTTCTGCGCTCTCTGCAGTCATGAAATCCGTAGTCGTTACCGCTCTTAATGCTACTGCGTAGTCATAAGTTCTCTCATCACCCATAACTCCCACAGAACGCATATTTGTAAGCCCTGCAAAATATTGTCCGATTTCCTTATCCAGTCCGGCTTTTTTAATTTCCTCACGCCAGATAGCATCTGCTTCCTGAACCATTTTTACCTTCTCAGCAGTTACTTCGCCAATGATACGAATACCAAGACCTGGTCCCGGGAATGGCTGTCTGAATACAAGATATTCCGGAATGCCAAGCTCTAAACCTGCTTTACGCACTTCATCTTTAAATAAATCACGTAACGGTTCGATAATTTCCTTAAAATCAACGTAGTCCGGCAGTCCTCCTACGTTATGATGTGATTTAATAACCGTAGACTCACCGCCAACGCCGCTTTCTACCACGTCAGGATAAATCGTTCCCTGTACTAAGAAATCAACAGCTCCAATTTTCTTTGCCTCTTCTTCAAAGACACGGATAAACTCTTCACCAATAATTTTACGTTTCTGTTCCGGTTCTTCCACACCCTTTAATTTTGCGTAGAAACGTTCCTGTGCATTTACACGGATAAAGTTCAAATCGTACTGACCATTTGGTCCGAATACAGCTTCCACCTCATCTCCTTCATCTTTACGAAGAAGACCATGGTCTACAAATACGCAGGTAAGCTGATTTCCCACTGCTTTTGAAAGCATAACTGCTGCAACAGATGAGTCCACACCACCGGAAAGGGCGCAGAGAACTTTTCCATTTCCTACCTTCTTACGAATTGCCTGAATAGACTCCTCTACGAAAGAGTCCATCTTCCAGTCACCGGAGCACTGGCACACATTGTAAACAAAGTTAGAGAGCATCTGTTTACCTTCCTGTGTGTGTAATACTTCCGGATGGAACTGTGTCGCATATAAGTTCTTTTCTTTATTTTCAACAGCCGCTACCGGACAATCTGCCGTATGAGCGCTGATTTCAAATCCAGGAGCAATCTGGGAAATATAATCGTTATGACTCATCCAGCAAATAGTTTTCTCTGACACATTTTCAAATAGCTTGGAGTTCTGATTAACAGTCACTTCAATTTTACCATATTCTCTGACAGGCGCTTTTTCAACCTTTCCGCCCAGAAGGTGCATCATAAGCTGAGAACCATAGCAAATTCCTAAAACAGGAATACCAAGCTCAAATATTTCCTTTGTATAAGTAGGAGAGTCTTGCAGATAAACGCTGTTTGGTCCACCTGTAAAAATAATACCCTTCGGCTGCATTGCTTTAATTTTCTCAATATCTGTTTTATAAGAATAAATTTCACAGTAAACATTACATTCGCGCACACGTCTTGCAATTAACTGATTGTACTGTCCACCGAAATCAAGAACGATGACTACTTCGTTTTTCACGCTTTTTCCTCCTAACACTCTATCTCTGAAATATTTTATCAAGAATGCTTTCTATTATAAAATAGACTTTGATGATTTACAAGAAAAATTTCTCTAATATTTTTTATTTCGTAACAGTTCTGCCATAAGCGAGAATTTGCGCTGCATTGCAGCGTATAGGTGGTGAAACCACCAATTCGAGCTGATATGGCTGAACTGTTACTTTATTTCATAGGGCGCAATTTCCCGGGGAATAAAATAATCTTATCATCGGATGTCTGTGCAGATGTCTCAGTCTTTTTTGCATTCCCTCGTTTTGTAACGGTATTGGTTTCTTTCCATGCGTTCTCTATTTTATGGAACAGTCTGCTTCTCATACTATCATTCTTCATCATTTCCTCATATTCCCAAAAGGCGTTCTCTAACATATCTAAGATTTCTTCCATTGTTCCGCCTATTCGGATAATAAACTGAATAGTGCGGCACAAAAGCTCTGCGTCTTCTTTTCCCTCTTTTCCTTCTTTCATAAAGAAAGTTTTTAACTGCTCCATGTTCTTTCCAAAGGGCAAATATCCATTCTTGCCTAAACATTCTATTTCTTCCTTCGACGGAACATAAAAATCCGTTCCCTGCTGTTCCTTAAGAAGTTTGTTGTATTCATTCTTTTCTTTATACAGGGATAATACAAGCTGGCTGCCCTGTATTACAAAACATCTTTTGTTCTTTGGAACATCTTTTAGAAAAGCCATGGTGGAAAATTCATCCTTTTCCAGTCCTGTGTCTCTTTTATATAATTCCACTGCCTTTTCCACAGGACAAATCCCATACATCTCTGCTGCCACATTAAAATACATCAGAAGTGTCTCTACATCCTGACGTTCCTTATTCCAGTCTTCTGTGCAGTTTTCCTGGTAAGCTTCTTTTACTTCTTTTGGCAGGCAAAACACACTATCGCCCCAGTCTGCATAGACTCCGACATAGCCGCCTTCCAACAAATATCCATATCTCATATCTTCAAAAGAGACTTTTCGTGTTGTGTTTTCACTTTCCAAAAATTGTATCTCATCTTCACTTAAAAATCTGAAATACCTGCGCATAACCTCTTTACTCAACAGCTCTCTTATTAAAAATTCCACCAATTCTGATTTTTTATATTTTGAATAACCGGATAAGTGATGTACTTTTGCAATTTCAGCTAAATCTGATTTCGAATATTCCGTTAAAACTTCTTTCAAAGTTACATCGGAAGCCCCACATTCCAATCCTTTTAGTACTTCATTAATCCCATCTAAATCATACTTTTGTGTAAGTTCATCTCCTACCCAATCCTTTATCTCACTGTATCGGTAATGCTTCGGATTACTTAAAATATCTTGCATCTCATAGTATCCATATATTCCTCCACAGTCCTCGTAAGGTGTCTCTCCCTTATATTTTAAAACTTTAGCATAAGAATATTCATAATCATCTATGATTTCTTCCACAGTAACCTTATGTTCCCAATCATCTCCGAAGTCATATACATAGGTAAAATTATTTTGTCTTTCTAAAAGGGTATCTATGACGGTTTCTTTCTCATCCAGACTCTCCTCGTCCATATTTTCAAAAAAATCCAGTTCATCGGACTTCATCTCAACAGAAATACCCAAACGTGAAAACTCAAAACAGTGCATGTGGCAGCCGATCCATCCCATGGTTATATTCAATATTTCTGCCAGTTCTTCAAAAGTAATACCGGAAGGCACCACAACTCTTCTCCAAATAGGCGGGTGTGAATTTTTAATTTGTATTTTTAACTGATATGCTTTCATTTGCATCCTCCTTTTACAATGGATTTACATGTACCATACAGTGTTTCACCAGCGGAAACTTCTCTTCCACCTTATCATGAACAACCTGCGCTATTTCATGCCCTTCTCGCAGGCTTATATCTCCATCTGTAGCAATCTCGATGTCCACATACATCTTTGCCCCAAATAATCTGGTCCGCAGTACATCCACTTTTAAAACTCCCGGCTGTTCTTTAATTAACTGACGCATTTTTTCTTCTGTTTCTTCATCACAAGATTTGTCTACCATTTTGTCAATGGCATCTTTAAAAATATCGTAAGCGGCTTTCACAATAAACACGCAGATAATTACACTGGCAATCGGGTCTAACACCGGAAATCCCAGACGTGCTCCCCCGATACCAATAAGCGCACCCACAGAAGACAGCGCATCAGAGCGATGGTGCCATGCATCTGCCATCAAAGCGCCGGAATTTATCTTCTTCGCAGCGTTTCTGGTATACCAGAACATGGACTCTTTCACCACAATAGACGCAACAGCCGCAATAAGCGCAATTATTCCCGGAATTTCATCTTTACCTGCTGTTCCCTCAATAATTTTATTAATACCATTAATGCCAATACCGATACCTGTGGCGAACAGCACAACCGCCAATAAAATAGCTGCCACACATTCCAGCCTGTCATGACCATACTGATGGTCGTCATCTGACTGCTTACTGGCAATATTAATTCCTAAAATTACAATAATTGTACTAAATACATCAGAAGCAGAATGAACCGCATCAGAAATCATTGCTCCGGAGTGTCCTACAATACCTGCTATCAGCTTGAAAATAGAAAGGATAACATTCCACACAATCGTGACTGCAGATACTCGCATTGCTGTCTTTTTTTCCTGTTCCATATTCTCATTCCCTCCAAATTTTTTATTCTTTCTATCTTAGCACTTTTTTCATCCTATGTCATGTATTTTTCATAAGCTTTAGAAAAACCTTCTCTGGCGAGTTCTCACCAAAGAAGGTTTTCTGCTGCTTTCTTATTTTCTTATTTCTTCTGACTTCCTGTCAAAAATTCTTTCACTACATCTTTCACAATAGCTTTTTCTTCCTTATCTAACAGATGTGCATAACGGCTGTCTGTGGCAGCTGTTTCTAAAATCCCCTGCTCAATCTGTTTTAAAACCTCATCTTTTTTCGGATTTCCAGCCGGCTTTGATGCTTTCTTTGGCGGATCTGCCTGTACAGGTTCTTTGCAGCGATTTTCCACATAATCCAGCAGATTTGTTTCAATCTCTTCCTCATGATATCCTGTTCCTGTCAATATTTTCAGCCCCAAAAGTACAATTCCCAATCCAATAGTCGTAAATACTGTTAAACTCATAGCCGGAAATTCTATATTGAACGGAAAAAGTCTTACAACTTTCTCACTGCCCTCTCCCAATAAAAAAAACTGGGCTCCGGCAAATAAAAATGAGAAGCATAAAGTAATCCAGGAAATGCCCTTTATCTGGTGCATACTCCATGGTCCTATCTTTCGTCCTCTCATGCGTTTCATTACATAAACTGCAGGGTTATGTATCTGTATATTATCTTTTAACAGCTTTTGATGTTCTGCGATAAAATTGGCTGTCCATTTCTCTTTTGCTTGTGCCGGGTTTTTAGACTCCTTTAAAACCCTTTTGTTACTCGTGTAAATTGCCAGCATACTTACAATACTGAAAAGCCCCATAAGGCATGTCCCATAATAAAAAATCAGGTACTCCATAGCTCCTCCTCATTTTCGGCGCATAGACATTTCATATCCTGCGTCTCTTTTTCTCTATGAACTCTATTATATAGCACCCAACCCCTTTTGGAAACAAAATTCGCTCGACAAATACACGCCTGAAATGACAGTTTATGCAGATGTCTTCTCTACAATCTTTCCATCATACTGCTTACAAGATTTACCGTATGGCGGATTGCCTGTCTTTCAAATGTAGGATAATCTACATGTGCACTGTCATCTGCCTTGTCGGAAATGGCGCGGATTACCAAATACGGAATTTTGTTTAAATATGCAGTCTGGCCAATAGCTGCTCCTTCCATTTCTGTACAGTACGCCTGTGTATTTTCAATAATTTTTTCCTTTGTTTCTCTGTCTGCCACAAACTGATCACCGCTGGCAACACGTCCTTCAAATACCTGAATATCAGGATTAACTTCTTCACACACTTCCTTTGCCAGTTTCCTCAATGCCTCATCTGCCGAAAATGCCAATGTTTCCATACGTGGTATCTGTCCCAGCGGATATCCAAATTCTCTGGCATCTACATCATGCTGCATAGTGTCCGTAGACAGCACAATATCACCAATATTAATCTCTGCCTTTAAAGAACCTGCTATCCCTGTATTAATCACAGCCTCAACCTGAAATTCATCTGCTAAAATCTGTGTGCAGATACCTGCATTTACTTTGCCAATACCGGAACGAACCACAACAGCCCTCTGCCCCTTCAGATTACCTTTTACAAATTTCATTCCTGCTTTTTCAATAATTACTGTATCTGTCATTTTTTCTTTTAACAGCTCTACTTCTTCTTCCATAGCGCCAATAATTCCAATGATATTCATAACGTTTTCACCTTTCCTGTAAAATAATGTTCTTTGCCTTTCACTTTAACATAATCTTTCCTTCGTTGCCAGTTGTTTCTTTGTCTTTACGTTTTTTTTCAGTCATGCTATAATTCACACTGAAGAAACAAACAAAGGAGGACTTTAAAATGGCTGTATATAAAACAAAAGGCGTATGTTCACGCTCTATTGAATTTGAAATTGAAGGTGATGTTGTAAAATCCGTGAAATTCAACGGTGGCTGCAACGGAAACACACAGGGAATTGCAAGCCTTGTGCAGGGAATGAAGGTGGATGATGTTATCCAGAGATTAAAAGGAACAGACTGCAACGGCAGAGGAACTTCCTGCCCTGACCAGTTGGCAAAAGCTTTAGAAGAAGCCAGAGCTTAATCATTTTCCTTAATAAAATTAAACATAAAAAATGGAGCGGTCGCTTTAAGCAACGCTCCATTTTTTTAATTTCCCCACGGTACTTCTTCTGCCGTAATTTCTCCCGTATATTTATTCACAAGATATCGCAATCCAAAATCCGTGATGTCACCCTCCGCTGTTTCATATATCTTATAAAAATTAAACATATAAGACTCCCCGTCGTCCGAAATTCTATCATAAACCACCTCTATGGTATACGGAACATTTTCTTGTTCTTCATAAGCACACGTACCGGTTTCCAAAACAGCATAGAAATTCCCTTTCGCATTATATTGAGGGCTGCTGGAGGAATAGGAGAGAGAAAGCACCTCATCATAGAGATATTGATACGCATCCTCGACTGTTTCATAAACTCCCCTTTGCTCCTGCGTCTCGCTTTCTTCCGTTTCCTCCGCTTTTTCTTCCCGTTCCTCGACAGGCTGATATGCCGGAGTTTCCCACATTGACACAGTCCTGACAAAATAATCCCCAAAAAATCCTACGGATACTACGGTAAATATTCCCAGCAAAATACATCCGCCTGTAATACTCCTGTCAGGATACCGCATTTTATATTGCTTCAGATTTCCTACGCCAATGCACCAAATATAAACAGCGCCTATCAATAATAACAGCATTTTACCCTTTTCAAAAAAGTCATAATAAAAATATCCGTATTCCTTTAAAATAATTCTGGCTGCTGTGTAAGATAATACACATATTACATACAAAACAAGAAAAATTTTAGACCATTTTCGTTTTTTCAATCTCTTCACCTCAAGGTTCCATAACCTTTATCTTTCCGTACTCTCCGTCAAAACCGGAAATACACTGTACTTCTCCTTTTCGAATATGAGAAATTCCCTCTGCAATCTTTTCTCCCATCTGCCTTTTAATATCCTCCAAAGGGACTTCTCTTAAAATTTCAAATTCTGTACCCAGCTTTAATAAAGCCTGCTGATATTTCTCAAAGACTTTTTTAGAGGCAGTGGAATATCCCATATCTTCCGCAATAATTTCTATTAAAGGCACTAATTTTTCAAAAGGCTTTGCTCCTGCTTTTACATATCCTTCTTCTTTGTCAGCCAGTTCTTCTATTCTATGCAGTACGCCTACGGTGAGTTTTTTCCCGCACACAGGGCATATTCCTCCCTGTTCCTTTGTCTGCTTTGGCGTTAGGCAGACTTGACATTTCCTATGACCGTCAAGGTGATATTTTCCCTCCTCAGGATAAAATTCTATGGTTCCTAAAAGTCCCTCTCCTGTCTGAATTGCTTTTTCCAAACCGCCATAAGACATCTCTATTTCCATTAAATTGGCTTCTCTTCCCAATTTTGACGGGGAATGTGCATCAGAATTAGAAATAAGCTGCATATGCTCAATAGCAGGAACTCTCCAATTCATAGCAGGATCAGAGGACAAGCCTGTTTCCACTGCATGAATATACGGCGATAATTCTTCAAAGCACTCCTCCAAAGACGAAAACGCAGAGAATGCTCCCATCATGGAAAAATGTGGTGTCCAGATATGCGCCGGTACATAAATTCCTTTTTCCGTGGTCTCAAGAAGCATTTCCAACAAATCTTTGCACGGCAAACCTAAAATGGGACGTCCGTCAGAATGAAGATTTCCGATTTTTTCTAATTTTTCCGATAGTTTCTGTGCTTTCTCTAAACTAGGAAGTATAAGCAGACTGTGAACTCGTCTCGTCTTTCCATTCTTTTTATAAATAGAGCTTATTTCGCCTGTAACTGCAAATCTGGGTGTTATGGTGTCCGGCACAAATCCGTCTGAAATTCGGTATTCTTTCTTCAAACGATAAAGACCGTCATCGGCAGGTTCTAATTTTTCTCTCATTTCCTCCTGCCAAACAGGGTGGGTAAAATCTCCTGTACCTAAAATCTGTATTCCCTTTTTTCGTGCCCACATTTCCAAATGCTCCAAATCGCAGTCCTTACTGGTTGCTCTGGAAAATTTAGAATGTATATGCAAATCTGATATGAACATATTTTTCTCCTCAATACTTGCTTTTCTCTTACACTAACTTTATACTTAATTATATGATTATTTATTATAGTATCAAAACGGAGGCATTACAACTATGGACAATCGTTCTTCAGCAACTCTTATGACAAGCGGTCCTATCTGGAAGAAAATCATTGCATTTGCCGTCCCCCTGTTTTTCGGTAATTTATTTCAACAGCTTTACAATACTGCCGACTCCTTAATCGTAGGAAATTATCTGGGAAGCAGCGCTCTGGCAGCCGTAAGCTCATCCGGAAATCTGATTTTTCTTATGGTGGGATTTTTCAATGGTATTGCCATTGGGGCAGGTGTTGTCGTTGCAAAATATTTCGGTGCAAAAAAATTTGATTTAGTTCAGAGAGCTATTCATACTATTGTAGCTCTCGGTATTGTGTCAGGAATTTTACTGACTATCGTAGGTGTGGTGGCAGCGCCACAGATTTTAGTAATGATGGGAACTCCAGCTGAAGTCCTGCCAAATTCCGTCACCTATTTCCGCATTTATTTCTGTGGTTCTCTGGCTTTTGTTATGTATAATTTCCTTGTGGGAATCCTTCAGTCTGTTGGAGACAGCAAGCATCCCCTCATTTATTTAATTATATCTTCTATTATTAACATTGTGCTGGATTTAATTCTCGTAGCAGGATTAGGCATGGGTGTAGGCGCTGCTGCCTTTGCAACAGTGGTTTCTCAGTTTATCAGTGCCCTTTTATGTCTTCTGCAGCTTTTAAAAAGCCCGGAAGAATACAAAATACATCCGTCCCGCATTCGCATGGACTGGCTGATGCTTCGTCAGATTATTTCCAATGGTTTGCCCGCAGGACTGCAAAACTCCATTATTTCCCTGGCAAATGTAGTGGTTCAGTCCAATATTAATAAATTCGGACAAATGGCAATGGCAGGCTGTGGTTCTTATTCCAAAGTAGAAGGCTTTGCTTTTCTCCCAATTACTTGCTTTGCCATGGCACTGACCACTTTTATCAGCCAAAATCTGGGGGCAAAGGAATACAAAAGAGCAAAAAAAGGAGCTGTATTCGGTGTTATCTGCTCTCTTTCCATAGCTGAACTAATTGGAGTTGTTATTTACTTCTTTGCTCCTCAGTTTCTGGCTGCTTTTAATGACACGCCTCAGGTTATTGCCTATGGAACAGACCAGGCACGTATTGATGCACTCTTTTACTTCCTCCTTGCCTTCTCACACTGTATGGCGGGAATTTTACGAGGTGCTGGAAAATCCACCGTCCCTATGTTTGTCATGTTGATATGCTGGTGTATTATCCGTGTAAGTTATATTACTGCGGCTGTTCACTTTATCCCTGATATTCACGTTATCTTCTGGGCTTATCCGCTGACATGGACATTAAGTTCTATTACCTTCCTTATCTACTTCCTGAAGTCTGATTGGATACATGGGTTAGAGAAACAAAGGATAAATTAAAAAGGAGTTGCACTTCAAGTATATATTCAGAATGTCGATATATTTTACGCTCAGTCTGCGCTCACTTTGAGCTTATAATCTCAAAGCGTGCTCGACAAATTCGCTAAAAATTTACCGACATTCCGGATAATTACTTGGAGCAACAACTCCTTCTTTTTATTCCTGTGTACCTTCTGTATTTTCTGTTTCTTCTGTCTCAGGCTGTTTTAATGTATAAACATCCTTATCAGACAAGGTCACCTTTTTCCACTCTTTTTCGTTTACCGTAATTTCAGCTTTTTCTTTCCACTCATCTAAAAGCTTCTGATATGCTTCCTGTTTTCTTTCGTTTACAATTTGTTCTTTCTGGGCATCTGTTGCTTCTCTGTCCAGAACTTGATCCATTCTGACTACATAATAAGCATTTTCGCCTTCTACAACGCTTTCGTAAACCTGTCCGTCCTGCAGTGTTTTTGCAGCTTCCAGAAGTTTTTCATCTAACAAAGTATCTTCTGCCCCAAAAGTCGTATCTAAAGCGCTTAAATTCTCATCCACTTCTTTTGCAAGAGTATCTACATCTGCCATAGCAGGGTCATCAGAAGCTAAAAGCTTATCTAAAACACTCTGTGCCTGTGCTTTTTTCTCGTTTTTCTCCTCATCTGTAAGAGGTGTTGTTGTTCCGTCTTCATTTGTCTTATCTGCTGTGCTTACCTTGCAATAAGTAATAGCGCTCTGGGCAGCCTCTGTATCTTCTACATTGGTGTCTACGTCAGCTGTCATTGGGTCATACATCTTATTCTGATAAGTAAACAATGTCAAAAGCTGTTCAACATCGGACTGCTGCACAGAAAGTTTTTCAATCGTTTCTTTTGTATTCGCTTCCATGAATTTTTTTGCAGCTTCCTCAATACCTTTCTTTTCTTCATCAGAAACAGAAACCTCGTAATCTGCCGCATGTTCTTTTAACAGCATCATTGCCTTTAACTGTTCCAGTACACTGTCCTTTGTCTGCTCTCCATAAGTTTTTCCATCCTCTGTCTTCTGCTCCCACATACCTGCTGTGCCGCCGCCCATCATGGACATATAGGACATCATCTGTACCTGATTCATACGAAGTACCAGATTTCCTGTACCAACTGTTACCGTATCTTCTTTTCCTGTTAAAAGTGGTTTTGTACCATCTATCTTTTTACTTCCGCAGCCTGCCAATGCAGATAATCCTAACACACCTGCTGTTGTAAGGCATAACAGCTTTTTCATTATTCTGTTCATAAGTTCCTCCTGTAAATCCCTTTTATCAATATCTTGTTTTATTATAGACGTTTTTCCTTCCACGGACAAGAATTATTTCAATATGAGATTTTGAAAATCCATTAAAATATCATGAAGAATGTTCAATACATCTAAAACTTCTTTTGGTCTTCTTCCCTTTAAAGAAACCATAAAATACGGCACTTCATCTAACTTCATCTTTAAATTATTCTTATACTTATCCAAAATCTGCGGAAATCCTGCCCCGTCAATTTTTGCTCTTTCAAACATGGTAATCTTCACATCCGTGCCATTTTGTTTGATTTCCTTGATATATGCCTTATGAGCCAGCGCTTTTAAGTTAGCAATAGCCAGAAGGTTCTGAACAGCTTTTGGAGGTTCGCCAAATCGGTCCATAAGCTCTTCCAGCATATCTTCATATTCTTCCTCTGACTCGATACCTGCAATTCTCTTATAAATATCCAATTTCTGATATTCATTTGGAATATATTTCGGCGGAATAAAGGCATTTACTTCCAAATCAATGGCTGTTTCAAAGTCTTCCTGCTGCTTCAGTCCTTTTTCTTCCCGCACAGCCTCATCCAGCATTTTACAGTACAAATCATAACCAACTGCCTGCATATGTCCGTGCTGTTCTGCACCTAACAGATTTCCTGCACCACGGATTTCCAAATCTCGCATAGCAATTTTAAACCCGCTTCCTAGATCCGTAAATTCTCGAATAGCATGAAGTCGTTTTTCAGCTACTTCTTTTAACATTTTATTTTTCTTATACATTAAAAAGGCATAAGCTGTCCTGTTGGAACGTCCAACCCTTCCTCTTAACTGGTAGAGCTGGGAAAGCCCCATCTGGTCCGCATCATGGATAATCATCGTATTGGCATTGGAAATATCAAGACCTGTTTCTATAATGGTAGTAGAAACCAGCACATCAATCTCTCCGTTAATAAAACTATACATGATTTTTTCCAGCTGATGCTCCTGCATCTGTCCATGAGCAAAAGCCACATTGGCTTCCGGTACTAATTTCGCCACACGATTGGTAATCTCGTCAATATCATTAACACGGTTATAAACGTAGTAAACCTGTCCGCCCCTTGCCAGCTCCCTGCTGATTGCCTCACGCACCATTTCTTCGTTATATTCCATAACATAGGTCTGAATAGGCATTCTGTCCATAGGCGCTTCCTCCAGCACACTCATATCTCGAATACCGATAAGGCTCATATGCAGTGTCCTGGGAATAGGTGTGGCAGTTAAAGTAAGAACATCAATATTTTCTTTTAACTTTTTGATTTTTTCCTTGTGGGTAACACCAAAACGCTGTTCCTCATCAATAATCAAAAGTCCCAAATCCTTAAATTTCACATCATCAGAAAGAACCCTGTGTGTCCCAATAAGAATATCTACCTGACCTTTTTGTGTATCTGTAATGGTTTTTTTCTGCTGTGCCGGTGTACGAAAACGACATAGCAAATCCACTCTTACAGGAAAATCCTTCATTCGCTGTACAAAGGTATTATAATGCTGCTGCGCCAGAATGGTAGTTGGCACAAGATAAACCACCTGTTTCCCTTCCTGCGCTGCCTTAAACGCAATACGGATGGCAATTTCAGTCTTTCCATATCCTACGTCGCCGCAAATCAGACGGTCCATGATTTTCTTGCTTTCCATATCCTGTTTCGCAGCCTGAATTGCCATAAGCTGGTCATCGGTCTCCTCAAAAGGAAACATTTCTTCAAACTCCCTTTGCCATACCGTGTCCGGCTCATACTGGAAGCCCTGTGTTGCCTGCCTTGCAGCATACAGACGGACTAAATCCTTGGCAATGTTTTTTACAGCGCCCCGAACCTTTGTCTTTGTCTTCTTCCACTCCTGTCCTCCCAGCTTATTCAGCTTCGGCGCTCTGGCATCTGCTCCTGCATACTTCTGAAGCATATCCAGCTGGTTAGGCAAAATATAGAGAGTACTTCCCCCTGCATACTCAATTTTAATATAATCTTTGGCAACTTTATCTACGGTAATCTTTTCAATTCCCTTATAAACGCCCAGTCCGTGATTTTCATGGACAACGTAATCTCCAATGCTAAGCTCATTAAAACTCTGTATTCGCTTGCCGCTATATTCGGATTTCTTTCGTTTTTTCTTCTTTTCCTGGCCGAAAATATCCGACTCCGTAATCACCACAAATTTAATCAGAGGATATTCAAATCCCTTCTTGGCATGACCGAAGGTCGTCATAATCTCTCCCGGTTCAATCACTCTGTCCATATCCTCTGTATAGAAACTGTTCAATTCTTCATTTCGTAAATCCTCTGCCAGACGTGCCGCACGTGTACGAGAACCCGACAATAGCAGCACACGGTATCCCTCTTTTTTAAAGCGTTTTAAATCCTTTACCAGAAGCTCGAAACTGTTGTTATAAGGACTGACTGACTTTGCTGTAATATAATACTGCTCTGTAATATCCCAGTCCCCTTTATGCTGCTCAATGGTACAAAGAGAAACACAATTCTTCCTGTTTATTTTCTGCTGTGTCTGTCTGGCGCTAATTAATAAATCTGTCTGTCCTGCCAGCAGATAACCTTTTTCCAGCCTGTGTTCCATGCTCTCCCGAAACTCTGTTTCCACAGCCTGTGCCTGCTCCAGCAAACGATTTGTTTCATCCAGCAGTATCAACGTATTTTCCGCATCAAAATAATCCGTAAAGGTTACCACATCTTTATAAAAATACCGCAAAAAATGCTCTGCTGCGGAAAAATCATGAAATTCTGTGAGATTTTCCAGTGCTTCTGTAACTGATTGCTTTAATCTGCCTGCTTCCTCTGTCAAAAAAGCGTCCCGAAACTTCTGTACTGCTGTATCTCTGTCCTTTTGGATTTTTTTAATTCCCTTTTTTAAAACCTCGTCACTTAACAGCATTTCTGCCGCCGGATAAATAGTAATTTCCTCTAAATTTTCAATAGAACGCTGACTTTCTGCATCAAAGCTTCGGATAGAGTCAATCTCATCACCCCAAAGCTCAATACGCACAGGATTGTCCTCTGTTAATGGGAAAATATCAATAATTCCCCCGCGAAAAGAAAACTGTCCCGGCGCTTCTGCCTGTGCATTTTTCTCATATCCCATACCCAAAAGCTGCTTTTTCAGCTTATCCATGTCAAGAGGACTGTCATTTTGGAAATGCAGTACATGTTTCTCTATGGTTTCAAGGGGAAGGAGATAATCCATACAGCCTCCCATGCTGGTAATAACCGTAATTCCCTTTTTCTCCAAAAGAGCTGCCAAAACTTTCATTCTCTCTTTTGTCAGAAGATTTCCATGTACATCTGCCTCAAAGAAAATTAAATCCTTGGCAGGATAAAGCATAGCTTCACGATTATACAGACGATAATCTTCATAGAGTTCTTTTGCCTTTAAATCATTTTCCGCAATAATCAGACAGTTCGCCTTTTCCTGTCCTGTCTCTTTTTTCATCGCTTCAAAAAGCCCATACATCATATGGGCTTTCTGAGATTCCACACAGCCTGATAGCTGCAAAATACCTTTGTTTTTTGGAAGCTTTTGTGTAATTTCTTCAAATTCCTTCAGATTTTCCAGGGGCTGCATGAATACCTGCATGATTTTACTCCTCTTTTTTCTTTTTTCCAGAACCATTATAATGGTTCATTGCTGCATCAATTCCCTTTTCAATAATCATTTCTACCGCATCTGCCGCATCCTGAATAGCTGCATCTACCACTTCTCTCTCTTTTGAAGAAAATCGTCCCAGAACATAGTCAGCCAAATCCCATCCTTTTGGTTTCGCTCCTACGCCTACTTTAATGCGGTAAAAATTCTGTGTGCCCAGTTGAGCAATAATATTCTTAATCCCATTATGCCCTCCGGCGCTTCCCTTTTTTCGAATACGAATTTGTCCCGGCTCTAAATCAATGTCGTCATAAATAACAATCATCTCTGTTTCCGGATCCATTTTATAATAATCGATAAATTCTCTTACAGACTCTCCACTTAAATTCATATAAGTCAAAGGCTTTTCCACAATTACCTTTTCTCCGCCAATCATTCCTTTTCCGTATAAGGCTTTATGGGCAATTCCACCTTGAGGAATTCCATGACGGTCTATCAGTTCATCCACAACATCAAATCCCATGTTATGTCTTGTCTTGTCGTACTGTTTACCCGGATTTCCAAGTCCCGCTATTAATAACATATCCCTCTCCTTAGTTAAAATATACCAATTCCTGCTTTAAAGGTTCTACAGGTTCTAAAGAAATGGCTGTGAGCACCGGTCCCTCTTTATGGTAAGAAGAAACATACTCATAATCTACCTCTGCCACTACCTTTACCCACTTACCGGTACGCAGACTCTTTGCCTCAGGACTTTTACAGATATACCCGATAAAGCTGGTATCATCTGCACAGCAGGTCATTGCCATTCTTCCCGGCACAAAGACATTTTTCGGAAATTCTCTGGATTTTAATACCATTCCCGTAAAGGAAACTTTCTTTCCTTTGTAAGTTTCCGGATGATCCATAGCATCAATAAACCAGATACCATAATCCTCATCCATAATTTCAATCACATCCGCATTTACATCAAAAGGCATTTCCTCTGCAAAAATATCTTCGATTTCTCCTTCTTCATCCTCAAAGATAATCTCTGCACCCTGATTTACTACTTTCACACTTCTTCTGAAGGATGCCAGAGGCATATCCATGGAACAGCGGTTGAACAATACCATATCTGCATTTCTTACCATTTCCACAAACAGAGATTTCATATTGTTCATATACACTTGAAAGGTGCTGGCATCTACGGTAACAATGTGCTGCACAATGCCCCAGTCCTTTGGAAGCTGCATCTCTTCAAATTTGCTGACCTGCCACATTCCGTTATATTCTATAATCACTCGTTCCGGACTGTAAAAAGCATCATAAGCCACCAGTCTTTCCGGTGTTAATTCATCTAAGCTGTTTAATACCTCCACGGAAGTTCTGCTCTTTTTCAGCATCTTTTCATCAAATTCCACTTCGCCTTCTTCGCAGAGAATTAAAAGGGTATTGCCCTCTATCTGAAAATAATCCTGAGCAATGGTAAAATCTAAAAATGTAGATTTTCCGCTTTCTAAAAATCCTGCCATAAAATAAATTGGCACTCTGATTTCGTCCATTTCTGTTTTCTCCCTTTTATTCGTAAAGTCTTAAATACCAAATAATTCTGACAGCTTGTCTTCCTGAATTTTAGAACCGATAACACAAATACGTCCTGTATAATCTGCAGAACCCTCTCTGATATCCGCTTCTCCCGGAACCATATCAAAGTAAATCCACTGTCCGTCTTTTCCTTCTACCATACCTTTTGCTCTCAAAATCATACCGTAGCTTTCATCATTGGAAAGTGTATCTAAAATATTCTTGATTTCATCCTGTGTATATGTTTTTACAGTTTCCTTACCCCAGCTTGTAAACACTTCATCTGCATGGTGATGATGGTGATGCTCATGGTCATGGTGGTGGTCATGTCCGCAGCTGCACTCTTCATGGTCGTGATGATGATGTTCATGCTCATGGTCGTGATGGTCATGTCCGCAGCCACATTCTTCATGGTCGTGATGATGATGTTCATGTTCATGTTCATGCTCATGATGATGTCCGCCGCATACCGGACAAGTTTCTTCTTCCATAAGTTCTTTTTCCAAAGAGCGGTTATTTTCCATAATATCCAAAATTTTCTCTCCTGCCAGTTTCTCTACCGGAGTTGTAATCACTGCTGCTTTTTTATTTAAAGAGCGAATGATTTCCACTGCTGCCACAATCTTTTCTTCTGTAGCCTTTTCTGTATCTGTACGGCTTAAAATAATCGTTCCTGCATACTCAATCTGATTGCTGAAAAACTCACCGAAATTTTTCATATACATTTTGCATTTTGTAACATCTACAATAGTTGTAAAGCTATTTAATTTTATGTCAACTGCATCTTCTACCTTCTGAACAGCCTTGATTACATCTGAAAGTTTTCCCACTCCTGACGGCTCAATAATAATTCTGTCAGGATGATATTTTTCAATGACTTCTTTTAATGCTTCGCCGAAATCCCCTACTAAGGAACAACAAATACAGCCGGAATTCATTTCACGGATTTCAATTCCGGCTTCTTTTAAAAATCCTCCGTCAATACCGATTTCACCGAATTCATTTTCAATGAGAACCACCTGTTCGCCTTTATATGCCTCTGTAAGAAGTTTTTTGATTAAAGTTGTTTTTCCTGCACCAAGAAATCCTGAAAAAATATCAATTTTTGTCATTACACACATCTCCTCTTTCAATAAACTCATATTTACATTTCAAAAGGGGACGAAAGTCCTTCTTCCGCCCCTGTCCCTGCTGGTAAGTATAACACATTTCTCATAAAAAGAGCAAATGTTTTAAACCATATTCCTATATCTGTCTGAAAAAATCTTCAAATAACTCAATTCTGCAAATTCCCTTTACGCTTCCAATCATTTTTACATTGAAATTTTCATCAATCTGAGTCCACAGCTTTCCTCCGGGAGTATGAACCATAACGTCAGAGTCAATAAGTCCCAATCTGTATGCTGCCCCTGCCGCTGCACAGCTGCAAGTTCCTGATGACAGAGTATAGCCTACCCCTCGTTCATAAATTTCAATCTGAATATTATTTTTATCCAGTACTTTTACAATTTGCGTATTGATACGCTCTGGAAAGTAATCTGCCACTTCTGAATATTTTCCGATTGCACAGACCTTTGCCCTTGAAATCTCATCTGTAATAATCACACAGTGAGGATTTCCCACAGACACACAAGTACACGCATATTCTTCCCCGCCAAAATTAAAATACTCGTGAAGTGCCTCTCTTTTTGGTCCGGTAAGTCCTATTTTTTCACTGTCAAAGGAGAGCTGCCCCATTGTCATCTGAATTCTGGTTCCTTCTCTGTTAAGAAAACGCAGTTCCACCTCTCCCCCTTTTGTGTAGAGTGAAAAACTTTCGCTCTGTACCTCTTTTATCGTCTTTAAATAATGAGCGAAAATACGAATAGCATTTCCACCCTGCTCTGCCTCTGAACCGTCTGCATTGTAAACCTTCACGTACATTTTCCCGTCTTTTTTATAAGGGCCCTCTACAATTCCATCTGCTCCAATACCATAATTACGATTACAAAGCTTGACAATCTTCTCCTTGTCCAACTTCTCCTGATTTTTATTGCAGTCATAAATAAGATAATCGTTTCCCAAACTGTGATATTTATAAAATTCCATGTTCTATTCCTTCTTCCGAAAAAAAGTTCTTCTCTAAATATAGTATGCTTGATATTATTAGTGTACCAAACACTTTTGTGTTATAATATCCTTATAGTGTTAAAAACATTGCAAATAATGCTATTTATAAAGGAGAACTATGGATACTTATCAAAAAACAGGCTATTTAACCGAAAATTTCCGCTATTTTCACTTGCAGACAACATCCAGACAGGAATTCCATTACCATTACCACGAGTTTTATAAAATCCTTTTCTTTTTGAAGGGAGATGTTACCTATCACATTGAAGGCCGCACCTTCCATTTACTGCCGGGAGATATTATTTTAATTCCTGCGGAAGAAATTCACTGTCCGCAATTACAAAGCGATACCTGCTATGAAAGACAAATTTTATATCTTTCCTCCACATTTTTAAAAAGCTTTCAGGATAATGACCTATCTCTGTGCTTTACCAATGCCAGAAAACGGCAATCTTATGTTATGCGTATTCCTTCTTTTTATCAAAAACATATCTGGGATATTTTGCTGTGTCTGGAAGACGAAATAAAGGAGAATTCCCTTTATGCCGGAAAACTCTATCAGGAAACGCTGGTTTCTCAGCTCCTCATTTTACTTAATCGGGCTGCTTTAAATCAACAGAGCATTTATCCTGACAACACCTGTCAAAACGAAAAAATTCTTTTCATTTTAGACTATATTAACAAACACCTTTCTGATAATTTAACTATCGACAATTTGTCTGAACGCTTTTTTATCAGCCGTTACCACCTAATGCACCTGTTTAAAGCTTCCACCGGCTATACTGTTGGAAATTATATTACCATTAAACGGCTCTTTTTTGCCAAAGCGCTGATACAATCCGGAACGCCTGTAACAGAAGCCTGCTATTTAAGCGGTTTTCAGAATTATTCTACTTTTTCCAGAGCCTACAAAAAACATTTCCATACCAATGCGAAAAATCGTGAATTTTCAAATGGGCATAGCGGCAATTCTGTGGTAGAATAGAAGCACATAATGTTTACACAGAAAGAGAGGATTTCACATGTACAGTTTTCAGAATGATTACAGCGAAGGTATGCAGCCTGCTATTCTTCGTGCTTTAGAAACTATAAACTATCATCAAAATCATTCCTACGGGCAGGATATCCACTCTGATGCTGCCAGAGATTATATTCAGGAAGCATTAGAGGACTTTAGTGTTGATATTCATTTTATCGCAGGGGGAACTCTGACAAACCTGACTTTTATTTCTCACATTTTAAAACCGTTTGAGGCAGTAATCAGTGCAGAAACAGGTCATATCAACACCCATGAAACAGGCGCTATTGAAGCCACAGGACACAAGGTATGCCCAGTCCTTACCAAAGACGGGAAACTGAATCCTGACTTAATCCGTCCTGTTCTTGATATGCACGAAAACGAACATTGGGTAGACCCTCGTCTTGTGTATGTTTCCAATCCTACGGAAGTGGGAACTGTTTATACCAAAGAAGAATTAGAAGATTTATATGCTTTCTGTAAACGTCACGACCTGTACTTCTATATAGATGGCGCCCGTCTTGCCGCCGCACTGGCTGCAAAAGAGGAAACACACCTTACTTTCCCCGATTTGCCAAAGCTGTGTGATGCTTTTTACATCGGAGGAACAAAAGTCGGAGCTATGTTCGGGGAAGCTTTAGTTCTTGTAAATGAAAATTTCAAGGAACGTTTCCGTTTCAACATGAAGCAAAAAGGAGCTATTCTGGCAAAGGGCTGGTTCTTAGGTGTTCAATTTGAAGAATTATTTAAAAATAATCTTTATATTGAAGCAGGCACTCATAGCATTGCTATGATGAAGCCAATAAAAGAAGCCTTTGAGAAAGCCGGTATTCCGCTTTTATGCGAAGCGCCTACAAACCAGATTTTCCCTATTTTCCCAAATGCTCTTGCGGATGAAATCAATAAAAAATATCTGACTACCTTCCAGTGTAAGCCGGATGAAGAGCATACTTGTCTGCGTTTTTGTACTTCATGGGCGACAAACGAAAATGCAGTAAAAGATTTTGTAGAAGATTTTGAAGAAATGTGTGGACGACTCTTATAAAAACATAAAAAAGAGAATGTGAAACTTACAAGTAAAGCTGCTATATTAAGTAATATTAAAATTTTCTGCTTAATATAACAGCTTTTTCTATTATCCTTTACAACTGAAAAATAATTCCTGCGACTGCCGCAGCAGCAATATATACCACGGGATGCTTTTTCCATTTACGAATAGCAAAATATAGCGCAACCGCTAAAATCCCACGCTCCACACATACCATTGTACTGCCACCAGTGAAAGTTTCAGTAGCCACTCCTACACCGGCTGCAATAATCAAACCTGTGGACGCCGGTCTTAAACCGTAAAATATCTTCTGTACCAGTTTAGAGTCTTTAAATTTCTCTAACATCCTGCTGATAATCAAAATTACAATAATGGACGGCAATACCAATCCCAATGTTGCAATCACTGCACCTAAAACGCCTTTTACAGAAAATCCTACATAGGTGGACATATTCACGCCCATAGCGCCCGGCGTAGACTCAGAAATTGCAATCATATTTCCGATATCTGCCGCAGTAAACCAACCGGTCTTTTCAGAAATTGCATATAAAAACGGGATAGTAGCCATACCTCCACCTACTGCAAAGAGTCCGGTTTTGGCAAATTCATAAAATAATCTCAAATAAATCATTTCTTTTCCCCCTGCATCTTCTGAATATTCTTAATAGAAATTCCGGCGGCTGCTGCCAGCACTACCAAGATAACCGGAGATAAAGAAGTGAACACGCTTAATAATGTAATCACAATACAAATTGCAACACACCACTTATCAATTACAGATTTCTTACCTAATTTGATAACCGCATCTAAAATCAATGCACATACGCAGGCACGAATTCCATTAAAAGCATGCGCTACATAAGAAATATGTGCAAAGTTCTGAAGAAATGCCGCAATAATTGTAATAATTACAAGAGACGGAAATACAAAACCAAAAGTTGCAGCAAAACCTCCGGGAACTCCTTTTCTCTTATATCCGATAAAAGTAGAAGTATTCACTGCAATAATACCGGGTGTACATTGCCCTATTGCGTAGTAGTCCATAACTTCTGCCTCGGTTGCCCACTGCCTCTTTTCAACAATTTCCCTTTGAATAATCGGGAGCATGGCATAACCGCCTCCAAAAGTCACAGCACCCATTTTTGCAAAAATCCAAAAAAGCTCTGCCAGTTCCTTCAAATTTCTTTCCTCCTAGCTTCAAAATTTAACACATATAAAATTAACACAATTTTTTTACCTTGTATAGCCTAAGAATAAAGTGAATATCCCGACAAAGCTTTTCCATCCTTTATTTTAATTTCCAAATATCCTTATTGTATTGTTCAATAGTTCTGTCAGATGAGAAAAATCCTGCTTTTGCAATATTTACAAGTACCTTTTTATTCCACTCATCCTGATTTTCATAATCCTGATATACCTTTTCTTTGGTCTCAATATACTCTCTGGCATCAAGAAGCGTCATAAACCAATCTTTGCCTACCAGCTCTTTATGAAGCCTTTTCAGATTTTCTTCATCACCAATAGCAAGCAGCTCTTTTCCTACGATAAAATCTACCAATTTATGAATAAGTTTATCTTCTTCATAAATATCCTTTGGGCAGTATCCTTCTTCCTCGTACAAATCAATAACCTGCTGCGGTTTCTTTCCGAAAATGTAAATATTTTCATCTCCTACTAAATCTCGGATTTCTACATTTGCACCGTCCTCTGTACCCAGTGTCAATGCTCCATTAAGCATAAATTTCATATTTCCTGTGCCGGAAGCCTCCTTTGATGCCAGAGAAATCTGTTCTGAAATATCTGCTGCCGGAATAATTTTTTCCGCTTTAGAAACATTATAGTTCTCAATCATCAAAACTCTAAAGTACGGACGTACTTCCTCATCGTTTTCAATCAACTCCTGCAAACATAAAATTAAATGAATAATATCTTTTGCAATAACATAAGCCGGCGCTGCTTTTGCACCAAAAATCATGGTAATCGGTGTCTTTGGTTTATTTCCTGCTTTAATATCCAAATACTTATAAATAGCATATAAAGCATTCATCTGCTGACGTTTATACTCATGGAGTCTCTTGACCTGAACGTCCATAATGGAATTTTCATTAATTTCAATGTTCTGTGTTTCTTGAAGGAACTTCTTAAACTCCAGCTTCTTTTCCTTCTTAATCTCTGCCAGCTTTTCCAGAACTGCCTGATTATCTGCAAAATCCATAAGCTTTTCCAGTTCATTTGCGTCCCTTTTAAACTCGCTTCCGATTAATTTCTCGATATACGCACTTAACTGCCTGTTACAGTGCAGAAGCCAACGACGAAATGTAATTCCGTTTGTTTTATTATTGAATTTTTCGGGATAAATATCATAAAAATTTTTCAGTTCCTGATTTTTCAAAATGTCCGTATGCAGCGCAGCAACGCCGTTTACAGAAAATCCATAGTGAATATCTATATGGGCCATGTGTACTCTGTCTTCACTGTCAATAATATACACAGATTTGTCTTTATGTTTTCTGCGAACTCGCTTATCCAGTTCCTTTATAATCGGAATAAGCTGAGGAACCACTTCTTCTAAATATTCCATTGGCCATTTTTCAAGCGCCTCTGCCAAAATCGTATGATTCGTATACGCACAGGTTTTCGTTACCACTTTCACTGCTTCATCCATAGAAAATCCTTTTTTCATAAGAAGACGAATAAGCTCAGGGATAACCATAGATGGATGAGTATCGTTAATCTGAATAACTACATGCTCCGGCAATTTGTGCAAATCGTAACCTTTCTCCTCACATTCTTTTAAGATAAACTGCGCACCGCTGCTTACCATAAAATATTGCTGATAAATACGCAGTTTGCGTCCTGCTTCATCAGAGTCATCCGGATAAAGGAAAAGCGTAATGTTTTTCTTAATTTCTTCTTTATCAAAATCAATACTGTCTTCTTCCACCATATTGTCATCTACTGTCTCTGCATCAAACAAGTGTAAACGGCTGCATCCTGATTGATATCCCGGCACATCAATATCATATAAAACTGCATCCAAAGAAAAATCTTTAAAATCAACCTTGAAACGTTCCGATTGCTTTGTAAGCCAGCTTTCTTTGGTAATCCATGGGTTTTTCACTTCTTTCTGTTTTAATTTTTCAAACTTCTGCTGAAATAACCCGAAATGATAGTTTAAGCCAATTCCGTCTCCCGGAAGTCCCAATGTAGCAATGGAGTCTAAGAAGCAGGCAGCCAGTCTTCCCAAGCCT
>ENA-ORSX01000975-ORSX01000975.1-human-gut-metagenome-genome-assembly--contig:-NODE-975-length-23783-cov-9.712702_pt1 | contig 23783 bp, 25 predicted proteins | sample MGYA00241904_ERZ509172 | MGnify/ENA primary metagenome ERZ509172 (study PRJEB26280, sample SAMEA2338795) | human gut metagenome | biome: human gut; feature: human-associated habitat; material: faeces...
TTGAAGATCTCTGTGGGGATGGACACTGCCAATGCCTCTGAAACATCTCCCGCGTCCTCCGGCAGCCGCTCCAGGTCCCCAGCGTCCGCCAGAAGCTTTTCTGCCAGCTCCGCAAAATACGCGTCTGCCTGGGCTGCCAGCTCCGCAGCCGCCAGGATATGCTCCGGAGCCCTGGCGTTGATATTTTCCTTCACCCAGGGCAGAAGCTGGTTGCGGATCCTGTTTCTTGTATACACATTTTCCCCATTGGTGGAATCCTCGCACCAGGGGATCCCTCTCTCCTCCAGATATCCGGCGATCTCTGCACGGGACAGGCAGAGGAGAGGCCGGATCACCTCCCCCCGGACCGGCCGGATCCCGGAAAGCCCTTTAAGGCCGCTCCCCCGGAACATGTTAAAAAGCACCGTTTCCGCACTGTCATCCCGGTGGTGGGCCGTGGCCGTCTTCTGGCAGGAAAACTGCTCTGCCGTCTCCTTCATATGCTCATACCGCAGGATCCGGCCCGCCTCCTCCCCGGAGATCCCCCGGGCCGCCGCATACTCTGCCACATTTTCATGAGCCACTGCCAGAGGGATGCCAAGACGGCCGCAGATCTCCTTCACATAGGCCTCATCCCGGTCTGCCTCCGCTCCCCGCAGGCCATGGTTTAAATGAAAGGCCGCCAGGCGGATCCCCAGCTCCTCTTTCAGTTCGTCCAGCAGGAAAAGAAGGCAGACGGAATCGGCGCCTCCCGACACCCCGGCCAGGAGCCCGTCCCCCGGCTCTGTCATCTCCCAGGACCGCATATATTCCCTTACTCTCTGTTTTACAGCCTCTCCTGTCACTCTCTCATCTCCTGTTTTCCAGCGCTGCACCGGCAGGCCGCCGCCAGCGTCCGGACCTGCCGTTTCCGGCTCCTATCTCCCGTAGATACCGCCCACCAGCACAGTCATATCGTCCCTGGGCTCCCCGTCAAAGGACAGGGCAAAGGCCATGATCATCTCCGCCGTTTCCTGAGGCCCGGCCGCCGGCAGACCGGCAAGGAAATCCGTAAACGCCGCTTCCTTTTCCGCCCCCGGCATGGCGTCCAGGATGCCGTCGCTGACCATGACGATCCGGTCCCCGTCCCAGAGCTTCTTTGAGATCATCACCGGCTCCACCGGATTCATGACTCCGGCGGGCACATGCTCCGACTCCAGCACCTCCACACCGTCCCGGCCCATAATAAAAGAGGCCACGGCTCCCAGCTTCATGGCCTCCGCCACTCCGGAATAAAGATCCACCAGGCAGAGGTCCAGAGTCGCCGGACGGTCGTTCTGCCCGGTCAATAAAAGTACCGTGTTCACCAGCTTCAGGGCCGACCTGGCTGAAAAGCCCGTGCCCAGAAGCTGCTCCGTCAGCTCCATGACCTTCTCGCTGTCCTCGCTGGCCGCCTGGCCGCTGCCCATGCCGTCGGACAGGCTTAAAATGGCCTGGCCCGGAAGGCCGCTCTTAAAGGTGTAGCTGTCGCCGGAGACCTCCTCGCCGTCCCTGGGGACCCTGGAGGACCCGAACAGGATCCGGTACCTGCCGTCCTCAATGAACCGGAAGGAGGCCGGATTCCTGGTGATGATGGCCTTCCCGTCCCGGGCGGCGCTGAAGCTGCCCTTCATGACCTTTGCAATGGCCTCTGAGGCGTCCCTGGCCGTCATACAGCGGCCGTTGGTCATCCGGGCGGTCATGAACACCTCCCGCCGTCCCTGGCCGTACTGGAGCACCAGGAGGCCTTCCACGTCGATCCGCCGTTTCCGTAAGGCCGTCTTCAGCTCTCCCTCCCAGGTCATGGTCACATCCAGGGCCTGCTCCATCTGGCCGGAAAATTCCTCCAGGATCCCCGCCAGCTCCTCAAACTGGGTCATGACTGCGGCCCGGCTCTCCAGAAAGCGGTTTTTCCAGGTCAGGTTCATGGTGGCCCGCCCCAGGTTCCGGTTCAGCTGCCCCAGATAATCCGATTTTCTCCGGCATACCTCCAGAAACCGCCGGGGCATGTCCTCATATTCCACACAGCCCTTTTTTTCAAAGGTCCGCAGAAGATAATACAGATAATAATTCTCATCATCTCCGCCCCGCCTGCATTCCCTCTGGATCCCGCAGGACTCGCACGCTCCGCATACCATGGCCGATGCCGCCTCCAGGGCCGCGATGCCGTCCTCTCTGGAAAGCCCCGGCTCCTCCCGGCACCGCCCGAAGGTCTTTGCCAGCCCGCCCAGGGACTGGGCCATATCCTTCAGCCGCCTGGCCGCGTAAACGTTGGCCTCCGCCATGTCCTTATGTACCGCCCGCCTTTTTAACACAAAAAATCCCTCCTAACCTGCGTACCATATTATAAACAGATCAGGGGGAAATATTTGTCAGTTTTCCGGGCAGTCCATAAAAAATTCCATGACACGATCTACCTGGATTCCTCTGCCTTAAACAAAATCTCGTCTTTTTTGACCAGGCCCAGCTTTTCCTTGGCGACCTTTTCCACATACTGCTTGGTCTGGACGTACACACGGTACTCCTCGAGCTGGGCGGTCCTGGCGATCTCCTCCGCCTCCAGCTTTTCCAGGTTCTGCTCCCTGGCCTGGTATTCCAGGTCCTTTTCCCGAAGGGAGGACGCGCCGATATTGACCACCACGGCAAGGCTTAACACCACTGTGGTGATCCCGATCAGGGCCATACGGTTCTCCAGTCCGTATTTCGGTTTTCTTTTATTTCTTCTGTTTCGGCTCCGCTTCATAATTCCTCACTTCTCTCCGGGCTCTGATATGTATTATTTTCATTTTAATCCATCTTCCGGCCTTTTTCAAGAGGACAAATACATTCCTGCTGACAATTCTGTCGTAGGCCGTCATAGATAAAAGCACACAGCCAATGACGTACCCCCGGACCACGCCGCTGTTCTCCCAAAACAATAAGGAAAAGGTCATGACTGCACAGTAGATCCAGTAAAAAATGTCCTCCAGACCTGTCCATAATGAGCCGTGGGGCACCAGCAGCCGGAAAAGCCGGAGAAGATCATAGCTGACCATGAGAACAGCCCCCAGTAAAAAGCTCATGAGCGCCAGGGCCGCCTCGTCCTGTATGTAAAGGCTCAAAAGGATCTCCCTCCCCGCGTCCTACTTAAACAGTCTGGAAAGAAGCGACTGGCCGGTCTTTTTGAAGCTTTCGCTGGAGGAATATACAAGACTGTCTGCCTGTCCCTCGATGTCGATCTCCCCCTTTTCCAGAGTCAGCCTGCTTACATGGAGGTCTTTTCCTTTGATGGTCAGAAGCCCCATGTCTGTATCCAGCACGATTGTATTTTCATCAAAGGAGATCACGTCCAGGATCCCCGTAAGATTCCCTTTTTCCCGGTTGTACAGCATGATCTGGTGGGAAAGTCCCATTTTTTCATCCATAAAAAAACCTCCTGACATACTTTTTATAAGTATATTAGGAGGTCTTCTCTTTTATTCATAACCGCGCCATATCTTTGCGGCTACGTTTCCTGTTGACGGCTGAACGCCCGCAGAAGGCGGCACACGCCAGGCGCCGTCTTCCCGAAGCTGCGTTCCATATTGCCCGCGCGGCTGCACAGCTCCCCAAAAGCCGCGCCCCTGCGGCAGATCAAAGATACCGGTAAAGCTCCTTCACGTCGTCCTTGCGGACCGTTTCCTGGACGTCCAGGACCTCTACCTTCACAGATTTCGTTCCAAACTGGATCTCAATGATATCTCCCTGCTTCACAGCTGCAGACGCCTTGGCCGGCTTGTCATTGATCATGACCCGTCCGGCGTCGCAGGCCTCGTTGGCCACGGTCCTCCGCTTGATGAGGCGGGATACCTTAAGAAATTTATCGAGTCTCATGGATTAAGCGTTTACCTGATCCTTTAATGCCTTGCCGGCTTTGAACTTGGGAGTTCTGGAAGCTGCGATGGTCATAGCCTCGCCAGTTTTCGGATTTCTTCCTTCTCTCTCCGGTCTCTCAGATACCTCAAAGGTACCAAAGCCAACTAACTGGATCTTCTCACCCTTCACTAATTCTTCTGCTACAACGTCTGTAAAGGCCTTCATTGCCTTTTCTGCATCCTTTTTGGAAAGCTCTGCCTTTTCTGCCACTGCTGCGATTAATTCTGTCTTGTTCATTGAAATTTCCTCCTAAAAATTAGCTCACGATCACCAGAGCGTCTCCGGCGAAGTCCTTGAATTTATAACAGCGGCCCGGCATAGCCGGACCACCGTTTTTTGTACTCTTACATTTATATATGTTTCTGCTTTCTTTGTCAAGGTTTTTCCGCAAAAGAACGAGGTAAAATCACGGTTTTCCGGGGTCTGGAGCCTCCAGGAAAACTGCCTGTCCCGGCGAAAAAAAGGGCGGCGGTTTTTACGCCGCCGCCCTGGGAAAACACAGTCTTAGCTGAGCTCGATCTTTTCTGCCTCTTCCGGCTTAAAATCGTTCTCCAGATCATAGATATTGTGGCCTGTGGAATCGCCCAGAACGCGGCCCTCTAAGGAGTAGCAGCGGATAAAGCGGGTGTCGCTGACGCTGGACCAGTGCTCTACGTCCCAGGTCAGATACCCCATATCGTCGCTCTTCTTCTCTTTCAGGTACAGATCCACCTGTCTGCCGTCCTTCATGATCTTAATGAGATCCTTATAATCAGCGATCTCCACTTCCTCTTTTTTTACAGAATCATAAATCTTCATTGGAATCTCCTCCCCATATTCGTTCATACGATCCCGGCTTTACCGGGACCTGTATGTTTATTATAGCCTTCATGGGGCGAAAACACAAGAAGAGATTGGAAAAATGCGGGAATGCCCGGCCAGGCTGGGCTTTTACCGGTTCTTCCGGGCCGCCCGGGCCTCTTTTTCTCTCCTTTTGATCTCCTCCCAGGTCAGGTCCTTCTCCATCTCCCCGCCGAAAAGCCTGGGGTGACGGTGCACCATCTTTTCACAGATCCCATTGACCACGTCGTCAATGGTAAAATTTCCCTGCTCCTTTTCGATCTCACAGTGGATCATGATCTGGTACAGCACGTCTCCCAGCTCCTCGCACAAATTTTCCGTATCCTGGTTGTCGATGGCTTCCAAGACCTCTCCGCACTCCTCCACCAGATACTTTTTCATGGACTCATGGGTCTGGACGCTGTCCCAGGGACAGCCGTTCTCCTTATCCCGGAGCTTCTCCAGGATCTGCTTTAAATCATCAAATGTATACATGATATCCTCCGGCTCCATTGAAATGCCGCCGGGAGCAAAGACCTTCTGTCCCGGCATCCTGATATCAGTATAACAGAAACCATATGGTTTGTCATGGGTGATTTCCCAGCCCTGGGGACCAGGCCGTCAGCTTTCCATCTGCCTTCCCAGGAATCCGGCGGCAGTGGCTGCCAGACGCAGCTCGCCCTCAGAAAACTTTGCCCGGGGCTCCCGGCTCATGATGACCACCGCTCCGATGGCATCGCCCTCACAAATGATCGGCGTCACCACCTGGGCAGTGACGCCTTCCATATCCTCTGCGGAGACCTCCACATAATTCCGGTCGTCCTTCCCGGCCTGGACGGTGACCCGCTCCTGGATCACATGCTCCAGCTGTCTGCTGATGGGCTTCTGCAGCAGCTCCTTCTTCGCGCCTCCGGCGGCTGCGATCACCTGGTCCCGGTCTGTGATGCAGACCATGAGCCCCGTGGCCTGGGCCATGGCGTCCGCGTACTGTCCGGCAAAAGCATTGAGCTCCATCATCGGCGAGTACTTTTTGAGAATGATCTCCCCTTCCCGGTCTGTGAAGATCTCCAGAGGCGTGCCCTCCCGGAGCCGGAGCGTGCGGCGGATCTCCTTGGGGATCACCACCCTGCCCAGGTCGTCGATTCTCCTTACGATTCCAGTAGCTTTCATAACGTAAATTCCTCCATTTGCTTTAACTATCCGTTTCTGGAAAATAGTATCTGTAAATGGAGGAATTTTATGCGCTCTATGAAATTTTCCCCGTTCCCGCCCTCGCAGGCCCAGTCAATGTCCGGTAATAACCATACTCAATTACGATGCACATGTACGCGATCGGGGCATAACGATCCAGATAGGGAGTCGAACCCCAGACATGCGCCCTTACATGTGCCATGTACGGCTTGCGCAGCCGCCGCGCGACATTCGCCCTGTTCCTGCTACCAGACCCAGCCTTATTCGATCAGCTCTGTGCTCCAGTTATTCTCCTGGAGCTTATTGTCCAGCAGTCTCAGCTCTTTGGCCATTTTGTCGATCTCATCCTGCCAGTCCGTTACAGAGATGGCCGCCTTGATCTTTATCTCCGTATTTCTTGCCCTGTAAGACGTCTGGCTTCCTGTATAGACAATGTCCTTATATACGCCGATCTTCAGGATCAGCGCATCCTTTCTTGCGATCAGCTCCGTTAAGGTCCGGCCATCCACCTTTGTCTGGGAATTGGTCAGGTTGATCCTGGAGATCAGATACGCCAGCCGCTCCACCGACGCATCCAGCTCCCGCTTCAGCCGTTCCGGCTCCTCTGCGGTTCTTTCGCCTTCCTGTACCAGCACATTGCTGTTCAGCCTCTTCCTCAGCTGCTCAATATTCCTGTTTAAATCCGCCCGCTCCTGCAGCGCCTCTGCCAGCTTCATTGTGTATCCCTCCCGGTTGGTTTGGTGTGGTATCACTGTGGTGGTGCAATGATGGGGGTGTGATACCGTGGTGGTTTGGTTGAATTGTTTGGTTGAAGGATTTGTTTCCTAAATATCGTATTGATATAGTTTAGTATAGCACATGGGAAGTGGGAAATCTATCGTAGGGAAGAGGAAATGTGATGATTGCGAAAGAAGCTTGCGAAGGCCGAAGCCAGAATTGGGGAATCGGCGATTTTATCTCATACACCCTTGCACTGCTGTTCCAGATATGCTACACTGGCACAAAGCATATATTTCTTACTTTCCCGGCCAATCCGGTCGTCTGGAGATTCTTATTCATTTCAGAAGATCTATGCTTTTCCCTTATTAAAATTTGAAAAGCAGGAGATCTCCGGTTCTCCTGCGGAAGGAGGACATATGAAGCCTATGAACGATCATGCCCAGGCTCCGGCACAGTTCCCCATGGCCCGGCGAGACTACAAGGACACTCTGTTCCGGCTGCTGTTCCAGGACAGGGACCGGCTCCTAAGCCTTTACAACGCAGTAAAAGGGACGTCTTACGCTTCTTCGGAGGAGCTGACCGTAGTGACTCTGGAAAACGCTGTGTACATGAACATGAAAAACGATGTGGCCTTCCTGGTAGATTTCCAGCTGAATCTCTACGAGCACCAGTCCACCTGGAATCCCAACATGCCGCTCCGTAACCTGTTCTATGCAGCAAAGGAGTACCAGACCCTTACCCGGGACCAATCCCTTTATGCGCCCCAGCTGGTAAAGATCCTAAAGATCGCGCCCGGGAAGAATAAGGAGCTTATGGATACCTGCCAGACGTTGAAAGAGTATATGCTCTTTGTGGAACGGGTGCGGCTCCATGCAAAAACCATGGCGGTGCAGGCGGCGGTCCACCGGGCCGTCACAGAATGCATCCGGGAAGGGATCCTTTCGGATTTCCTCTCTAAGAACCAATCGGAGGTGATCGCAGTGAGTATATTTGAGTATGATGAAGAACGTGAACTGGCGCTGATGCGGAAGGCCATCGCCTCTGAGGCGCGGAAAGAAGGAATCGCAGAAGGGCGCAATGCAGGACACAAGGAGGGACGCGAGGATGAGATAAAAAGCCTCATCCGCACCAAACTTCAAAAGGGAAAGTCCATATCGCAGATCGCGGATGAGCTGGAGCGGGATGAGGAGACGATTGAGAGGGTGATTCGGGGGATGGGAGGTGAATGAAGGAGGCTTTCTCTTTTGTCCGCACCCCCGATTTTCATACCCTGGAAAATTGGAATTATTATTTTGTTTTTTACAATATATACACAATGTATACGGTATTCATAAAAAATACTGCTTCCGACAAGATTCACTTTCTATATTTTCTTAAAACTGTATTTATAAACTCTACACAAACACTTTTGTAAAACATATAATTAATTATAAAGGCAACAATAAATGCAATTATCGAAATAAACACAGCGGCTGCAAAGCAGTGAACATATGTGTCTATTGTAAACATAGATAATCCATAGGATGCCAAGATAAAAATGGCTACAAAACCGATTGTATTTACTAAACTTCTTTTAATGAAGCATCCTACTTTTCTATAGAATACTTGCCTAGATAAGTAGAATACATAGTAAACCAATCTAAAAAATACTGCAACAGCTGTTCCTATCGCAATACCTATCAATCCAAACTGTTTAACCAGTATAATAGAGAGAATTACATTAATGGCTGCCTCTCCATATGCGGCTATCCTGGTTTCTTTGAACTTGCCAGCTGCTATCACCATTGCATGATAAGGTGTTCTTAAGCAATAGAGCAACGATGAAATACTCAGTATAAACGAAAATATAGGCGCAATATAATCTGCGTCATTTATGTTAAAAGTATATACTCTTACAAATGGTACAATCATGGCAACTAAAGTACCATACATGGTCAGAGAGGTAAATGATATAAGCATTTCATAATAATCAAACATTTTATGTAATAAATTTAATTCTCTTCTCGCTAACATGTCTCCAAACAAGGCTTCCATGCCTGCAACAAAAGAAATCGTTAAACTTTGAACAGCACTTATAACCATGTTATAAACGGAATATACAGCAACCAGTGTCAGATTACTAAAAATTGTAATAATCGCCACATCTGTATTGGAATGAAGAAAATAAGCAATGTGTTGGCCTAATCCATCCCACTTTTGTTTCAAAGCCTCACTATCGCCCCCCCTTGCTTTTGTCAGTGTAAAATGATGTCTAACATAAAGCGACAACAATATAGGTCGTACAAAATAAACCAGACTGCTTGCTAGCTTCACCGCAATCAGACTACAATTTAGCGAGACCAATATAATTGTCATAATAGTATTGAATATCATTGTGCTCACATTAATAAGATTAGATATATACTGTCTTTGTGAAGCCTCAATCAATACTGCATTTGAAATTCCAATGAAATATTGGCCAAACAATGAAATACTTATAGAAAAAACCAACAATATCGTGGTGGTTTCATCAAAGCAATTTATGTCTGCTATTTTATTAAAATTAAATGCCAAAAAAATAACATAGGCAAGAAAAATAAAGCCGATTACGTTAAAGAATCTTTTTATTTCATGAAATATCGCACTTATTTGTACTATGTTGTTTTCTGCCAATGGTTTATATAAAGCAGCTCTTGCAACGCCCCCTATTCCACCCTCTAATAATGCAATATATGAAAGAAATTGAGTAATGGAAGCTGTTGCCCCATATGGTTCGGATCCATAATGCCTTATCAAAAGTCTAGGCAAAAGAAAACCACACACAATGGTTGCTATTTGACAAGCAAAAGGGATAATTATATTCAACTTTGCTCGTCTAAATCTAAGCTCACCCATTTTGTTTTGCTCCTTTTATGTGAAGATCTCATACAAAAAAATAATTAAAAATCCTCATATACAAATAATAAGTATTGAACGCAATAAAAAAAGCACTGACAACATATAACCCAATCACAGAAAAACTTCCCAATAATTTATATCTATTGTTCTTTATAGATATGAGCAACAGCCTATTCTTTATCATTGTATGTGCAATATAAACCATATAGGGAATCGAAATAAAAAATAAAAGATTCGTTAATCTCGAAAACAGGACATCAATCCCTATTCCACCAAGAGCAATAGCCTCCAAGCATACTGTCAGTTCATAATAGCTTTTAAAAATAGCCTTTTCGCATTTCACTACATATGTGGCTACAATAAGTACTAAAATTGCGATAATAACACCGCCAAATACCAACCGCAGATTGTACTCCGTCCTTATTGAATAACCCTTTATTTTATTTAGCAGTGTAACTATAAAAGAAAAGCCAGAAAAGCGGCTCAAAATCATTTGTATTAATCTTAATCCTGGTTGTAGAAGCAAACAAGCTACCGCAACTAATTTGAATGAAATCATTCTCCGAAACAGCAATATTATTCTCAAAAAAAGGATAATAAACACAGAAGAATGTACCATAGAAAGTAAAACAAGTAACGTAATGCTTAGCCATTTATTTTTATGCTCTACTAAGTCTTCATATAATACTAATGCAGCAATCGCAAATGCAATAGCATTACGTACACCAGAAATTTCTCCATAATTAAACACAAAAATAATGTATAAAATAACTATGGCAAATTTTTGTGTTGATAGTGGGTACTTTTTAGCCGCTCTATATGCAAGAAAAAAGAGCGAAATATAAACTATCACCCCAGATACATACGGAAGTAGTTCTTTTATTCCATTTCCTACATTTGCTATTACCCATAGGTACAAAAAAGAAACATACTCTGTGCCGCTTATGTATGAGCTCCAAGTACTTTCTGTATTGAATAAATCATGTAACTGCATACCTTGCATATGTTCTATCATGACATAATATCTACTTAGGTCATAAGAATCATTCGGAACGCTAAAACCAAAATACAGCAACGGCAACATAAACGAAAGAATTAATATATATAATCTTCTGATTTTAACTGGTACAAAAAAACCCAATATGCTGCAAATAACAAGATATCCTGCAACAATCAATTTATTTTATCCTCCCCACTTAAACTTCAATAATTCAACACATTATGAATAGTCGGTGAACTAGTATTTTTTATAATATTCGTAGCCTTGTTTTTTATTCTAGATAAATAATAGGATAGTTTTCCAACAGTAATTAATGCTGAATATCTTTCATCATTAAATAATCGGCCTGCAAAATCTCTATAACTAACTTCTGTTAATATTGCCTTTGTGAATGTATCATTCCTTAATATTTGAAATAAATGTATCTTTTCATCCTTTGTTTTGGCCGACACTGCAATGTTGTTTACAATCTCTTTTATATCTATATATGATTTACAATAAAAGTCATGCATATCCTCCTGTTTCATTGATGACTCATCCTTAAGCGCTGAATAAACAAAGGACTTAATATAGCAAAAATCCCTTACTTGTGAATCGATTTTAATACTATGTGTAATTGAACTAGAAACAATCATATAATTATATAGTATATCTTTTATAAAACTAACAGCTGTGCAGTTCCTATAAAGATCTATACTTCTCAGCAAATCTTCTCCGTACATAGGATGATAGTCGTATTCTGTTTCATTTCTAAACAACTTTAATCTCATTGCTTTTCGACAAAGCGAATTATATGACTGATCATAATATACAATTTTGTAAAGTTCCCTTTTGTCTGCCAATATCCCCATATCTTTTTTATTATGAGAAAAAGTTTTTACTATTCTTCCATCTTCCTTTACCCAATCGAATCCGAAAATCAGCATATCAGTTCCGTCATTTTTCATATATTTTACTACTGTCGATAACGCATTTTCTTTTAAAGTATCATCTGCGTCCAAAAACATTAAATATGAATTGTCATCATCTTCCTCTATTCTTTTAACATATTCAATTGCTTTTTGCCTGGCAGACCATAATCCCCCATTTTTCTTGTGGAGGACGACAACTCTATTATCATTTTTAGCAAAATCATCACATATAGCGCCCGTATTATCCACTGATCCGTCATCTACAACTACTACTTTATATAATTGATAATCCTGTTTCAATACCGATTTAATACACTTTTTTATATATTTTTCTGCATTATATGCTGGTATACATACATATACTGTTTCCCTCATGTTTATACCTTCCTCTGCGTAACTAATCCATGTTTTCCAATAGCTCCCAACCATTTGCTGGTTTATATCGACCTTGCATATTTTTTCTAATGTCACCAAGTTCTTTTCCATTGATACAAGTATCATTTGAAGAAATAGTTATCTCTGCCCCCCCCCCACAAATTTTTTATAGTTGGTATCCTTTTATAATCAAATCCCATCAAGCTAGCGCATACTGCATCAAATTTTAAAGGATCATCACTCACAATCAAACAGCCTGATTTTACCTGTTTAGGTGACAAAGGTCCTTCTCCAGATCCTCCATAGACCATATCTCCAATACAAAGCATTCTTCGCTGCACTAATGTTTTCATAATTCCATTTTTATCCGAGCGGCTTATAATCTGATTTAAATCCTTCACTGTTCTCCAAATAGTATCGTTACCTGACCAATTTCCAACTTCCACCCTGTTTTTTTCTTTGATATGCTGTGCCCTTGATATAATCACTACAATGGCTTTTACAAAACGAGCAAAATTATATTTCTTATCTTCAACATATCGATTCATTAAATCGATTAGACTATCCTTTATTTTATCAGAAAAATATACTTGCTTATGCTGATCGCCTATGTCACTACTTGTTCCTTTTCGATAATGTGGTAGATAATCTTTATCCGTATTAACTCCAACTATATTTTTCATTGCCCCGGTCATACCAGCCAACCGATGTGTTTTTATTTTAGGTAAATTTATAATCACATCAGCCTCTAAGGCAATTGAAGAAATCGCGTATTCATGTTTTCCACCTGTATGGTGACTCTCCATGATACGATTATCATAATCTGTTATTCTCAGTCCCTTGTTTTGAATGTCAGATAAAGAAGCAAACGCACTATCTCTTCCCAAATTAACAACGACACTTTTATATGGCATTTTTTTCTCTTCTCTGATCACAATCTTCCCCTGATATCTTGCTTGATAATGACGCAAGTCAACCAGAGAAACCCTTTCATTATTTCTTTCATAAAACTCCATCATTTCCTTGTAACCAGAAGTCGAACAAAAAATATCCCAATCTGATGACTGCACAGGTGCATCTGCAATAATAACCTGCCCTGAACCTCCGAGTGCCTTTAAAATATAATCAGTCACAGCGCGAACAATCGCTACGTTTGTATACAGGGATTTTTCTCCATTTTCTTTTATCGTATTTTGATGAATAACCATGTTGGGCTTTACCAAGACAACATCGTTGGGATATACATATTTTCCCAACGGATTCCATTTATTTGACCCATAATGTTCTTTATCAAGTCCCATCATATGAAAAGTTTTTCTTATACTATCATATATATCATTTTGACCCGTTGATATTTCATAGTACGAATATTCTGGATAAAGTGTACTGGGAGACCCTGCGCATATTGTATCAGGATATTCTATACCCATATCCCTATATACAAACACATCACTCATTCCCATGTCTCCTTATAAAATAATCTAATGCAGTGCTAATTTCTTTTTCCAGCTCTGACTCCTCGAATACCTTGTCCCATCTCGCATTATCAAATCTATAATATGCATTCGAAAATTGTATCGTATACGGTCCAAAAGAAACACATTGAAATTCGATCATATGGCATTTCTTTCCATCATATGCTATATCTACCGAAAGCATTGGAACATCTAATTCCAGAAACAAAGTTCTTGCCATATCTAATACATTTTTAATTTCTTCATCGAACTTTGTGGGAAATACAAGTTTTCCGCTTCCACTCGCCCGAAAGTCGTTATCTCTTATCAAACGCTTTAAAACATAATATTTTTCTCCATATACTAATACTTTATAATCATACTGTAAATTGGGGATAAAAGACTGAAGAACCACTTTTTCCCTGGGATAGGTTCTGTCCATATGTGGTTTTCCTATAATTTTTAAAACCTGATTTTTAATTTTGGAAAGGGAGGCAGTTTTCCAAATCGGAACAGTAGCATTATGATAAAAAATACGCCCCATTTTTTTTGCTTTAGCGAATAACTCGCCTCGATTTCTAGCAAGGGAAACTCCAGAAGCCCCAGAACCAGAAGCTGTCTTTAGCACAATGGGATATCCTATTATTTTCTCAATGTTATTAACATTATTTCTCAAATCTCTAATATCATATATGCTTCTAGATTTAATTGTCTTTAAAGATTCAGAGGATAATCCTTCTCTCAGCAATTCCATAAGAACCTTATTATGATGCGCTTGAAAATATTTATAGTCCGGCAATAGAATCAAGCCTTTAGAGGATAAAGCCATCAGAGTGTCTCCAATATACCCTTTATAAAACAGCCCTTGATCTTCACTTGATGGATAATATATATAGTCGCCTGAACTCATTTTCTCATTATCAATAGTATGTACGGAAACTATGCATACCTGATAACCCATTTTTTCAAGATAACCTTTTATTTTGTTGGCATCTACTGATTTATTAATACCACTATTTTTCAATGATGTAGTTGTATAACCATTATGATCTTGTAATATAATAATCTTTTTCATACACATTTTTATATATTCGCCACATTCTATCGCTATTCACAAATTATATAATCTACAAATATATTGAATGCGGATCATTCAAATAATCGCTCCCATTTCTTTATAACATTAGACTTATAGTATCTTTCAATCTCCAAATTCCATTTTTCAGACATCCTTTGGGCTATTTTTTTATTATCAATAAGCAACTTTATTTTTTCTGCCATCATTTCTGTATTGTTCATTGGAATTAAAAAACCATTTTCCCCGTCTACTATTAATTCTGATGGTCCAGTTTTACAATTATAAGCTATAACTGGCAATTTGCTTCCCCGTGCTTCTAAAATAACATTTGGCATCCCCTCAAACTTGGATGTCATTACATACATGCAATATTTTCCATATTCGTCATATATATTTTTTGTTATACCTCTATGAATTAGGAAATTATCCAGTTTACGTCTTTTGATTTCATCAAGTAGCTTTTGTCCATATTCATTTTCAAAATTACCCCAAATATGCCACTCCCAGCCTTTCGCATACGGTTTTATAATCTCAGCGATATCAATCAATCCCTCATAGTTTTTCTCAGGAGTCGCCCTTCCTACTGTAATTATTTTTCTATTTTCATGCGAGTATGAGCAGTCCTTTATAGCCATTTCATCTATCCAATTAGGGATAACTTTAACCTTATTACTGCTAACATGGTATCTTTCAAGACACCCTTTTTTTCCTGCTTCTGTCATAACTTGATAAATGTCGCAAGCGTGGATACCAAGCCAACCATACAATCTAAGATTTATCTTCGAGTACATATCTTCGTTATATACACTGGATCTGTCACACATTATAAGCTTTGCTTTTGTCATAAACGTCCCCAATACACCAATCGGAGCTGTTGCAACGTCTATAGAAAGAAGATATTCACACTTTTCTTTTTTTATATGCTTTCTAACAAAGTTGGTAGTTGTTGCTATAGTTTTTGAAATGCTTGCCTCACTGTTTATAATACGACTAGTGTTTATGCGACTATCTAAAGCATATCCAAAATCATCATATTTATTGAATATGCTTATCATAGATACTGTATGTGACTTCACAAGTTCATTCATTAATTTTGCAGAAGCACGTTCAGCACCCCCCATTTTTGTAAAATCATATATCAAAAAACAGATCTTGGCCATTTAATATCACTCCAAACTTACAAATTTTCTTTGTACCATTCAATAGCAACCTTGATCCCCCGCTCGAAACTCCAGTCAGGATCATATCCCAGCATCTCTTTTGCCTTACTGATGTCCGCATTGCTATGCTTGATATCGCCAACGCGGTCTGGTCCATGTTTCGGCTCTATATTCACTCCAAGTGCCTCTGTTAAACCATAGTAAATATCAACTAGGTATTCCCTACCTCCATAGGCGATGTTATACGCCTGTCCTGCGGCTTCAGAACTGGCAAGACAGGCTTTAAGGTTCGCTTCAATAACATTCTCTATATATGTAAAATCCCGACTCTGTTTACCATCACCATTAATCGTTGGCTGTTCACCATTCATGAGCTGTTTGATGAACTTGGGGATAACCGCGGCATAAGCACCATTTGGATCCTGACGTCGACCAAATACATTAAAATATCTCATGCCATAGGTGTCCAAGCCGTAGTGTTTTGTGTATTGCCTCGCCCATTCCTCATCAGCTCGCTTGGTGACGGCATAAGGAGATATAAGGTTTCCCTCTATTCCTTCCTTTTTCGGGAGGTTTGGCTCATCGCCATAGACGCTGCTGCTAGAAGCATAGACAAATTTTTTTACACCGTTTTGCCTTGCTGCTTCCATCATATTCAGAGTGCCCGTGATGTTATTAGCACAATAAAAGAGAGGCATCTCAATCGATCTCGGTACGCTGCCCCAGGCTGCTTGGTGAAGCACATAATCCACATTTACGCAAGCTTTTATACAAGTACCCAAATCCTTTATATCGCCTTTTATAAAAGTATAGTTTGTATTATCAAGGAATAAATCTACATTCTCCTGCTTGCCCGTAGAGAGATCGTCCAGGCAACGTACTTTATAACCTTTATTTAATATCGCCTCACACAGATTCGAGCCAATAAAACCTGCCCCTCCTGTTACAAGAAAAGTACTTCCTTCTGGAAACTTCACTTTTTCGTATCCCATAATTACAACCTCCAGTAGCTATATCCAGCAGATTCAAATTCTTTGCGATCCAGCATACCTTTCAGATCAAGCAATACCTTCTTGCCTTCTCCAAAAAAATGGTCAATTTGACTTATAGATAAACTTGCAAATTCTGTATGCGCCACTGCCAATACCACAGCATCCATATCTATAATCGAATCCATAGTCACAAAATCAACATTATAAAGTCTTTTTGCTTCCACTGCATCAGCAGTAGGATCAGTTATCATCGGATAAATTCCATACTCATTAAGCTCCTTTACAATGTCGATAATTTTCGTATTCCTAGTATCCGGGCAATTTTCTTTAAATGTAAATCCAAGTATTGCGACTTTAGCGTATTTCACAGATTTATCTGCTGCAATTAAATTCTTCACCACATTCTCAGCCACATACTTGCCCATATCATCATTAATTCGACGTCCTGACAAAATAATCTGACTGTGATATCCTAATTCTTCCGCTTTATAGGTTAAGTAATACGGATCGACACCAATACAGTGACCTCCTACAAGTCCTGGATAAAACTTGAGGAAGTTCCACTTTGTTCCTGCAGCCTCCAAAACAGACTTCGTATCTATCCCCATCTTATTAAAAATGATTGATAATTCGTTCATAAAGGCAATATTAATATCCCTCTGACTATTCTCAATTACCTTCGCAGCCTCGGCGACCTTAATGCTCTCTGCCCTATATACTCCGGCATCTACAACAATCTGATAAACCTTAGCGACCGTATCAAGCGTATCTTTATCCATGCCTGAAACGATTTTTTTGATTGTTGAGAGTCTATGTATCTTATCACCAGGATTAATGCGCTCCGGGGAGTATCCTATCTTAAAATCCACTCCACACTTTAGACCAGATTCATGCTCCAAAATAGGCGCACAGATTTCCTCTGTTACTCCTGGATAAACTGTTGATTCAAAGACAACAATAGATCCCTTAATCAGATTTCGGCCCAGAATCTTACTTGCCCCCTCTATCGGAGTAAGATCCGGGGTATGATCAGAATTAACTGGAGTTGGTACAGCTACGATGTGAAATTTAGCCCTCTTTAAATCCTCCTCATTCGCTGTAAACTCTATAGTCGTATTCTTTATTACATCATCTCCAACCTCATTGGTTGGATCTATTCCAGATTTATACGTTTCTATTTTGGCTTCATTTAAATCAAAGCCAATAACCTTCACTCCCCGCTTTGCAAACTCCACAGCTATGGGCATTCCTACATAGCCAAGCCCTACTAAAGAAAGGGATTCTTCTTGATTTTTTATTTTTTCGTAAAGTACCATAATATGCATCCTCTCAATATTACTTTTCCCGTGCTAAAATTCGTTCTAACTCTCGCGCAGCTGTTTTGATATTAAATTGACTTTTCTGTTTTTCTTCAGATCTACATACTCTGTGATAGTTTTTATATTTTTTTATAGTCGAAATCCACTGGTTAACTTCAAACCCATCTATATAATCCACACTTTCAATAAACTGTGCCTCTCTTGTTATATTTCCCGACACAACACATGGTAGATCCGCCATCTGTGCCTCAACCATAGTTACCGGTAAGCCCTCAAATCTTGAAGTCATAACAAGTACATCAAACATACTCAATAAAGCTGGAACATCATTTCTTGTTCCCAGAAATAATACTTTGTCTGAGATATTCAACGCTTTTACCTGTTCTCTCACTTCATTTTCTAATTCTCCTGTACCGACGATTACAAGAACGGCATCATGATCTGCTTTGGATATCTGCGCAAATACTTTAACTAAAAACTCATGATTCTTTTGATATGAAAATCTACCAACATTTCCGATAACATACTTTCCTTCCAATCTCATCTTTTCACGATAATCTTTTCGATCTTTCTCACTATACAAATATGGCTCTACTTTAACCCCATTGTATATGGTCTGATATTTACTGCTATCAACATTCTTTTTTCCGAACATCCAATTTCCAGCCAATTTTGAACAGGCAAGATATGTTTCTGAATTATTGCATACATAATGCATACAGAATTTATGCAAAGAAGTTTTTATAATTCGAGAAACTATATTATTATCATCCACCTGAGTGCAATGAGAATGAACAAAAATATGTTTTATCCCACCTTTTTTAGCTGCATAGATATAAGCAGCTGCTATATAGGCAGTATCCGTGTTTATATGAATGACTTCATAACTATTTTCTCTAACTATCTCCTCAACCCATCTAACAATTCCAAACATGCTTCTATGTTCTCTGTCAAGCGTATAAATCTTACTGCCTTTTTTTTTAATTGCATCAACATATTGTTGATCTGGCAAACCACTTTGCATTAAATAATCATAGACTATTTTTTCAGAATTAAATTCTTGCCCCCATTTATATACAATTGTGGCCACACCGGCTCTACCTATTTTTGCCGCCCCGGTCACCAACACACGTTTCATTTTCTATCCTTCCTTATCTATTTATTGAAACAAATTACAGTAATACCTTATTTATTCGCACTTCTATAAAATTCTTTTATCTCTTCCACAATCCGTTCCATCTCGTTAACTCCATACCTCTGATCGCAAACAAGAGACATTTCTTTTCTGTAAATCTCCTTAGCCTTATCAGAAATACCTACATGGTATTCTGATATCGGCCAATGAACCGGACAGTATATATCTTTATTTATCAAGTGCTTTCTTAGTGCCTCTCGCCTATCATCCTCTATAATTACAGGAACAAACAAAGGACACTTATTAGCATCTTGAAAATCTGTAAATACACTAACTCCTTTGAGACCTTTCAATCCATCTATCAGGATCTTGGCGTTCTCCCTTTTGTGGGATCTCACTTCATCTATCTGATCCAGGAACTGGAATAGGCTATGTATATCTTCGTAATCAACACCATAGTCTCGATAATCTTTAGCAAGCACTTCTTCTGCTTTCCTGAATATACTTAAGAACGCCTGTTTTTCCATAGGATCACCATCCACAAAGCGCTGTTTCAAGTCATACGCCCTATTCCTCATTTCTGTATAATTCTTATTCTGACCTCTGGTTGTTTCCTCCAGCATTCCATATCTCTTCCCCGCTACAGCTATTCCAGCCACAGCAAACCACTTACGATAACTTGTAAACCAATAATCTGCCCGGGTTGAATAATTAACTGTAAAACAACTATGCGTCAAATCCTCTACTGTTGTCGCCCATCCGGATAAACTCTTCCCTGATCCCTCATACTTAATGTCTGTATCACCGAAATATTTCATGATGTAGAGCATCTCATGTTTTATCGGTTCTGGAACATCCGCTTTTAGAATTCCGTCTTTTACATACACATCGTAAAACCGAAGCTTTATTCCATTAATAAGGATAGGTTCTATCATTGTGTGGCAGCAGTAGGACGGCATAAGCACTGATGTGATTCCGTAAGATTTAATAGCATCCCTAATTATCACATCAAGAGCTGTCCGACCGGATAAATAAAATGACTCACTATCCCGTACATGCTGTTTTAAAGGTTTCCAGAACTCACTCCCGATTTCTCTCATATCTTCTTTACTCCCTACTGCCATTTCTTATCACATTTTACTTAACGCTTTTACAACATTAACTGTCTATGTCTTCACAAATTACGCAGCTTAGCAATGAAAAGCCAACTGATACACTCTAATCATCCGCCCAGTCTATCAGACATCCAATATTTGACACATCAAACGTTGGTATACCCAGCTTCTCTTTTACCTTCTTACGTTCCGCGTAGGCATTATCTACAAATATAGAAGGAACACTATTATCCATATAATCGCACTTATCTTTTTCTACTGGAACCTCTATGATTCTATCAAATACGTCCTCTGAAAATTTTATTTTTTTCATCGTTTCATGAATGTCATAGGCATGTTTCGTAATAAGCATGATTTGGATACCTTTATTTAGGCACTGGTATACAAACCGCATTGCTTCAGTATTGTATTTCTCTCTGCCAAATACCAGTGTATCATCGAAATCCAAGTAGACTCTTTTATATTCATATTCTATTTTATACCTGTCGATATAGCTCTTATCCAGCGATATCTTGCATTTGTTAGGGCAAATATCTATCTCCATGTCAGAAAAATCGCATAAAGCTAAAAGCGGGAGATTTACATCAAGATTCCGACTTAGTCCAAAAGTACCAGCAAATCTTGTGGAAATCTCCATCAATTTAAGCTTTCCATCCACATCTTCTTTGCATTGTATGAACCAAAATCCCCTAAATTTAACTCTTTCAGATATTGACTCAACGATATGCCTCATTTCATTCGTCAGATCCACATTTGAAGTCCGGGCTGTAATTCCGTTCATAAGTCTTTCTCTGTACCTTGGCTGCACAAATCGTATTTTTCCGTGACGGTCGGTAAAGCAATCTATCGTCAATTCTCTGCCTGGAAGGTATTCACAGAGGACATAACTAATGGAACTTTCCTTTAATTTCTCCAACTCATCTCTGTTATTTATCTTATAAGCATTCCTGCCCCCCTGCCCCTCGTCGTCTTTCGCAAATAGAGGGAAAACTGCATCCTCATAAGTGTAAGTTTTTGGAATAAAATCCAAGCCAGCTAGCACCTTATAAGTCAGAGATTTATACCGGCATATCCTTGTAGTTTCCAAACAAGAGCATACTACAATGGCATGAATCTTATTTTGATTTTCCATAAGTGATAATGCACCAGAATCATGACTCGGTATTATAAACTTAATATTATTCTGATCAATGCATTCGTTTAGTTTTTCTATAAAGTTCTCTTCATATGTGAAAGGTAGGTCTATGATAGCATCGTTGCTAATATACCTTGCATGATTATCATAGCTTCCCGCCATAATCGGATAGAAACGCAGGTTGTGTTTTAATGAAAAATAAGTTTCAACAGCCGAATATCCGCCTCCACCGAAAATCATTACATTTGTTCTCATGCTTTTTTTCCTCGTCCATCTCTCTCGACATCCAATGGTCTATAAATCACACCGTCTTTTTCAATAAAGCTCCCAGTATCTATATTGTCATGTTTAAAAACAACAGCAATGGTTCTCAGAATCAGCTTAATATCTCCCATAAATGTAATATTGGATATGTACTGAAGATCCATTTTGAACTTATCTTCCCAGGATACATAATTCCTTCCACTTACCTGGGCCAATCCTGAAAGTCCAGGGCGAACATCATGCCTGTGATGTTCTTCCTCTGTATAATATGGTATATATCGAACTGGCAATGCCCTGGGACCGATTATGCTCATATCCCCCCTCAAAATATTCAGTAAAGAGGGAAGTTCATCTAAACTGGTAGACCGTAAAGTCCTCCCAAAACTCGTCATCCTCATCTCATCAGGAAGGAGGTTCCCATTCTCATCTGTTTCATCAGTCATAGATCTGAATTTAAGGATCTTAAATTCTTTTTCATGGAGTCCTGTTCTTTTTTGTTCGAATAAAACAGGCGATCCAAGTTTAATTCTGACCAATAGGGCGATTATCAATAAAATTGGTGATAGCACAACAATAGCAACAAATGAACAGATAAAATCCATCATTCTCTTTATGTGCCTTTCGTATATTCTTTTGTGATGCACTTTTTACATCCCCTCTCCTTACTGCTTCTTCTATTTCTCCTGGAAACATTTTCTGTTGTGAATAAATCTAGGAAAAATGCTCTCACATTTGCTTTGAATATCTATGCCTTATCTACACTCCTACCTGTCTCAAACATCACCCAAGCTCTACTGACTTCATCCTCTGATATATTCTGGTTATACCGTACATAAGGGTGTAAATCCCCCCCTCCGTATTCGTTTTTTTCGCAATGCCTGTTCACATAATCATCAAAACTACATATTCGTTTAGCTGAAACACCTACGTAAACTCCGTTAGGCTTCAGGTCTTTGGATACCAACGCGCCAGCTCCAACAATCACATTGAGAAAGCATTTATTACTCTTCTGGTGTGCCCCCACATCTATATGCTGGGAAGAAACCAGCATCTATCAACTTCCTTTCCAGTTCACTATTCCCTTTGCTTCTTATATGTAAAAGTTTCTGGTAAGCTTCCTCGTCAAAAATCTTTCTACCTATGTAAAAATCCTTTATTCCATGAGGAGCCAGATTCATCTTGTACTGAAATATTCCATCATCAGCACCATAGCCTCCTCCAAGGATGAAATTTTTTAATCCTCTGATTTTCGCCCATTTGATGATCTCAAATTTAAGAAAATCATTAGCTCTTGTGTAAAAATACTCAGAATCGGTTCCTCCAAGGTACGAGTAGCAATTCTCTGCTCCATAAATCACAAGTTCAGTAGAAATAATCTTGTCTTCAAACCTTACATGAAACATAACCGCATTATCCATTGACATCAGCTCCTCAAAAAACGACTTCTTGAAATAGAACTGTTGTTCGGCATCACTTCTCTCCATGGTGCCGTAATAAATGCGAAGGAAGTCATCTAGATGTTTTCCCTCCTCGTCCACTACAATCTCCAAACCATATGTATTTGCCCGTTTGACATTCTTCCTAACCTTCTGCTTAAAATCCATCCATATGGTATCTATTGGATCTTCCAGATTGCGTACCACATTGTGTGTACGAGATTCCGTCTCGCCACTATAGTAATTATGATAGTTGGAGAACAGTTCGAATCTTATGAACTCACAAATATAAGAATTGTTTACACAATAGGCTTCATAAGAAGCATTGAGCGCATCGTAATCTACGATAGAGCCTATGAATCCCCCATAACCATATGGTGTAATCAAATCATAGTAGGTGTTATTAGGCACTACTTGAGTAAGCCTATGATCCTTTCCTACATCCCTCTTAAAAACCACATTAATAGCACGTTCATCACCATTCTCGTAATATAAAAGAATTGGCTCGCCGTTGCTCTCATCCTCATGCATGAAAGCAGTTACATATTCATTTAAATAAAAAACATCGTAGCCCTTAATAGATCTCACTATCTGATTCCAACGCTCTCTGTCACTTACCAGAATCTCTGTTATATGTTGCATTATTTATCAACCCTATTCTTTTCCTTACAGTATTAGCCAGATGAAGGAAATGTCTGTATAGATACTCGCACATCACTTGGAGAGACAATTTGATTTCTCATGCATATGTAGCACACATATCCTTTTCCCAAGCCTGTCCCCATCTAACATCTAATGTGTATTCATCCTACACATTCTTATCAATCTAAACACCTGTAAATAATATCAATCACTTTATCCTGCTCCTCCGCCGTCATCTTATTATCACTCGGCAGGCACAGTCCCCTCTG
>ENA-ORSX01000979-ORSX01000979.1-human-gut-metagenome-genome-assembly--contig:-NODE-979-length-23722-cov-25.376389_pt1 | contig 23722 bp, 24 predicted proteins | sample MGYA00241904_ERZ509172 | MGnify/ENA primary metagenome ERZ509172 (study PRJEB26280, sample SAMEA2338795) | human gut metagenome | biome: human gut; feature: human-associated habitat; material: faeces...
TAATACTCAACCGTTTTTGTATAGTGGTAGGTGTCACATCAATTGTAACCCTACATTGTTTGGAGAGATAAATAAAAAAAGCTATTGACTTTGTAGTGGATTTGGTGCTACAATATGAAATGGTCGTTTTTGGGGTGAGGTGTGCCCTAAAATGCCAGGTAACCTAAGAATCCAGCAAAGGATGGAAGGAGGATTTGACATGAAGGTTAGATCATCAGTAAAACCAATCTGTGAAAAATGCAAGATTATCCGTAGAAAAGGAAGTATTCGTGTAATCTGCGAGAATCCGAAACACAAACAGAGACAAGGTTAATGTATTGTGTTATTAATTTAGGCGGCTGACGGTCGGACACACCAGGTAGTGTGTAGACTGTTTAATATACAGTAAGGATACATCGTATATCTATCACAGGTACCGGTAGAGTCGGTGTTCTATTGCGTTAATAGAAATAATATTACGCAAATGTATATTGCTTAAAATACCCGGTTTGTACGGATGTTCACAGACGAATCGGGAAAGGGTGTGAATATTCACATCTGGGCTGGGATATCGGGAGCATATCCCGGTAGGATATTAGAAAGAAGTAGTATCCGCAGCCTCAATTTGGGACAATAGTAGACCATGCGCAGAATTGGATGGAAATCGATGCAAGTTTACTTGCATATCGATTGACAGACAAGAATGCATTTGGCGTACGCCAAACAGCAAGATGGAGTACGAAGTACGGAATCGAGCTGAAACATGGCAGAATAAGCCATTGCAAGGCATGGCAAAAAGCAAACAGAGACAAAGAAAGAAAATGGAGGAAAGACACATGGCTCGTATTGCAGGTGTAGACTTACCAAGAGACAAACGTGTAGAAATTGGTTTGACTTATATTTATGGAATTGGAAGAACAAGCTCAAACCGTATTTTAGCAGAGGCTGGAGTAGATCCAAGCACTCGTGTCAGAGATCTGACACAGGATGATGTTAAGAAAATCAGTGAAATCATTGACGCTTCTCAGATGGTAGAAGGTGATTTGAGAAGAGAGATTCAGCTGAACATCAAGAGATTGAAAGAAATCGGTTGCTATCGCGGAATCCGTCATAGAAAAGGACTTCCGGTACGTGGTCAGAAGACAAAAACAAATGCAAGAACATGTAAGGGACCAAAGAGAACTGTAGCAAACAAGAAGAAATAAAACACTTGGCAAAAGCAAGCTGATCAATGCAGCTTGAGGTAAGTGTGAACTTTAGAAATCAAAGAGAAAGAAGAAAGTAGGTTAGTTTAAATGGCTAAGAAAGTTACAAAAAAAGTGACAAAAAAACGTGTCAAGAAAAACGTTGAACGAGGACAGGCTCACATTCAGTCATCTTTTAATAATACAATCGTAACATTGACAGATGCTCAGGGAAATGCTCTTTCATGGGCAAGTGCAGGCGGTCTGGGATTTAGAGGTTCAAGAAAATCTACTCCATATGCAGCTCAGATGGCAGCTGAGACAGCAGCAAAAGCAGCATTGGTACATGGTCTGAAGACTGTAGACGTATTCGTAAAAGGACCTGGTTCAGGAAGAGAAGCAGCAATTCGTGCATTACAGGCATGTGGTATTGACGTAGTAAGTATCAAAGATGTTACTCCGGTACCGCACAACGGATGCCGTCCACCGAAACGCAGAAGAGTCTAATTCAGTAACCATATTCATATAGGAGGAAATTAAAATGGCAGTAAATAGAGTTCCAGTTCTTAAAAGATGCCGTTCATTAGGTATGGACCCAATCTATTTAGGAATTAATAAAAAGTCCAATAGACAGCTGAAAAGAGCAAATAGAAAAATGAGCGAGTATGGTCTTCAGTTACGTGAAAAACAGAAAGCTAAATTTATCTATGGCGTATTAGAGAAACCTTTTAGAAACTACTATGCAAAGGCAAAACAGATGGATGGAATGACAGGTGAAAACCTGATGATCCTTCTGGAGTCCAGACTGGACAATGTAATGTTCCGTATGGGATTTGCAAGAACAAGAAAAGAAGCAAGACAGATCGTTGATCACAAGCACGTACTTGTAAACGGCAAACAGGTAAACATTCCATCTTACCTTGTAAAAGCCGGAGATGTGATTGAAATCAAAGAGAAACACAAAGGATGCCAGAGATACAAAGATATTCTGGAAGTAACAGGCGGAAACATGATTCCTGACTGGCTGGAAGTAGATTCAGAAAACCTGAAAGGTGAAGTAAAAGAACTTCCAAAGAGAGAAGCAATCGATGTTCCGGTTGACGAGATGCTGATTGTCGAGTTGTATTCTAAATAATCTCTGAATATAGCAAAAGGCAGCATCGTATCCCCTCAACATATTTTAACCCATAAGGAGGGTCTGTGTAGTGTTTGATTTTAATAAACCGAATATTGAAATTACTGAGATTTCAGAAGATAAAAAATATGGACGTTTTGTAGTAGAACCTCTTGAAAGAGGATACGGAACTACACTTGGCAATTCCCTGAGAAGAATCATGCTTTCTTCTCTTCCGGGAGCTGCGATCAGTTCTGTAAAGGTTGATGGAGTTCTGCACGAATTCAGTTCCATTCCGGGTGTAAAAGAAGATGTGACAGAGATTATCATGAATTTAAAATCATTGGCAATCAAGAACACATCTGAATCAGACGAAGTAAAAACTGCATATATCGAATTTGAGGGTGAGGGCGTTGTAACAGGCGCTGACATCCAGACAGACTCTGATATTGAGATTATGAATCCTGAGCAGGTAATTGCTACCTTAAGCGGTGGTAAAGACAGCAAATTGTACATGGAACTTTCCATTACAAAGGGCAGAGGATACGTAAGTGCAGATAAGAATAAGAGTGATGATTTGCCGATCGGTGTAATTCCGATTGATTCCATCTATACTCCGGTAGAGCGTGTAAATCTTACTGTAGAAAATACACGTGTCGGTCAGATTACAGATTATGATAAGCTGACTTTGGATGTATGGACAAAAGGCACAATGCTTCCGGATGAGGCAGTAAGTCTTGCGGCAAAAGTACTCAGCGAGCATCTGAAATTATTCATTGACCTTTCTGAAGTGGCACAGGCTGCTGAGGTCATGATTGAAAAAGAAGATGACGAGAAAGAAAAAGTTCTGGAAATGAGCATTGATGAACTTGAATTGTCTGTTCGTTCCTATAACTGTCTGAAGAGAGCCGGAATCAACACTGTTGAGGAACTGACAAATAAGACACCGGAAGATATGATGAAAGTACGGAATCTGGGACGTAAGTCTCTGGAAGAAGTTCTGGCAAAATTAAAAGAGTTAAATCTTGAACTTAATTCCGGTGAAGAATAAGAAAAAGTATATGCTTAATACTTAAATTTTCTGTCAGTAAGCCCGAAGTGCGTGGCAGGAGCATTTGATTAATAAGCCCGAAGATTGCATAACCAAATGGAGGAATAATAAAATGGCAAAGTATAGAAAACTGGGAAGAACATCCAACCAGAGAAAAGCCCTGATCAGAAGTCAGGTAACAGCTCTTCTGAATAACGGAAGAATGATCACAACAGAAGCAAAGGCTAAAGAAATCCGTAAGGTAGCTGAAAGCCTGATCGCTATGGCAGTAAAAGAGAAAGATAATTTTGAAGAAGTTACTGTAATGGCTAAAGTTGCTCGTAAAGATGCAAATGGTAAGAGAGTAAAAGAAGTTGTAGATGGTAAAAAAGTTACTGTTTATGATGAAGTAGAAAAAAAGATCAAAAAAGATATGCCAAGCAGACTTCACGCAAGAAGAGAGATGCTGAAGGTTCTGTATCCGGTAAAAGAAGTTCCTACAGCAGCTGCTGGTAAGAAGAAAAACACAAAAGAAGTTGATCTTGTAGAAAAACTGTTTACAGAGATTGCTCCGAAATACGAGAACCGTAACGGTGGTTACACAAGAATCGTTAAGATTGGTCAGCGTAAAGGTGACGCAGCAATGGAAGTACTCATTGAGTTAGTATAATTGATGTGTGTGGAGACGAGGTGGAAACCTCGTCTCTTTTTTATTCCTTGATTCTCTTGTTTTGATATGAAAATATGGAATTTGGTTGAAAAGACATAGTGAAAATGATATTCTAGTGAGTAGAATATGAAAACTCAGGGGGAAGTAACTGTGAAATCAACAGGAAGGAACTATTTTAGGATATTTTTAGCTATTCTTCTTGCCGGCGGCTTACTCTATGCGTTTTATAATGTGATAGATCACCGCATTCAGGGACGTTCTAATTTGAGGCAGATGGAAGAGATTACAAAGCCGATTTTAAAATCCATTCATGATTCTGAGCGAATGGAATGTAATACTTCTGTTATATTAAAAATCGGAGACGAGAAAAAGGAAGACACTACGAAAAAGATGGGTATGATCCATGATTTTCGTCATAAGCGCATGCAAGTGTCTTATGGAGAGTCGAGAGTGATTTTTGAATATGACGGAGATGAGCTGCATATTTATTCAAAAGGAGTCTCACCGATTTATAATAAACGAGAAACGAAGCTCCAAAGGGTAAGGAAAGATCAGTGGATTGCATATCCGACAGAAAAAATATTTGGATTAAAACAGCAAAAAGGTGAGAATGACAGACTCTCTTATGGTTATTTAAATAATAGAGAGTATCTTACGAAGATTCAGGATGAGGGAAAGGTACTCATTGGAGAGAAGGAGTATAAAAAATATAAGGCAGTTGTTCGAAATACATTAAAAGATCCCAAAGCGGAAGAAAATAAAAATGAAAATGGTGATATGGCAAGAATCGAAAAGGACTATACTTTTACATATTATTTAGATATTATGAAACAAAATTCTGAAAAAATATATGATAAAGCTGGCCAGTATCAATATCCGGATGTGATATGTCAGCAAAATTATACATATAATCCGACATGTGGAAGAGTGGAAATGCCGGGAGACTTCGAAGAATTATGAGATTCTTCGAAGTTTTCTAATTGTAAGTGAGGATGAAGATGAGTCAGATAAAGATGATAGGACTGGATCTGGACGGTACACTACTTAATACAAGGAAAGAATTGACAGATTACAGTAAAGAGGTATTACGAAGAGCAATTGACAAAGGAATTATTGTTCTTGTTGCAACAGGGCGTCCTTATACAGGAATTCCGGAAGAACTGAGAAACTTTCCCGGAATGCGATATGCATTAACCTCGAATGGTGCGCGGGTACTGGATACGCAGGAAGGGAAAATATTGATCGAAGAACTTTTGCCGAGTGAAGATGCCGTCAGAGCGTTGAAGATTTTTAGAAAATACGATACGATGCAGGAAATCTATTTTGATGGTCAGGGTTATGCGGATGCAGAAAAAATGGAACAAATCCAAAGATATCATCATAATCCACATATGTGGGATTATGTACGAAAGAGTCGAATTGTAGTTCCTGATATTATTGAGCTGGCAGAACAACGACAACTGCCGATGGATAAAATTCAGGGATTGTTTGCCGATATGAGTGAGCGTGAAGCGGCGTGGAAAGAACTGGAGAAAGATGAGAAGCTGGAGTTGGTTGGTTCTTTGAAATATAATATTGAAGTCAACGCCGCAGGGGTAAATAAAGGAAAAGGGCTTGTAAAGCTGGGACAATTATTGGGAATCAAAAAGGAAGAGATTATGGCATGCGGAGATGGAGATAATGATGTGACCATGCTGCAGGAAGTCGGTCTTGGAGTTGCGATGGCGAATGCAGAAGATCTGGTGCTACAAGCTGCTGATTGTGTGACAGAAAGTAACGATGAAGATGGAGTGGCAAAGGCGATTGAGCGATTTGCACTTTCCTGAGTGGGAATGAGAGGAGAAGAAGAGATGTTAGAAGCATTAAAAGTAATTATTTTGGGAATCGTGGAAGGAATCACAGAGTGGCTTCCAATCAGTAGTACCGGACATTTGATCCTGGTAGAAGAATTCATTCATTTGGAATTGAGTAAAGAGTTTGTGGAGATGTTCAATATTGTGATTCAGTTTGGCGCAATACTGGCGGTCATTATGATCTATTTTCATAAATTAAATCCGTTTGCAAGGAGCAAAACAAAGAAACAACAGATGTTGACGGTACAGTTGTGGGTTAAGGTTGCGATTGCAACAATACCGGCGATGATCGTAGGTTTGCTCTTTGATGATTATGTAGACGAACATTTTATGAATGCATATGTAGTATCTGCAATGTTGATCATTTATGGTATTCTTTATATTATCGTTGAAAAGAGAAATGAAAATAAAACACCGGCGGTGACAAAATTGACACAGCTTACAATCCCTATGGTATTGGCGATTGGTGGTTTCCAAGTGCTTGCAATTATTCCGGGAACATCACGTTCCGGTGCTACAATTTTGGGAGGACTTTTGATTGGTGCATCAAGAGGAGTGGCTGCTGAGTTTACATTCTTCCTTGCGATTCCGGTCATGTTTGGATGGAGTGCGTTGAAGATGTTGAAATTTGGATTTGCATTTACAGCGCAGGAATTTATTTTATTGTTACTGGGATGCGCAGTTGCATTTGGTGTGTCAGTATTTGCAATCAAGTTTTTGATGCAGTATATTAAGAATCACGATTTTAAGGTTTTTGGTTATTATCGAATCGTACTCGGTGTCATTGTATTCTTATATTTTGGAATTACGGCAGTCCTTTCAATGTAAAAGTGAAAAATTATGCATAAGAAATATTAAAATATGCATGCACAGGCGGTAGAATTGCATAAAAATGAATATTTTTAAAAATAATTGCATAAAACACTTGAAATTCTGCATAAATGTGCTAATATATAAACATGTCGTGCATAAAGATACACGAGTGATATGATTGAGATAGATAATTGGAGGTAGAAAAATGAAAAAGTTATTGGCAGTATGTTTGACTGCAACATTGGTTGCAGGAATGGTCGCAGGATGTGGCGGCAGTGGAGATGAGAAGAAAGAAGAAAGCACTGCAAAAACAGCAAAAGTGATTGAAGTGGATTTGACAGATGAAGAATACGCTTTTGGTGTGGATAAGAATCAGCCGGAACTTCTGGAAGAAGTAAACGCATTCATCAAAGAAATTAAAGAAGACGGAACATTGGATGAAATCTGTGACAAGTATTTCGGCGGGGCAGAGCCGACACCTGTAGAAAGTGCAAAATTGGATGAATCCAAAGATCAGCTCGTTGTAGCTACAAACGCAGCATTTGAGCCATTTGAGTATACAAAGGGAGATGCTTTTGTAGGAATCGATATGGAACTGGCAGCTCTGTTAGCAGAGAAACTTGGAAAAGAGCTGGTAATCCAGAACATGGATTTTGATGCGGTTTGCCTGTCTGTTGGACAGCACAAATGTGACATTGCAATTGCAGGTCTGACAGTAAGTGATGACAGAAAAGAACATGTAACATTTACAGATTCTTATTATCGTGCATCTCAGCGTTTGATCGTGCCGAGCGATGATACAACATTTGATGGAATGAAAGATGCAAAGGAAATCGAAGAAAAGTTAAATGAACTGACAAAAGATGATAAGATCGGAGTTCAGCAGGGAACAACTGCTCAGAGTTACATCGAAGGAAGTGAAGACTTCGGATTTACAGGACTTCCGGCAACATGTCAGCCATATAAGAGTGGATCTCTGGCAGTACAGGATATGCTCAATGGAAATATCAAGTATGTGATCATTGATGCAGCTCCGGCTTCTGCAATCACAGAGTCAATCAACGAAATGCAGTAAGTCGATCGAAACATAAAAGTACATAAGTAGGTCAGAACGGAAAATACGGATTGTATTTTCCGTTCTTGGCGCATTTAAGAAAGGATAACCATGGGAAATTTTGGTCTGAAAGTTGATAAGTTTATTGAAATATTTATTCAGCAGAACGGCTATGTAAAAGTAATCGAAGGATTACAGAATACGGTTCTGATTGCAGTGACCGGTCTGATCATTGGTATTTTAATCGGTACAGTGATCGCAACGGTTCGTGTTTTGCCCAAATACAAAAGACTTCCAAGAATATTAAATGGAATCTGTAGTTTTTATGTGGCATTGTTCCGAGGAACACCAATTGTAGTTCAGCTGCTGGTTGCCTATTATGCATTGATGCCGATGATCGGTGCAAAGCTTCCGGGGCTGCAGGTTGCCATGATTGTGTTCGGTATGAACAGCGGCGCTTATATTTCTGAAATTATGCGAAGTGGAATTCAGTCTGTAGACAGCGGTCAGATGGAAGCGGGACGTGCAGTAGGTCTGAGCTTTGGAACAAGTATGATAAAGATTGTGATTCCTCAGGCAGTAAAGAATATTCTTCCGACACTCGGAAATGAGTTTATTGCCTTGATTAAAGAGACATCCGTTGTAAGTTTTATCGCTGTAGCGGACCTCTATATGGCATTTAATTATATTGGAACCAATAGTTATGAGTTTATGGTGCCATATCTGGTAATGGCATTGATTTATATTGTACTTGTACTAATTATTACATTGTTAGTAAGAATCTTGGAAAGGAGCCTGAACAAGAGTGATAGACGTAATTAATCTTAGAAAAAGTTTTGGTGATCTTGAAATCTTAAAAGGAATCAATATTACCATCAATAAAGGCGATATCGTTGCAGTACTCGGACCATCAGGTTCCGGTAAAAGTACATTTCTTCGTTGCTTGAACTGTATGGAAGATCCTACATCGGGAAGTATTATTTTTAATGGTGTCGATATTGCAGATATGAAAGTTGATATCAATGTACACCGCAGACATATGGGAATGGTATTCCAACATTTTAATCTGTTTAACAACAAAACAGTACTTCAAAATGTTATGATGGCGCCGGCATATTTGCAGTGCAAAGACTTGAAGAAGGTCAAAAACCAGAATCGTAAGATTCGCTTTAAGAATATGTTCCGAAGCCAGAAAGAAGAGTTGATTCCGGTTACAACGACAAAAGAGAAGATTAAAGCAGAGGCAAAAGAAAATGCAATGAGTCTGTTGAAACGAATTGGTTTAGAAGATAAGGCGGGTGTGTATCCGTCAACGTTGTCCGGCGGACAGAAACAGCGTGTTGCGATTATTCGTTCTCTGGCAATGAATCCGGATGTAATTCTTTTTGATGAACCGACATCTGCTCTGGATCCGGAAATGGTAGGAGAAGTACTCGAATTGATGAAAGAACTTGCCCGCGAAGGCATGACGATGGTTGTAGTGACACATGAGATGGGATTTGCCCGCGAAGTGGCATCTCGGGTTATCTTTATGGATAATGGACAGATCTGCGAAGAGGCAGCTCCGCAGGAATTCTTTGAACATCCGAAAAATGAGAGGTTAAAAGAATTTTTATCCAAAATATTATAATGTGCAGGTAGAAAGAAAAGGCAGTTTCCGATGTTGACGGGAAACTGCCTTTTGAAATTTTTCGGAGAGAACATTTAAAAAAGAGAATTTGAGCAATTTAGAAGAAAGTTTACAGAAAGTATTCGGGATGTTAAGATATAGAAAAGATAAAATTGCTTTATAGAAATTAAATGGAGTTTTCAAAATGAAATATGAGAGAATTACGCAAGGAAGTTTTTTGGAGAGACCGAATCGCTTTCTTGCATACGCAGAGTTGGCTGGGAAGAGGGAAGTGGTTCATGTAAAGAATACCGGAAGATGTGCAGAACTTCTAACCCCGGGGGCAGTGATTTATGTACAGGAGAGTGATAATCCGGAACGGAAGACAAAATGGGATTTGATTGCTGTGGAAAAAGGTGACAGACTTGTCAATATGGATTCTCAGATACCCAATCGGGTAGTTCAGGAATGGATCGAAGCAGGAAATTTATTTGAGGATGTGCGGTTGGTGAAACCAGAGACTGTCTATGGTAATTCACGATTTGATCTGTATGTAGAAACCGGTGATAATAGAAAGATTTTTATTGAGATTAAGGGAGTAACTTTGGAAGAAGACGGGGTGGTTCGTTTCCCGGATGCTCCGAGTGAACGCGCTGTGAAACATTTGGGAGAATTGATGCAGGCGGTAAAAGAAGGATATGAGGCGTATGTATTTTTTGTGATCCAGATGAAAGATGTACGTTATTTTACACCAAACAGAGAGACTCATCCGGCGTTTTGTGATGCTTTGAAGTGTGCGCGCGCGGCGGGAGTAAGGGTGCTGGCTTATGATTGTATTGTGGATTCGGACAGCATTACAATTCATAAGGAAGTTCCGGTGGTACTGGGGAGTCCTTTGCTGAAAGAAAGCGTAGAACCGTTGGTTGCCTGGTATCGGGAACATCGGCGGGATCTGCCTTGGAGAGAGCATCCAGATGCATATCGTGTATGGGTATCGGAAATTATGCTGCAGCAGACAAGGGTAGAAGCAGTAAAGCCGTATTATGATAGGTTTTTAGAGGCGTTTCCGGATGTAGAGGCGCTGGCAGCGGCAGAGGAAGATAAGTTGATGAAAATGTGGGAAGGATTGGGCTATTATAATCGAGTCCGTAATATGCAGAAGGCGGCGCGGCAGATTATGACAGAACATGATGGACAATTTCCTTGCGAATACGATGAAATCTTGAAATTATCGGGAATTGGAAATTATACGGCAGGAGCAATCAGTTCGTTTGCGTATGGAATCGCAAAACCTGCAGTAGATGGAAATGTGCTGCGTGTAGTATCCCGACTTCTGGCAAGTGATTCAGATATTATGAAAGCGAGTACGCGGACACAGATAGAAAATATAATTGAAGAAGTCATTCCGGCAGATGCGGCAGCAGATTTTAATCAGGGATTGATCGAACTGGGAGCAATCGTCTGTGTGCCGAACGGAGAGCCTAAGTGCGAAATCTGTCCGGTGGCGCATTTGTGTAAGGCAAAGGAACAGAATATACAAATGGAACTGCCTGTGAAAACGAAGGCAAAAGCACGCCGGATTGAGAAACGTACAGTTTTGATTTTCCGAGACAATGAAACGATTGCGATTCGAAAGCGCCCGGCAAAAGGGCTGTTGGCAGGATTGTACGAATTGCCAAACGTGGAAGGCCATTTGACAAGAAAAGAAGTGATTGAATATGGAAAAATGATTGGTTTAACTCCGATACGGGTAAAAAAACTGGTATCTGCCAAACATATTTTCAGTCATGTGGAATGGCACATGATCGGATATGAAGTATTGGTGGATGAACTGGAAAAAAATTGCAGTGAAAAGATGATCTTTGCAGGTCGGGAAGAGATTGATCAAAAGTATTCAATTCCATCGGCATTTGAAGCATATATTGAAAGAAAATAGCTGCGAACTTTCATAATACAGAGCATACTCTGTTTTCTTGCGCTTGCGGAAAGATTATGATATACTATGAATCATAATTGAGGCAAATAAAGGAGTACGGTCATTTATGAGCGAGAAGATAGAATTATCCAAACAGCAACAGAAGTCGAAAGCGACGAAAGAAAAGATTTTTCAGGCGGCGAAAGCGATTTTAAAGAAAAAAGGGTATGAAGAACTGTCGATTAAAAATATTTGTGAAGAGGCAGGCGTATCGAACGGCAGTTTTTATCATCATTTTAAGACGAAGGATGATTTGCTTTCTTATTACATTGAAGAACAGCCAAGTATTAATCCGGATGTGCTGGAACTTCCGGAAAATGCATCTGAGGCAAAAGAGGCGATTATCCGGGTATATCTGAATTATGTAGCGTACTGCGAAGAATTGGGTGTAGAGTTCATGGCAGGATATTATGACACAAAGAATCAAGCGTTGAATGTGGCTATTCGGACGGAGAGACCATATCCGATTGTAACGGTACAGAATTATGTAGAGAGAGCGGTTGAGGCTGGAAAAATCCGGCTTGACGGAGAAATTGAAGGATTTACAACAGATATTCGTATGATTGTGATCGGAAATGTATTTGAATGGTGCCTGCGCAATGGAGAAGTTGATTTTAAAGGAAATATGCGGCGTTCGTTGGGGCGCTATCTGGACAGTACAATTTGGTAAGTGTATGAGGTACGGAAGATGAAATATACGTTTATAATCAATCCAAAATCTCGTTCGGGGAAGGGGTTGGTTCTTTGGAATCTATTAAAGCCGGAACTGAAGAAGAGACAGATTGCCTGTGAAGTATTTTATACAGAATATGCAGGGCATGCAACAAAGATTGCTGAGGAAGTTACGGCAGATGGGAAAGAGCATACGTTAGTTGTAATGGGAGGCGATGGCTCAATCTGTGAAGTGCTGACCGGAATTAAAGATTGCAGTAAAGTGATTTTAGGGTATATTCCGACTGGTTCGGGGAATGATTTTACAAGAGAGATGAAACTTCCCACCGATCCCAGAGAGGCGTTTGAGCTGGTTTTGAATCCGGGGAGAATTGCACTTATGGATGTAGGCGCTGTGAGGAACGGAGAGAAAATCTGGAGATTTGGTGTGAGTACAGGAATCGGTTATGATGCAGCCGTCTGCCATAATGTGGAAAAATCAAAATTAAAGAGCGTTCTAAATAAAATACATCTGGGGCATCTGGCATACTTGGGAGTTGCATTAAGACGTCTGTTTAAAAATCCTTTCTATGAAATGGATCTGGAATTGGATGAAGGTGAGAGAATGCATTTTCATAATGTATACTTTGTGGCAGCCATGAACCAGCCGTATGAAGGCGGCGGTTTTCGTTTTTGTCCGGATGCGAAGCCGGATGATGGGGCGTTGGATGTGATCGTTGTTTCCAATCTTCCGAGATTAAAAGTACTGGCATTATTGCCTACTGCGTTTTGGGGAAAACATGTGAGATTTAAGGGCGTGGATGTTTTTCGTTGCAAGAAAATTGTGATTCATGCAAATGCGAAAGCGGCGATACATGCAGACGGACAGCCGATCGCAGTAGAGCAGGTTTTGGAAGCAGAAGTAATCCCGCAACAGCTGCGAGTAATCCTTCCGGAATAAAAGAAAATAAAGTGAAAGATTTTGTTAAGGTTTCATGAAATTTATTGTTGTTGTATAGAAATCGTGCTATAATCGGAAACAGTTGATAAAGGGAGTGTTCAGTATATGAACTTAAAAGAAAAAGCATTTGGACTGTTGAAGAAATATAAACATGCGTGGGTATTTAGTTATGCATTGCTGTATATGCCTTGGTTCTTATACCTGGAAAAGCACGTTACACAAGATTTTTATGTGATACATTCGGTGATTGATGACTATATCCCGTTTGTAGAATATTTTATCATTCCATATTTAATATGGTTTGTTTTTATTGCAGTTGTGTTTCTGTATTTCTTTTTTACAGATGTTGAAGGATTTTATAAACTGGCAAAATTAAGTTTTATCGGAATGACAATTTTTTTGGTTATTTCGACTTTGATGCCGAATGGTTTGATGCTGCGTCCGTACGTATTTCCGAGGGAAAACCTGTGTACGGATTTAGTAAGGTGGTTATATCAGACGGATACACCGACCAATGTATTCCCTAGCCTTCATGTATTTAATTCTCTGGCCGCATGTATTGCGATTCATGAAAGTCAGGAACTTCGTAAACACAGAGCGGTACAGTGGAGCGCGTACGTGTTGGCAACTACGATTATATTGGCAACAGTATTTTTAAAACAACACTCAGTAATTGATGTTATGGCTGCTTTTGTATTGGCGTATGCCTTGTATCAGTTTGTATATGTGCCGGTACCGCAGGGGGCGCGTCAGTTGGTTCGGAAAAAGGCTTATCAGGGAAAGTAACGGGCGGTATATTTGCATATTCATTTGAACTACAAATACAAAATATAAATTTGAAATATAAATACAATGAGGATAGAGGAATTAGGAGGAACAGAGAGAATGGGTAAGATTATTTTGACAGGAGACCGGCCGACCGGAAGGCTGCATGTGGGGCACTATGTAGGTTCATTGAAGAGAAGAGTTGAGCTGCAGAATTCCGGAAAGTTTGATGATATATTTATTATGATCGCAGATGCACAGGCGTTGACAGACAATGCAGATAATCCGGAAAAAGTGCGTCAAAACATCATTGAGGTTGCGCTGGATTATCTGGCATGCGGATTGGATCCGGAAAAGTCTACACTGTTTATACAGTCCCAGATTCCGGAGCTTTGTGAACTGTCTTTTTATTATATGAATTTGGTGACAGTATCCAGACTGCAGCGAAATCCTACTGTGAAATCAGAGATTCAGATGCGTAATTTTGAAGCCAGTATACCGGTTGGGTTCTTTACATATCCAATCAGTCAGGCTGCCGATATTACAGCGTTTAAGGCAACGACAGTTCCGGTTGGAGAAGATCAGCTGCCAATGTTGGAACAGACGAAGGAAATTGTAAGAAAGTTTAATTCTGTGTATGGAGATACATTGATCGAACCGGAGATTTTGCTGCCGGATAATAAGGCATGTCTCCGTTTACCGGGAACAGATGGAAAAGCAAAGATGAGTAAATCACTTGGAAATTGTATTTATTTGTCAGAGGAACCGGATGAGATTCAGAAAAAGGTATTTAGTATGTTTACAGATCCGACACATATTAAGGTGAGTGATCCGGGTAAATTGGAAGGAAATACGGTATTTACGTATCTGGATGCATTTTGCAAGGATGAATATTTTGCTGAATTTTTACCGGAATATCAGTCATTGCAGGAGTTGAAAGATCACTATACACGTGGAGGTCTTGGAGATATGAAGGTGAAACGATTCCTGAACCATGTTCTTCAGGCTGAGTTAGAGCCGATTCGTAATCGCAGAAAAGAGTATCAAAAGGATATTCCTTATGTATATGAGATTCTGAGAAAGGGCAGTGAGAAAGCAGAAGCTGTTGCTGCACAGACATTGAAAGAAGTAAAAGAGTCTATGAAGATTAATTATTTTGATGATGTGGAATTGATTCAGAGCCAGGCTGAGAGATTTTCATAGATAGAGAGCGGATGGAACAATAAATATAAGAGAAAAGGCGCCTTGAGGGATATTCCTGCAAGGCGCTCTTCTTATCATATAAAATAAAAAAACCTGTAAGATAATCTTACAGGTTACGTGCGCGAGAAGATTCGAACTCCCGACCTTCTGGTCCGTAGCCAGACGCTCTATCCAGCTGAGCTACGCGCACAAGTATGAACTGTCGTTCACAACGTATGTTATTATATAACAAGAGTTGTGGGATGTCAAGCGGTTTGAGAGAAAAAATAAAAAAATTTTACGCTTTGATTGGAATCTTAGAAAGAGCCAGTCTCTAAAGCAAAAAGGTTGAAAAGAGACTGGCTTAGGAAAATTACGTGAAAATATAATTTATTTTTCTCGGAACAGATGTCTCGGAATACCGTCAACAACTACCGGAGATACATCACCCTGGATCAATGGGCGGACGTAACTGATAAATTCTTCTGTTACATAATCGCCTTCTTCGTTTACCCATTCTCTAGGAACAAGTTTTTCATCGTTGGCAATTTTATGCACATCTTTGACTTCGGTACCGGCCTGATATGGATCGTCAGATAATCTCTGTAAAACAACCATTTTTCCTGAATCGCCCTCATCTGCGGCTTTGACTGCAGCACCACCTACCTGATAAGCCTCCAAAATATCAACACGGGAAGAACAGTGGGATGCGGCACGCTGCAGGGTACTTAATTCGATTGCGCGGGTTTTACATCCGATTTCACCTGCTATATAGCTTGCCAGATAGTTTGCTGTACCGGAGAGCTGTTTGTGACCAAATGCATCAACAAAGTCAAGGCTCTGTCCGAGTTCACAGACATAACGACCATCGGCAAGGCGGATACCTTCGGAAACAGCAACTACAACAGACGATCTTTTCTCAAGAAGTTGTTTTACCTTGTTGCCGAATTGTTCTACATCAAAAGGTAGTTCAGGTAAATAAATCAAATCTGGACCGTTACAATCTTCGCCTTGAGCAAGCGCTGCGGCACCGGTCAGCCAACCGGCATTACGTCCCATAATTTCTACGATAGATACAAGACCTTTGTTGTATTCCAGACAGAAACTATCGCGGATGATCTCTTTTACAGATGTACCGATATATTTTGCGGCACTTCCATAACCAGGAGTATGGTCTGTTAATGCCAGATCGTTATCGATTGTTTTTGGACAGCCTACGAATCTGGTAGGGAAACCGGTGATAATTGCATAGTCTGATAATTTCTTGATTGTATCCATAGAGTCGTTGCCGCCGATATAGATGAAAGCCTCGATTTCAAGTTTTTCCAGAATCGCAAAAATCTTATCATATACAGCCCGGTCTTCGTGAATCTCTGGAAGTTTGTAACGACAAGAGCCGAGAAAAGCGGCCGGAGTTCTTTTTAACAGTTCAGCATCCAGTTCTGTTGTGATGTATTCTGAAAGATCAATATATCTTTCTTGCAGCAAGCCCTGAATACCATGCAGCATTCCGTATACTTTTTTAGCACCGCGGTCTTTGGCAGTGCGGAAGACCCCTGCGAGACTTGAGTTAATGGCAGCAGTAGGTCCGCCTGATTGTCCGACAATTACATTACCCTTCATATATAATACCTCCGAATCGATTGTTATGTTTCACAATAGTGAAAACGCCATATTCATATTTTAGTGCATTTTGAACAATTTGTAAATGAAAAAATAGAAAAAAGAGTGAAATATAAACAAAACCTGTAAAAGTATAAAAATAATAGAAACATGAAAAAAATACTTGCATTTTAAAATGAAATCGATTATTATACAAATACTCTGATTACAAATTCTGGAAAATCTGTTTTTCATAATCGGTTCTGATTGGAATTTTCAAAAGTTTGTGAAGTGATTAGAAAGGGGTGGAAAAGGCGTTATTCTGGCAAATTATGAAGTAATAAGGTTTATAGAGCATGGAAACCGCTGCAGACCAATGATGGATTATGTAGCAGGAGAACTGTTGATCTATCGTATCCGGAGATGTCCTGATATAGAAAAACAGACTCTGTTTCGCTGGTTTCATCAGCTGCTTACACAGATTGAGCAATATCAGAAATGTAAGAATCAGCAATGTTACCGCTATGTGAATCCGTATAGTGTATTGATTACACAGGATGAGCAAATTTTACTTTTGGATCTGGATGCTGAAAGTAATGCATTTGTATTGAAAAATCTGCAGAAACGAGCAATGCGAAATCATTTTGTGAAACCAGTGGTTCATATCAAAGAAAATACAAAAATATCTTTAGACTTGTATGGTTATGCAAAGACGATACAGTTTATTCTGGCAGCCACACACGTGGCGCCGTCATTAACCGGTTGGGAGAAACACCGACTGGTCAAACTCATCGATAGATGTCTAAATGAAAATCCAAAAAAACAATATGAAGATTTACAGCAGGTGAAAAGAGACCTGCCGATTGAGAAAATTTCAAAAGAACGAAAAAACAGAAAGAAGATCCTCGTAATAAGTCTGTGTGTGTTATTGACGGCTTTGCTTTGTGGTTTATATTACAGGCAGACTTTACAGGAGAAATATGAACAGCAGAAAAAATATGAGGAGGAAATAGCTGTAAGACAGAAAGGGAAAGTGCCTGAAGAAGAAAATGAAAAGGACAAAACGAGAAACTTGAAGGATCAATTAGATTCTGAAGATGGATTAGATTCTATGGAAGAAGAACTTCATGTAATAGAGCAGTATCTTTTGAGAAATACGGTAAAAGACAATCAAGAAGTCATTCGTCAGGGAGAAATACTGCAAAGAAATCTTCTGCGATATCTGGCGGCAGCGTATGACAGGGAAGAAGAAAAACAAAAAGCGCTGGAAACGTATCGTGCGCTTTGCGGTTTGGAAACGCAGCAGGAATATTTAGAGACGGCATATATAAGGAGAATTGCATTAGAAATAGAATTGTTTGAGTACGGAGAAGAAGCGATTCTGACAGCAAAGGAGGCACAGGAAAAATTTCCGCATTCAGAGGCAATTGCACTGAAGTATGCAGAAGCGGTCTGGCTGTGCAGAGAAATCAGTGCAGAAGAAAAACAAACGCAGATGCAAGTATTATCCGAGTCTTTTTCGGCAGTTAGAGAATCAGAGTATTATAGAAACTGGATAAATGAGCAAAACGCAGAAAAAGAAGAAAAAGAAGAAAAGAGGGCTGATGGGGTTGAAAAGAACGGTACGTAGATTATTTGGGATTGGATTGTTGGTTTTGACGGCAGGAAGAGCTGCAGCAGCAGACGTTCCGGAAGAGGGAGAACAAATAGATGTAACTGCGCCGGAAAAGGTGGAATTTCAATATTCAGATTTAGCGGAAAGGGAGAAGGTGATTTCCAATGAAAAAGTAGAACTGATTTTGAAAAGTCAGGATAAGGAGAGTGGAGTGGCTTTTATATATTATGAAATCAGCGATGGAAGAGAGGGAAAATTGGAGGGAGATGAGGGAAACATCATATTGGAACCGGAGTTTCAAGGAAGAGTGAATGCATATGCTGTAGATCAGGCAGGAAATCAGAGTGAAACTTCTTCATCGAAAGAAATTATATGTGAGAGCGTGGCTCCGGAGATTGTACTGGATTTGCATGGAACAGAAGGGTGGAACTGGGATTCTGTCCCGGTTTCTGTCGGAATCCGGGATCGTGAAATCAGCAGTGGTTTGCAAAGCGTAAAATGTTATGTAAATCATGAAGTTGTAATAAACGAACAGATAGAGCCGGAGAAAGCGGTGAGTTCGTGGAATGGGGAGTTTACCGTAGAGATTGTTTCGCTGAATGGCGTTGGAATTCCGATTGTGGTTGAAGTGATGGATTATGCCGGAAATATTCAAACTGCGAGCCGCCTTGTTTATATTGATAAAGAATATCCGCAGATAGAGATCGCGGGGAGTTATGATAAGATGATTTCCGGAGAACGTGTAAATATGGAGATTGCTGCTGCAGATGAAAATGTATTGGGAAATGGAAAGCTGATGGTGTGGAGAACTCCGCCAAAACAAGAAAGAAGCCTATATATAGAACAAATGCAGGAACAAGCAGTATCCTGTCAGAAAAATGAGAACGGAGAGGCCTGCGTCTGGAATGTTGTGCTGGAGGAAGATGGAGTATACGAAGTAGAAGTGACTGTGCAGGACGCGGCGGGGCATCAGCAGATTCTTCATCAGACCTTAACCATTGATAGGACAAACCCGATTATACGATTTATTGGACAGATGCAAGGTTCGTATATTCCGTATTTTCAATGGAACTATGATGTGAGCGAAATGATAGAAGAGTTTACGGAGTATCAATATCAGATGACCCTGAATGGTAAAATGTATACATCAGGAACTTACGTGGAAGAGGAAGGGGAAAAACTGCTATCTGTCAGTGTGATAGATGCGGCAGGAAATCGTTCTACAGCTGATGCTGTTTTCTACATCGATCATACACCACCGGAGATTCAGGCTTATCAATTGAAGGATGGCGGGATTTATGAAGAAAGTGCGGAACTAAATCTGGAAGTTGGAGAACCCGGAGCGTATTTGGAAGGCGTATTTATTAATTCAGAAAAGATAAATTTGACAGAAGACAGTCGGATTTTTAGTCAGACATTAGAAGAACCGGGAGAATATATAGTAAGAGCCAGAGCGAAAGATCTGGCCGGAAATAAATCTGAGCTGGAGTTGAGATTTCGTATAGAGAAAAAGAGTCTGGCTACAGTACTTTTCAAACCGGTAAAAAAACTGCTGAGTGAAGAAGAAAATCAAAAAGAAAAGAAAGAAGTGCGAAAGGAAGAACAAAAAAAGGAACCTTTGAATGCGGAAGGAGAAAAGAGGGAGATGTCGGAATGGGCAATGGGAATACTGCTTTTCACCGGTATTGTGTCCGGTGCTGGCTTTGCAGGATATTATTTGCTGCGTTATTATAAGAAAAAATAATCTCTAAAAAGGGAGGATGCCGGGTAATCGCTTTTGCGGTTCCCGGCATATATTATGAAAAAGTTTATTCAAAAATTGTCTTGTTGTCTATTCGGAATATCAAATGTTTTATTTGATAGATTTAGTATACGAATTAGAAGTGAAGAAAGAATGATAAGAAAATGAAAGAATTTTTAAAGATAAATGAACAAATTATGAACGATAAAATGAATATAAAAATAGCAAAGAAAAGGAAGAAAAATATTTCGAAAAATTTAAGAAAGGGTTACTTGGAATGAAAAAAGGAATGTGGTATTCTAATTGAAAGAGGAGGAATATGATGACCAGAGAAGAATTTATTACCCAGCTCCGTTTGACGCTCCAGGGTAAGGTAAGCAGTGAAAAGGTACAGGAAAATATCAGTTATTATAATGAATATATAAATGGAGAAATGCAAAAAGGAAAAAGTGAGGCAGAGGTACTTCAGCTTTTAGGAGATCCGGCACTTCTGGCAAAAACGATCATTGCAGCGGATGATGCGGGAAAGCATCAACAGAGTACAATCTATGATGTGGATGAAGATGGACATACTTCGAAGAAGGAAAAACGTGATCAGACATCGGGATTTGGATATTCCGGCGGTGGCAAAGTTCATATGTTCCGAATGGATAAGTGGTGGCATAAATTATTACTTATTCTAATGGTAATTATGATCGTGCTTTTCGTAGTAGCGGTGGTGACTGGATTGATTCGTATATTTGCTCCATTCGTTTTGCCAATCGTGGTAATTATTTTAGTCGTGAGGATTTTTAGCAGACGACGATGAATTATAAGAGACGATGAATTATAAGATATGAAAGAAAATAGAAGAAGATAAAAGAAGATAGAAAAGTAAAAGACCGATGGGGGAGCCATCGGTCTTTTGAGGGGAGTATAAATAATTAATAAGGGGTTGTAGAAAGTCACCTTTCTACAAGCAATAGTATAATATACGAGAAGGGAAAATGCAAGCAGAATTTTTTGTTCCAATGGAAAAAAGGAGAAAAAAGGAAAAAAAGGAAGAAAAAGTAAGTCTTAAAATGCGTATAAAAACAAAACAATAAGGGATAATATGAGTGTACCAAAATAATTCAGGAGGGATATACTCATGGCAAAGAATACAAATAGTACAAACAAAAACTCTTACTCATCTTATGCAGATGAACAGAACAAGAACTCTAACAAAAACACAACATCTCAGAATAAGAACTGCAGAAACAGTTCTGATAAAAACAGCAGCTCTAACAAGAATAGCAGCAACAGTTCTAACAACTATTAACCATTAGAATTTTAAAAAGAGTAGTTTGGTACAGAGAAAAAGCAGTGCAGGACAGAGTAAAGTTGAACTTTACTCTGTCTTTATTTTATAGTAAGATATTTACAAAAGAGGTAGAGAATATGAAATATTTAGAGTTAATTGCACCCTGTCATTTTGGACTGGAGTCTGTATTGAAAAGAGAAATCATAGATCTTGGATATGAAATTTCAAAAGTAGAAGATGGCAGAGTCACATTTTTGGGAGATGCCGAGGCTATTTGCCGGGCAAATATTTTTCTTCGTACGGCAGAAAGGATTTTGCTGAAAGTCGGAGAGTTTAAAGCAGTTACATTTGATGAATTATTTGAAAAAACAAAAGCATTACCATGGGAAACATATATCCCTGCAAATGGAAAGTTCTGGGTAACAAAGGCTGCATCGGTCAAAAGCAAGTTGTTTAGTCCTTCCGATATCCAGTCTATTATGAAAAAGGCAATGGTAGAAAGAATGAAGTCCCGATATCATCAAGAGTGGTTTCCAGAGGATGGCGCATCCTATCCTGTCCGGGTGTTTCTGATGAAGGATATGGTTACGGTAGGGATTGATACCTCCGGAATTTCATTGCATAAACGGGGATATCGACAGATGACCGCAAAGGCTCCGATTACAGAAACCCTGGCTGCAGCATTGATTATGCTTACTCCTTGGAGAAAAGATCGGATTTTGGTAGATCCTTTCTGCGGAAGCGGAACATTTCCGATCGAAGCGGCCATGATTGCTGCGAATATAGCACCAGGTATGAATCGCTCGTTTACTGCGGAAGAATGGACTAATCTGATTCCGAAAAAGCTCTGGTATGAGACGGTTGAAGAGGCGCAGGAATTGATTGACGAGGATGTTCAAGTGGACATTCAGGGCTATGACATTGATGGTGACGTGATCAAGGCGGCTCGGAAAAATGCTGAAGATGCCGGGGTTGGACATCTGATCCATTTTCAGCAAAGACCGGTCAGTGAACTTCGTCATCCGAAAAAATATGGGTTCATTATTACAAATCCTCCATATGGAGAGCGGTTGGAAGAAAAAGAAGCGCTGCCAAAATTATATCGTGAGTTTGGTCAGAGTTTCCAAAAGTTAGATAGTTGGTCAGCGTATATGATCACCAGTTACGAAGATGCTGAGCGGTATTTCGGGAAAAAGGCGGATAAGAACCGTAAGATTTATAATGGAATGATTAAGACCTATTTTTATCAGTTTATGGGACCAAAGCCGCCGAGGCGAGGTTAAGAAACTGAGATGGATGACAGAGGATAAAGTGATGGAAAAGAGAATTGTATTTGCAACAGGAAATCAAAATAAAATGACAGAGATCCGGATGATTTTAAAAGATCTCGGTATGCCGATATTTTCAATGAAAGAACTGGGAATTGACGAAGAAATTGTGGAGGATGGCATTTCTTTCGAAGAAAATGCAGAGATTAAAGTACGTGCAATTTCGAGATTACTGCCGGATGATATTGTTCTGGCAGATGATTCCGGTCTGGAAATTGATTATCTGGATGGGGCGCCTGGGATTTATTCTGCGAGATTTGCCGGTGAGGACACTTCCTATGATATTAAGAATCGGATTTTCCTGGATAAATTAGAAGGGGTTCCGGATAAAGACAGAACAGCGCGTTTCGTGTGTGCCATTGCAGCCGCATTTCCGGATGGAGAGGTACAGACAGTGCGTGGAACGATTGAAGGACAGGTTGCGCATGAAATAGCCGGTGAAAATGGATTTGGCTATGATCCGATTTTTTATGTGCCGGAATACGGATGTACAACAGCTGAGATGGATCCTGATAAGAAAAATGAATTAAGTCATAGAGGCAATGCGTTGCGGGCGATGCGTGCGATTATTGAAACAAAATATAAAGAAGACGAAGGTAAAAATGAAACATTATGAGGGTGTTGATTGTAAGTGATACCCATGGAAAGCATGGTAATCTGGATCGTGCGTTGGAGCGTGCCGGATATATCGATGTTTTTATCCATTTGGGGGATGTAGAGGGCGGCGAAATCTATATAGATGCAGTTGTAGAATGCGAGAAACATATTGTGAGGGGAAATAATGATTTCTTTTCAGATCTGCCAAGAGAAGAAGAGTTTATGCTCGGATCAAAACGAGTGTTTATTACCCATGGACATAATTATTATGTTTCGCTTGATCCGGAAATTATTAAGGAAGAGGGGAGGGCGCGTAAAGCAGACATTGTAATGTATGGACATACGCATAAGCCATATTTGGATGTGGAAGAAGATATTACGGTTTTGAATCCGGGAAGTTTATCGTTTCCACGACAGGAAGGCAGAAAAGGCAGTTTTATGATCTTGGAAATGGATGAAAATGGAAATTGCGATTACAAACAGCTTTATATAGAATAACAGCGTGAAAAAGTGTAGGAACCGGATGGAATTTCATGTCTGGTTCTTGCATAAAATAAAAAAATCAAAAAAAATGAAAAAATATAAAAATAATTGTTGACATTAAAAAATCTATGTTATATAATAACAACTGCGTCACAGGTCAGACGCAAAAGTAAACAGCTACGGGGTGTGGCTCAGCTTGGCTAGAGCGCCTGGTTTGGGACCAGGAGGTCGCAG